>WBZP01000112.1_pt1 | contig 119773 bp, 102 predicted proteins | sample 5204301 | NCBI WGS metagenome assembly WBZP01 (sample SAMN12412401, study PRJNA552823) | activated sludge metagenome | isolation source: activated sludge from nitrification reactor of wastewater treatment plant... | place: USA: Pennsylvania | collected 2017 | reverse complement strand
CGAAGTCTATGAGTTCCGTAAAATTTCCGAAGAAGAAGTACATAAACTCCCTGAATCGGCCTTCGAGGATGCCTTTCCAGAGTTTGTCGCGGGTAATTTTAGGTATTGTGGTCATGTCAGAAGAAAAATTGCACAATTAAATAAACGACAAAATATTAAATTTATTATATGGCTATATACGTACACAGTTGAGTAAACGTTTCCTGCCTGAGTCTCTAAAAACAATCTTCAACATCTCGAAACCTCCGCACCTCAAATCAAAATGGACACGACACATGCGTATTGCGTTTTTCCTGCGAAATGTCTATTTTTTGCAAAAAAATCAAAGATTACGTCCATAAGATTGTCCGTGAAAAGGATAGCGCCTACTTTTGCCAGCTATAGCGGCATCCCTATAGATTGGCGGTGCGTTTCCTCACTATATGGTTTATTTTGCTTCTGATCTTCACTTAGGCATAGATGCCCGACTCCCCTCCAAAGAGCGGGAGCTCCGTTTTGTGCGCTGGCTGCGCCATTGCGCCGCTGACGCACAGGCCATTTATTTACTAGGGGACGTGTTCGAATACTGGTTTGAATACACCCACGTGGTGCCGCGTGGCTATACGCGTCTTTTGGGTACTTTGGCAGAGTTGCGCGACAGCGGTGTACCCATTTATGCTTTCACCGGCAACCACGACGTATGGATGTTTGGCTATTTCGAGGAAGAATTGGGGATTCCCGTCTATCGGCAGCCCGTGGTACGCGAAATTGGAGGGAAGCAATTTTTTTTGGGTCATGGCGACGGGCTGGGGCCGGGCGATTACGGGTACAAACGCATGAAAAAAGTATTTGCACATCCTTTGGCCCAATGGTGCTATGCCCGGCTGCATCCCAACTTTGCCACATGGCTGGCCCGCCACGCTTCCCAGCAAAGCCGCAGGGCCACGCCCCCGGAAGAATATCATTGGTTGGGAGAGGATCGAGAATGGCTGTTGCAGTATTGCCAGCGCAAAGTGGAGCAGGGCGTAGTACCCGATTATTTTGTGTTTGGCCACCGCCACCTGCCCATAGACTGGCAATTGGCAAACGAAAAAAGCCGCTACATCAACCTCGGTGAGTGGATGTATGCGGCTTCTTATGGTGTATTCGACGGAAACGATATGGCCCTGCACTTCTGGGAAGAAGGGGGCGAGGTCATCACGAACCGACGTTGAGGTCTGTGTCTTTCTGCGCGTAGGCAGGTGGGTTTGCTTCTGCCATCGGCAGACCGGCGAGGGCCGCTTCCTGTTCTGCTTTCCGACGGTCGCGGCGCAGTTTTTCTTCTGCCTCGATTTTGTCATACGCCCGGATAATTTCCTTTACCAAGCGGTGGCGCACTACGTCTTCTGCGGTCAGATTGATGACCGCAATGCCCTCCACACCGTCCAGAATCTCCATAGCCTGCCTTAGACCGGATTTTTGATGGTGAGGCAGGTCAATCTGGCTCAAATCGCCGGTGATGATGCATTTAGCAGACGGACCAAGGCGCGTCAGAAACATTTTCAATTGCAGCGGCGTGGCATTCTGGGCTTCGTCAAGAATAATATAAGCGTTGTCAAGGGTGCGGCCGCGCATAAAAGCCAAAGGTGCGATCTCGATGGTGCGGTTTTCCATGAAAAAATTGAGCTTGTCCATGGGAAGCATATCGTCGAGGGCATCGTAGAGAGGGCGCAGGTAAGGGTCCACTTTTTCTTTCAGATCGCCGGGGAGAAAACCCAGATTTTCACCGGCTTCCACGGCCGGGCGCGTCAGTACGATTTTTTTAACTAATTTGTTTTTCAGGGAACGAACCGCGATGGCCACCGCTGTATAGGTCTTGCCTGTACCGGCCGGGCCAACTGCGAAAACGATGTCGTTGTTTTCGCACACTTCAATCATTTTTTTCTGATTGCGCGTTTTGGCCTTGATGGGCCGTCCTTCGCGCCCGTGCAGGATGACGCTGCCCCCACTGCTGTCGCCATTGACAGGGATGCGCACTTCAAAGACGTTGCCTTCACCTGTCAAAAGGTCTTCCACGGCTTGTACCGGCAGCTCCTGCTGTTCGCGCAGGTAACGCACCATTTGCTCAAATTTCGACTTGGCTGCCTGGGCCTCCTTTTTTTCGCCCGATAATTTCAGACTGTTGCCCCGGGAGGTAATGGTTACGTCGGGAAAGGAACGGCGCAGTAAATTGAGTTTAGCGTTATTTTCGCCATAAAGTTCAACGAGGTCTATGCCGTCAACTGTTAGAATAATGTCGCTCAAAGTTAAAAATTAAAGTTAAGGGGATCGAAAAATATAACCGCAGACAAGCTGTCCGGTGTGTTTAACAAAAAAGACTGCAAATAAGTGCCGCAAGAGGCTGCTGTGGCCGGATTTTTCTCCTGCAAAGATCAACTTTTTATGAAAAACCGCAAAATTTATGGAAATAAATGTTGCCCCAAATTTTTTTTAATCCCATTTAAAGCCAATTCCCTACCTTCGCCCTTTAAAAATCGAAAAACGCTTCCGCATTGGTATTCGGCATTCAGGGTTCTAAAACCGATTAACCATGCGCGGCACCCATTAATCAGTATCCGATATCAAGCACTTTAATCAAATCATTGGTCAGGCAAAAAGCAAAGCCCTCCTGAACAGTCTGGCACAGAGCGAACGGATCCCCCATGCCTTGCTGTTGCTGGGTGCATCGGGCAACGGAACGCTGCCTCTGGCACTGGCATTTGCCAATGCCATACAGTGTGAAGGCACCCTGACGGAACAAGGCGGATGCGGGCAGTGCAGGGCATGCAGAAAAACACAGGAGGCCGCACATCCCGATGTGCATTTCTCCTACCCGACAGTGGGTGCCAATGCGGTCAGCACCGATTTTTTGAAACAATGGAGGAGTGCCATTCACGAACACCCTTATATGGATGTGCAGTATTGGCTTCAGCGATTGGAGGCAGACAACAAGCAGGGCAACATCACTACCGCCGAATGCAATGCCATTGTTAAAAAACTGAGTTTGAAAACCTTTGAAGGCAAATACAAAATATTGGTGATGTGGTTGCCGGAATATTTGGGCAAAGAGGGGAACCGCCTGTTGAAACTGATTGAGGAGCCGCCGGAGAAAACCATTTTCCTGTTGGTAGCCGAAAACACAGACATGATTTTGAACACGATTTTGAGTCGCTGTCAATTGATTAAAACCGACCCGTTGACCGATGAAGAAGTTGCAAAGGGGTTACAGGAAGAAAAAGGGCTTTTGCCGGAACAGGCAGCCCATATTGCCTTTCTGGCGGGCGAAAACTACGGCACCGCTTTGCAGTTAGCCGGTGGGCCGGAACAGGATCATGCGCCCCTGCTTTTGGAATGGCTGCGCAAATGCTGGCGGGGCAATGGCGTGGAAATGGTGCAATGGACCGAGCAATTTGCGCAGGCAGGCCGTGAAAAGCAGAAACAGTTTTTACAATACGGGTTGCACTTTTTGCGGGAAATGCTTTTGTTGGTCACCACCGGAAGTTTGCGCCTGCGCCTGCCAGCCTCCGAACTGGCCATTGCCCAAAATATGTCCAAAGTTCTGAATTTTGAAAAAATAACTGCCATTGCGACGCTTTTTAACGAAAATATCGGACATGTGGAGCGAAATGCCAACCCCAAAATCCTTTTTTTAGACGCTTCAATTGAAATCAATAAAATACTGAAACAATAATAAAACAACCATGGGATGTGTAGGATGTTCCTGTTCTACAGGAAAAGACAGTGTGGGCGGCTGTAAGAGCAACGGAGGCTGCGGATCGGGAGGGTGTAATCGCCACAACACCCACGACTGGATTACGGCATTGGGCATTCGTGATGCAGTACCTTTTGAAGTAGTAGAGGTCAGTTTTAAAAACGGCTCACGCAAGGAGTTTTTTAAAAACCCCGGTTTTACCCACGCCACTACCGGCGACTGGGTGGTGGTGGAGTCCGTCTCCGGCGGCTACGATGTGGGTAAAGTTTCCCTCAGCGGTGAATTAGTACGCCTGCAACTAAAGCGCAAGCGCGTCCGCGCCGATGCCCGCTTTCAGGGCGTGGTGCGCAAAGCCCACGACCGCGATTTAGAGCGTCTGGATGAAGTACGCCGTCAGGAAAAAGAAGTGATGGTGAAGGCACGTGCCATTGCGCGTTCGCTTGATCTGGATATGAAGGTGGGCGATGTAGAGTTTCAGGGCGATGGGCGCAAGTGTACCTTTTTTTATACTGCTGATGGCAGGGTGGACTTCAGGGAACTGATTCGCCTGTATGCCAAGGAGTTTAAGGTAAAAATAGAGATGCGGCAGATTGGCGCACGGCAGGAATCGGCTCGTATTGGCGGCTTGGGAAATTGCGGGCGCGAATTATGTTGCTCTACGTGGCTGACGGAATTTAAAAGCGTCAACACGGCTGCAGCCCGCTATCAAAATCTGGCCATCAATCAGACCAAACTTTCAGGGATGTGTGGCCGCCTGAAGTGCTGCCTTAATTACGAGCTGGACACCTATATAGATGCATTAGAAGATTTTCCGGATCGCGCCGACCGCATTAAAACCCACGCGGGTACCGCATTGCTTATCAAAACGGATGTATTCAAGCGGCTCATGTACTACACATACGCCGAAGACCGGGGCCGCCTGTATCCGCTGCATGTAGATCAGATTTGGGAAGCGCTTGATCTTGTGAAGTCGGGCAAATTGCCGGGTAGCCTTGACGATATTGCTGCGATGGCTCCGCCTCCGGTGAGTGACGAGCCGGAAGAAGAGGAACCGGAATTTGAAAATGTGCAGGATGTGATACAACTGCCCATTGAGAAGCGCAAAAAGAAGAAAAAGAAAAAGAGCCGGGATCGCTCACAGTCGGCTGCTGCCGCTTTGGAAAAGGAGCCGGTCGCTGTGGCGGGCAGTAAGCCCGGTAGTGGAAATCAACAAAACAGAAATCAGCGGCCGCAGGGGGCCAGATCGGGCAGCCCGGATCGCCGTGGAGAGGGCGGTCGCCCCGAAAACAAATCGCAGCCGCCGCGTCCCGAACAACGCGAAGGCAAGCCCGATAATCGCCCGCAACCGCCCCGTCCTGAGAGACGCGAGGGCAAGCCCGATAATCGTCCGCCGCAATCGCCGCGTCCCGAACAGCGCGAAGGTAAGCCCGATAATCGTCCGCCGCAATCGCCGCGTCCCGAACAACGCGAAGGCAAGCCCGATAATCGTCCGCCGCAACAGCCGCGTCCCGAACAGCGCGAGGGCAAGCCCGATAACCGCCCGCAACCGCCCCGTCCTGAGAGACGCGAGGGCAAGCCCGATAGTCGCCCGCCGCAACCGCCGCGCCCCGAACAGCGCGAAGGCAAGTCCGACAATCGTCCGCCGCAACCGCCGCGCCCCGAACAACCAAATGATAAAGACCAGCGGCCTCCATCTGGCGGCCACAAGGGAAAGCCAAAGTGGCCGGACAGAAGCAAGGATAAAAAATAAAACATACTAACCTTTCAACGCATACCGATTACCATGCGACCAACCATCTTTTATATCGTCCTTTCCAGTCTTTTTCTATGTGCAACATCTGTCTTTGCCCAGGTTAATAACAATTGCAGCGGGGCCATTCTGATTAGTGACCCCTCCAACTTTTGTTCTCCGGTGCAGGCGGGCAGCAATGTGGGGGCTACGGGCAGTGTACAACCCGCTTCGCAGTGTTTTCAAAGCAGTACACGCGACGTGTGGTATCGGTTCAAGGCCGTGGCCACAGAGGTAACCATCGTGGTGAACGGCAATACGAGCCTGACTCCCGGCGGATCGTTGTCCGAACCGGTAGTAGCCCTGTACAAAGGCAACTGCGGCAGCCTCACAGAACTGGGATGCAAACGGGATGGCGGCTTTTTTTTCAATGCCAACGTAGTAGAACTGCGGCAAAGCGGTCTTACGCCCGGTGAGGAGTACTTCATCCGCGTGGGCAGCACTTCCTTTCTGTTCAGCACAGGCACTTTCCAGTACTGTGTGCGCAATTACAACTTTGGCGGCGGCGTGAGTGGCGATTGCCCGACCGCCATTTTGTTGTGCGACAAAAACAATTTTAACGTACAAGCCGTAACAGGGCCGGGTTCCAACGACTCGGAAATGGACGATGCCACATGTTTTGATGATACGGATGTAGAGCAAAACACCACGTGGTATGTGTTTACAGCCGACAATAACGGTACGCTCGAATTTACCCTGACTGCCAATAATCCGGACGATGATTTGGATTTTGCCCTGTACGAATTGCCCAATGGCCCGGCAAACTGTGCGGGCAAGAAGCTGCTGCGCTGCATGGCTTCGGGCAACGACGAAGTTTTTATGAAAGACTGTACCGGCCCGACTGGTCTGAACAGTACCTCTACGGACGTTGCCGAACCAGCCGGATGTCCACCCACTTCCGACGGGTTTGTACGCTTTCTCGACATGGTGGCCGGAAGGACCTATGCGCTGGCCATCAATAACTATAGCAGCAGTGGCAATGGTTTTGATCTGACCTGGGGCGGCACGGGCCGATTCCGGGGGCCACTTGCAGGCATTCGTTCCAACGATGCGGATAACAAAATCTGCATTGGTCAGCCGCTTATTTTGAGCGATTCGACTACTGGCAGTGGAATTGTGATTTCCCGTTATGAGTGGAACTTCGGTACAGGCTCCAGTATAAGTACTGCCACGGGTATTGGTCCACACACGGTGACCTATACCACTCCGGGGACAAAAATTATTACCCTCAAGATTAAAACGGCTACCGGTTGTGAAGTGAATGTGACCCGCGAAATAGAAGTGATCAATTGTTGCTCGATTGCGCCCAAAGTGTCCGTGTCGGACACCTCCCTGTGTCGCCTGAAAGCCACTGTCAGGGCAGCCGATGCGGTTTTGCCGCTTACTTACAAGTGGAGCAATGGGCTGCCCCCCCTGCCCTATGCCATCATTTCATCTTCCGGCACTTATACTGTTACCGTAGAAGATGCCAATGGCTGCACAGGCGCTGTTTCCTTTCCGGTAACGATGCCGGTGCCGCCTTCTGTGACGGTAACCGTTGTGCCGGGGTGTACCACTGCTAATGCCAGTGTGGCCATTCAGGGGGGTACTGCGCCCTTTGAGGTGCAATGGAGTGGGGGCCAGGCGGGTACGTCGCTGAGCAACCTGACCAACGGTACTTACACGGTGTTTGTAATGGATGCAAGGGGATGCGCTGATACTTCCACCTTTAACATCGTATTGCCGCCTGCTTTTTCTGTCAGCGTCATGCCTGTCATCGTTTGTTCAGACGGGCCGCTCAATACCCTCACGGCTTCGCCCATCAATGGTGCCGGACCTTATCAATTCCGATGGAGTACCGGGCAGACCACTGCACAAATCAATGGAGTAAAGGCAGGAGAATATACAGTAATAGGCACCGACGCAAACGGCTGTAGCGACACCACTTTGGCGACCGTCCTGACTCCGCCTGCCCTCAACACCACAGTGACCACTACGCCCGGCTGCCAAAATAATACGGGTGCGTTTGCCCAGACCACAATAACCAATGGGGCAGAGCCCTACACCTACCGATGGAGCAATGGGCAATCCGCTGCCGCCGCCAACAACTTAGCAGTTGGTAGTTACACGGTAGTGGTCATTGACAAAAATGGTTGCCGCGATACGGCCGCCTTTGAAGTGAAGGGCCCGGTGGCGTTCTCTGCCATCTTTCCGAACGACACAACCATTCTTTCGGGGGGAACGGCCACGCTGACCGTCTCTTCGCCGATTCCCGGCTTTTCAGTAGTCTGGGATGGAGACGGACAGCGGTTAACAGACCCTCAGATCAAAGTCAGTCCCTCCAAAACAGTGACTTACGCGGTGGCTGCTTCTTTCGGGAACTGCCTTGTTCGGGACTCTGTAAAAGTGACTGTCATTTTTGAGGTTTTTGAAATGCCCAACGCTTTTACCCCCGATGGCGACCAGGTCAACGACCAGTTCGGGCCTGTGCTTTCAGGATACGAACAGACGGGATTACAAATTTGGTCGCGTTGGGGCGAGCTGATTTTTAATGAACCGACAGCCCGCTGGGACGGCACCATCAACGGGTTGCCTGCGCCTACGGATGTCTATATTTACCGGGTTGAAGTGCGTAAAAGGGATGGTACACCGCAAGAGAAAACGGGACATGTGCATTTACTGCGCTAAACAATATAAATTTTTCAAAAAAAACTATGGTAAATCTGTAATTTGTCGTTCCTTTGCAGCTCGAAAAATTAACTTTTTCTCACTAAAAGTTTGTAAACCATGTCAAGTATCGCCGCAAGCGTAAAAAAAATTATTGTTGACAAATTAGGCGTTGACGAAGCGGAGGTTACTCCCGAAGCCAGCTTCATCGGCGACCTGGGTGCCGACTCCCTCGATACCGTTGAACTCATTATGGAATTCGAAAAAGAATTCGATGTTTCCATCCCGGATGAGCAGGCTGAAAAAATCCAGACGGTGGGTCATGCCATTGCTTATCTGGAAGAAAATGCCAAAGTATAATTCAACAATTGAAAAAAAGATTTGTACCATAAAGGTCTCCTCGACGTGTGTCGGGGCGACCTTTTTTTAATGTGCCGATTTGGATCGAAAGCAAAACATAGAACGCTTGGAGACGGAAGTTTTCGACCTGCTGATTATTGGCGGCGGGGCCTCCGGAACAGGCTGCGCACTGGATGCTGCCCTGCGCGGCCTGCGTATTGCTTTGGTCGAACGCGACGATTTTTCCGCAGGTACCTCTTCCAAAAGCACCAAATTGATACACGGAGGGGTGCGTTACCTGGAGCAGGCGTTTAAAAAATTGGATTTTGCACAACTCAGGCAGGTGAAACACGGCCTGCAGGAGCGCCACATTGTTCTGAAAAATGCCCCGCATTTGGCACAGCCTTTGGGTCTCATCACCCCGGTACACTCGTGGATAGAAGGCTTATATTTTAGCATTGGCCTGAAAATATATGGCTGGTTTGCGGCCGGAAAGGATACCCTTCCCAAAAGTTGCTGGCTGACCAAAAAGGAAGCGCTGGCACGGATGCCGGGTCTGACCCGACGCATACACAGCGCTATCTTATATTATGATGGCCAGTTGGACGATGCCCGCTACTGTGTGGCATTGGCACAAAGTGCCCATGCAGCCGGAGCGGCCGTCACCAATCATACAGAGATCATCGGTTTTGAGCGCAATGCAGTCGGGGCATTGGCAGCGGCAAGGGTGAAAGATACGCTGACAGGGCGTGTGCTGGAGGTAAAAGCCCGGCATTTTCTCAATTGTACCGGCCCCTATGCCGATCACGTGCGCCTTATGGCCAATGCGGCCTTACTCAGACGCATACGACCATCCAAAGGAGTACATATTATGATGCCATACGCTGTATTAGGCAGTCGGGATGCGATGTTGATACCGAAAACAAAGGATGGACGGGTGGTTTTTGCAGTGCCTTTTGGTACGCACTTAATGGTGGGTACTACGGATACGGACTATGATACGTTGGAAGAGGAGCCGGTAGTATCTTCTTCCGAAGTGGATTTCCTGTTAGAAACCCTGGCCCCGTTTGTGCATCAGCCTCCCGATCGGGCCTCCATTACGGCTGGCTTTGGCGGTTTGCGCCCTCTGATTGCTTCCGAAATTGGAAAAGGCACCCAGAATTTGGTGCGGGATCATGAAGTGGAACACGACCCCGATTCGGGTCTCTTCAGTCTCCTGGGTGGAAAATGGACTACCTACCGACTGATGGCCTCGGATGCCATAGACGATGTGTGTCGTGTGCTGGGCAATACCACCCCCTGTCGCACGGCAGATCACCTGCTCTGGGGAGCGGAGCATTATACGCCTGATTTATACAAGCAGATACAGCAAGCAACAGGATTGGAGGAGGATATATGTCGTCATTTAGCAGAAAAGTATGGCATTCATGCCCTGCGCGTTGTGGAACGAGCCACCCACCAGCCCGCCTGGAGACAGCGCATTGTTGCCGGGTATCCGTTTATTTTGGCAGAAGCTGCTTACTGTGCGCAGGAGGAAATGGCCTGTGATCTCCGGGACTTCATGGCACGCCGCCTGCGTTTAGAAATAGAAAACTGGCAAGTAACACAGCAGGCAATCGCGCAGGTGGCTAATATCATGGCGACAGTCTTGGGATGGACACAGGAGCGGAAAAAACGTGAAATAGAAGATTACACTGCCCTGCTGGGCCAGTTTGAAGCAAACTGTAAAGCTTTATAAATCTTTACTCCCACAAACAATGACGAGACTGATTACCACCTGTATTTCACTTTTTCTTTGGACAGCCTCTGTCTTTGCTCAAACGCCGATTGCTGCGGGATCGCAGGTAGCAGGGCAGTGGAAACGTTCCGGCTCGCCTTACCAGATACAGGGAGAAGTGACCATCCCCGAAGGGATGAGCCTGCATATTGAAAAGGGAGTGGAAGTACAGTTTAAAACATGGGACGGCGGCACCCATGTCAGCGAAACCGAGGCGGGCTGGCTGCGCATACAGGGGCGACTGTTGGCAGACGGTACTGAAAACGACCGCATCGTTTTCACCCGGATAGGTTCGGAAGGCAGCTGGGGGCTGCTTTTTTTTGACAGCCTTTCCACAGGCAATATCCTCGATCATTGCGTCGTACAATACGCCGGTTCCATAGACGAGATACGCGGAGATTACCAGACGTACGGGGGCGTGTCGGCCTATAAATCCAACATATTGATCAAAAATACCGTCCTCACAGGCACTACGGCCTACGCCGTTGTGTGTGGCAGGGGATCCAATGTGGCTATTGAAAACTGCCTGATTGCGGGCAATTTTGGGGCAGGCATTGGCTGTTTTGATGCGGGGCCACAAATAGAGAAAACCACCATCACAGACAACGTACAGGCGGGCGTGTACGGCTATCGCGATGCAGAACCGCATTTGAAACGCTGTGTCTTAGTGGGCAATGCCCCGGCACTGCATTCGGACGCTGCTATATTGGATAAGTGCATAACAGATATGCGTCCTATGGGGCGTTCGGTGCGGATGGAGGATACAGATTTGGTGCAGCCCGCCCCCGCTCATTTACAGTGGGTCATGGGAGTAGAGACCCTGGCCCCGCTTTCAGAGTGGGCCGGGAGAGGCATTGGTTGCTCTTTTCTGAAGGATATGGCAAGTCGTGGCAAGCTGGCCGTTTTTCTGCGCTAAAAAATAAAATAGTATCTAAGGATACCTTTTTAGAATAAAACAGATACTTTTGCGCTAACTTTTTCAGAACAAAATGCACCATTTTATTGCAGAACTGCTCGGCACTGCGCTGCTTATTTTTCTCGGTAACGGAGTCGTAGCGGGGGTAATCCTCCGGGGTACCAAAAATGAAAATTCGGGTTGGATGGTCATCACCATTGGCTGGGGCCTGGCTGTTGCTTTTGCCATTTATGCAGTTGGCAGAGTGAGCGGTGCCCACCTGAACCCCGCTGTTACTTTGGCATTGGCGGCCACGGGGCAGTTTGACGTGGCAGAAGTACCGCTCTATCTGCTGGCCCAAATGTTGGGAGCCATATTGGGGGCAGTATTGGTTTATCTACACTACCTGCCACACTGGGAAGGTACAGATGATCCGGGAACAAAGTTGGCAGTTTTTGCTACTGCTCCCGCCATTCGGCATACTTCCTCCAATTTTATCAGCGAATTTTTGGGTACCTTTGTGCTTTTATTCGGACTTTCGGCGTTGGGCGCTCAATCTTTTGCAGAGGGATTGAACCCTTTGGCGGTCGGTGCGTTGGTATTGTCCATTGGTTTGTCGCTGGGGGGTACTACCGGATATGCCATTAATCCTGCCCGCGATTTGGGTCCGCGCATAGCCCATGCCCTGCTGCCTATACCGGGTAAAGGAAGTTCCGATTGGGCCTATGCTTGGATACCTGTGGCAGCGCCCATTGCGGGTGCTGTATGTGGTGCACTGGTTTATAAGAGTATATTGGGGTAGTGGCTGCGTAAAAAAATTTTTTAATTTTTAATATGCTAATTTTCAATTAGTTATATTATAAATAACATACATTAAAACTGATCAGTTCCTGATTATAGATTTGCGTGTCCCTGGGGCGGAATGTTGAAACCAGATTGCTTTTTTTCTGTATTGTCTTGTCTTCCTGCCTTTATACGAAAAGACGAATTACTATAACCCTATCCCGTCATGCGGGATTTACTTTTTTATATCCGGTGTCAAAAGTTGTACAAATAGAAGAAGGCTGGGGCCAGGCCCTGCGGGAGGAATTTGAAAAACCCTATTTTGGGGTACTTCGTCAATTTTTATTGGACGAAAAAGCAGCCCAAAAAATTATTTATCCCCCAGGCTCTCTGATTTTCAATGCGTTTAACCAGACTCCTTTCGAGGCCGTGAAGGTAGTGATTCTGGGTCAGGACCCTTATCACAATCCCGGAGAAGCCATGGGATTGAGTTTTTCGGTGCCCAGAGGCATCCGTGTTCCTCCCTCACTCCTCAACATTTATAAGGAATTACATCGGGATTTGCAGGTGCCTGTTCCTGCGCATGGCGATCTGACTGCGTGGGCCGGGCAGGGCGTGCTGTTGCTGAACGCGTTCCTGACTGTGGAAGCCCGCAAGCCCCTTTCCCATCAAAAGATCGGCTGGCATATATTTACGGACGCAGTGATTCGCACGCTCTCCGGGCAAAAGACCGGGCTGGTATTCATGCTATGGGGCAACTTTGCAAAAAGCAAAAAAGTATTGATAGATGCGTCTAAACATACTATATTAGAGTCTGCTCACCCCTCGCCTTTGGCCGGAGATGCCTTTCAGGGATGTGGCCATTTTTCAAAAGCCAATGAGGTTCTCAGGCAACAAGGGGAAACCCCCATATCATGGAATATAACTTGATGCTATTGCTTATTCAAAGTTACTGAATCACTCAGAAATTATCGAATTGTACCGTGTCCGAATTGCGCCAAACATCCTCCCTTTGGAATATCCTGCCAACAGACGACCTGTTGGCAGGGGCATTGAGTGAGGCATTGCAAATACCCCTGTTGGCAGGGCAATTGCTGGTGCAACGCAATATCCGTTCGGAAGCAGAAGCAATGCAATTTTTCCGGCCCGACTGGCGGGATTTGCACAACCCTTTTTTAATGCGCGATATGGAAACCGCCGTGGCGCGCATGGAGCAGGCCATAGAAAACAATGAGCGCATTCTGCTATACGGCGACTACGATGTGGACGGTACCACCAGTGTGGCCATGATGTATGCCTTCCTGTCGGGATTTCATAAAAATTTGGATATTTATCTACCCGATCGCGATAAAGAGGGCTATGGTGTAAGCTTAGAAGGAGTGGAATACGCCCGACAAACAGCCTGTACGCTCGTGGTTGCCATGGACTGCGGCATTAAGGCAAATGAAGCAGTAGCCAAAGCCCGGAGCTATGGTATTGATTTTATAATCTGTGACCACCACCTGCCCGAAGGACAACTGCCGGATGCAGTTGCCAATTTAGATCCCAAAAGACCTGACTGCGACTACCCTTTTAAAGAATTAAGCGGTTGCGGCATTGCCTTCAAATTGATACAGGCCTTAGCCATGCACTACAATATGCCCTGTGAAGAGTTGGAACCCTTCTCCGACTTGCTGGTAGTCAGTATTGCCTGTGATATTGTGGAAATGCAGGGCGAAAATCGCATTCTGGCCAGCTATGGGCTTAAAAGATTAACTGCAGAACCGCGCACCGGTTTAAAGGCGCTGCTCTCCTACACCAACCACAAGGTAAATTTAGATATTAACGATCTGGTGTTTGGGTTGGGGCCGATCATCAATGCCGCAGGCCGATTGGGCGATGCCCGCGACGCAGTGTATACCATGCTGGCCAATGAAAGGGACATCGCCCGAAGGGCTGCCGGAGAACTGGCACACCGCAACGAAAAACGCCGTGCCGTGGATCAGGATATTACCGAAGAGGCCCTGAAAATGGTGCGTACATTGCCTCAGTGGGAAACCCGAAAGACCATCGTCCTGTTCAATCCGGATTGGCACAAGGGTATCATTGGTATTACTGCCAGCCGCCTTTCAGAATATTTCTACCGGCCCACTATTGTCTTTATGGAAAGCGGCGGAGTGGCCATTGGGTCGGCCCGATCCATTCCTGGTTTTAACTTATACGACGCGCTTTCCCAGTGCGAAGACCTGTTCCACCGTTTCGGCGGTCATGCCCATGCTGCCGGCATCCAAATGCCGGTAGAGCATGTCCCGATTCTTGCACAGCGTCTTGAAGACCTGGCAGCTGCACAATCAGAAAGAATTAGTAACGTGGCCCAATACGACATATCTGCTTCGATTCAATTGGAAGCCCTTACGCCTGCTTTGTTGCAGGTATTGGAGCGCTTCGAGCCTTACGGGCCGGGCAATCGCCACCCTGTTTTCTTAGCCCGGGACGTGGTGGATGCCGGGGGGAGCAGGCGGCTGAACAACAACCACATCCGGCTGACCCTTCGCCATTCCGACAGCAGACAAATTTTTAAGGGGGTAGGGTTTGGTCTGGCTGATCTGTTTGAACATATCCAATGGAAAGAACCCTTTGATGTGATCTTTACCGTAAAAGAAGAAGACTGGCGGGGCGTGCGCAGTATAGTACTTTATGTAAAGGATGCAAAACAAAAATCCCTGTAGCCGGTTTTGTTACCTCACTTTTGTTTTTATGAATGTACATCTTTTAACCATTGGCGACGAAATTTTAATCGGGCAGATTACAGATACTAATTCCGCATGGATGGGCCGTGTACTAAATCTGCGGGGTATGCGCGTGGTGTCCAAAAGCAGTGTGGGCGACACCCGCGAAGCCATAATACAGGGGGTAGAACATGCTGCCCGCGATGCTGATGCGGTGATTATCACAGGCGGATTGGGGCCTACCAAAGACGATATTACCAAAAAAACGCTGGCAGACATGTTTGGCTCCCCGATGTCGCTACATCAGGAAACACTGGATCGCATCAGCGCCTATTTTCAGAAGATCGGTCGCCCCCTGCCGCCTGCCATGACCCAGCAGGCCACCCTCCCCGATGCTGCCCTGGTTTTGACCAATAAGGTGGGTACCGCGCCCGGCATGTGGTTTGAACGCGGTGATAAAGTCTATATTTCTCTTCCCGGCGTTCCCTTTGAAATGGAATACCTGATGACCCACGAAGTGCTGCCGCGCTTGTCGGAGCGTTTTCAAAGCCGGCCTATTGTACACCGTACCCTGCTGACTGCCGGAGAAGGGGAGAGCAATATTGCAAAGCGCATTGAGCCTTTTGAAGAAAATTTGCCCGCACACGTGAAACTGGCCTATCTGCCCGCACTGGGACAGGTGCGCTTGCGTCTGACCGGCCTGTGGCCCGGCCCGGTAACCCCCGATGCACAAGGCATTTTGGAACTCGAATTGGAAGGTCTCAAAAATAAATTGGCGGCCCTCCTGCCCGATATACTTTATGGTTACGAAGAGGACAGTTTAGAGGCTGCGGTCGGTCGGCTTTTGCTGGAGAAAAGCCTGACTTTCGGAACCGCTGAAAGCTGCACAGGGGGCTATATTGCCCACCTGATCACCCGCATTCCGGGCGCATCGCGCTATTTTAATGGTAGCGTGGTATCCTATTCAAATACTCTGAAAAGGCAGCTGCTGGATGTCCCGGCTGACATTCTGGAAACACACGGCGCGGTCAGCGAAGCCACTGCCAGTGCCATGGCCACGGGCGCTTTGCGCACTTTAGGTACCGATGTAGCCCTTTCTGTGACCGGCATTGCCGGTCCGGACGGCGGCACGGCAGAAAAACCGGTGGGTACTGTGTGGGCGGCGATTGCCGACCGGGATCGTGTGGAAACAGTGAGGTTTTTATTTGGGCGCGACCGCGAAAAAAACATCCAAATGACTGCCACCTACGCCCTGCATTTATTGTATAAGTTTCTGGTCTCTACGGCACCAAAAAGGAACTGACTCTGTTTTTTGAAGATATCGGCCTTCTGTTTTCAGTCTGAAGACTTTTTCGACCTTTTAAACCGGCCTCTTTATTGCAACCATTCATCAGCGCTTTTGTTACCTTTTTAACAATTGCACGTTTTTAAAGTATGTTTTTAAAATCTGACTCCTCTGTGTACTCCCCTTCTTGCTTTGCTGCCTTTTTTCTGCTGTTTAACGGCTTTTGTATCGCCCCGGCTTCAGGTCAAATGACCTATACACCCACCCACTCAACTACTTTACTGCGTCCGGCCTTACAGGGAGCCGTGATGATAGAACAGCCAGTGAAGATTAAACAATATTTTGAGTTCATGGATGGATTAGTGATGGACCATGATACTTCTGTTTTCTTTACCCTGACGGAGCATTTGGTGGTGCGCTCTAACCCGTGGCTGATTGAGCGGTTGGCCAACACAGATTACTACGTACAGGCTGCTAAGGGCAACTTTATAACCGACCAGCGCGAGATGGTGGTTTTGCAGAAAGGGGATACCTTACACTTACCTACTCCCGAAGAAACAGTGGCGCTGGAAGCCATGATGCAACGTACCTATATAGATGTGAATATACCGGAATATCGGTTGCGCATTGCGGTTGACCAAGATACGCTGTTTTCCTTTCCGGTGCGTGTGGGCCAACGCAACAACAAATATTTAGAAACCGCAGGACGGGAGGCTGATTTGCGCACCCAGGCCGGACACGGAGAAATTGCTTTTGTACAAAGAGATGCAGATTGGGTGAATCCGGTGGATGGCCACCAATACAAAGTGACCCGCCGGGACGACGGGCGCGTCACCAAATGCCCGCGCATTCCGTGGCTCGAACCTTCCATTGACGGAGAGCGCATTGGTCAATGGATCCATCCCACTACTAACCCCGCCTCTTTGGGTAAGACCTATTCCAACGGTTGCATCGGGCTTTCAGAGGCCAGTGCCTGGTACACCTATTACTATGCACCGGTGGGTACGCCTGTTCATATTCGGTACGACCTGAAAAAGCTGAATGCTGATGGCACTGTAACTGAGTTTCCTGACGTTTATGGAAAAAATGAAGGGCGCATCGGTGCTTTCAAAGTCTTGAAAGGGATACAAACCGATCCCAATGCGCCCCAAAGATGACTGTATGCCGGTTTTTGAACTGCATGAAAAACACCATTCCTTTCCCCATGCTTCCTTCGCAGAGGCGAATGGTTTGTTGGCAGTAGGGGGCGATCTTTCGGTACGCCGGTTGCTGACAGCCTATCAAAATGGCATTTTCCCCTGGTTTCAGGAGGATGGCCTTTTTTTTTGGTACTCCCCCGACCCCCGCTGTGTCGTTTTCCCGGAAGAACTGAAAGTACATAAAAGTATGCGCTCTGTTTTCAATCAGCACAAGTTTCGATATAGTTTGGATACCTGTTTTGAAAGAGTGATGACTTCGTGTGCCCAAACGCCTCGAAAAGGCGAACATGGCACCTGGATTAACGAAGATTTTCTGGAAGCATACCAGCGGCTTCACAGCCTCGGTGTTGCCCACTCCGTGGAAGTATGGAGGGACCAGGAGTTAGTAGGCGGCTTGTATGGTGTTTCACTGGGGAAAATGTTTTTTGGCGAGAGTATGTTTGCCCACGTTACAAATGCCTCCAAAGCGGGTTTCATTACCTTGGTACGCGCCCTGCAAAAACGGAAATTTTTACTGGTGGATTGCCAATTGGAAACCGATCATCTCCTCAGTCTGGGTGCACGGGGTGTCAGCCGACCCTGGTTTTTAGAAGCCTTAGAACGCAACGCCTATGAGAAAACGCTGCTGGGTCGCTGGTCGCTCCATGCGGAAGAGGGTGTTTCTGTGCTTACTTTTCCGTCAAACACATGACCCTCTCCTCAATTGCGTCCATTGACTGTTCTATTACCTTATCAGCGTTATTTCTCCTTCCAGCTGTTCTTTACTACCATCGAAAAATCTCGCTTCCAACACGTAGACGTACACTCCTGGTTGTGCCTTTTGGTTGCGGGTTCGCCCATCCCAGGCAAAACGCGGATCGCGGGGTGAAAAGTTGTTTTGTTCGTACATCAGGTTGCCCCAACGGTCATAGACGCGGAAAAACGATACTTCTGCGACTTCCGGCCCGGCTGAAATGGTCAACAGGCTGTTGTTTCCGTCTGAATCGGGTGTAAAAGCATTGGGTACAAATATCCGCAAGCGGCGATCTACCGAAATCCGCACATCATCCTGGGCCGTACACCCGGCCCGGTCGCGCACTGTGACCTTATAAACGGTGCTTTGTTCAGGACGCACCCACATACTGGTGGCATCTGCCGAAAGCAGATACGTCAGGGGACTCCACCACACGGAATCATACAAGCCCTCAATTTCAGGAATCAATTGTATGCTGTCGCCAAAAGGCAGGGCAATGTCCAAACCGGCATCTACCCGAAGACCGGGCGGCGACAATACATCCGCACTGGCAAAGGCACCACATCCCTTGCTGTCTTCGATGCGGATATTATAAGTGCCTGCTTCAAAGCTACCCAACGAAACCGGGAAAGTATCTATTGGCAGGGTGCGGTTGTTGAGGGTAACCTGATAAGGCCCTGCACCGCCCTGAATGCCGGTGAGGGTAATGGTGCCATCTGATCCCCCCAGACAGCGTGGCGTGGCTGTATTGAATGCAGCCTTAATACCCGGGGGAGCAGTCAGGGTGTAACTTTCAGTCTGGCGACAGCCTCCACTGGTGATGGTCACATTATACACCCCGGCCACGACGTTGGCAATGCGTTGGGAAGTCGCTCCATTGCTCCACCTGAATTGAGGAGATACCACATTTCCTTGCAGGCGGAGCTCTATAGAACCGTCATTTTCATCGGGGCAACTTACGCCAAACCCACTGTAGGACGACAAAATGCCGTCGGTAGTAAAGTCCACCACTGCTACCTTGACCCGGTCGCCCACCTGCACGGCACACTGGTTGGTGCCGGTAGCCGTTACATTGGTCAGGAGGTAATCGGTGGATACACTTGGAGCCACCCGCACAATATCGCCATCTCGCGCTCCTGTGCGGACAATGGGAGTTGCCCCGCCGCTTACCGTCAGATCAAAAGTAGTGCTTCCGGTAAGGCGCAACACCAAGCCCACTGTGTCGCCGATGCAAATCACAGTGTCGCGCAACAAAGCAGCAGTTGGAGAGGTGGTTACCGCTACAAAAGCCGCGCCGGTAGCAGTACCCGTACATACACCATTGCTGATGCTAATAAGCCGATAGGTAACACCCTGTTGCAAATTGCTGTTGCTAATGGTAAAGGGCAACTGGCTGATACTAATCGGGGAGTTGGCTATGCCATTGGTCGAATACGTCAATGTATATGGCCCTGAGCCGCTTATTTGTACGGGCAAAACAATGGATTCGCCCGTACAAACACTGGTGTCAGCTGTCAGGCGGGCGGTTGGTTTTTCCAACACAGTGACATGCAGACTGTCGCGGTCTGTACCCATACAGCCGCCTGCCCCTTTCACGCTTGTAATGAGGTAAGGGGTGGTAGCCATTGGCAACAGGGCCAGCCGCACCGATGCAGTGGCAGCAGACAAAGACTGGCTTGCGCCATCACCTTCGAGGCTGTATTCAAAAGGCCCCTGTCCTGTAAAACGCAGGGTAAGTATCGCCGAATCGCCTGCACACACAGAGTCGGTCAGCATGGCTGAAACCGAAGGTGCGCTGCGCCACAAAATAGAAGGGCCGCGCACGAGACTTAGGCAGGGGTCCTGTGGGTCCACGCCGTTTATCGTTCGGTTGCCCGCCATTGCTGTGACGTAGTAACGCGTGTCTGCTGTAAAAATCTGGGCATCATAGCGGAAAATGCCGTCGCCCGATACTGCCACAATGGTATTCATGTTCAGGAGGCCGGGGGAGCTGCTCACTACATACACTAAGGTATCCTTTGCATCCAGCATACTGCCGCTTACCAAAGGCAATCGGGCGGTGTCTCCGACGCAAAGTAACAACGCCGTCGTATCCAACAGACCGGCATTAGTAATACATTTACAGGCAGATACGCCTTGTATGGTATCTTCCCCGCAGCTGTTTTTCAGGTCTTTCACCGAGAACTGATAGGGAGTGAAGGCCGGGATGGGAGTACTTGTAAAACGACGTGTCCCTTTGTCAAAGGTGCCGGCTACAGTACCGGTGATGGAAATGGCCCCGGCGGTGGTATCCGCATTGGGAATGTCGAAAGTGACAACATAACTTTCATTGTCCGCTGCACACACTGCCGTGCGGGTGGTGATATCGGGTTTTTGGCGCACCCATATCTGCAAAGGGCCGTCTGTAGTACCCGGGCAGTTGCCCGCGCCAACGAGGTTTTGCAAAGTAAACGTCTTATCGGCTGTGGTAATGCCCAATGCAGCAGTGAAACTGTTTGCGGGTGCAGTCAGATTTTGGCTGCCCGTGCCGTCTGAAAGCGTAAATGCAAACGGCCCGTTTCCGGAAAAGGCAAGGGGTACATTTACATCTGTTCCGGAACACACCGTCAGCGTATCAGTAAAGGTGGCCACAACAGCGGGTCGCCACCGCACCTGTGGGCCAACGGAAACCGAAAGACAGGGGTCTTGCAGATCAATTCCTAAATTTCCTCCTTTATTGCCTGCCACTGCTACCACCGTATAAATGGTGTCCGCTAATATGCTGGTTGTAAACGAAAAAGCAGGTTGACTGGCGGTGGCAACCACCTGCCATGTAGCCGGATTGGTGCCTTTTACTAAGGCATAAAGCAAGGTGTCGCCCGTAAATAAGGCGCTGTTCGCCGCCGCTGCAAGGGTCAGATTCCCGCCGTAACAAAGCGTTTGAGGAGTCGGGGTAAGAGTGCCTGCGCTCACTGCACAGTTGCAGGCTGCCCGCCCGCCGATGGTGAGGGTGCCGCATTTGTACAAAGTGTCAGCCACCGTAAAACTATAGGGTTGGCTGAGGGGCAGGGTATCGCTCACAAATAAGCCGGTGGCTGCATCAAACTGCCCGCCCGTAGTTCCCGTGATGGCAATGACCCCTGGCTGGTTGCCAAAGTTTCGCACTTCAAAACGCACCACATAGCGTTCTCCATCGGGCGTACATACCACTTTTACATTGGCTGTATCGGGCTTTTCCTGTACTTCGATCAATGCCTGACCACTGACGGCACCTGTCGCACAGGCAGCATTGGCGACGTTGACTAAGCGATAAGTGGTCGTTTGCAGCAGGGTGGCGTTGATGATAAAAGTATTTTGCAGCGCCGTTGCCGTAATAGGTGTGCCATTATTGGTGGTATAAGAAAAATTGAACGGCCCTTTTCCCGTAAAATTAATGCGTACCTGCCGGGTTTCTCCGGCACATATCGAAAACGTATCAGCAAGCATGGCAGTGGGCGGTACAGTCCAACGAACAGGCGTACCCACTGCCACAGAAACGCAGGGGTCGTTCATATCCACTTCACTGCCCGAGGGATTGCCCACTACTGCCGAGATATAATAGGTGGAATCGGGCTGCACACCGCCCTGAAAAGTAAAACGCGGCCGGGTGTTCCACGCCAGAATATCGCCCACAGGCATTCCGGGATTGGTATGGAGTATGTATAAAAGGGTATCGTTGGCATCGCGCATCACCCCTGTGGCATTTTGCGCCACAGCAGGAGCGATGGTACACAAATTGAGCAGCGTCTGGTTCATAGCGCCTGCACTACTGGCACAACTGCAATTGGCAGTACCCGATATTCTTTTAGAACCGCAATTGGCAGCGTCCGTAAAGACAAAGTCGTAAGGCTGACCGCGCAACACCGGATTGCTGACGAAGCGGTTGCCGGTGATGGTTCCGGCTCCATTGGCCACTGCAAAGGGGGCCTGCCCCGTTAATTCTACCTCTATCTGATACTCGGTATTGTTGGGCAGACAGGTGACGCGCAGATTGCGGGTGTCCGGGACTTCGTTTACAGTAATGGTGGCACTGCCACTGACAGTCCCCGTCGGACATCCTGCTGTCCTGATGGATACCACCGTATAAGTACTGGTTTTGCCTGTGCTTACGGACAGATTGTAAGGAGTAGCAGGCGTAGTAAAGGGCGGCTGATTGGTGCCGTTAATGGCATAGGTGACTGTGAAGGGGCCGGTTCCTGTCAAACGAACAGGCAGGGTCGTTACTGCGGTATCGCAAAAGCTCAAATCCCCTGTGAGCGATGCCGTAGGAGGCGTGGTAACCAATACAATGGCCTGTCCCGAAACCGTACCCACACAACTGCCTGAACGCACCTCGGTGAGGCGGTAAATTGCGCCTGTGACGGGCGTTACCACCAATCGGTAAGGGTTTTGTGTGGTCGTCACAGGAGAAAAAGTAGTGACATTGGCCCCTGCCTGTGCCTGATAATTGATCGTATAGGGTCCCTCACCGGTGAAACGCACTGTCAGGGTGTCGTTATTCCCCGCACACACAGTTCTTCCCCCGCTGATGGTAGCGGTAGGCGGCGCTTTAATACGCACAGACACGGTACCGGAAACCGTACCCGAACACCCGTTTGCGTTAAAGGCTCTGAGGGCATAGACGGTAGGGTTGGAAACGGGCTGTGCTGTAAAATTATAAGGCCCCTGAGTGGCGGTCAGGGCAGCCTGAGTCGTTCCATTGGCCGTGTATTCGATGGTGTAAGAGCCGTTTCCGCCTGCAAAATTTACCTGTAGGTTGACGGGCTGGCCCGGACAGGTCACCGTGTCCCCCCTCAATTCCGCACTGGGCGTAGCGATGACATTCAGGTCAAAACTGCCATTAGTGGTACCCATGCATGTACCAGACTGAACATTCACCAAAGAAACAACGTGGTTGCCAACAGCAGCAGACACATCTAAAACATAGGTAACGTCATTGGTTTGTATGGCAGGTTGGGCAACGCCGTCTATGGCATAAACAAAACTAAAAGGGGGCGTACCCCGCAAATTGACATTCAGTGAAAAGGGTACGGATTCACAGGCAACGCCCAAACCAGGCTCTATTTCAGCACGGGGTTGGGCTACGACGTTTACAACCGCTGTTCCCTTGCCTGTACCAGGGCAATTGCCTGCGCTGGTAAGGGCAGATACCGTATAACTGCTGCTGTTGGCAGGCGATACTTTTACAGAATAAGTATTGCTATTGACAACAACCGGGTCCAGATTGATGCCCTCTTCTGCTAAGGTCAGGGTAAAAGGCGGCGTACCACTCAAAATGACGTTCAGGGTAGCACTGTCTCCCTGACAGATATTTCCGCCCCCGCTTATAGTGGCTTCCGGCTGGGGCAGCGTGTACACAGTAGCTTCCCCGGACACCGTACCTGCGCAACCTGCCGCTGTGCTGGCCACTGAAACCAACCGATACACCGTGGTATCGGTGGGGGATAAATTCAGCGTGGCCGCGTCCGTCGGGATGCCCAGCGGAGGCTGTATCACACCGTTAGCACTATAAACGACGATGTAATTGGCTCCTCCTGTCATATTAAAATTGACAGCAACGGACTGACCCGGGCAAATGATGCCTCCTCCTGAAATAGCAGCGGTGGGGGCGGCTCCCGGTCGAACAGTCAGAAAAAAAGATTCTTCATCGCTACAGGGGCCACTGAAGTCGTGCATATACAGCGTACCAGTGGTAGTGATTACACTGCCCGGGAGGTAGCGCGTGCCGGTTCGATTGGGACCTGTAAAATAAGCGGCGCTGTCCGTCAAATTGGTGCCAAATATGGGCGGCAGCGTAAATGCGCCACAGGAAATAACCGTAGAAGAAGCACTTTCAATCCGGGGGGTAGGGTGCGCCGGAGAAGTAGGGGGTACCGCACATCCTGCATTGCCATATTGTGTGGTCAGGGGTAAATAATAGCCCCCATTGTTAATCAGCTGCGCATTGGTTACATCATAAGTGATGGTTTGGGGGCCACATGTACTGCCTGCTACCTGAAAAATTACCTCCCGTGTGCCTGTCCCTGTCTGGGCAAAAGCCGGAATGGTGCGGTCGCAGGCACTGGCCATCAGGTAAATGCACTGACCCATGCCACACAGGCTGCTGAAATTGTAGGTATTGAGACCTGTGGCTCCTGCACTTGTCTGAAAAACCAAAATCGAATTGGGGGCCAACTGTACCCCCGGCCCCACCGGGATCACATTTAAACAACCAGTGATCAGAGAACTGTTGCCTGAGACAATGCTACAGGGTGCAGGCGCGGACACTAAGTTGTCTATATTGACATTCACATCATTGTTGATGGGAGCACTGACATTGGAAGAGGCCGGGTAGCTCAGTTGCAGGTCACTGGTATTAAACCCCCGACTGCCTGTATGGATGATCACAAATTCATTGTCTTCTTCCGGTCCACAGGCATTCACCATAATCGCCTCCACACGCGGACATTGCTGGGCTTGCAGGCAAAAAGGAAAGAAAGCAAATTGAACAGGGATTAAAAAAAGACAACAGAAGGCGCTTTTGTCAAAAAGAGACATAATCAGTAAAAGGGTATTTAAAAAATAGATGAAAGGGTTTTTCCCCAAAATCGCCTATTTAAACGCATAATTCGGCAGAAAGGTACATCTGAATTTGCATAAAATTCAAACTATCTGCTACGCATCTGCATACATTTCACTGATTTGTTCCTTAAAGGTAGTGGCAACAATTGGTCTTTTTAGTTTCAGCGTGGGAGTAAGGAGTCCATTTTCGGTAGTCCAGGGTTCATACAGCAATTTGAAAGCCCGTATCTTTTCGACACTGCCCAAAAGGGTTTCATTGATGCGTTCTACCTCTGCCCGGTAAAATTTTTGTATTTTCGGATTTAGTATCATAAACTGCGGAGCCGTCCAGTGTATTTTATTTTCAGCACACCACGTTTCCAACTGGTTAAAATTGGGAACAATCAATGCAGTGGCAAAAGGCTGGTTGGCTCCGACCACCATGCACTGGCTGATGAAGGAACTGGTGAGCAGCTGCTGTTCTACAAAGGCAGGTGCCACAAACTTGCCACTGGTGGTCTTGAAAATTTCGCTTTTTCGTCCGGTGATGCGCAAAAAGCGCTTGTACTCGAAGCGCCCGGTGTCCCCTGTACGCAGCCACCCATCCTCTGTAAACCGCTCTTTGGTCTCTTCCGGCCGTCCATAATAGCCCTGCATCACATTCGGCCCGCGCACCTCTATTTCACCATCTCCCTGCTCATCGGGCCCCGCGATGCGCACCTCCACGCCGGGGGCCGGGATGCCCACTGTTCCAAAATGTACCCCTCCGGGTTCAAAGCGGTTGAAGGCCACCACCGGACTGGTTTCGGTCAGGCCGTAGCCTTCCCGTACCTCAATACCTGCTGCCGAAAAAAGGCGACCCAAACGCGGCTGCAAGGCGGCAGCCCCCACGGCCATATACTGCAAACGACCGCCCATCCGCTTGCGCCAGTGTCGGTACACCAGCAGGTCGAGCAACAGCCGCTCCAACCGGTACAGCAAAGGCATCCCGTAGGTGCCGGAAGAAGGGAAGCGCTCGCCCGCTTCTATGGCCCGGCTGATGATCCGTTTTTTCAACGCTCCGGCTCCGTTGCGCTGTTCATGTAAGCGCTCTTCCATTTTTTCGAGAATACGCGGCACTGCGGTGCAAAAATGGGGCCGCACTTCGCGCAATATTTCCGGCAGATTCTCCACCGCATCCGCAAACCAGATGGGGGCACCCGCCGCCTGATACAGGTACGTCACCGTCCGCTCGAAAATATGACTGACCGGCAAAAAACTGACCACTGTGGTGCGTGGACCTACCGGGACAATGGCTAAGACTGATTTAATATTGCTCACAATGTTGTGATGACTCAGCATCACACCTTTGGGCAGTGCGGTCGTTCCGGAAGTATAAAGCAGCGTGGCTAAGGTATCGGGCGTGATGCCTTTTCGGTAGTAGTCAATTTTTTCCTCCCCATGTTTGTCGGGAATGCAGGCCAGCTGCTCCCAACTGGTCACTTCCTTTTCTCCCTCCAGCGTTTCAAAAGAAAAAATGTGCTGCACCGGTACCTGCGCCTTTCGAAAACGTTCGAGGAGTTCCTTATTGCTCACAAAAAGCGCCTTCAAACCCGCATCCTGCGCAATATGGGCTATTTCGTCGGGCCGCGCCGTAGCATGTATGGGTACTGTGACGATGCCAATCTGCATCATGGCCACGTCTGCCACCAACCACTGCGGACTGCCACAGTGGGCCAGCAGACCCACGCGGTCATGCGGGTGCAGCCCCGCCTGTAACAGCCCTGCACTCAGCTGGTCGCGCTCCCGCAACAGTTGTTCGGTACTCCAGGTGCGCCATTTGCCATGCTCTTTCCCGGCCGCTGCAATCTGCTGCGGAAAACGCTGTTGCTGATAGGGCAATATGTCGAACAATCGGGTAAAATCCATGTGAAACGCCGCAAATATACAGGTTCCGTAATATTTATTGGCAGGAATTTTTGATGAGCAGGAGAGTATCTTACGGGAATGCTATATCTTTGCTTCATAAAAGTATATTTTTTACATGTCCATACAGCAATGCCAAACGTACCAAAACCCATATTGACGACTTTATGTCGCAGTGCCGAAAAAGCGGCTTCTCTAAAAGCGTGCCTGTCCAAAACCCAAAATATTGGACAGGAAGTCATCGGTACGCCTGCAAAGGCCACAAAAAAGTTGCCTGCTTTGCGCGCTGCCTTTCTGCTGCTGCTATTGGCGGCGGTTTGCACTGCACCTGCCTTTGCTCAAAAAAATATCCTGCTGCTTATCGCTGACGATCTCGGTACCGACTACCTCGGCTTTTACGGCGATGGCCTTGATACCGCTGAGATGCCCAACATCCGCTCGCTGCTCGCCGACGGCGTGCGATTCAGGCAGGCATGGTCATTTCCTTACTGTTCCGAAATACGGGCGGCAGTCCTGACAGGGCGTTACCCCTTTCCCACAAGGAGCATATGTCTTAAAGTGCAGGTGGCCCGGGGGCATTGGCAGTAGAAAAATCGTGGTGCAGTGAATGTCTTCATATTAAAAAAAACATGATTTGCTGACACAGCCTCTGAAAATTAATTGCCTCCGTTTCTGCTAAGTTTTCCGAAACTTATTTTTGGAAAAAACTATCCCGGCACCCCCGCCCATGTCAAATTTTGAAGAAATATTCGAGCACTACCAGCACCTCGTCTTTAATCTCTGTCTCCAATACCTGCAAAACCGGGAGGAAGCGGAAGAAGCCACACAGGACGTGTTTGTAAAAGTGTATCAAAAAGGGGCAGGGTTTCAGGAAAGATCAAGCCTCAAAACCTGGATTTATCGCATTGCCATCAATCACTGCATAGATGTATTGCGTGCACGGCAGCGGCGCAAGCGCTTCGCCGGGGTGTTTTCCCTCTTCGGGGACAACACAACAGATATGGCCGACCTGCCCGACTTTGACCATCCCGGGGTGTTGCTCGAAGATCGGGAAGCGATGGAAGACTTGTTCCGAAAAATACACCAACTGCCCGAAAATCAGCGCACTGCCCTGCTCCTCAAATATGTGGACGACCTGCCGCAACGCGAAATTGCCGACATCATGGGCCTTTCCGAAAAAGCGGTGGAGTCGCTGCTGCAACGCGCCAAACAGCAGTTAAACAAAAACCGACAAAGACCCGAAGGATTTTGACTGCTCAAACGTCCAAACACTTGTTTGATTCGATATGAAAGACCTTGAACTGCTTAAAAAAGTGCAAAAAGTAGAAGCGCCGCCTTTCCTCCTGACGCGTGTCCGGGCAAAAATCCGTGCCGAAGAAAGGGAACGTCTGCCTGCGGCCTGGCTTTGGTCGGGGGCCTTGGCCTTCGGACTGCTGCTCTGGCTCAATTTCGCCTTAGCATCCGATGCGCCGATCGGTACCGATCCCAACATCGCCGCCCAGTACGGCCTGCATTCAACACAGCAATTGTATGTGGACGAAAACTAAATTTTTACAAGGGGCTGTTGTTGCCCTTCTCCTGCTCAATGTGGGTGGGCTGGTCTTTTTCCGACTGCACCACCCGCCCCATAGAAACGGCGATGCGCTCAAGCACCGCGTCACTGAAATGCTGCAATTGGATGCCGCACAAGTGGCCCGATACGAACAGCTGATCGAACAGCATCGCACTGCCATCCGCGCTAAGGAAAGTGCGCTGCGGGCTGCCCGCCAACAGCTGTACGCCCTGCTGGAGGGAAGCGATACCGCCCAAAAAGACACGCTGGCCCTTCGCATCGGGGCCTTGCAGACCGAAATTGAGTATATCCACTTCGACCATTTTCTGGCTTTAAAAAGCATTTGTCGCCCGGAACAACAGCCGGGTTTCCGGCAGGTCAGTGCCGAAATGTTGCGTTTTTTCAATCCACGTTCCCTGCCTCCCGTGCCTGGCCAATGATATTCCGTATATTGTACGTTGCACTTTTGTTGCCCATACTGGCAAATGCACAAACACCCCGACAAGTACCCTTTATGGTACGCGTGGTACCCGTATTTCACGGCGAAAATATCCGGCCCGGGCAAGCCGTCAGTGCGGCACAGGGCGATTCGTTAGTATTGCACACCCTGCGTTTTTATCTCGGTCATTTTCGTTGGATGCAAAAAGGAGAGGCGGTTTTTTCGGACAGCCGCTACCGCCTGCTCGACTTGGAGCAGGATAGCACACTGGTATTTACCTTTCAGATACCGGAAAATCTGACCTTCGATCACTTGGAATTCACGCTTGGAGTGGACAGCCTGACCACTGTTTCGGGTGCCATGGGTGGCGACCTCGACCCTACCGAAGGCATGTTCTGGGCCTGGCAAAGTGGCTACATCCATGTAAAAATAGAAGGCACTTCCGCAAAATGCCCCGCCAAAAACAAGACCTTTTCGTTTCATCTGGGCGGTTATCTGCCGCCTTTTTCTGCCGTACAGCAGGTGACACTACCCCTCGTACCGGGCCGGGAGGCAGTGGCGATCTTCGATCTGGCTCCCTTTTTTGGACAGGTGGACTGGAATAAAAAAGGCGGTATCATGTCACCCTGCGCTGAAGCCGTACGATTGTCCGGCGTATTGGCCCAATCATTCAGGTTTTATGAATAGGCGGCTGCTCCACATCGGTTTTCTTAGTATCCTGGCGATTGTCGCATTGGGTTTTTCGCAAAAAAAGGCAACGCCCGTGGCTTTGCAATACCCGGTTCTCTGGCCTGCGCCTGCCTACGATTTTTCCAAAAATCCGCCCACCCGCGAAGGCATTGAATTGGGGCGGCGATTGTTCTACGACCCCGTTCTGTCCCGCGACAGCACAGTGTCCTGTGCGAGTTGCCACCTCTCGTTCACGGCCTTCACCCATGTGGATCATGCCCTCAGCCATGGCATCGAAGACCGCATCGGTCGGCGCAATGCGCCTGCTTTGATGCAACTGGCCTGGGCCACATCCTTTATGTGGGACGGGGCCATTCGCCACTTAGATTTTCAGGCACTGGCACCCCTTTCGGACAGCACGGAAATGGATCATTCAATTCAGCAGTTGGTGCAACAGTTGTCTGCTTCTCCGCGCTATCGTGCACTTTTTAAGGCTGCCTTTGACGATGCCGATGTCACGGGCGAACGGGCACTCAAAGCCATTGCGCAGTTCGAGTTGACCCTGATTTCGGCCAATTCCAAATACGACCGCATGAAAGCCGGACAGGAAACCTTCACAGAGCAGGAGCAAAACGGCTATCGGCTTTTTCAAAAAAACTGTGCGCGCTGCCATACAGAGCCTTTTTTTACTCATTTTGGTTTTGAAAAAAACGGTCTCCCGGCTGATACATCTTTGATGGATACAGGTCGAATGCGCATTACGCATGACCCTGCCGACTCCCTGAAATTTAAAGTACCTACCCTGCGCAACATCGTTTTTTCGCAGCCCTATATGCACGACGGGCGTTTTCGCAAACTGCACGACGTGTTGCAATTTTATACCTCCCAGGCGGCGGCGGCACTTAAAATAGAGCTCTCGGCTGCTGAAAAGGTGGACCTGATGGCCTTTCTGAATACGCTGACGGACCGGGAATTCTTGTTCAATCCTGCTTTTGGCTTTCCAAAATGACCTTAGGATTGGAAATCAATTCGGCCTTGCGAAGGATTCTTTTCGCTTTAGCGTCAAAGCCGAAAAAGCAATTTCAACATGCGTACACTTCCTTTCTTTTTCGCCCTGCTGGCGTTGGCGCTTCATACACAAGCGCAAACCAACCCTGCCATTACCCATTGGCTACTCAATACCACCAATTTGAAAGGCCGCCATTATGTGCGGGGCAATTCCACGCCTATTGAAGACAATGTGCCGGCCAATGTGCAATCTGTACAGTACTCCTCCAACTGGGTCTATGTGGATGCCACAGGCATTCCGGCGTATATCACCGGGCCGTTTCTGGACGGCAACACCTCGCTGGCTACCGAACAGACAGGCTATTTCAGGATTCCCCTCTCCCCCCAAAAAAACAGCGGCACCCCTACGGCCACCACCGGAGGCAACATCGGCATTTTCATCAACGGGGTGGCCTTATTCGATTATCGGGACGGCGTGGCCTGGAACCCCGCTACCAATGCGCTGTGCGGTGGCCCTGGCAATCCGGCCTGCCCCGGCGGTATGGGGGGCGCGCAAGCCTGGAATCGCGATGCCGTGCCTGCCGAACGCAGGGGCTTCGACTGCGCCAAGGCCCACCCGGCCATGGGCAACTACCACCATCATCAAAATCCCTCTGCTTTCAGTCTGGATAAAGTAGTGGTTTCCAACATTTGCGACCTTTACCCGGCGGATGGGCTGTATGTGATAGACAGCACGAAACACGCCCCCCTTTTGGGCTATGCTTACGACGGGTTTCCGATCTACGGGGCCTATGCCTACAAAAATACCGATGGCACAGGCGGCATCACCCGGATGAAATCGGGCTACCGATTGCGCGACATCACAGTGCGGACCCACTATGCCGATGGCACCGATGTGGCCGACGGCCCGGCGGTCAGTACGACCTATCCGCTCGGCTATTTCCGGGAGGACTACGGCTATGTCCCCGTCGCTTCGCCCGATGTGCTGGATGGTCACAATGGGCGTTTTTGTGTAACTCCGGAGTATCCGCAGGGCATTTATTGCTATTTTGCTACCGTGGACAATAACTGGAACTCGGCTTACCCCTACGTGGTGGGGCCTACCTTTTACGGGGTCCGGACGGCCTCAAAAGTGCAGACCATCAATGAAGCAGTCACCACCTACACCCCTTCGACAGCAACCCGCGATCTGCGGTCCGATTTGAAACTCCACATCTTTCCCAACCCGGCCAGCGATTTTATTGCGGTGCAGGCAGTGGGCATTTTGCGCAATACGGTCTTGTTGCAATTGCACGATTTGTCGGGCAGGTTGGTGCAAACTACCGAAATTCAGCCCGGAAGTACCATTTCCTACTTCGATTGCAGTACCCTCTATGAAGGCGTTTATCTCGTCTCGGTGTGGAGCAATGGCCAATTGGAAGCAGCAGAAAAAGTAGTGGTTCAGCGAAATTAAATCGAATAAAATTTTAAATTTGTTAAAAAAACAAATTTTTAATCAATAAAAATATTTTTTATGATATAATCTCTTGAATTTGACGCGATTTTGAGATAAAATATTCATAATAAATATTTTAACATTTTTATGTGGTGCGAAAAAAAAATCGTTTAGAACCTTCAAGACCTTCCTCGAAACCCGCCCAATGTTCCACTGGACGGATGAGTGCATCGAAGGACACCTGTTCGTTTGCTACCTGTCTTACTACCTGTTGGCTTATCTGAAAAATGTGCCGGGAGAAGCCTCCATCGAGGCAACGGAGTATAGGGTACAAAAAATACTGTCCGATATGCAGGTCTCAAAAATCCATAATGGCCAAGATGTTTTTTTCATCCGCTCAAAACTTGACACCACCACACAAAATGTATTGCAAAAACTCCAACTGCCTATGGTAGGAAATGTGATCAGCAAAAAGGATAGCGCAAATTCATTGACTCAAACCTGCTACCCAGCAGCGAATGAGCTCCCGCTCTTCCGGGGTCATACCGGTTTTGTTATTCTGCGGCATGGTTTGCGTCAATACTACCCGTTCCATGATTTTATCTTTCATTTTTACCACATCGTCAGGAGTATCATAGACCACCCCGTTGGGCGGAGCCGTCCAAGTGTCGTCACTGGGCTTTGCGGAATGGCAGGATGTACAGCGTTTGGCAATGATGGGTTGTATTTGTGCAAAACTAACCTTTCCGCAGGCTTCAGGATGCAGGGGCGGGGCTGTTACATAAGCGGCACAGAGCAGAATCAGTACAGAAATGGGCAATACCCACACAGAAAGTTGTCCCTTTTCGCGCAAATTGAGATAGTGCTTTACGCCAGCCACCCCTGCCGAGATAAGCAACAGCACCAACCAGGGATATTCATGGCCGAAGGTGCCGGGAAAGTGGTTGCTGACCATCACAAACAGTACGGGCAGGGTGAAATAGTTGTTGTGTAGCGAACGCAGAGCCGCATTTTTGCCCAACATCGGATCCAAAGGACGACCCTCTTTGGCCGCTTGTACCATCGCTTTCTGGGCAGGGATGATGTTGAAAAAGACGTTGGCGGCCATGATGGAACCCAACATGGCTCCGAAATGGATGTATGCGGCCCGGGCACTGAATACATGGGTATAACCATAAGCAAAAGCGGCAGATAGCCCTAAACCCAGTATCGAAAACAGCAGGCCGTTTCTGGCCAGTCCTTTTTTACAGGCCGTGTCATAGAGTATCCAGGCCGCCACAAAAGAACCAATACCCGTGCCGATAGCCTGCCCCACTGTGAGGTCGCAGACCTGTTTGTCAATTAAAAAAGCCGATGCATTGAAATAATACACCACAAACAGCAGGCTCATGCCCGATACCCACGTAAAATAGGCCTCGTATTTGAACCAATGTAGGTCTTTGGGTATTTTAGCGGGTGCAATTTTATATTTTTCCAGATAATAGAAACCGCCGCCGTGTATTGCCCACAGGTTGCCCGCCAATTCTTCCCGCACATCTTTGGTGCGATTGAGGGCATTTTCTAAAAATACAAAATAGAAGGAGGCCCCGATCCACGCGATGCCGAAAGTCATGTGCATCACCCGAACTACAATATTCAGCCATTCCATCAGGTGGCGCTCCCAGGGCGTGCCGAGTACAGCCATATAACCACACAACAACAACGCAACAATCACTGTTACGAGACCCACATAGGTCCACTGCTGACTTTCCTCCATTTTTGCCAGCCGATATAGGTTTGCTTCTTCTCCCTCTTCCTCTATACGTGCCTGCTCGCGTCGTATGGCGAGGGCCATAGAATAGGTCATTCGGGTCAGGAGTGTAAAGGCTGCCAGCAAGAGGCAGAAAAAGGCGACAAACATTTAATGTTTTATTGAAAATTTAAAATTTTTAGCACAGCAATGCGTCTAAACTCCTTTCGAATCTCAATGCAAACAGCGTCAAACAATGCTTCCCCAGGCGCGCAGACGACTCACACCCCCGTCCGGGAAAATATCAAGGCGCAAATGAGATACTTTTTCGTGGGCCAATATCTGGCTTTCGAAAAAATGCTCATGGTCGGCACTGAGTTTTTGGCGTTCCAAAAGCGGAAACCACACAGCGGTATCTGCCAGTACAGTGGCATCATCATAAGCGAAGCAGCCCTGTATGGCACAACTGTCGGGGTAATTGCCTTTAAAATGGCAGGTATCTATCAGTATTTTTCGCAGGCATCCCGAATGCGCAAGGCGGACGATGACCCAATCACGGTTATTGGGTGTGCGATTGCGTTTGGTTTCCCAGCCGTCGCCCATGTTCACGCCGCGACCGGGCATAAGCATGTTTTGCATATCGCTGAAAAACATGTCGTTGCAGCGCAGCGCCTGCGCCCCGTTTACGGCAGCGGCCAGATCGGGCAGGGCATCGGGCGACAACGCGTTCCACTCCTTGTGTACTTTGCCGTAGGCTTTGAGCCGGGCCACGCCCCCGTCGGGGTAGATATGCAGACGCAGGTGGGTGCATACCTTATCGGAGGCACAGGGATAGAAGTTTCTACTGCCGGGGTCCAGGGGCGATTTATGCAAAATTTCTTCCCAGTCAATCGCGGCGGTTTCCCAATCATATATGACTGCATCAGGCGGCAAAAAGGCGGCTTCTATGGAAGCATGGGGCGGGTGATTGCCAAGGAAAAAGTTGGTGTCTATGTCAAAGCCACTGAGGATACCTGGCGTGGCCAATTGTACTATACACCAGTCATGACCGGGGGCGCGCTTTCTGCGACTTTCCCAGCCGTCCATCCATTTGCCCCGATCGGTGTATTTGCCTTCTATAAAAATGCCCCGTCCGGGCTGAATGAGGTTTTCTTTTTCTGCAAAGAAGTCATCGGTGGCGTACAGTACCTTACCTCCAAGGCGTGCGGCAGCCAAGTCGGTGTCTTGTGCGAAATCGGGGATAGCCTTGATAATTTCTTTTACGCTGGTGTTGGCCATGTCTTTTCAGGAAGATTCACAGGTGAGAGTTTCGCACAAAGGTAAGTGGCTTTGTGGAAATCAAAAAGAATATGGGTACAAAGCGAAAAGGTTTCAGCGAGGTTTCCGCCCTTCCGCCTTTTTTGCCACTGCCGGATGCATACTGATAGTTTGTCAGTGCGCAAACACCACAATAGGATTTGATTTTTCCCTTCTGCTGTCGCCCATACGTCAAAAAAGCTACATAACACGCTGTTTACAAACTATACTGCGCCGGAAACCGTACTTTTGCAGGCATTCGCCTGACGTTGGTATGATGAACTCCCTTCCTGATTCTGCATTTGCCGGACAGGGAGATCGTATTGTTTTGATGCATGAATTACAGACACTATTTCCTTGCATTATTATGCTTTCTTGGTGCGTTTACAGAGGGACATACACAGCAACCCTGCGGTTTAACCGTGACAGGCCGGGTGCTGCACAACAAAAGCGAAGAAGTATTGGCCTTTGCCTCTGTACGTGTTCAAGCCACCGATCAACGGGTACAAACCGATGAAGCGGGCGATTTTGTACTCAATCACCTCTGTGCAGGCCGGACCTATGTGCTCGAAATCCGCTTAGTGGGTTATGGCGTACAACAACGCCGCATTACAGCAACGCAAGGAGGCTTCTATGAACTGCGCCTACAGCAAAATGCCACTTTGGAAGAAGTAGTCATTTTGGAAAAGGCCGTTGCCCCTCCTGTACACCCCATAGAATTAAAAGTCAATGAGCAGGATTACCACGCAGGCATGGGTACAGGTTGGTCGGAGCTGCTGAAGCGGCAACCCGGCATTCAATTGCTGGGCAGCGGTCCTACTGTGATGAAACCTGTGATTCAGGGGCTGCACTCCGGTCGGGTGGCTTTGGTCAACAACAATGTAGTACATGAATCGCAGTCGTGGGGCGAAGACCATGCCCCCGAAATAGATCCGGCTACAGCAGGCCACATGCACATCGTGAAAGGAGCAACCGGGGTACGCTACGGCCCGGGGGCTATGGGGGGAGCGCTCATTCTCGACCCGCTACCTTTGCGTCACCTTCGGGGAGTAGGTGGGTGGGCGGCCCTCAGTGGCGCTGCCAACGGCGGGCGGTATTCCATAGCAGGCAGTTTTGACCTTGGTTTGCCGCGACTCGGAGTTGGAACACGCCTCAGTTTTTCGCGGCGGCGCAGTGGCAATATGTCCACTCCCGACTACTATATGGAAAACACAGGGTCAAGCGATTACAACTTTGCATGGCTAACGGGCTGGCGCGGCGGGAACTGGTCGCAGGAATTAGCCCTTTCTACGGTACAGCAAATCAACGGCATGTTGCGCGCTGCTTACCCAGGCAATCTCACGGACCTGCTTACAGCGTTGAAATCGCCAACGCCTATTAATAACAAAAACGCTTTTACCTATGAATCAGGCAGACCTCGCCAGCAAACGGCCCATCATCAGGGCAAATATCGCCTGACCTGGTTGCCAGGTCGTTCCTGGAAGATCAGTGCCCAGCACGCCTTTCAGTTTAACGATCGTCTGGAATTTGCAGAAGATGGCTCGCTGACAGACCCGGACGACGTACAGCAAAAACCACAGTTGGCCATGCGCCTCATTTCTAATGCCAGCGATTTTTCGGCAGAGCATACGCCGGAGGGTCCTTTGCGGGGCGGTGGCGGTGTACAGTTCTTCCATCAGCAAAATACCATCAGCGAAGGCAGTTTTATTCCTGATTACACTACTGTAGGCGGCGCTGTGTGGATCACCGAAGGTTGGCACCCAACGAACGCCCGTTTCGCTTTGGAGGCAGGCTGGCGTTACGATGTACGCCGCACTACCATTCGCTACGAAGGCGATTTTCGAACCATTCACCGAAATATTCAATTTCATAACACCTCCGGTTTATTGGGCATGGACTACCGAATTGGCAGGGAATGCCTTGTCAACCTACAGTCGGGCTATGCCTGGCGGCCCCCCAATGTGGTTGAACTGTACGCACGGGGCATTCAGGTGAGCGCAGCTGCCTACAAAGAGGGGGATTCCACCCTGCGTGTTGAGCGCGCCCTCAATACCAACATCACCTTTCAGGGCCAACATACCCTGGCAGACTGGTCGGTCAATGTGTATCGCAACTATCTTTGGGACTTCATCTATCTGCAACCCCGCCAAAAGGTTGTTACTTCGGTACAAGGGGCTTTTCTGGCCTACGATTACACCCAAAACGATGCTTTCATACAGGGCGTAGATGTTTCCTTAGACCTGCATCTGGCCAAACGCGTCAGTGTGGGCAATCGTATCTCTGTACTACAGGGCATGCGTACCGAACGGCAGCGTGCTTTGCCCGGCAGACAGCCAGACTGGTTGCCCCTGATGCCACCGGTGCGTTGGATATATGACATCAAATGGTATTGGGGGCGGCCATCTGACAAACGTTCCGTTGCACAGGGGTGGGGTAGTAAAACACGTGTGTTGTTGCCCCGACGGGTGTATGAACGCGATTCCTATGTGCGGTTTAGTACTGAGGTGGTATTGCGCCAAAAAAACATACCGCCTGAAGGTCTGCTAAAACCTGCTCCTTCGTCTTACTATTTGCTAAACGTTGATGTTGCGCGCTCTTTTGCCATTGGACACACCCGGATTTACGCGGGTTTGTCGGTCGTCAATGCATTAAATCAACGTTATCGCAACTATTTGAATTTTTTCCGGTTTTTCAGTGACGAACCCGGCAGAAATATCATCTTTTGGATGCATGTTTCTTTCTAAATATTCATTTTTCAGGTTGAATATCATTTACTATTCAGCACTCCCACTCCATACTCAACATTTAGAAGCCCATGACAGCATTAAAAGTCGGCCTTGTACAGCAAAGTTGTTCGGAAAACAAGCAGGAAAACATCGAAAAATCGCTGCGTGGCATTGAGCAATGCGCACGGCAGGGTGCCCAATTAGTGGTCTTACAGGAGTTGCACTGTGGCATCTATTTCTGTCAGGCTGAAGAAACGGCCATGTTCGATCTGGCATCGCCTATCCCTGGCCCCGATACTGAAGTGTTTTCAGCAGCCGCCCGCAACAACCAAGTGGTATTGGTGACTTCTTTGTTCGAAAAACGCGCCCCGGGACTTTATCACAATACCGCTGTGGTGTTTGAAAAGGACGGTTCTATAGCAGGTAAATATCGAAAAATGCACATCCCCGATGACCCTGCTTACTACGAAAAATTCTATTTTACACCCGGCGATCTCGGATTTCACCCTGTTAACACTTCTGTGGGACGCTTAGGGGTTTTGGTCTGCTGGGATCAGTGGTATCCTGAAGCAGCACGACTGATGGCACTGGCTGGTGCTGAATTGTTGATTTACCCCACCGCCATTGGCTGGGAAAGCACTGATACCATTGCCGAAAAAGAGCGCCAGCACGGAGCCTGGTTTACTATACAACGCGGTCACGCTGTGGCCAATGGCCTGCCCGTGGTGGCAGTAAATCGCACCGGCCACGAACGCGACTGGACGGGTGTTACCGGCGGAATCCAATTTTGGGGACAGAGTTTCGTGGCTGGTCCACAGGGCGAAGTACTCTATCTGGCTCCTCCCGACGAAGCGGTCTGTGCAGTGGTGGCCATTGACAAAAAGCGCACTGAGGAGGTGCGGCGCATCTGGCCCTTCTTCCGCGACCGACGGATTGATTTTTATCAGGGTCTTACGAAAAGATATTTGGATGCGTGAGGAGGCGGGTTGTTAAGGAAAAGGAAAAATTCCGCACCCGCATCTCAGCCTGCCTGAGTCGGCTGGTGCCACTCCCTGCTCTGTCTGACACCGATGTCCCTGACATACCCTAAAAACCGCTCCAATGCCGCTTTCTGCGGTGCATCGAATGTATAGATGATGTTTTGCCGAAAATAGGCGGGCAAATCCACTTCAACCGGCATGGTGGGTAATATCTGAATCAGTTCGGGAATATGTTCGATACCTGCGCGCAGGGCATCATTGAAGGGATGTAAAAATTCCTGCGGCAGGGGTCGGGTACTCATCCAGGCAGCAAAAACAAAGGGAAGTCCTGTCCATTCCGTCCAGGCTTCCGACAAGTCGTACACATAAGCAAACCGGTCGTGGTAACCAAAAGCGCGGTCTCCGATAATCACTCCTGCAGTAGTTCCTGCAATTCGGCTTTCAAAGCCTTCGGAGGCAGGCAGAAAAACGGGTGCAATCTGCCAGTATTCTCTACAAAGGACTTGAACCAATGCCACAGAGGTGCGCGAATGAAAATCCAAATAGATATGCGTGATGGCTTCCAAAGGCACTTCTGAAAATAGGCATACGGTGCGTACAGGGCCATTGGCTCCAATGCAATAATCGGAAATCAAATGCACGTTGTCCAGATCAGGAATGACGGCCACCGGAGCCAAAGCGAGATCGGTACGCCCGTCGCTCAGTTTTTGGGCACACACCGCCGGAATATCCAGACTTAATTGAATAAGATCGGCCAGCGGGCTGCGGTAAAGGCCGTATATAAAAGGTTTTGTATTGAGGTAGCTGACAGCACTAATGCGATACATAGAGCGTGGGTATTCAAATCAGAAACCCATATAACAAACAGAAGGCGAAAATGGCTGTTAATTAAATGTCTTTTTCTCAAAAATCCTCTTCTTACGATGGGACTGTCTTTATCTAATATCCAGGTAAGCTGCTATTTTCGCATACCATTGCGTGGAAAGAAAACGCTGCAAATCGCCCACCGACCGGTAAGGGCCGTTTTCGGTCCGGTACTGCACAATCAGTCGGGCCTCATTTTTTCCACAGTATGGGTGGGCCGACAAGTCTTCTTCCGACGCAGCGTTAATGTTGATTTTGCGTACCTGAACAGCAGGCAATTCTAAATAGGGCCGGAGGCGGGCAAAGGTGGTATCGGGCAGACCGCGTGTCTCGCCGACCTGCTCCACCGATAAGAAGCCACCCAATTTTTCGCGGAAATTCAGAATTTGCCGCGCCCTTTTTTCACCAATGCCCGGCAGCTGTTCCCACATTTCCAAAGGGTCGCGGTTGATGTCAATTTTTTTGTACAATACAGGTTTGGTCACACTTCCGCCAGTGCCACCGCTGTAAGCAAGGGGTGCAGCAGCTGCCTGTTGTTTGGTTTCAGGAAAGATGGCATAGTCTGCAATGGTGGCGTATTCTGCTTCCGACAGGCCGTACATCTTCTTCAAATCTTCCGGCTGCTTGAAATGCCCCCCCTTAGCGCGGTATCCCGTTATACTTTTAACAGCCCTCTGAGAGAGACCTAATCGTTTGAGGGTGGCCGCATCGGCGGTATTCGGGTCGAAGGGAAAAAGGGGAACGGGGACTTTCCCGGCTGCTGCCGATGACTGAACGACTGCCCCCGTGGAATCCGCGTTTACCGCTTTCAGCTGCACCCGAAAAGCAGTAATTTCCTGATGAAAAGTTTGGAAGTCTGTTGCTTCGGGAGGAAAAATCCTGTCCCACAGTCTGTTAATGCTCCAGACAACAGCACATAGACAACAGAAAAATAGCAGCGTTTGGCGTTCCGAACGTGTAAAATACAGCCAGGTAGCAACCGATTTTTTCATACTATTTTCTTTGATTTTTGTATAACCAGAAAGTACCCAGCAGACCCGCCGTAAACAAAACGACCGATATGATTTCTGCCTGTGTCATTTTAATGCCTGCCACATCGTGAATAACATTAACGCGGATTTTCTCAATCAAAAAACGTTCTACAGCGATCAGCATGATATAAACGAAAAATAACATGCCCGGTATGCGCAGTCGGTCGCGCAGTAAATAAAGTACACCAAATATCAGGGCCATCATCATGACCTCATAAAAAGGTGTCGGATAAACCGGCTCCGAAAGTTGCATACAGTAAGTCCAGCTACACCCTTCAACAGGGATACTGGGTACAGGATCGGTATGCGTGGAATTCAATACATGGTGCGGGTAGGTGTAACCCCACATCCAGTCGGGTAAAAAGGACATCCATCCGGGTTTGGGGCCGGCATTGACAATACCCCAGTCACCGTCGCCGGACAATTGGCATCCGATGCGCCCTACGCCATAACCGGCTGTGAGGGCAGGGGCTACTGCATCGGCAGTGGGCAAAAACGGGATGCCGTGGCGATAAATATAGGACACTACTGCAATGAAGCCCAGAATAAGCCCTCCAAAAAAAGCCAGCCCGCCCCCCGAAGTCAGGGTACCCACAGGGTCTTGTAAAAAATCTTCCCAATTGTCGAAAATATCAAAGAACTTTGCCCCCAGAATGCCCCCTACTGCTGCCCAAACGGTCATTTCGCTGATGCGGTCATGGGGCCAGACCTGCGTTTGGCGCAAAACCGGCTCTGCTAAGCGCTTGCGGTGGGCTTCCCACCAGGTAAGTCCCCCCAGAAGCCCTGCACCCACCATGCCCGCCAGCCACGCCATTTTGCTGCTGAGAATTACAGAGGCAGGGTCGGTGCGAAATTCCGCAAAGTGTTGAAAAGCATACCATCCTTTTCCGAATAAGAGCAATCCTGCTAAGGCGTTGGCACCTACCTCAGTCCACGATGCCGGTGCGCCTTCTGTAACGGTCATAGTAGAAGACTGATATACCCCTTGTTTTGCTTTTCGCTTCAATTCCCGGTGGAATACAAAAGCACTGACCAAAAAGGCGATTGCTAAGAAGAAACCAAATGTTTTAAAAATGGCCATAACATTGTCAGGCTGCGAACCGATAAGGCCATGGAAAAGATAAGATAAATCAGGATACATCAGGAGTAATTTGCGCGTTAGTTAATGTGTGAAGGTCACAGGATGATAAAATTTAGCCGCAAACCTACGAAAAATCGCATAACTAACAACAATTAATGGTTTATTTGTTAAACCCGGCGGGCTGCGGTGAGGATTTGAAACAATGAAACCACGTTCTCCTGTTCCCTGTTTACCACACCATACATCACAATAAAGCATGAGCAAATACTATCTTTATCCCGTTCTCTGGGTGGCATTCGTTACCGGTCTGTCTGTGTTGCCGGGAGGAACACTTCCAAAGTTCGACCTCTTTTCCCCGGACAAGGCAGGGCATTTTTTTGTGTACGGTGTACTGTCTTTTCTGATTTTATACGGGGTGGCAGGTATCAGGGGAAGGGGCTTTTTTTATTCTTCCACATTTGTGGCTGCGGTATTTCTGAGTGCAGCTTACGGGGTCTTAATGGAGTGGGTACAGTACCGGTTTATCCCCGGTCGGATGTACGAATACGACGATATGATCGCCAATGCGGCCGGAGCTGTGGTGGGCGGCATCTCGTGGCGGCTGTGGGCAAATGCCAAACACCGGAAGAACCAAAATGCCGGATAAAGTGCCGAAAAATGACAAATATTGGTTAAAAAATACAGAAAACGGATATTTTTTTTGCAAATGTTTTGTAGATTAAAAACAATACTCTACTTTTGTGCGCCTCTTTTGAAGATACGTTCAGTTCAATTGTGAATTGGATGAGTAACAAACCGGAAGGAAGAGCGGAAAAAACAGCAAAGCGTTTTCGTCGCTGTCAGGTGTTTTCAAATACATTTTTCCAGATAATACCATTTTTCGAATTTTTCCGGTAAAAATAATCAGTATGGGCAGGAAAGAAAAGTTTGTTTATAACATTCATACCCTTACCTACGAGAAAGTTGTCATTCCGTTTAAAACGCGTATATGGCAGGCTTTTGGTTTTTTCTCCGTAGTGTTGGTGACCTCTCTGGGTTTATTGGCGGTATTTTATACCATCTTCCCATCTCCACGCGAGCAGCAACTGCTGGACCAAATAGACATGATGGACACCAAATACAAGCAGCTTACGTCGCAGGTGGATGTCATGGGTAAAGTATTAGAAAACATACAGGATCGGGATGCCAATGTTCACCGCTCGGTGTTTGGCATGAACCCTATAGATCAGGGCAGATGGATGGCAGGCAAAGGCAGCCACGATGTACACCCTGAAGTTTCCGCATTTAAATTTGGTTCGGGCAGCATCCGCGAAACCATTGAGAAAATTGATCTCCTCAGCCGCCAGATGGTATTGCAAAGCCGCTCCCTGGATACCTTACAGGAGTTGGCAAGCAACCAGCAAAATATGCTGGCCTCCATTCCCAGCGTCAAACCCGTGCGGGAGGACATGATGCAAAAAGCCATGTCGGTGGTTTCCGGTTTTGGTTATCGCATTCATCCCGTTTACAAAGTACGCAAGTTTCACGCAGGCATGGACTTTCCTGCCCGCATCGGCACCGCCATTCAGGCTTCCGGGGACGGCGTAATAGCCGAAGCAGGCTGGCATCAGGGCTATGGCAACTGTGTGAAAATTAGTCATGGCTATGGCTACGAAACCCTTTATGGCCACATGAATCGCATCACCGTACGTCAGGGTGAAAGAGTAAAGAAAGGTCAGAAAATTGGAGAAGTAGGCGATACGGGCCTCTCTACCGCTCCCCACCTGCATTACGAAGTACACCACAAGGGCAGTCCCGTCAACCCCATCAATTTCTGTATGGATAAACTGACTCCTGCCGAATATCAGGAAATGGTGAATGCTTCGATGCGCGCCAATCAATCCTTGGATTAAGCATATCATAAAGAGAAAGACCCGCTATGAACAAAAGTTTTTAAAACACTGGGTCTTTTTTGTTCCGCGAGAACAAGCAAACAGCAGTAATTGGGAGGATGCCGAACAATCGGCATCCTCTTTTTTTATATTTTTTGCATACCCCGATTTGGCTGAATACCAATAAATTGTGCGTATATTTGCCGCACATCAGCAACAACGAAAGAATATCATCATGCAAAATGGCCTGAATTTTGATTTACGCTATGCTCAGCAGCAGCGAAAAGTGCGGGATAATTTTCTTCGATACCATTACCGCATACAACCAACCGATTACTCCCTGCTCCTGTTCGATGCCATGACCTATTTTTTTATTATCGCTTTTTGGGGCCGTATTCGGATGCTGGGTTGCTTTTCCGCCATGATCCTCTATGTAGGACAGTGCCAAACCCAACTGCGTTCCCCCTTCGTAGAACTGAGCGAAAACGACACAGTCCGGCAATCCTTCATTGCAGATCAGCAAAACGTGTTTGAAAATGCCGATTATTTAGAGCCTGTTTTCCACAAATTGCATCTTCAGCGCACAGAGGGCGGGCGAAAAGTAACGTTTCTGCACATTGGCGATTCGCACATCCTCGGCAATTACCTCACCCGGGAAGTACGCACCCGATTACAGGAAGCCTTCGGCGATGCCGGCCGGGGACTTGTCTTCCCTTATCGGCTGGCCGACTCCAATGGCCCCCGCGATTACCTCGTCAGCGCAGAGGGAAAATGGGGCCGCGACAATTGCAACCGCAACCTGAGTACACAGACCTCCATCGGCGTGGCAGGTTTCCAGTTGGAAACCCTCAACCCCAATTCGGAGCTGACTTTCAGATTGCGCGACACCGCCTCCTCAGAAACGAAGTTGTTCACGAAGGTCACTGTTTTTCAGCGCAAGTCTCCCACCCAATTTGATTTGCAGGTGCGGGATGAAGTAAGCAATCAGGAAGCAATGTTAGTGATAGAGGGAGACTACTCACGTTCTTACTATTTCGACCGTCCTGTAGGTCAGGTAACTATCCGGCCTAAAAAAGCGGACAAAAATCAGCGCAAACTCACCTTCGACGGCATCTCCTTAGAAAACGAATATTCCGGGGTTATTTATCATTCCATTGGCGTAAACGGAGCCACTTTCGACGATTACGCCCGTGCCAGACACTTTGCCAAAGGCGTAGCCGATTTGTATCCCGACCTGATTATCTTTTCTTTTGGCACCAACGAGGCACAAGGCTATACCACAAAAGCTGCCTTGCGGCACTCTATGGAGGAATTGCTGGAACAGATAAAAGAAAGCTCGCCTACTTCCCTGATCCTGCTGACCACTCCTGCCGACTCCTACCTGCGGGGAAAGGGCTTCAATCCATATATGGCTGATGTTGCCTCCGTCATACGGCAATATGCTCGCGAAAAGGGTTATGCCCTGTGGGACCTTTATAACCTGTCCGGTGGCGAAAATTCTGCACAATCGTGGAAACTGCGGGGGCTTCTGTCTTCGGACTCTGTGCATTATTCCAAAGCGGGCTATGCGACACAGGGTAAACTGCTGTATCAGTCTATCATACGTGGCTATAATCAGTACATTATGGAAAAACAATAGAAGATTCGCATTTTTTATTCCTGATTTTCACGCTTTTTTCCTTGCTCTACTTAGTAAAAACCCCCTTTTGGTTGAAATGGGTGTATCCGCAAGCCCTGTGGACGATGCCGCCCGATTCGTCCAAAACCCTTTATATGACCTTTGACGACGGCCCTATCCCGGAAATGACCCCATACATTCTGGATCTGCTCCAAAAACATGGTGCCAAAGCCACTTTCTTTTGTGTGGGCGACAATGTGCTCAAATACCCCGATATTTACAGGCGCATACAGGCAGATGGACACAGCGTCGGCAACCACACCTTTCACCATTTGAATGGTTGGAAAACCCCTTTGTCGGAGTATGTGGAAAATGTACATCAATGCGCCCGATACGTTCAAAGCCGTCTATTCCGCCCTCCTTATGGATGTCTGACAAGGAAACAAATGGCTGCCCTTGCTCCTGCCTACCAGATTATAATGTGGGATGTGTTGAGCGGCGATTTCGATCCCTCCGTTGGTCCGGAACAGTGTTTGCGTCATGTTACACGACATGCCCGCCCCGGGTCCATCATTGTGCTGCACGACAATATAAAAGCACAAAAACAGGTATTTTATGCCTTGCCGCGCCTGCTCGACTATTTTAATGAAAAGGGCTACCGGTTTTGCAGCATTCCGGTTGCTTAAACAGGCGTTTCAAACAAGAGGGCCTCGTGTTCGGTGGCTGCTTTATCGCTATAGTACTGGTGTTGCGAAGACTTTTTCAGAGTCGACTCGTCGGGCAACAGCCTTTTGATGACCCGTAGTTCATGGGTATAGCGGTTGGCCTCCACATTAAAAATACCAAAGTGATCTATTTTATCAATCCGCACCACTCCGGAGGCGTGTAGAATATAACATTCGGGCAAAACCAGCCCTACATGGATGATTTCTCCCTTGCCATTGTCGAAAAAAGCAAGGTCTCCTGCCTGGCACTGTTCCGTAAAATCCACTGATCTTCCCTGGGTCACCTGCTGGCGCGCATTGCGCAACAGCGGAATACCTGCCATTTTATAGACCATCTGGGTTAAACCCGAACAATCAATGCCGAAGGGAGAACGGCCGCCCCATAAATAGGGAGCATACAGATAACGCCTGGCTACCTTAACAATCCAGTCGCCAGTGGCATGTATTTCGGACGGTGTCACCACGGTACCTGCAAATTGATAGCGCTCCGGACCTAACTGACACCGCAAACCGTCGTAGCACGGCAGTACGGCCCCTAATGTAAGCGGTATGAAATGGTCTTTGGCCATCAGCCCTTCTACCAAAGAAAGACTCACGGAGTAATCTTTACTATAAGCGTCGTACTCCGAAGGAGTAAGAATTTTTAGTTGTTTATGGTCTATCCAGCCATCGGAGCCGTCCCACGCGCAAGTTATATGTCGCCATGTTTCTTTGCGATCGTGTACTTCTACCATCTCGCCAAACAGCAATTGAGACACCATCTCGCTCTTGTCGGAGGGATGCGCACGCAGGGAGGCAAGGGGCGTATGACAGATAGCAAATTCCATAAATCAGGGCAAAGTTAGAGATATTTTACCGTGCAAAACAATAAGTATCGTATTTTCGCCCAATATTTTCTGCAACCGTGTCTTCAAATATCAATCAAACAGACGATACAAATGCCTGGGAAGCCTTGCAGCGGGGTGACGCAGCGGCTTTCAGGTGCCTGTTTGAGCGATACCATGCGACTCTGCTGAATGATGCTTACCGGCTGACGGCCGATAAGGATATGGCGCGAGACATTGTACAGGAAGTATTTTTAAAAATCTGGAACAAGAAAGAACAGCTAACCATTCAAAGCTCGGGGAAAGCCTACCTCCGCAGAGCGGTTGTAAACTGTTCCCTCAATTTTTTGCGTACACACCGACGGCATCTGTTTGAGATGTCAGAACAAATGTCCGAACCCATTGACGAATCGCCGGAAAGAATGATTGCCTTAATGGAAACAGAAACTCAGGAAGCCAGGGTACGATACGCCATAGAGACCCTGCCCGAGAAGTGCCGCCTTGTCTTTGTGTTGAGCCGCTTCGAAAAAATGTCGCACAAGGAAATTGCGATAGAAATGAATATTTCCGTCAAAACCATCGAAAATCAAATTACCAAGGCCATAAAAATGCTGCGCGATGCCCTTGCATAGGGGTTTTTCGGGGCATCGGTGTCTTTATACATTAAACATACCAAGCGGATTTATCCATGGGTGAGGAACTGACCCTTTTGCTTCAAAAAGAACTGACTGATACGCTGACACCAGCAGAGCGGGAGCGGTTGGATTATATATTGCAGGAATGGCCACCAGGACATGCCATAGCAAAAGCCACCCGCAACATCTGGGAAAAGACAGCCCTGTATAACTATCCCGATGTGCCGAATACCGAGGAGGACTTCGGGCGACTGCTTTCTGCAATACACGCCGCTACGCCGCCCATGGCACAGCCGGTGCGCACAATCCCTTTTATGTGGTGGAAAGCCGCTGCTGCCCTTGTACTGCTACTCGCTGCCGGGGTCGTCGGGTGGCATCGCTGGCAGGCCAATGATCCTGTAGCCCAAATTACACAGGTGAATATACAGACTACTCCACTGCTTTGTCAACTACCCGATAGCAGTAGCGTCTGGTTGCATTCAGGGGCCACCTTGCAATACGACAGCCTGCCGGAAATCTGGTCGGAAAGGGTTGTTCACTTGACCGGCACGGCGTTCTTCAAGGTTACCCGCCGTCCGGAAAATCCGTTCCGCGTGGAGATGGAAGACAAAACATCGGTGGAAGTCCTTGGCACGTCCTTCTTAGTCAGTGCTGACGCACAGGACAAAAATATCACCATACTGGTAGAAGAAGGAAAGGTGCGTTTTATGGCTTATCCGAATCATAGTGGCCAGGTCATTCAGGAAGGACAGAGAGCTGTCTTTGATAAAAAGTCTTCCCGAATCCATGTAAGCAAGCCGCCCACGCTAAACGAACTGGCTTGGCAGCGGGGAGGCTTGTCCTTTGTCAATACACCTTTAGCACAGGTGTGCGCAGATATAGAGCGGTATTACAAAGTCAAAATAGAATTGAAAAATGCGGCCCTGCGGCAGTGTTCTTACACCGCTCCGCTGAATGGTGCATCCTTAGAAAAAGTATTGAACGATCTTGGATGGGCATTTCAGTTGAACGTGCGGCAGGAAAAGGACGGAAACCTGATCATTTTGGAAGGGGGAAACTGCCCCCATAAATAGCACTTTCGTACATGAAACAACAGCTGGTACTCTTGGCATTGGTCGTAGATGATTATGATGCTGCCATAGAATACTATACCAATACGCTGGGTTTTCAGCTCCTGGAAGATACCCCGCAAAGCGAAACTAAACGCTGGGTGGTGGTCTCACCACCCGGCAACACTGGGTGTAATCTGCTCTTGGCAAAGGCCGCCAATGAAGAACAAAAAAGCCGCATTGGCAATCAAACCGGCGGCAGAGTGTTTCTTTTTTTACATACAGACAATTTTCAGCGCGATTACGAGTACTTTCGTGGTAAAGGTGTCACATTCATACGCGAACCTGCTACGGAAACTTACGGTACCGTAGCAGTCTTTAAGGATTACTACGGTAATCTTTGGGACCTTATACAGCCCGCGTAAATTAGTCTTTTGTGTATCCTCAAAGGCGATCCAACTGCTTCAGCAGCACCTGTGCTTTGGCCTGATTGTGATGTGTGTCATCTGTTGCGATGGCCCGCAGGGTCGTCACACCTTCTTCTACGCGGTTCACCGACAAGTAAGCGAGTGCCTTAAACCACCGTGCATCGGGGTAAAGCAGGCTTTTCTGCCCCACTTTTTCAAAAGCGTCTAATGCAGCAGCCACCTGCTCTTGAGACAGATAAGCATGGCCTAAGTAGTAATAAGCAGCATCTCGTTGGTCAATGCTTCCCTGTCGAAGCCCTTGCTCAAACAAGGAGACTGCCACATCGAAATTCTTGTTGTTGTAGCATTTAGGGCTTGCTCCCAAACAGAAGAGGGAACCTGTCCCGCACGCAAAGCCGGGCCTGACGGAAACACATAGTGGGCGGCAAAGAGTTGCGCGCTGCCCGATGAATTGGCAGAAGACTGGCTAAACGGCCCAATAGCAAAAAGAATAAGCGCAATAGCCGCTGCGGCAGAAAGGCCGTACATAATACGCATACGGGAACGACCCTGTGCCTCAGCCTGGGCATAGTTGGCATACGCAGCATTCACTTCCTGGAGTAACAGTTTCTTGCCCTGCTCTGCCATTGCCGCTTTTAAATGTTGTTCGAAATTATCCATGCTGACATCAATATTAAAAAAGCTGATTTCATAAAGACATGATTTGTTGTAGTCTTTCCCGTATCTCTTCGAGACATTTATACTTACGTCTTGATATTTTCAAAGGATCGTCAACATTCATGCGGGCGGCTATATCCTGAATGCTATAGCCCCAAAAACCCCAGTCCATCAAAATCTGCTTACAGGGCTCGCCCATATTATCCAAGATTCTCACAATACGCTTCACCTGCTCCTCCTGCTCTAATGTAAGAAGCGTATCTTTCGACTCATCCTCCTGCTCACTAAATTCTTCCACATAAGTTTCCAAATTAGTCGCACTCCGTCGTACAATATCTACTGACTTGAAATAAAAAATTTGATATAAATAAGACGAAATTTTGTTTTCACGGCGATAAATACTATTCTCTATCTGTTGCATCACTGCAACGACGGCATCTAAATAAGCATCTTTTGCAGCGGTTTCATCTAAATGCAACTTTCGTTGTATCTTATAAATGAAACCGATGTTTTTGTTGATGATATACTTTATCGCCTCTTCTTTTCTTTTACCACCTTCTCGAATCGCTTCCACAAGGTAGTCATCGGATAAAGAGATTTTTCTAATTTTCATATTAACAATATCATTTTGTTAATTTTTGTGCAAAATATCTTAGTCGTAGAGATGTGTTTGTTTAGTATTCGACTAATCTTTTGAAAACAAACATTTTAACTTTTTTTTAATCCCGTTAACAAGAACGTATATCGATCGAGTTTTAAAAGCGTCATCAGGGACAAAACAATTTTACAAACACTTGAATTAGCCTGATATACCATTCGTACGGTTTGAGGCCGTAATAAACGCTCTTTTGTCCATTGATGTTTACGATTCGTAAAAATTCTTGGTTTTGCTTAATTTTTGTCTTAATACAGCAGGATGTTACTGCTTTTTATTGTAGGTTCAAAATGGAATAAAATCCGCGTCGCTGAATAGCAACGGCGCGGACTTTGTATTTTGAGAGCGCAAATTTAATTACCTTAGTTACATTATCAGGATATTTATTTGTATTTTGTCTTATTCCTGCCAAAAAAAGTTAAATATAATTTAAAGTAGCCTTTGTTACAAAGGGAATTTTAGAAAATGCTGTTACTTTGCAGCCCGTTTTAAACGGACCCACCGACTGCATACCTAATTTAGAATATGATGACGTTCAAAACACACCTGCCTGTTGTAGTGTTCCTGCTGACTGCTTTTTTGAGTACCGCTCAAAATCCGGTAAAGTGGTCGTTTACGACAAAAGATGCAGGTAATTGTAAGGTAGATCTCATTTTTACCGGCACCATAGACGAGGGTTGGTATACTTATTCGCAGTTTTTAGAAAGCGAAGACGGGCCGGTACCCACCTCTTTTTCTTTTAAAGAAGGAAGTCACTTCAAATTAGTTGGCAAAGCTCAGGAAAGCGGCGACAAGTTCACTGTACACGATAAGGTGTTTGACATGAAGCTGACCAAGTTCAAACACAAAGCCGTTTTTACGCAACGGGTGGAAGTTCAGGACCCTTCCAAACCAATCACCGGGTATGTTTCCTATATGAGTTGCAATGAGGAAATGTGCCTGCCGCCCAAGGACATGGATTTTTCTTTCAAGGTGAATTGCACCTCCACAGGCAGTACACCGCCGGGAGGCAGCGAAGCACCGGGGGGTAAGCAGGGAGTGGTGCCTGATCAGCCGTCCTCCAGCACAGGAGTCGGTGTAGCAGGAAAGGGAGAAAAGCAACCGGAGGCGCGTACTGGTTCCCAACAGCCGGTTCAGCAGCCTGGCGAAGTTTCTTCCGGTGCTTCGCCAGCTTCGGTTACTTCGACCTCGCCGCTTGCAGAGGGTCAGCTGGTGCCAATGCCGCCGCCTGCTGCGGCCACCGCACCACCTGATGACCCCGACTTTAAAGGGTTTGTCAGCACAAAACGCGCCGAAATACAAAAAGATAATTTTGTAAATACCTGCGGCCCCTCCCAGGCATTGGATATGTCTGCGTGGGGAATTTTTTTTGGCGGATTTCTCGGCGGGCTGCTCGCATTGCTCACGCCCTGTGTCTTCCCGATGATTCCCATGACAGTCAGTTTTTTTGTGAAACGCTCCAAAGACCGGAAAACAGGATTGCGCAATGCTTTTCTTTACGGGGGGAGTATCATTTTGATTTACGTGGGTTTGGGGGCCGTAGTGACTGCTGTTTTTGGTCCCACTGTTCTCAATGAAATGAGTACTAATAAATGGTTCAATCTGGCATTTTTTGCCATTTTTGTTGTTTTTGCCTTGTCTTTTTTCGGGCTTTTTGAAATTACCCTGCCTGCTTCCTGGGTGAATAAAAGCGACCAGATGGCGGATAAAGGCGGCTTTGCAGGCATTTTTTTTATGGCTTTTACTTTGGCGCTGGTTTCTTTTTCCTGTACAGGTCCCATTGTGGGTACGCTGTTGGTGCAGGCGGCCAGCTCCAATGACGGGGCTTCCCTGATGGGCGTACTTCCCCTGAAACCCCTGATCGGCATGTTTGGATTTGGGCTGGCTTTAGGACTGCCCTTTGCGCTTTTTGCCATGTTTCCGGGCTGGCTCAATACCCTGCCTAAATCAGGAGGGTGGATGGACAACGTAAAAATTACGCTGGGCATTCTGGAATTGGCTTTGGCATTGAAGTTTTTAAGCACCGCCGATATGGTAGAACACTGGGGGATCCTGAAGTTTGAAACATTTTTGGTCCTTTGGATTCTTTTGGCCCTTTTTCTGGGGATTTATCAATTGGGTTTCTTGCGTTGGAAGGGCGCGCATGGCCGCCCCGGCCCCGTTCGGCTGGGTGTCGCTATGGCTTCACTGGCCTTTGCAGCTTATATGGGTAAGGGATTGGTCAACAACGAATCGCTGTCGGCCCTGAGTGGTCTGGCTCCTCCGGTACATTACAGCTATCGCCACGATGCCCTGAAGAACAAAAAAGGAGACAGCCATTTGGGTTGCCCCCTGGGCTTAGACTGTTACCACGATTTCGACGAAGGACTGGCCGCTGCCCGCGCACAGGGCAAACCGCTTTTTATAGATTTTACGGGACATGGCTGCGTCAATTGCCGCAAAATGGAGGAAAATGTATGGGACAAACCCGGCATCCTTGATTTACTGCGCGACCAGTTCGTGGTCGTTTCGCTGTATGTGGACGATAAGGAGCGCCTGTTCGATGATAAATTCTCTTATCTGCTCGATCCCATTACCGGCGAGAAGATCCGCACTGTGGGCGACAAATGGAGTCAGTTTCAGGTCACCAACTTCAGCATCAGCTCGCAGCCCTACTACGTACTGATGCACAATGACGGCAAGACCCTCTTGAACGAACCGCGTGGCTACACCCCGGATGTTCCGCAGTATCAGTCGTTCCTGAGCTGTGGCTACGACGCTTTTCGTCGGCTCAGTACTTCCAATATCGGTTCTTTGGATTAAAGGTTACCCTCCTATAGTGGTCATACTTTCGGTCACGGGCAAACCAGCAAAGCGGTTGGCTTCTGCTTCATGGCCGTCTTTGGCCCGATGTGCCACCGCTTCTAAAATGCTGTCTGCCAACTCGGCATCCGAAGCCCCTGCACGCATCAGATCGCGTATATTGAAGATGCCACTGTCGTAGAGGCAGGTTTTCAGCAGGCCCTGTGGCGTGACGCGCAGGCGATTGCAGGTGCCACAGAAGGTGCGGGTGTACGCAGCGATAATACCGATATTACCCCGATGGCCCGGAATGGCATAGTGATACGCCGTGGAATTGGGGGGGTCAGGCAGTTTAGTCAATTGCGGGTAAGCGCTGCGCAGGTGTTCTACAATCCTTACAAAATCCCAACGCCATGCAGTATAGTGTTGTCCTTCACCATTGAAGGGCATCTCCTCAATAAAGCGGATGCTAACGGGCAGGTGCCTGGTGAGTGCTGCCATTTCCAAAATATCCGTTTCATTGCGCCCCTGCATGACCACCATGTTGATCTTGACCTCCATGCCGTGTTCCATCAGGGCTTCCAGAGTACTCCACACATGTGTAAATTCATCGCGGCGGGTAATTTCGAAAAAACGCCGGGGATGAAGGGTATCCAAACTGAGGTTGACCGGGCCGATACCCAACCGCTTGAGGTCAGGCACATGGGGGGCCGTCAGGGTACCGTTGGTGGTGAGGCCAATTTTTCGGATGCCTTCTATGGCCGCCAACCGCTCTAAAAAGGGCATAAAATCGCGGCGCACAAAGGGTTCTCCGCCCGTGAGGCGGACTTTGTCCACGCCCAGCCCAACCAGTACGCGCACCAGCCGCTCCATCTCTTCGTAAGTCAACAGCAGGGAACGCTCGGCAAATGCTATGCCTGCTTCGGGCATACAATAAAAGCAACGCAGGTTGCAGCGATCGGTGATGGCAAGGCGGACATAATTGACCGTTCTGCCGTGGTTGTCAATCATGTGTTTGCTGTAGGTGGTACGTGCGGACTAAGGTTTTCAAATTGCCAGCTGTAGATATCAAGAGGGAAAAAAGTCGTTCTTGCAGCAAAGGTAGAAAAAAAGTCCCTTTTTCAGAGGGGGTGATGTGAAAGTTCGTAATTTTACAACCTTCGTCTTCTGTGATGATACGAGTGCATCTTTAAATCTACTTTATAGGCCACAGTAATATCTCGATCTCGGGTTTATGCACTCAGGCTATGGTAAGTGCCTTGCGTTAAAAAGCCAGTTGAAAGAGTTGGAATTTTGAAGAAAATGCCCTTACCTTCGCAGGCGAAAGTTGATTATATGAAGCAAGTAATATTTTGAATCCCACAAAAGTACAAATCGGTTGTGACACCCCATCATTGATATTCATTAGAAAAACATGAAAAGCATAAAAACCCTACTGTGTGCATTTAGCCTGGTCGCAACGTTTACACTTGCCCTGATCCCTGTTTTTGCTCAAACTCAGGACTCTAAACTTGAACTTTCACATCTGACGGGGGATTTCTATATTTACACAACGTACAATACCTATCAAAATAGCCGTACTCCTGCCCATGGAATGTATGTAGTTAGTCGCAATGGAGTAACGCTGTTCGATACACCCTGGGACAGTACCCAGTTTCAGCCCCTGCTGGACAGCATCAAAATGCGGCATAACAAAAGTGTGGGCCTGTGTATTGCTACCCATTGGCATAGCGACCGCACGGAAGGGCTTGAGTACTATAAGCAGCAGGGCATCAGCACTTATACTACGGCTTTGACAGATCAATTCTGTAAGGAAAATAACAAAAAAAGGGCTGCATTTTTAATGACCGGAGATACTACTTTTCATATAGCACCTTACTCCTTTGAAGTCTATTATCCGGGAGAAGGCCATACTGCTGACAATATTATAGTATGGTTTGAAAAAGAAAAAATACTGTATGGGGGCTGTTTGATTAAGGGTGCAGAAGCTGAAAACTTAGGCTATCTGGGAGATGCCAATACCTCCGAATACGAAGCAACCCTCAGAAAGGTGCAGAAAAAATGCCGACATCCCAAATTTATCGTTGTTTCACACCACAATTGGAAAAATGGAAATGCTTTAAGGCATTCCATAAGATTGGCGAAGCAATTTAAAAAGAAAAAAGACACTGACAGACATTAAATTTAGGTACTTAAACACTTGATCAATCAAAAAATATACTTATCTTTGTGGCACAACTGCCATGTTCTTGCATGGTTTAATACCTGATTTTTTCCTTTCTTGACCTGTTTTATGAAAAAACTATCATTAATCACACTGCTGACCGCATTATTTCACGTTGCAAATGCACAGGAAAGTGCAAACACAAACAAACTGATATTGGGTGGTTCCTTAAATTTTATCACTCAAAACAACGCCTATCCAATTTCCTTGTTATTATCCAATCAGGTGATAGATGGGCTATACTTCAGCAACGCAAGCAATGCAAAAAACACCGTATTCAGCATTGCTCCCTATTTCGGCAAGGAGATTAGCCCCCGTTTGATGGCGGGCGTACAACTTAATTACAGGGTCGGGAAATATACGGCCGAGCGAACTTTGATATTTAACCAACCCCTTCTTGTTGATTATGAAAACAACAGTACTCAATTTGGAGTGGGGATATTTACCCGACACATATTGAATCCCCGCAATCAATTCAACTTGTTTATTCAACCCTACGCAGCTTATAACCTGCTGACTGAGAAATCCTTACAGGATGGGAAATTAAGCCAGGAAGACAGAGCAAACTACGTGGAGCTGGGGGCAGGCGCAGGGGCACTGTATAATATCAATGACAAAATAAGGGTCACCGTGAGGACGGGTGGCCTGAATTACATCAATGGAAAGTGGGAGGTAAAGAATACGAATATAGGAGAGAATTTTAGCTCCTTTGGGGCAAACCTCAACCTGTCCTCTATCTCCTTCGGATTCGAACTCCGACTATAGTCCCAACAGTAGTCTGCGTTTTTGGAATGATGAGGTCTTGTTTTGTGGTGCGGGCATATCCCACACCCCGCTGCTCCTTTTTTTGTACAAATGTGCTTTATTGACCGCTAAACCACACACGAAATACGCCTGATTAAGCTAAAATAGCGTATCTTTGCGCCCCTTCATAGCGGCTGCGCAAGTAACCGTTGTCAATAAAATTATCTACTTGATGGGCAATGCCCCCTGCACACAGGCATGGAGCATTCAAAATCAAACACCATTTATGAGTTTCCTGTATCCCGCATTTGCCGCTGCCCTGCTCACCCTCGCGATTCCCATCATTGTACACCTGTTCTATTTCAGGCGTTTCAAACGGGTCTATTTTACCAATGTGCGTTTTCTGAAAGAGGTGAAGGACGAGACCTCCAACCGCCGGAAGCTGCGCAATCTTTTGGTATTGCTCATGCGCTGCTTAGCCATTGCGGCGATGGTACTGGCTTTTATGCAGCCTTTCATCCCCAAGTCCGACTCTGTAAAAAGAGGTGAGCAGTCCGTGAGCATCTACATAGATAACTCTTTCAGTATGGAAGCCCGCGCCAGGGATGTATCGCTCGTGGAACGCGCCAAACAACGCGCCCGGGACATTGTCAGTGCCTATGCGCCCGATGACCGATTTCAGGTGCTGACCAACGATTTTGAGGGGCGCGACCAACGCCTGATTGGCAAAGAAGATGCCTTGAGTCGTATTGAGGAGATACGCATCAGCCCAGCTTCGCGCGACCTTTCCAAAGTACTCTTGCGCCAACAGCAGTGCCTGAATATCGGCAAAACGTTCGGCAAAACTGCTTACCTGCTCAGCGATTTTCAGCAAAACATCGCCGACCTGAAAAACATCAGGGACACCCTGACAGAAATCAACTTAGTACCCATGCGGGCTGTGCAGGAGAGCAATGTCTCGATAGACAGTGCATGGTTCGAAAGTCCGGTGCAGGTACTCAACCAACCGGCCAATTTGTTTGTAAAGGTCACCAACCACAGCGACGAAGACGTGGAGGAAGCCCGCCTGAGCCTTTTGCACGATGGCCAGACCAAGCCGGTGGGGGCAGTGCGGGTGCGCGCACGCAGCAGCCGGACGGACACTGTGCGCTTCAACATCCTGCATCCGGGCTGGCACGAGGCACGCCTGTCACTGACGGACTATCCGGTGCAGTTTGACGACGATTATTACCTTTCTTTTCAGGTCGCAGAGCAAATCAACGTGTTGAGCATTGACGGTGCAGGGCGCAATAAATATGTGGACAATGCCTTCGCGGGAGCAAAGTATTTTCGCATGGACCACGCCGATGTGCGTGCTTTGGACTACTCGAAATTTCCCAATTATCAGCTGATCCTGACAAACGAATTGTCTGTCTTATCGTCCGGCTTGTCGCAGGAATTAAAGTCTTTTGCACAGAACGGGGGCAGTGTGCTTGTTTTTCCTGCTCAAAATGCCGACCTGAACAGCTACAACGGCTTTTTACAAAATTTTGAGGCGGGTACACTGGGAAATTTTGAACCTACTCCACGTCAGTGCAGTCAGATCAATACAGAAGGTTTTATCTTCCGTGATGTTTTTCTGAATAAGAGCGCGAATCTGCGCCTGCCTGCCACACAGGGCAACTTTAAATTGTCGCCCAATCGCGGTGAGCAATTGCTGACTTTTCGCGATGGTTCTGCCTATCTGGCGGAATACCCGCAGGGAGAGGGCGCGCTGTACTTGTGTGCAGCGCCTTTGGATGAAAAAATCAACGATTTGGTACGCAATGGCGAAATTTTTGTTCCCATGTTGTTCAAAATGGCCATAGCAGGCACGAAACACAGCAAAGTCGCCTACACGATTGGGAAAGATGAGGTGCTGGAGACGCGGCACACCACAGCTGCTTCCGGCGAGATGGTCTATCGGTTGAAATCAGTGAACCGTCCGAAGGAAAATGAAGGCAATACGGCAGTCGGCGGTGGCGAGTTCATTCCCGAACAGCGGGTTTCGGGTGCCAAAGTCATTCTGACCCCGGGGCCGCAGATTCGCGAAGCGGGTTGGTACCGCTTGGGCTTGCGCAGCGACAGCACGTTGGCAGAATTCGCTTTCAACTACGATCGCAAAGAAAGCGACCTGCGGTACTGCACCGACGACTACCTGAAACAGGGAGCAGGCAAAAATATGCGCATCCTGTCCGAGGGCATGGAGAAGAATTTTGCACAGATTGTGGATGAGCAAAACCAGGGCATTGTGCTGTGGCGCTGGTGCGTGGTTTTTGCCCTGTTGTTCCTGTTGTTGGAAGCGTTGTTCCTGCGCCTTTGGAAAGTGTAAAAGGCAGTACAGGCTGCTTTCCCGATGAACACCGGATTGTTTTTGGATGTTGGAAGGCAGGAGTACTGCTTTATATACACATGGCCTTTGCTATTTCTGCTGCCAGCCGCGCATTGTTCAGCACCAACTCAATGTTGGTCTCTAAACTGCGGCCTCCCGTGATGCGTTCTATGCGCGACAAAAGATAGGGGGTTACGGCTTTGCCCTGAATGCCTGCTGCGGCTGCCTCTTTCAATGCCTGATTAATGGCCTGTTCGATCACTTCCGGGTCACTTTCAAAGGCAAGAGGTACCGGATTGGCAATTAATACACCGCTTTTCAGGTCCATTCCCCAGTGCGTGAGCAACAAGGCAGCAATCTCCTCCGGCGTGTCTATTTGAAAATCAACCGCAAAGCCACTTGTACGCGCAAAAAAGGCAGGAAACTCTTTTGTCCGGTACCCAATGACCGGTACGCCGCAGGTTTCCAGGTATTCCAGTGTCAGGCCGAGGTCCAAAATGCTTTTGGCCCCGGCACTTACCACTGCCACCGGGGTTTGGGCCAGTTCAGGCAAGTCTGCGGAAATATCCATGGTGGAGGCGGCACCCCGGTGTACCCCGCCGATACCGCCGGTAGCAAACACGCGAATACCGGCCCGTGCGGCTATAATCATGGTGCCTGCCACTGTGGTAGCCCCATGCAAGCCCCTGCTGACCAAATAGGCCATATCTCGGCGGCTGGCTTTGGCAATGTCTGCTCCTTTTTTGCCCAGTAAATCCATCTCCGCAGCACTGATGCCTGCCTTCATCTTCCCGTCAATGATGGCGCAGGTGGCAGGTACAGCACCTGCTGTTCGCACGGCGGCTTCCACACGTTGTGCAGTTTCCACGTTTTTGGGGTAGGGCATGCCGTGCGCGATAATTGTACTTTCTAAGGCCACTACCGGGCGACGGTCTTCTAAGGCCGCCCTGACCACGGGCGCAATATGAACCATAAGCAAATGCGGGTAATTTTACAATTTGATAATGTTTTAATTTTCAAATAGTTGCGCTTCTATGGGTCGCCATAAAACGTTGGCAACATTGCTGCACCTGTCGGGGAATGCAAAAAGGTGATTTTAACGAAGCAGAAAGCAAACACCTGTCTATTGCACCACCGCAGCCTGCCGGTACAGCACAGCCACGCAGGTCTCGCCTACCATACGCAGGGTGTTCCTGTCTATGGCCGACAACAAATCGTTGTGCGTATGCCAGTGTGGTACAAAGCCGGAAGCAGTTCCACCCGGGCGGTTGATAATATCAATCATCGGAATGCGGGCATTGCGAATTACAAACAGGTGGTCGTCTGTGACCCCTGCCCCCCGATTGGGTACAAATACGTCCTGATAGCCGAGCGAGGCTGCTGTCTGCCACACCATTTCCACAATACCCGGAGCAGCCTGCATGGAAATATCCTCTTTGGCGAACACCGGATTGGCACCTCCCACCATATCAAGCAGAATGCCGTACAGGGGCATATAGTTGGGGCGATGTAAATTTTTTGACCAATGTTGGGCACCGAGGCACCAGGTTTCGGCACTTTTTTCGTCATTGCCTGCATCATTCCCCTGATCCTCCGCATCAAACAAAACGAAATCTACCCCTATATCTGCCGGTTGCTGCTGCAAAAGCCGGGCTATTTCCAGTAAAACCCCCACGCCGCTACCTCCGTCGTCAGCGCCCATGACCGGGCCGGAGGGATTTTTGGGGTCGTGATCCGCTATAAAACGACTGTCCCAGTGGGCGGCAAACAAAATACGGCGGGGCTGTTCTGGTTTATACTGACCGATAATATTCACCCCCTCCATGGAGTAGCCCTTGTAATGCTGTGCCGTAAATTTTTGCTCTATGACTTCTAAACCCAAGCGCCGAAAAGTGGAGGCCAGCCATGCTGCACATTGGCGATGGGCAGCGGTATTGGGAACGCGAGGCCCAAACTCTGTTTGTTTTTTGACAAAAGCCCAGGCAGAATCCGCCTGAAAAGCAGGCAACTTTACATTTGGAATTTGCGTCTCTGTCTTAGGTTTCTGATTGCCGGGTAATTTGGGAACAGGAGAGCCACATCTGCGCAGGTTAGACAGCACGGCTCCTAAAACCAGTACTCCAATCAGAACGAAAACCAGAAGCCGTGTAAAATTTGTTTGTCGCATAAAACTATTTTTTCTGTTTATTGCGAATAACGTTATTTTTGCGCTGCTGTTATGAACCGCTATTGAATCACCATTATTTTCTATTCATGAAGTCTATTGTATGTACTCTGATCTTGTCTATGCTGTGCTGTAGCAACGGCTGGAGCCAATCTGCCGCTAAAAAACAGGAGACACAGCGCAGGCCACGCTTCTGCGCCATGGCAGGTATCAGTATGAACACAGGCGCTAACAACGTTTCCCCTGCTTTTCATGTGATTCTTGAGCGCCCAGTGAGTGATTATACCTATTTAGGTATGCAATACAACATTACCATGCGTACCGATTTGGATCCTTCCAGCGACATAGAAATTTCGGCGGACAATTTTGAATTGGGTGTTCATGTAAAGCGGTTTTTTAATGGTGTATGGAGTGGTCGCAGGAGCGGCTTTTTTACAGGGGCCGATATTCGCTTAGCTGCCAGACAGTACAGCTATGCACATTTCGGAATCGAGCCATTGTTCCCTTTGCCTGCGTACGAATATCTGAAGGGCACTTCCTACCGATTCATGGGACTGGCAGGATATCGCTACGAGTACAGCAGGGCCTTTGTTGAAATCTCGCTGCCACTTGGCTTAGAAACCAATAAAATTGATGACAAAGGGTACTTTCTGCCTTCTTTTGACGAAAACAATCTGGTTATCCTTCCGCTGTTCTGTCTGGGCTATTCCTTCTAAAAAAGTAAAACATGATGAAGTTTTCTGCTTATCCTTTTCTGATTTTCTGTACTCTTATGACAGGACTTTTTTCCTGCGTTCCTTACCAGCGCTATATGATGCCTGTAGAGCGCCTTCAAAAAGTCCCGGTAAAAGCCGCTGCCCTATATGCGATAGACGCAGCGCATCCCCTCACCAGAGTGTGGTATGTGGCGGAAGCACGTACAAAAGGAGACAGAATAGAAGGCTTTTTCACCCGACTGTCTGATATCGAAGCCTTGGAAGTAGGTGTAGTACGCGATCAGCAGGATGCCAAAAACAGCCGCAACGATTTATTGATCTATATAAATCCTAAACTTGCCATGGGATTCAGTGATACGCTTACTGCTCAAATCCCGATGAATCAAATAGAGCGTATTGAAGTTCACGAACCCAATTATGGGAAAATGCTGGGAAGTACGCTCACCAGTGTAGCTGCTTTTGTGTTTGTGGTCAGCTATTTCAGTATGTTGAACGACTGAAACTGCTTGTCAGTGTTCACTGGCCCACAAAGGTGCCAACAGCGCATACGGTCACCTATCCCCCTTTGCGAGCATAGAGAAGATAGAACTCAACTCACCCTTGCTGTCTAAGGTATAACAGAAGCCATGTTGTATAAACAGCGTTTTTAACAGCCCCTGCCGTTGGTTTTCCTCGTGAAATAAATCCACACAAATCACTTTTCCTGCATAATAGGCAGAGATTTCGGGTTGTAAGGTATGACCCACAACCAATTTTTCGGCACCTACATGATGCAAGGCAGCATCTACATCTGCCTGAATAGCCAATCCTTTGGCAATCTCGCGGTACCAGAAAATACCGTGTTTTACATCAAAAACAGACAGGGCTGCCTCATTGCTCAGTGATTCAAAAGGAATACCCAGATACTGCCGCGTAATGCGGTTGATTTCTTCTATTTTAAAACCTGTGCGTATCAATTTTGGGCTGATGCCTCCGTGACAAAAAGCGTATTCGCCGATTTTCTCCAACGCATTTTTAGTGCGCATCCAACGACCCAGTTCAGAATGGTTGTCAAACCAGCGCTCAAAGGGCTCGCGCAGCAATACAGCATTTTCGATATACTTCTTGCGCACATATTGGGCATTGCCAGCCAGATTCAACACTTCGTGGTTCCCCAGAATAAAATGTACCTTACCGCCTGCGGCTTCCGCTTCTGCTTCTAATTTGTAAATGAGCCACAAACACTCGGTAACACTCAGACCGCGATCCACGAAATCACCCAACAGCACTAAATGCCCTTTCCCAAAAGTCCAACGGAATTGATTGTCTATCACCTTAGAACTCAACAGCAGGGTTTTGAAAGCAGAAAAATTGCCTTCTATATCGGAGATGACCACTACCTGTTCGGGCAAAGTATATTCGGAAGGCTCCACTTTCAGTTCCGATTTCAAAGGGAAAGAAAATACATCTCCCGTTTCTGCTACCGTACAGGTAAGGGTAACCGGAGCATTCAGTGCGTATTTATCCACTTCTACTGCTACCACACTGTCCCTTTTAGTAACTGATTTCACAATCACATGTTTCCCTCTGTAAAAGACATAGGGGCCGTCCGTATCTGCGGCAGAATAATCCGTGAACGGATCCATGGGAGCCATACAATCCTTATGGGAAGCGTGGCCGCATAGCGGAGACGGGGGGCCGTGGAAAACATTACCAAAGGCCGCCGCACCAAAGCAGCATACCAGAGAACAGCAGAGCGATAAGGCGCGAACAGTCATTGGCTGAGTTAGTTTGAATTGGTTGGTACAAAAGAAGACGTATCTTCCGGGAGAATACTTTATTAAACGTATATTCGACCGCAAAGATACAGATTTTGCGGAATGAAGTTTTTGGCCAACCCAGCCTAAAAAAATTATATTTTTATGAAAAATAATTCAAAAAAATATTAATTTAATTTTAACAAAAATTTAACTAAAAATCAAAACAATATTCTAAATATTTTTTTTGGAAAAACAGATAATTTGTAAAAAATTACTGCAAAATGACAAAGAGGTGACAAGGGGGACATGTCACTTTTCCCACCTGAATGGGTGTTTTCCACCTGTTTTCTCCAACAGGCGTACTTCTTTAATCACAATATGGTGCGAAACCGCTTTGCACATATCGTAAATGGTGAGGGCGGCCACACTGGCCCCGGTCAGGGCTTCCATTTCCACGCCGGTTTTACCGGTCAGAGCCGCCGTGCAGGTCACAACGGCCTCCCCCTCGTCGCTCAAAGTAATTTGTATCCGGCAGTCTTCCAAACCGAGGGGATGGCACAGGGGAATCAACTCGCCGGTACGCTTGGCGGCCATGACCCCTGCAATAATGGCCGTCTGAAAAACGGGCCCTTTGGCTACCGCAATATCCTGCCGGTCGAAGAGGGCGACCAGCTCGGCAGGCAGGGCTACAATGGCCTGTGCTTTAGCGGTCCGTTTGGTCAGGGGTTTGTCGCCGACCGCCACCATAGCAGGCTGGCCTTCGGTATTGATATGAGAAAGGGGATTCATAATCAATTGTCCATTGCCAGCTCTCCATACAGATCAAATTCTTCTGCCTGCAAAATGCGCACTTTAGCAAAATCGCCCAATCGGATGTAATTGCCTTTGGCAGGCACTAAGACTTCATTGTCCACCTCCGGCGAATCTGCCTCGGTGCGACCGATGTAATACTTGCCCTCTTGTCGGTCAAAAAGCACTTTCAGGGTCTGGCCAATTTTTTGACGGTTTTTTTCTAAGGAAATTTCCTGCTGCACTTCCATGAGGCGTTGGGCGCGCTCTGCTTTTACCTCCGCCGGAATGTCATCGGGTAGTGCATAGGCCCGCGTATTTTCTTCATGCGAATATTGGAATACCCCTACGCGCTCGAAACGCTGTTCGCGCACAAACGACAATAGCTCCTCAAAATCTGCTTCCGTTTCGCCAGGGTGGCCCACCAAAAAAGTGGTGCGCAAGGCAATGCCCGGTACCCTGCGCCGTATCTCCTGAAGCAGACTGACGGTTTCTGCTTTGGTGATTTGTCTGCGCATCGCGTCCAACACCGGATCGCTGATGTGTTGCAGCGGCATATCTAAGTAGCGGCAGACCTTCGGGCAATCGAGTATGGCATCTAAAATTTCCAGAGGAAACTTGCTGGGATAGGCGTAGTGCAGGCGTATCCACTCAATGCCTTCTACTTCAGACAGGGCGCGCAATAAGCGGGGCAGTTCGCGTTTTTTATAGATGTCGAGGCCGTAGTAAGTCAGCTCCTGGGCAATCAGCAATAATTCTTTTACGCCACGCCGTGCCAGATTGCGGGCTTCCAGGACCAATTCTTCAATTGGTCGGCTGACGTGCTGGCCGCGCATGAGGGGAATGGCGCAAAAGGCACAGGTGCGGTTACAGCCCTCAGAAATTTTCAGGTAAGCATAGTGGGGCAGGGTAGTAATCTGCCGCTCGCCCAAGAGTTCGTATTTGTAGTCGGCTTCTAAGCGCGCCAACAGAGCAGGCATTTCGAGGGTGCCAAAATAGGCATCCACTTCGGGTATTTCCTGCTCCAAGTCCTCTTTATAGCGCTGCGACAAGCAACCGGTGACATAGAGCTTTTCTATGCCGCCCTCCTTTTTAATTCCGGCATATTCTATAATGGTATCAATGCTTTCCTGTTTGGCTACGTCAATGAACCCGCAGGTATTGATAATCACGATGTTGGCATCGTTTTCCTCACTGTCGTGTACCACTTCGTAGTCGTTGCCGCGCAACTGGGTAATCAGGTTTTCACTGTCCACTAAGTTTTTGGAACATCCCAGCGTGATGACGTTGATTTTATCGAGCGTATGCGAACGGGTGCGCATAAAGTTTCTGAACGTTGAAAATTTAATTTTAAATTCCTATTCGTGTTATTTTCAATGTAACTATATGAAAATGAAGACATTAACAAATTAGAACATTTACTCAAACGGGTGCCGTCAGCGTTTTGCAGCAGCAGGCTTGGCAGCAGTTTTGGAGGAAGTAGCCTTGGCTTTGGTAGTAGCAGGCTTGGCTTTTGCCGCACTTGATCTGGTCTTGGCAGCAGTTGGCTTTGCATCGAATACGCCCGGCATCTCCTTTTCAATCATGGCTTTTATATCGGCCAGAGAAAGGGTACGCACTTGGTCAACCGTCATTTTACCCTGTCCGGTGCGCGGCAGATTGAGCATGGCCTTTCCAAAGCGAATAAAAGGCCCCCAACGACCATTTTCCACAGAAATTTTTTCCTCGGGCCAATGGTGAATATAGCGGTTGGCCTCCTTTTCCACTTTCGATTCAATCAATTCCACGCACTGTGCCTGTGTTAGCGTGTCAAAGTTGTAGCGTGCGGGTACATTGATATACAAATCGCCCCACTTGATAAAGGGGCCAAAACGCCCCTTCCCCTTTGTAACAGGCAGGTCCTGATACACGGCAATAGGCTTTTCGGCGGTTTGTTTGGCCTGCACCAATTCGATGGCGCGTTCTAAAGTGATCTCATACGGATCGTCGGTCTTGGCCAGCGAGACAAAGGTGTCGCCAAATTTGATATAGGGGCCGTAGCGTCCGGTGTTGACCTCTAACTTTTCGCCTGCGTAGTCCCCCAGATCGCGCGGCAGCTGGAAGCAGGACATGACCTCTTCCAAAGTTACGGTTTCCATAGACTGCCCGGGCCGCAGGTTGGCATATCGCGGTTTCTCCTTATTTTCCAATTCGTCACCGGTGCCTATTTGCGCCACTGCCTTGCCCAACTTGCTCATGCGCACCAAAACGGTGCGGCCGGTAGTCGGATCAGTGCCCAATATGCGTTCGCCACTGGCGCGCTCCGCTTCTGCCAGGGTTTTTTCTACTTCCTGGTGAAATGGCTTGTAAAAGCGGTCTATGACCTGTGTCCAGTCTGTTTTTCCATCAGCAATGTGGTCAAACTGATTTTCAATATCTGCGGTAAATCCATAGTCCATGATTTTTTTGAAATAGTTATCCAAAAAGTCGTTCACTACGGTACCCATATCAGAAGCAAAAAGGACGTTTTTGGCAGCTCCGGTGACCTCTTTGCCCGTAGATTTCGTAATCTTATCGCCTTTCAGTGTGAATATCTGAAATTTCCGCTCTTCGCCCGGGCGGCTCTCTTTGGTCACATAGCCGCGATTAGCCTCCATGATTTTGGTAATGGTCGGGGCATAAGTGGAAGGACGGCCAATGCCCAATTCCTCCAACTTTTTAACCAAGCCCGCCTCGGTATAACGCGAGGGCGGGCGCGTGAACCGTTCGGTAGCAGTCATTTCTTCCAGATCGAGCATTTGATCCACCTTCAAAGGCGGCAAAATGTCCGCTGTCTGCTCCTCTTCGTCGTCTGTGCTTTCCAAATACACCTTCAGGAAGCCGTCGAACTTGAGTACCTCTCCCTCGGCCACCAATTTGGCATCTTTTTGGGTACTGATGGCAATATCCACCAAAGTTTTTTCCAATTCGGCATCGGCCATTTGGCTGGCCATGGTGCGCTTCCAGATCAGCTCGTACAGGCGCTGTACGTCGCGGTCGCCACTGACACTTTGCCGTTCTATGTAGGTGGGGCGAATGGCCTCGTGGGCTTCCTGTGCACTGCTGTTCTTGGTCTTGTAACGGCGAAGGGTGTGGTATTTCGAGCCGTACTGCTGCACAATTTCGGCACCAATGGATTGCAAAGCTGTTTCGCTCAAATTGACAGAGTCGGTACGCATGTAGGTGATAAAACCTTCCTCATACAGTTTTTGGGCAACCGACATGGTGCGGTTCACCGAAAAACCCAATTTGCGGCTGGCTTCCTGTTGCAGGGTAGAAGTGGTGAAAGGCTCGGCAGGTTTTCTGCGCAGGGGCTTTACTTCTACTTTTGCGACCCGATAGGACGCTCCTACGCACTTTTTTAAAAAGTCTTCTGCACTTACGGGGGTAGCATAGCGTTCCGGGCTTTCCGCCTTGAAAGTGACCATGCGGCCCTGTGCATTTTTAGCAAAAAAGCGGGCACCTGCCTTGAAAAAGGGGCTTACATCAAACTGCTGAATCTCACGCTCGCGCTCTACAATCAGCTTGACCGCTACCGACTGTACGCGACCGGCAGACAGTTGTCCCTTGATTTTTTTCCACAGCAATCCAGACAATTCCCAACCCACCAAGCGATCGAGTACGCGGCGTGCCTGCTGGGCATTTACCACATTCATATCTAAATGGCGGGGTTGCTGTACCGCTTTTTGTATAGCAGGCTTGGTAATTTCGTGAAAAACAATGCGCTTGGTGGTATGTTTGTCTAATCCCAAAACCTCGCAAAGGTGCCAGGAAATGGCTTCCCCTTCGCGGTCTTCGTCGGTGGCGAGCCACACTTCGGAACTGCGTCCCGCTACCTCTTTGAGTTCCTTGACCGTTTTAAATTTTTCGGGAGAAATGACGTAGTGAGGCCGATAATTATTTTGAACATCCACCCCGAGGTCGTTGCTCTTTTCCAAATCGCGGACGTGTCCGAAAGAGGATCTGACCGTAAAATCATCGCCCAGATATTTTTCTATTGTTTTCGCTTTGGCAGGCGACTCAACAATCAGTAATTTTTTTGCCATAATTTATTTTAAAAGGTCGGGTTGGTTATGTTTGTTTTGGTTTGACAGAAGCAGGGGGAAACAGGCGTTATTCCTTGTTCTTTTTTTCTTCTTTGATGACCTTTCCTTTGCGCTTGCGGGCCTCAAATTCCAATCTTCTCTTTTCCCGAAAATGCGTCACCAGCTCTTTCAGAACAACAGGTTTGCCATTTAGTTTACGGTGATACGCCATTATAATGAAGTCTCCCATATCGTCGGGGTAAGTCACTCCGGCACTGCGCAAATAGTGCGACAGCCGGGAGCCATTATAAAAACCCCAATTATCAATGATGCGCTTGCCGAGGGTTTGGTGCAATTGCCTGCAAACGCTGTCTTCGTGCATCATCATCAATTCTGCCTGCTTTTGGGGACTGAGCAATTTATCCAGCTGCAACAGCGCATCATCTAAGTTCTTCGGAATATAGATGCCATACAGCCGATCCTTTTTGATCCGTTCCTGATACTGGCGTTCAAACGCTTTCTCATCGCTTGGCGGGCCGCTTTCTGCGGCGGCAGGAGCAGACTGGGCCTGCATCATGCAAATGGAAGACAAAAAAGCCGATAAAACGACCAGTAATTTCATGGTGGAACTATTCAGAATGTTAAATTGTTAAGCGGATGGAGTGCTGACCGGGTGTGTAAAAGCCGTGTACCAACATAATAACGGCGAATTTTGGTTTGGTAACTTATACAAGATGCGTTTTTCGGTTCTTCAAATATTTCTTTTCGAACTGGCTATTTGGCTGGTGTTATGGTTAGTAAACGACTATATAGCCACGCTCCTTACCTTTATCCTCGGCAGCATTTTCTGTGCCATATTGATTTTTGCCCTGATTGCCGAAGGCATTGAACGCTCAAAAGTGCCACGAAAGTATTTTGAGGTGATGGCAATGAGTATAATTGCTCCCTTATTGGCGGGTGCGGTTTATTTGTGGCTCTTTGGAGGGTCTTTGACTTTTTTAAGCGCAGATTGAACACAAGCCGGGACTACTGCAATTCCCCGGAGGAATTATCTATATAAAAAGAAGTACGGCAATTTGCTTGTTTTTTGTTAAAAGCTGTACTTTTGCCCGCTTTATTCTACGGGACACTTTTCAATTTACTTATGTTCCGAATATCTCGAACTACACCATATAAGAATGACTGAACAGGAACTGCTGCGGCGCGAATCGCTGCAAAAATTGCGTGAACTGAACATTGAGCCTTATCCGGCGGAACAATTTCCGGTGTCGGCCTTTGCTGCGGATATTGTTGCCAATTATCAGGAGGAGATGCTGGAAGATGGCACCAAAAACCGCCTCAATTTTCAGGAGGTGGCCCTGAGCGGGCGCGTAATGGCTACCCGTGAAGCCGGTAAAGCCATGTTCATGAATATACAGGACAGCACCGGGCGTATTCAATTATATATGCGCCGCGACGATTTAATGCAGGGCGAAGATGCTACCCTGTTTGATACCGTAATTAAGAAACTGCTCGATCTGGGCGATTATATTGGTGTGAAGGGCTATGCTTTCCGCACCAAAACAGGCGAAGTGTCCGTACACGTGCAGCATTTTCAAATGCTGGCCAAAGCGCTGCGGCCTTTGCCGGTGGTCAAGCGCGATGCCGAAGGACATATCTATGATGCCTTCGCCGACCCGGAACAGCGCTATCGGATGCGCTACGTGGACTTGACCGTCAACACGGAGTTTCGGCAGATTTTTATAAAGCGCACCAAATTAATCAAGACCATACGCGCTTACTTAGACGAACTGGGGCTGTTGGAAGTGGAAACGCCCATTTTACAGCCCATACACGGAGGCGCTGCTGCACGGCCTTTTGCCACCCGCCACAATGCGCTGGACGTACCGATGTATATGCGCATCGCCAACGAGCTGTATCTGAAAAGGCTAATTGTGGCAGGCTTCGACGGGGTGTATGAAGTGGGCAAAATGTTCCGGAATGAAGGCATGGATCGCACCCACAACCCGGAGTTTACGATGTTGGAATACTATGTGGCCTATAAGGACTATTTCTGGCTGATGGAAAAAACTGAGGAGATGTTTGAACGCATTGCACGTGCGCTTTCGGAGGACGGTGGCACAAAGGTACGGGTGGGCGAGCAGGTGATTGAATTTGCCGGCCCGTATCGCCGACTGCCGTTGTACGAGGCTATACGCGAACACACGGGATTGGAAGTGGAGCAATGCGACGAAGCAGAACTGCGGCGCTACTGTCGCCGCGAGGGCATCGAAATAGACAATACGATGGGGAAGGCCAAATTGACAGACGAAATTTTTGGTGAAAAGGTGGAAAAGCACCTGATACAGCCCACTTTCCTGATGGATTATCCGGTGGAGATGTCGCCTTTGACCAAAAAACACCGCAGCAAGCCCGGTTTAGTCGAGCGTTTTGAGCTGTTTGTAAATGGCAAAGAAATCGGTAATGCTTATTCCGAGCTCAATGACCCCTTAGATCAGCGGGCGCGTTTTGAAGACCAATTGCGATTGGCAGAGCGCGGCGACGAGGAGGCTATGGCTATGGACGAAGATTTTCTGAGGGCTTTGGAATTTGGGATGCCGCCCACCGCCGGTATCGGCTTTGGCATAGACCGCCTGACTATGCTGTTTACAGGTCAAACCAGCATTCAGGAAGTGCTGTTTTTTCCACAGATGCGCCCTGAATAGGGAATAGTCAGTTGTGTTTAACGAATCGGGTGCGTGGTAAAGGGCATGAACCACGAAGTAATACTGAAGGAAAAAAGTTAAAATTGACGCATACCCGACATTTAGCCAATTAAATAATTTTTTGGGTACCGCATATTGCGTTTGTGTGGTATCTCCCTGATGTCTGTTCACTTTTTAACCTGCGTTCTATAGCCATGATTTCTTCCTTTCCGATTGCTTTCCCCCGAAAAAGCCCTTTGGGTTTTTGGTTGCTTTTTTGCTGCCTCCCTTTTTGGTCTGATGCTCAAAATTGCATAGACCCTGCCCTGATAGATACGACTAAGTTTTGCACTACCCTGTACGACCCCGTGTGCGGTTGCGACGGCAAAACCTATTCCAATGAATGCGTAGCAAGAAACTTTTTCGGCATCGTTTCTTTTACAAAAGGTGCCTGCGGCGCGGGCAACTGTGAAAGCGTAAAGCCCAACTTTAAATGGGAAGCGGCCAGCGGGCAGCCCTTAAAACTGACTTTTATAGATAAAACAGAAACTGGTGGCGGACAAATAACCCGTTGGACATGGAAATTCTCGGACGGCACTACTTCCGATGTGCAAAATCCGGTAAAAGTGTTTACCACAGGGGGAATGCAAAAAGCCTGTCTGGAAGTGCGGGTGGTGCTTTCCAACGGAGTGGTTTGTGAAAAAAGTATCTGCTACGAATTTACCTTAAACAATACGGGTACCCCTTGTGCAGCAGACTGCCCCTTCAGTATTTTTTACGAACTTTCGGGCAAAGTGCTGCGGGCAAAACTGACCGGCAACAGCACTACCCTGCCCACGCCTGTGAACTGGTCCCTGAATAACGGAGCGGTGACACGCACAGCCAACGTATTTGAATATGAATTTCCGGTGATGAATGGCCGCCAGCAACTGTGTGCCACCTACACCGTGCCGGGTACCACGAAAACCTGTACCGTCTGTACTGCCTTTCAGGCCGGGGCGGCCAAAGCGGACTGTAGCGATTCCTCTTTTATCAGAAAAGACATTTTATGCCCAACTGTGGAACAACCCGTTTGTGGATGCAACGGGGAAACCTACCGCAATGCCTGCGTAGCGCTCAATGCACACGGCATCACCCAGTGGCGCTCCGGCCGCTGTCCGGAACCCAGCATCTGTAGCACCCTGAATACCGACTTTGAAGCGTATTTGACCCCCGGTATTGTCCCCAATGTCTGGGCCTTTCGGGGTATTGTCACCCCGGTATCTGCTTCTTCGACGTTTACATGGAAATGGGAGTTTGGAGACGGCAAAGTGGAGGATGGTCAGAACGTTAGCCATTTTTACACCGCAAACGGGACTTACAATGTGTGTCTGACGGTGGGCCTGAATACCCAGAGTGGCGTTATTTGTACCAAAACCATTTGCAAAAAGATTGTGGTGGGAGGGAGTACGTCCTCCGGAGACTGCATTAATAAGGCGTGGATACAGCCCGGCGGGGCGATTTGTCCCACAGTGGCCGACCCGGTGTGCGGGTGCAACGGGGTGACTTACCGGAGCGATTGTGCAGCAGTCAACATCGGCGGAGTGACTTCGTGGGTGAAGGGGGAATGCTGCAAAAAAGACAGTTGCACCACCAAAGCAGCGTTTGAATACAAAATTCCTCCCACAAATCCGTTGCTGGTGCAATTTGGCGACAAAACCTTTTCTGGCGGCGCGGTCATTTCGGGGTGGCTCTGGAAATTTGGAGACGGTACCAGTTCCTCTGAACAAAATCCTTCACATCAGTACACCACTCCTGGTGTTTATAAAGTTTGCTTAGCAGTACGCGGCGTACTGCCCAATGGCAAAGTTTGCGAAAACGTATATTGTCAGGAAATAGAACTCAAGGGTACTACTACGCAATGTAACGATACCTGCGCTTTTAAGATCGCATACGCGCAGCAAGGGCGGCAATTCTATGGGTGGTTGCAATCAGAGAAACCCCAGTTGGCACTTCCGCAGGAAGTTCGGTGGACCATAGAAGGACAGAACCTGACTTTTAGCGGACAGCGCCTGATTTATCAATTCATGCAGCGCGGCCGCTACGTGGTGTGTGCCAGCTATTTGCCTGTCGGCAGCAGCAGCCGTTGTACCGTGTGTCAGGTGGTATCTGTGGAGCCGCAGGCAAGCGCCTGTGCAGATACTGCGCACATCAATATGTTGCCCTGTCCGACGGTAGTGGAGCCTGTGTGTGGCTGCAACGGAGAGACTTACTCCAATGCCTGCATTGCGCAGAATTGGAACGGGATACGTTCGTGGCGGCCGGGTCGTTGCAGCGAAGGCAGTCGCTGCGATTTGCTGTTTGCCGATTTTGAAGGTTTTAATTCCGGAGGTGCTTTGACTACCTGGACTTTTAAACCAGACGTGTATTTTCCTTCGGCAGATGCCACCTTTAGTTGGAACTGGCATTTTGGAAACGGGCAGTCTTCCACAGAAAAAAACCCTACGATCAACTTTATGCAGGCTGGAAGCTATGAGGTGTGTCTGTCGGTGCAGGTGTCCCTCGGGGGAGCGGTTTTGTGTTCGCGGACAGTCTGTCGCACCATAACGGCAGGTTGCGCAACACCCTGTGTGCGCCCCGATTTGATTGACCTGAGCCTCAGTTGCCCGACGGTGGAAAAGCCGGTGTGTGGCTGCGATGGTAAAACTTATCGAAATAAATGTGTGGCTGTATTTGGACATGGCATCACTGAATGGAAAGAGGGGGCTTGTGGCAATATCTGTATCAATCCGGCGTGGATCAACCCCAATGCTGTGTGTCCGGCTGTTTTCGATCCGGTATGCGGCTGCGACGGCCGGACTTATTCCAACGCATGTGAGGCACAAAGCAAAGGCGTTACATCGTGGACCCGGGCGCGGGGTACGGTGAGCAGCACCGATATGACACAAAAGTTTTCAGTGCAACTGGCTCCCAATCCCACTACAGGTTTGGTTTCTGTGGAGGTGCAGGGCGCTACACCGGTTTTGGTACGCATAGCAGATCATTTGGGCCGCATGATGACGGAGTACACCCCTCAAAGGGAACGCTTTAGCATGGATTTATCTCACCTGCCTGCGGGTCTGTACTGGTTGAAAATACGCATGGACGACGGCCGGGAGACCATCGAAAAAGTGGTGAAAGACTAAAAAAAGCGAACGAACCGGCTCATTTTTGTATAATATATCACCAAACGGGCGCATTACAAAGGCACAGGACACACAGAATCCTGCGTGTCCTGTGCCTTTCTGCCACCTGCAATCCAAACCTTATGATCGCTAAAACCCCGGTACCGCCCTATTACGCAGTTATCTTCACCAGCCTGCGTACAGAAGTGGAGGAAGGATATGCGGAAATGGCCATACGTATGGTCGAATTGGCCAGCGAGCAGCCGGGCTTTCTGGGCGTGGAGTCCGCCCGAAGTGGCTTGGGCATTACAGTCAGTTACTGGGCATCGGAGGAAGCGATCCGAAACTGGAAAGTGAACGCGGAACACCGTCTGGCCCAACGATATGGCCATGAAAAATGGTACAGTGCCTTCAAGACAAGGGTGGCAAAAGTAGAACGGGATTACGGGACGGAGTAACTGCCGGGCTTATCTGCGGGCCAATGCCGCTACTGCCGCTGCCAGCCCAAATCCCCCGATGCTGCCCAGAGCCATGCGCAGCAACACCGGCCCCAAAGGCATCACCGGAGCAGATTGCTCGAATGCCTGTAGCTGTTCGCGCAACTGATTGGCCTGTTGTGGGTCACCTGTTCCTTTCGACAGCTGTTCGCGCAAGTGTGCCACCTGCACGGCGGTTTCCATTTGTACCAATTCCGGATCGGCCAGGTGCAGGCTGTAATAGAACAGCCAATAGGCCAGATTGACCAACAGGAAAGCGATAAACGGAGCACGCAGCAAAGAGCGAAAGTCCCGGTCTGCTCCATTGGCAGCCACGTCGGCCCTGGCCACTGCATACATGACGGCCACATAAATCAGCAATGAGACCCATTGGATGCCCGGATGAATAAACAGCGTTTTATCCATTCGGTAGAAAAGAGCAAAGTATGCAATGACAAGCACTGACCCCAAAAGGCTGTACCGGATAATGGGATTTTTAAACATAATCAACGATCGTGTTGGCCAGGCCGTGATACGGAAAGCGGGAGCCTGGATGCACAAAAAGTAGTAAACCTGCACACATAATCAGGACTTGCTCCCGATAGTATTTGCCGATTTTTATTTCGATCCTCTACTGAAAAGACTTACCAAGTTTGGAAAACTTGGCAAAATTGTAAGGGAAAGACTTACCAAGTTTGGAAAACTTGGTAAGTCTGTAATAATCTTATTTTTTAGCTTTGGCGGGTTTTGCAGCGGCCTTTTTGGCCCCTGTCTCCGCCGCTGCTGCTACTGTGGGTACAGTCGGCATCAGGCCATTCACTGAATCGCGTACATAACTTCCCCAGGTGATGTTGTTGCCCCCTTCTTTGTGATTGAGGGCTTTTTCAATGGCCATGGTGGCGGCATTTTCCACTACCCATTCAAAATTTTCTTCCCCTACCGAATTGACATCGGCATCGGGAGCCGGATTGCAAAAGTCAATGGCATAAGGAATACCATCGCGAATCGCAAACTCCACCGTATTGAAATCATAACCCAGGGCATGGTTGATGCGCAAAACCAGATCGTGCATCTGATCGCGCATCTCTCCTGACACTTTGTGATCGGCTACATAGCGCAGGTGGTGCGGATTGCGTGGCTCATAATCCATAATGCGCACATATTTGCCGCCGAGGCAGTAGCAACGGAAATAGGCTGTGAAGTCAATGGCTTCCTGCAACAACATCACCAAAGTGTTGGTCTCGTTGTAGGCAGTGAAAAACTCATCGAAATTGTGTACTTTATAGACATTTTTCCAGCCGCCGCCCGCATGTGGCTTCATAAACAACGGAAACCCACCGAGATATTCTATAATTCTCTCCCATTCTAAAGGATACTTGAGATTGCGGAAGCTTTGCGCACTCGTGTCAGGCGGCATCTCCTTAGAAGGCAGCAGCACGGTTTTGGGAACCGGCATGCCAATTTTGGTAGAAAGGCAGTTGTTATAAAACTTCTCGTCGGCACTCCACCAAAAGGGGTTGTTGAGTACCGCTGTACCGTTGAGCGCGGCGTTTTTAAGATAGGCCCGATAAAAAGGCACATCCTGACTGATCCGGTCTATAATAACAGCGTAGGGAGTAGGCTCGCCCTGCATCAATTCGCCCACAATAGCGCGCTCAGCGTGTACTCCCCTGATGTTTTTATCATTGACGCGTTGTACGAAGGCTTCAGGAAAGGAATTTTCTTTTCCATGCAATATGCCAATTTTCTTCATGATTCTTGAAAATTAATAGTGAATAAAGCGGGTTTAATCGTTCAAATTAGTTGGAACGTACGGCGCTGCGATAGCGGCGTTCCACAGCATCCCAGTTGATGGTATTCCACCAGGAAGTAATATAATCCGGACGGCGATTCTGATAGTGCAGATAATAGGCGTGTTCCCATACATCCAGACCAAGGACCGGAATGCCTTTTTTGTCGGCTACATCCATCAGGGGGTTGTCCTGATTGGGGGTAGAAGTGATGAATAAATTATCGGAATCGTCAACACACAACCATGCCCAGCCGGAACCAAAGCGGGTAGTGGCGGCCTGCGCGAATTGTTTTTTCATCTCGTCGAAGGAACCGAAATTCTTATTGATTTTAGAAGCGACATCCCCGGAAGGGTCGCCACCACCATTGGGACCCATTATTTCCCAAAACATGGAATGGTTCCAGTGGCCTCCTCCGTTGTTGCGTACGGCAGCGGGTAGTTTCGAAATATTTTTCAACAAATCTTCCAGCGATTTGCCTTCGTGTTCAGTGTCCTTTAAGGCTGCATTGAGGTTATTCACGTAGGCGGCGTGATGTTTGCCGTGGTGAATCTCCATAGTACGCGCATCAATGTGGGGTTCCAATGCAGAGGGTGTGTAGGGAAGATCGGGAAGGGTAAATGCCATAATGGTAAATGAAATTTATAATGAAAGAGGAAACATTGGAACAACGAATAAAGGGCATCGGTTCAACGTCAGCGGTCGCAAAATTCTGCATTCCTTTTATATTTTCTCAACAAAAGTGCAAAAAAGTTGTTATTTTGGCTTTGTGGCAGGTTTTACTCGTTTTTTATTTTGCGGAATTTATTTTTAAGTAATTGATAAACTTTTATTTAAAAATATATTTTTTCTTCAATTTAATTATTTTAATCTATTAAAATCAAATTATTGAAGATGCAAAGTCTTGTTTTGAAATAAACCACAGAAAAAATCGAGTCCCCGCATTTATAAAAATCAGATATGAAAACATCTTTCAATATTAAACAACAAGCATTAAACATCAAGGATCAATATATGGAAGCGCCCGTTAAAAGCAGCGTTTTGCTGTACACCGAACAAACGCCCAATCCGGAGGCCCTCAAATATGTCACCAACAGAATGCTTTATCGGGGCATTGCTGAGTTCAGGGACGTGGACACCGCCGCACAGTGGAGTCCGATGGCCCACGGCCTGATGCAGTTGCCCTATGTAAAGAGCGTCTATTTCAACAACAACTTTGTCACGATCACCAAGGAGTTCAATTACGACTGGGCAGAAGTAATGCTCAAATTGAAAGAATTTATTAAAAATTATGTGGAGGAAGGGGGCGTGATTGTGTCTGAAGGCTTTGCCGCTTACAGCGACGAGGCCCAGGCTCGCCAGAATGCCGAACAGTTTACAGGGGAAGAAGGCGAAATTGCCAAAAAAGTGAAGGATTTGATTGACACTTATGTGAAGCCGGCAGTAGAAGGTGACGGGGGCAATATCGAATTTAAAGCCTATGAAAATGGCCGCGTGTATGTGATCATGCAGGGTTCCTGTAGTGGTTGCCCTTCTTCTACCGTTACGCTGAAGTCGGGCATTGAAGGAATGTTGAAGCGGATGGTGCCGGAAGTCACAGAGGTGGTACAGGAAATGGCCTGAGGCAATACTTGCTGCTTTTTGAACAAACGGGCATACAGTTTTTCATTTCCTGGATGATGCAGCTGACTGCTCCGTTGTTTACCGTTGTGTCACAGGAAATTTCGGGGCGTGATCTGATTTTATTATTGGGTGGTTTTTTCCTGATTTATAAAAGCGTCAAGGAAATACACCACAAAGTGGAGGCTTCCAACACCGAAGAAGAGAAACCTAAAGCCGTTTCGTTATTTTCGTGTCAAAACCAAAGGTTGGTAGCCGTACAAATGCCAGAGATGCGTACCTTTGCATCCTGTGTTTTGCTGTGCTGTCCGCCAGACCTGGGAAAGTTGGAATTTTTGTGCGCTGGTGGGGAAAGCACGGCAACCTATTCTACTGATTATCAATCATTTTTGTGTATGCAGCGCCATCACCGTACTGTTGCTGATTTGAAGAAACATGAGTCTGCCCGTACGATTGCTTTTACGGACCCGGAATTGGCTTGTAAGCTGACTCCTATGGGTATTTTGCCAGGTACCCATATTGAAATGGTTCGGCAGGCCCCTTTTGGAAATGGTTTTTATATCAAAGTAGACGGGGTGCGTATTGCTTTGCGCGAAACGGAGGCAAAAAGCATTTTATTAGAAGTTTAAATCCCTTCATTTCTTATAGTGTCCATGAGTGAGCAGGAGCGCATGGTGAAAATAGCCTTAGTCGGCAATCCGAACAGCGGAAAATCTACCGTATTTAACCATTTGACAGGTTTGCGGCAGAAAACAGGTAATTTTCCTGGGATTACCGTGGACATCAAAGAGGGGAAAATGCGCTTTCCCAATGGACGCGATGCCCTGATTATAGACTTTCCGGGTACTTACAGCCTGTATCCCACAGCCAGCGACGAGAAGCTGGTAGCGGCCGTACTGACCAATACCCGCGACCGCTTTTTCCCGGATGCCATTTTGTATCTGGCAGATGTGACCCACTTGGAAAAGCATCTGCTCCTTTTCACCCAACTGCTCGATTTCGGATTGCCCATGATTTTGGCTCTGAATATGTCGGACACTGCCGAGGAGATGGGCATCAGGGTAAATATCAGCAAATTGGCTGCCCAGTTCAAAACGCCGGTTATACCAATCAGTGGCAGGGCGGGAACGAACATGGCAAAATTGGTGAGTGAGCTGGAAAAATTGAGTTTTTTGCCCTCCGGTGATAAAAAGGAGGTACAGGAAACCCGTTTTTATAATCTGAACGAAACCGAAAAACAAATTGCAGAAGCGGTACGGCTCAATGTAGGCGTGGAAAACCCATATCGCGCCCTGTTGATTGCCCATCACTACGAATGGCTGCCTTATCTGCAACCTACAGAACGGGAGACACTGGCGGCCATTGTACATACCAAACAATTCCATTCCCTGCGGGCGCAGGTGGACGAAACTTTGGATCGTTTCGATCAATTCACCCCCATTGTGCGCAGTGTGGTGCAACAGCCCCCTGTTGAGCCGGAAAACGCCACCGATCACTTGGACACCCTGCTGACCCATCGCATTTGGGCACCTGTTATTTTTGCCTTAGTGATGTTGTTGGTGTTTCAGGCAGTGTTCGACTGGAGTGCCTACCCGATGGATGCTATAGACAGTGCTTTTGCTTCGACCAGCGACTGGTTGAAAGCGACCCTGCCCCGTGGCTGGCTGACGGACCTGCTTACAGATGGCATTTTCGCAGGGTTGAGCGGCATTTTGGTTTTTGTCCCCCAAATTGCGTTTTTGTTTTTTCTGATTACTATTTTGGAGGAGATTGGCTACATGGCACGGGTGGTTTTTATGTTCGACAAAACCATGCAGCGCTTTGGCATGAACGGGCGCAGTGTGGTGTCCCTCATCAGTGGTTCGGCCTGTGCAGTGCCTGCCATCATGAGCAGCCGCACCATTGGCAACTGGCAGGAGCGGCTTATTACGGTGATGGTTACGCCATTTATCAGCTGTAGCGCCCGCATTCCGGTCTATTTGGTATTGATCGGTCTGGCAGTTCCTCCTGTGCGTTTAGGGGGCTTTATCAACGCACAGTCGTTAGTGTTTGCCAGCATGTATGCTTTGGGAGTAGTAGCTGCCCTTCTCTCCGGGTGGGCCATGAAAAAATGGCTGCATGCCCGCGAACGTTCCTATTTGGCCATAGAATTGCCCGAATACCGGATGCCGCACTGGAGAAATGTATGGCTGACCGTCTGGGAGAAAGTGTCGGCTTTTGTGTATGGAGCAGGTAAAATCATCCTGATTGTATCGGTCATTTTGTGGGCACTTTCGCGCTTTGGGCCGGGTACCGCCATTGCCACCGCCCAGCAACAGGCCCATCGCGAAGCCCTCGAACGGCAATTGGACAGCACGGCCACCGAAGACTGGGTAAATCGGCGCTCTTTAGAAGCCTCCTATGCAGGTCTATTGGGAAAGTCCATTGAACCCGTGATTCGCCCGTTGGGCTACGATTGGAAAATCGGCATCGCCCTGATTACCTCGTTTGCTGCACGCGAAGTTTTTACCGGTACACTTGCCGTGCTGTACAGCATCAAATCGGAGGCGGACGACATCAATGACCGCAGCGGACATAATGCCGGAAAGGCCAAACTCTGGGAAAAAATGAAAGCCGAGACTTTCGACGACGGTACCAAAGTCTATTCCTTAGCCACTGCTCTTTCCCTGTTGGTATTTTATGCCCTTGCTATGCAGTGCATGAGTACATTGGCGGTGGTACAACGCGAAACAGGCAGTTGGAAATGGGCTGTTTTCCAGTTTGTGTTCATGAGTGTCCTCGCCTACATTGCTGCCTGGGCGGTATATCAGCTGTTTAGTTGATGCCATCCTTAGAGACCGCGCCGGAAGACTTTCTTTAAAAGGGTAAGCAGGAAAGCTGTTGCAAAAGTTTTTCGCCGTATTAATGCTTCAAAATAAAGAATAAAAAAATTGCGCTTTTGTGCAACCTCCTTCAAGGGCGCTTGTCTTTCCTTTGAGGACACTGCTACCTCCTTTCCTTTTACCTTTCACACGCAAAAACGACATTTCATTATGAAAACACGGTTGACAGCCTGCTTTTTCCTGCTTTTCACCTTTTTGTTTTCCGCTCTTTCTGCACAGTCGCCTTCTGCTACTGCCGATGGCTTTGAAAAAAAGGTCATTATTACAAAACGCTCTACAGATGCCAATGGAGATGAAGTGACGGAAACCCTCATTAAAAAGGGCAAAGCGGCAGAAAATTTCGATGCCGATCAATATTTGCGTGACAATCGAAAGGATAATGTACAAATAGAAATAAAAGTGGTGGAAGGCCCTGATCAACTGCCGGCACGTGCCGGCAGGGCTTGGAAAAATGACAATTGGAGCTTCAACTGGAATAATGTGCGCGATGAACTGGATACACGTGCATTTCTGGGGGTCGAGGAGGATTCTGACGAGAAGGAAGACGAGCGCGGCTTAGTGGTGGAAGTGGTACGTGGTTCGGCAGCCGATAAGGCGGGATTGCGCGATAATGATATGATTCTCCAGATGAATGGCAAGGCCATTAACAGATGGAGTGATCTGACTGAATTTGTGCGGGACGCAAAACCCGGCACGGAAGTCAATATTTTGTACGATCGGAATGGCAAAGAAATGACTGCCAAAGCGGTGCTGACTACACGGGCCGACGTGGAAAAAACGGAAGTCAAGCCACACGGCTTCCTCGGAGTCAGCGAAATGGACTATGAAGATGAAGGGGCTAAGGTAAGCATCACTAAGAATTCGGGGGCCGAAAAAGCGGGCCTCCGCACAGGCGATGTGATTGTCAAATTGGACGATACGGATATCCGCGACTACGAAGACATTGTGGACTTTATGGACTATACCACTTCGGGCGCACAAGTGCGGGTAGAGTATGAGCGCAACGGAAAGCGCAACACCACTACCGCCACTTTGGGAGAACAGCAATCCTGGAGCTGGAACTGGGACAATGGCTTTCCCAATTTAGTTGACTGCGACATTGCTGTAAAACAAAAAGATGCCTGTCTGGGGGTTTATACAGATACTGACGAAATGGATGACACCGAAGGTGCGCGCATAGATGCTTTTACCAAAGAGTCTGCTGCCAAAGAAGTACAGTTGGCTCCCAATGATCTGATTGTGTCCATCGAAGGCACACGGGTGCGCAACTCAGACGAGCTCTGGGAGGAGATTGCCAAATTCAAACCCGGTCAAACGGTAGCTGTTGAATATTTGCGCGAGAGCAAACGTGCCACTGTAAAAGCCACTTTAAAAGCCTGCCGCGACAATTCCAGCCGCGTCACTATTCAGGATACGGACGCAGAGGGCAATAATCAGCGCCGATCCTTCACCACATGGAGCTGGACCGATAAGGAGGAAAAACAACTACGCCAACAACAGGTGATTCCTATTCGCCGGGGCGAAGGCGATGCCCAACAGGTCAAAGTATCGCCGGAGCAACTGGCTGCCCCCAATCGGCAGCTGACGCTGGAGTCTTTTAAAGCCTATCCCAATCCTTCGTCGGGCCAAATCACAGTAGAATTCAAAAGTGAACCGGTGGCTACTATAGTTTCCCTATTTGACCTTTCCGGTCGTCAGTTGTTCCGCGAGGAATTGAATGCGTTCAGCGGTTCGTATAAGCAACAATTTGACCTTAGCGATTATGCTAAAGGGTCGTTGTTGATTCATATTCAGCAATCGGAAAAGGTTTATACCGAGCAGTTGGTTGTCAACTAATCAGTTTCAGGGTTCCTGGAAACGGGGATCTGTTAAAAAGTCATTGTCTGTCAGCGTTTTCAGGAAAGCAATGATTTGTTGTTTCTCTGCATCGGACAAAGCGATTCCGAGGCGGCCTCCCTGTTGAAGTAAAGGATCAAGAGTAGGAGAATCTTTCACTTCGTTGGCATAATGGTCCAAAACCGAGTCCAGTGTTTTGAATTTGCCATTGTGCATGTAGGGTGCTGTTTTCTCAATGTTGCGCAGGGAAGGAACTGCAAATTTACCAATGTCGTCCGGCAAAGCGCTCACTTCTGCCCTGCCCTGATCGTGGGAAAAGTCATTTAATATGCCGTTATTGCGAAATGTCTGATCTGTGAAAAGCTCGGTAGCATGACAGGCAGCACATTTTTGTTTAAACTGCTCCAAACCAGCCAGCTCAGTGGCTGTAAGGGTAGCACCCGCTTCTTTGCGTACATACTTGTCGTAGCGACTGTTGGCACTCACCAGGGTGGCCATGAATTGAGACAGGGCCTTGAGCATGGCTGTTCCGTTGACCGTGTCTATCGAAGAAAAGGCTCTTCTGAATAATACCGGGTAGTCTTTATGGGCATTGAGCTTGTGTATAATCCGGGATGGTTTTTCGTCCATCTCCACAGGGTTCTGAATGGCATTCAGAGGCACCAAGTCTAAGTGCGGCACGCCGCCATCCCAAAAAAAGGAAGTGCGCCAAGCCATATTTTGCACGGCCGGTGCATTTCTTTTGCCAAAAAGGCCGTTTATGCCATGACTGGTTGGATGATCGGGATGGCTGAACGCAGAGAAGGGGATGTGGCAATCACCGCAGGCAATGGTGCTGTCCCTGCTTAAAATGGGATCATAAAACAATCTCCGGCCCAATTCAAAGCCCTCCTGTGTCAAGGGGTTATTTGAAAAGTCATATATCGGTGCCGGGAAGTTGGCGGGTTGGGCAAAACGTATTTGAGCCGATGATGCATCGTCGTCTTTTTTACATGCTGTCAACATAAAGACACAAATACAAAGCATCTGACCGAAGGAAAGAGTTAAGAACCGCATATCAGGTGTGTGTGGAGGTCTTTAAGGAAAGAACTGGATTTGTGCTGAATTGTCAGTGAAGGTGGCAAGGCTTTGCAGATAGAAAAAAACAGGACGCGTCACAAAGCATTAAAAAAATCCAATGCTTCATGGCACGCGTCCTGCTACTGCTCAAACTCTTACCACTAACATCTCTTAACCTTTAATTGTGGTTGTGTACATGGTCCACTTTGAACATATCGGCGTAATTATCCGCTACTGTTTTGGAATAGGGGCCGGCGTGTGAAGTGGGATTAACCGCTACACTGATGTTGGTTGGCGACGAGAACATTTCCAGAATATCCACATACACATGCATTTCCGGGGCCTCATGGTCTTTACGCACTTTTGCTGCCTCCTGCCCCTTTAGTACAACCGTCTTAATGTTATTGAGTGTGCGAGAGTCTTTGCCGCCGAAAAGCCCTGTATGGTACTGGAAAATACGTTCGTTGGTGGCTGCGTTCAACGGGGCCTGCGGCGATGTACCTTCCACTTTTACAAAAATATAGCCGGAATTCCAAGCCCAATACATTCCTGCCGCTCCCCCGACAGGATCCAGTACGCCTTTGCGCTGTGAAATGTCTGAAACGCTTTTCAGGCTGTCCACCCCGATGATAAAGCGCACTGAAGTATAGTCCCCGGCCGGAATATTGGAAAGGGTGATTTCGCGGCTTTTGGCATCTTCGTGCTTACAGAGAAAATAACACGAATCTTTAGGTACCACATATTCCGAACCGTCTGATTTTACCAAAACAAAATTGGAGACGTAATAATTCAAGAGAGAAAATCTGAGGGTTTCGCCCGCAGCGTTTTTAAAATCTTTCCCAAAGGCAAAAGCTTCGTTGCCGGCACGGTTGTCAAAAGAAACGACCATCTCGCCCGTGCCGCTGAGTTCATCGTCATCGTGCTTCGAACATTGTGTAAAGAGCAATGCCACAGCACTGAAAAAGAGGGGCAATACCCCGAAAAATAGTTTTTTCATGTAAGAAAAATGAAATTAAAAAGTGAGTAAATGCTTGGAAAAACAATAATTCATTTGGTGTCTATTATGAAGTTTTTGAAAGTGTTTGCCTCTGAAGAGGCATTTTTTTGCTGTTCTTACCCAAAAGCCAGACGACGGAAATATTGGTACGAAAACGAGGTTTTACATAGCCATTTGAAAGTGTACTATATAACGGACATTGTACCCCGGCATGAAGAGACACGTTGTTGCGGAAGGTCTCTATGCCGAAAGTGCCAAAAACAGCTTTACCACCTGTGTCCCACTGAGTATTTCCGGCATCTGAATCTCGTTGCCGCATATCCAGGGATGCACCTGCATAGGGCATCCAATTTGTCTTTTTAGTGGTAATACTCCGAAAAAGACGGCCACTGGCGTTCAGGCGATTTCCAAACCTGTAGGCCAATTGATTAGTGCCTGCGTAGCGCAAAGCCATGTCTGCGCTGGCTCCCCATACACCCTTTCGTATAGCGTATAAACCTGTACACATAACATCGGTGCTACCGGTACCGGGTTGCAGAGCAGGCAGATTACTTCCGGTATATTCCGAAGAAGTGCTGTTAAAGTGACCGGTAGGCAGTTTGATCCCGCCTCCCAACTGGAGGGTATGCTGCCAGCTGCGGGCAGATTGTCGCACGGGGTCTAAAATTGAAAACTGCACCAGCGCGCTTACATCTCCCCATCCCTTTACAGACACGGAAGTGCCATCTTCGAAGCGTCGGGCGTTGTACTGAAATGGAATTACCGCCATACACTGTACGCGCCGATGGGGCTGCCAACGCCCCCAGACATCAAAGGTGTGAAAATTGTCATTAGAATTGGGATCGGACCCATGCGCATCGGTATAAAAAGCCTGTGTCTGCCAGCGCACGCCGACAAAATGGCGTTGCACCAAAGGAAGAAGCCCCAGAGAAGCCCCACCCCCTGCACTTGCGCAAAGATCGCACGCAAAAGCAGATACAATGGTAGCACACATCATACCGACCGCCGCCGACACACGGAAGAGCGATCTGTACATAAGAAAAGTGATTGTGGATAGCGTAATAGACCGCCAAGGGCAGTCAAAAAACCTGCTGAAGCAGAACAGGAAACAAGGACAGAAAAGCACCCAAAAAGCAGGGTCTGCATGCAGCAATACCCGAAGTACCAACAATACAACAGTATTGCCTTTTGCAGGATGCCTTGTTGCACAATGGGCGACTGCCATCGGACAGCAAAAGTGCTGCCTTGGTTCCAGTTTTTCCCGACTTACGCGGGCGGGTGGAAGAAAGTATCAGACAGGGAGACATCACGCCCGTCTTTTTGCCCTGCCGGAGTGGCAGCGGCCTGATTTGACAAAAGGGAATTCACTTCTGACAGATAATCAGTAAAAACAAATTCTGCTGTATCCAACCCCGTTTTGAGATCGGGAAATTTAGAATCCTGTGTACTCGCCGGATCTTTGGATGACTGCGCCAGCTTTTTAGCCAGATAGCACTTGCCGTCGCAATGCAGCTGGGGCTTACTGCGGTTTTCGCAAAGCGTGGTGGCGATATAAGCCCGATTGGCTAACCAATAGATGGTTACCCAGACGTTATAAAACGTCTGTACCGCCATTAAGGCAACCATGAGCAGAACCGTGCTTTTGCGTTTCACCGCGCAAAGGTAAATTTTTATTTAAAAATGGTTGTATGATTAATATCATTTTTTTCGGTGACTTATGTATCTCTGCTAAATTTATTTTCAGACAATGGACAAAGAGTGCCGAAACCGTCCGTACTCCACTTCTTTCAAATTGTTTTTGGGTTCCCGCTCGGACAGCAGCGCAAAGGGATCATTACCTGATTTGCGGGGCTTTTTGCATGCCACAAAGGTAAAAGTATTGTCCTTATCGGTACTGCGGACGGGCTGGCGATAGTGGAGGGCATCATTGTACCGCTGTCGGCCTTCTACAAGGTTGCTAAGGCATCAGGGGGTTTTTGCCTGCCCCAAAAGAAACGTCTCCGAAGGCACACTGCCCCCGGAGACGTTTCAACGATTAACCTGTAGTAAAATCCGCCCTTATTTCGATTGTTGCTCCGAAAGGCGAATTTCTTTCGGCTCCGGATCGCGGTCTAAGCTGCCGGTGTGTGCCGTGTGGCCACCGAGAATGGGCGCAATAGCGAGGCCCACGAGACAGCTCAATTTGATAAGGATGTTCATAGACGGACCGGAAGTATCTTTGAACGGATCGCCTACCGTGTCGCCGGTAACAGCAGCCTTGTGAGCATCCGAACCTTTGTATTCGATTTTGCCGTTGATTTCCACGCCCTTTTCAAAAGATTTTTTTGCGTTGTCCCATGCGCCACCGGCGTTGGACTGGAAAATGGCCCACAATACGCCACTGACCGTTACACCGGCCATATAGCCGCCCAATGCCTCCGGCCCCATGATGAAGCCGATCAGTACGGGCGTGATGATGGTGATCAAGCCGGGCGGAATCATCTCGCGCAGAGCAGCTTTGGTGGAAATATCCACGCACTTGCTGTATTCCGCTTTGCCAGTGCCTTCCAGCAAACCGGGGATCTCGCGGAACTGACGACGCACTTCCTCTACCATGTCCATAGCGGCACGGCCCACACTTTGCATGGCAAAAGCGGAAAAGACAACGGGAATCATGCCCCCGATGAAGAGGGCCGCCAATACGTCGGCTTTGAAAATATTGATCCCGTCAATGCCTGTGAAATCCACATAAGCGGCAAAGAGGCCCAGAGCCGTCAGGGCCGCCGAAGCAATGGCAAATCCTTTGCCGATGGCCGCTGTGGTGTTGCCCACGGAGTCCAGAATGTCGGTTTTTTGACGCACTTCTTTGGGCAATTCGCTCATTTCGGCAATACCGCCTGCGTTGTCGGCGATGGGGCCGAAAGCATCAATGGCCAGCTGCATGGCCGTGGTGGCCATCATGGCAGAAGCAGCAATGGCTACGCCATAGAAACCGGCCAGGGTGTAAGCCCCCCAGATAGCACCAGCGAAAAGCACGATGGGCATCCAGGTGGACATCATCCCCGTAGCCAGACCTGCAATCACGTTGGTGGCGTGGCCGGTGGCCGACTGCCGCACAATACTCAACACGGGCTTTTTGCCCAAACCTGTGTAATATTCCGTAATCATAGAAATCAGGGCACCCACGATGAGACCCAGCACAACTGCTCCAAAAACGTTCATATTGGAAACGGCTAATGTGCCTTTTCCGAAGAAATTCATCATCATCTGCTCGGGAAGCAGCCACATAATTAGTGGATAACAAACCACACCGGTCAGAATGATGCTTACCCAGTTGCCCCGGTTCAATGCGGACTGTACGGTGTCGCTTGTGGCCTCGGCAGTATCGCTGACGCGTACCAGCATCATACCAATAATGGACAGAATGATGCCCACGCCTGCAATCAGCATCGGCAGGAGGATCGGCGCAATGCCGCCAAAGTCAAACTTTTCTGCGCCTGTGTCGCGAATGAGGGAGTTGCCCAGTACCATCGTAGCCAACACGGTAGCCACATAGGAACCAAACAAGTCGGCACCCATACCAGCCACGTCGCCCACATTGTCGCCCACGTTGTCGGCGATGGTAGCAGGATTGCGGGGATCGTCTTCCGGGATACCGGCCTCTACTTTACCTACTAGGTCGGCCCCTACGTCGGCTGCTTTAGTATAAATACCGCCGCCCACGCGGGCAAAAAGTGCAATAGATTCGGCACCGAGTGAAAAACCGGCAAGCACCTCCAGCACACGCGACATGGCCGCGTGTCCGTCGGGGCCGTACTGACCACCCATGAAGAAATTATAAAAAGTGATAAACAGCAGGCTCAAACCCAATACTGCCAAACCCGCTACGCCCAAGCCCATCACAGAGCCACCGTTGAAGGAGACTTTGAGGGCCTGTGCCAGACTGGTGCGGGCGGCCTGTGTGGTGCGTACATTGGCTTTGGTAGCAATGCGCATCCCCATGTTGCCTGCCGTTGCCGAAAAGACAGCTCCGATAATGAAAGCCACCACAATGAGCGGGTGGCTGGTTTCCACCTGCATGCTCAACAGGAACAGCAATGCGCTGGCAATTACCACAAAAATGGCCAATACGCGGTATTCTGCTTTCAAAAAGGCCATAGCCCCTTCGGCGATATGATTGGCAATGGAACGCATCTGTTCGTTGCCGGCATCCTGCTGTTTTACCCAAGTTTGCAGCAGGAACATATATAGCAGCCCCACCACACCAAACAAGGGAATTAAGTAAATGAGAGAACCCATTTTGGAAAATTTGTTTTGATGTTAAACGATTATTTAATTTTTTTGAATATTTAATTTAATAAAATTCAATTATTTACCAAATAAATATTCCGCAAAAAGAATAGAAAAGCTGTACCTTTACAAAACGCTCTTCTTAAAAAGCGGCGCAAAAGTAGTTATTTCTGGCGTTTTTAAATGTTTTTACGTCAATAAAAAGTACCAGTGTCCTTTTGAGTGTCGGGCGGGCGTTTGCGCCTGGGAGAAACCTTCCCACCGCATAAGGGCAAAAAGAGAAAAAGTTTTCGCATAGGTTTTAATTAGATAAACCATAAAAAGCCACCCCGTATCATTTCCGTCCCGATAAAATATCCGCTGTCAAAATTCCGACAAAGCGCAATTTTTGTTGTATTTTTGTGCCGAAATTTCATCCACCCGATGCGCGGGCCGTACTACAAGCAGGTGAACAGAAGTAAACCGTGTTTTTGTTCATCACATATTTCCAATAACCGCTTGTTAGGACACTCATCACTCATCACTCATCACTTCCTACGCCCATGTCTGCCACCTGTCGCCTGTTGTTTTTCCTGTTTTGGGCTGCCTTCCTGTCGGAGGCAAACGCACAGGTATTCAACAACATGCCTGTAGTCACCCAAAAGCCCCCCCTGCACGGGCGGCATTGGATGGCCATTACCGGGAAGCCCTTAGCTGCCACCGCCGGGGCCATGACCTTTGCCCAAAAGGGAAACGCCATAGACGCAGCCTGTGCCATGCTGGCGGCCACCTGCACCATGTGGGACGTACTCAGTTGGGGCGGCGAAACCCAGGCCCTGATTTATAATCCCGAAACCCGCAAAGTACTGGCCATCAATGCCCTCGGGGTCGCCCCCTCCGGTGCCACGGCGGAGTTTTACAAAAGCAAAGGCTATCAATATCCACCGGAATACGGCCCGCTGGCGGCCGTAACCCCCGGCACCCCCGGCGGACTGATGACCATGTTGGCAGAGTACGGCACCATGAGCCTCCGCGAAGTACTTGCCCCTGCCATGCAATTGGCAGAGGGCTACCCCATAGAGGCCCAGACCGCCAACTCCATAGAGCGCGGCAAAGAAGAAATCAAAAAATGGCCCTATTCCCGGAAAGTATTCCTTCCCCATGCCGGTGCAGAGCGGGAAGCACCGGATGCCGGCGAAATTTTTGTTCAGAAAGACCTCCTCGAAACCCTCCGTAAATTGGTCGGGGCTGAAAGTACGGCCCTGTCACAGGGAAAGTCCCGCAAAGAAGCCATTTATGCCGCCTACGACCGTTTTTATCGCGGCGATATTGCTAAAGAATTTGCACGCGGATGTCAGGAACAGGGCGGCCTCATCACCGAGCAGGACTTAGCCAATTGGCAGGTCAAAATAGAAGAACCTTTAAAGACCGATTACAGGGGTGTAGAGGTTTATAAATTGCAACAGTGGACCCAGGGGCCGGTGTTTTTGCAAACCCTCAACATACTCGAAAATTTCGACCTCAAAAGCATGGGCTACAATTCCACCCGCTATATCCACACCCTTTATCAGGCCATGAATTTAGCCTTTGCCGACCGCGATTTTTACTATGGCGACCCTGCATTTGCCCCCGAAGAACCCATGCAGGGCCTGTTGTCCAAAGCGTATGCCAAAGCCCGCAGCCAGCTGATCCGCCCCGACCGCAACGATCCCAAAATCGGCCCCGGAGACCCCTATCCTTTTGAAGGCAAAATCAACCCTTATACCGAAATACTGAAAAGTTGGAGCGCCGTGGAAAGTCGGAAAATACCTGATCCCGGACGCACAGATGAAGATTTCCTGTCGGATTTTGCTGCCGGTACCACTTCTGTGGTGGCGGCCGATGCTGCCGGATGGGTCGTCTGCATCACCCCCAGCGGCGGCTGGGTGCCTGCCTGCATTGCCGGCAACACCGGTGTGGGCATGAGCCAGCGGATGCAGTCTTTTGTACTCGATCCCCGCGAAAACCCTTTCAACGTCCTTGAACCCGGCAAGCGCCCCCGCGTGACCCTTACCCCCAGTCTGGCACTCAAAGACGGCAAACCCTGGCTGGCCTTTGCCAAACAGGCGGGCGACGAACAGGATCAATTGCTGTTGCAATTTTTCCTCAACGTGTTGGAATTCAACATGACCGTGCAGGAAGCCTGCGAAGCTGCCTGTTTCAAAACCTATCAAATGCACGCCAGTTTCGGGCAGCACGAAAAAAAGCTTGGTGCGCTTACCCTCCACAGTACCATGCCTCCCTGGAACAGGAAAGAACTCACCGAAATGGGCTATCAAATCAATTATCAGGAGCGCACCAGTGGCCCTGTCAACGCCATCTGGTTCGATTGGACGCACGGCAGCTTCTGGGGCGGGTCCAGCAACCACGGAGAAGACTACGGCATTGGTTGGTGAATGGGCATTTACATGCCTTTTTATTTGGCGTACTATTTGGCGCAGGTGCCGTTAACGAATCTGTAGTGTTGCCCGCCTGACTGCCTTTATCGCAATAAAGAGACCTCACCGGTCAGTACATCTGTGCGGCCATTGGTATAGCGCAGTTCTGCTACCCAGATATAGACTCCGGCAGGCGCTTCTGTGCCTCCATCATCGCCGCGCCAGCCCTCCGCCGGGGTGTCGGGCAGCAGGCGGCGACCGTCGAACCACATGCGGCCATCCCGGTCAAAGATGCGCAGATACTCGATAGTCGCCACACCGCCATTGGCAGAGAGGTAAAAAACACCATTTTGGGGATTGGTGGCTTTAGTGGGAGCAAACACATTGGGCGCATAAATCACGCGTTTATTGCGTACCCGAACCGTCAGGCGTTCGGTGGCATCACATTGGTAAATATCAGTGGCCACTGCCTGAAAAGTGGTAGTCAGCAGGGGAAAGAGTGCAATGCTGCCGTCGCGATTTTCGCGCACAAACTCTTTGGGGTTCCAATGGATATTTTTAAGGCGATTCGATGCTTCGGGGGTGATAAGCAGGGTATCTCCGGAGAAAATAGTGGTATCTTTCCCCAGACCAAACTCGAAAGCTACTCCTAAAGGCAGCACGATGCCCTCTTTGTGAATACATCCCACCGAGTCAATAATGTCTAAAAAATACTGTCCGGAGGCCAGATTGTTCCAGCGGCGTTGTTGGTCGGGCAGGCCACCGTTGAAAGCAAACTGATAGGGGGGGTGGCCGCCACCAATGCTCTCCACACTGATCCTTCCGAAGTTTTGCCCTAAGCACTTGTCTCCCTCCGCGACCACACGGGCCACAATGGGCGTAGGCTGTATCAATTCAACCGTTTGTTCCACGCTACTCCCTGTTGCATCCGTAAACGTAAATTTATATTGCCCTGCCGACAGATTCTCAATGTCAACAGATAGCGGAAAGGCATCAAAACTGCCGTTGCCCGCTCCATTACAGCCCATGCAACGCCAGGCATAGCGAAGGGGGGGCTTGGCCTTTTTGGGCTGTAAACGAAAATAGCCCGTAGGGCTACCCCCGCATTTAGGCGGTGCAGGCAGAATATCTACTACAATGGCAGACTGCGCCGGTAGCAACAAAGTACTTCCCAATAGCACCGAAAGCGCAAAAAAACGGCAGTACTGACGCATAAAAGTTATGGTATACACGATTTTATCACGAAGAATAGAGCCGCAAAGATACGATATTTTACAAACGCACATATGACGACAGTCTGTCCGTTGATTATTTGGCCACTTATATGGCCTCCTTAAAAATACCTTAAAAAACGCTGTTTCCCCGGCCAGAGTAAAAAAATGGAGATGACTTCCTGTTTTTTACCTTCTAAACGAGCGTCATATCGCGTTAAAACTGCATCTTTGTCCCCAAAATTGATGTCCTATTGCATCCACCATATTTATGCCAGTTTTGCGTTGGTGCAATAACGTTTCAGTCTTTTTTGTGCAAAAGACAGCAATAAAAATTTTGCGTTCCGCGCCTTATTTTGTATTCAGTTTATGAGTAAATCTAAAAAAACGCCTGTTCGTCCTGCTTCCCGCCAGCCTGCGGCATCTGCCCCGGCACCTCCGGCGGCTGTGTCTGCTTTGACTGTTTCTATATGGATGTGGATTTTGGCAGCCGCCATCGTGCTGCTCACGGTCTATGCCTACCACACCGCTCCCGATAATCAGTTTGTCAGCTGGGACGATCCGGTGTATGTCAAAGAAAACGTACTGATGACCCAGCCTATGCCCGAAAACGCCCGACGCGTTTGGGAGGTCACTGTATCGAACAACTACCATCCGCTGACCATGTGGAGCCTGCTTAAAAATGTGCAAATCAGCGGAATCAAGCCCGGCCCGATCATTGTAACCAATATCGTGTTCCACATTCTGAACAGCCTTTTGGTGTTTCTGTTTTTGTACCGCCTGACGCGGGGTCGCTGGCTGCCTGCCGGATTTACAGCCCTGTTTTTCGCCATACACCCCATGCACGTCGAATCGGTGGCCTGGGTGAGCGAGCGCAAAGATGTTTTGTACGTATTTTTCGGCCTGCTCAGCCTGCTGTCCTATTTGGGGTATGTACGCAGCAAGCACCTGTTGTATTTCGGTGCGGCCCTTGTGTTGTTGGTTTTGTCATGTCTGTCGAAGGCGATGGCGGTAGTACTGCCCATATTATTTTTCCTGATAGACTACTGGGAAGAGCGCTCTCTGCGCCAACCCCGTGTCTGGTTAGAAAAATTGCCTTTTTTAGCCATTTCCCTCTTTTTCGGTTTGGTGGCGATGGATGTGCAAAAAGGTGGGACCTTCCACGGCATGTTTCCGATGCTGATTTATCAAAATGCTTACACGACCGTATTTACCAGTTTTTTTGAAAAGTTACAATATGCAGGTTATGGCCTGATGCAGTACTGTTTCAAACTGTTTTTTCCTGTCGGGCTTTGCACCTACTATCCCTATCCTGTCACCGGTGGGCCTTCGGCAGCTGCTGTATTGCCGGGTGTTCTCTTTTTCCCTGCTTATCTGGCTTTTACGGCCTGGTGTTTCTGGCGCGGCCACCGCGCCTGGGCTTTTGGCCTGATGTGGTGCCTGACAGCGGTGGCTACCGTGTTGCAGTTCATTGCAGTGGGAGCCGTGATTATGGCCGACCGCTATACCTATCTGGCACACATTGGCTTGCTGTTTGCCCTGTTTTACGGCTTGGAGCAGTGGGCAGAAAAACGTTCCCGCCTTTCTAAAAGAATCGTATGGGGCATACCGGCTGTACTCGCCCTGGTTTTGTCTTTTCTGACGGTCAAACAAGTGGATACCTGGCAAAACAGCATCACTTTGTGGTCGCGGGTGATAGACATTTTTCCCAATTCCGGCAACGCGTACAGCAAACGCGGTTCGGTGTGGGGCAAAGAACACAACGACCTGGAACGCGCCAAAGCGGATTTTGAAAAATCCATTCAATTGCTGCCGAGCGATGCTTTTGCCTATGAAGGTTTGGGCATTATTGCGGGCATGCAGCAGGACCACGCCCGGGCCTTACAGATGTTTAACAAATGTGTAGAGTTAGAACCCGACGAGTACAATTTCTACTTCAATCGCGCCGTCGCCTACCTGTCGGCCAAACAGCCCGCACCTGCCATTGCCGATTTGGAAAAAGCGGCCCTCCTGCATCCTGCCGGTTACGATCAGCAGATAGAACCCTACATGAATGCGCTGTACGACGCAGGACAATACGAAAAAGCCCGGAAAGTGGCCTCTGAGGCCATTCAACGCAAAAAATCTCTGCCACGCGCCTATCTGATTCGCGCTTTCTCAGCCTATCAGATGCAGGACCGCGCAGCCGCCTTGCCCGATGCCCAACAGGCTGCTGCTCTCGACCCTTCCAACGCCTCGCTGCAACAGTTGCTGAGCGCTTTGAAATGAGTATACGGTTCCATAGGCACCTGATACAGAAAATTTGGAACTTTTTCAAAACCCTTCCGGTTTAAAAAATTGTGAATTTTTGTCTGGCCGGGGTGCAATTCGCTCAAAGTGTCGTACATTTGAGCCATCATTCATCCAAATTTTTTAAACCATGCAATGGAGAAGACTTGACGGAAAGCGCATTGAAGCGCCTTTACTGACCGCCGTAGAAGAGACCATCCGGCGGGAAAATGCAGCGGGATTTAAACTCAAAGTATGCATTGGTACCGATTCGCAGGTAATTGGTGAAGAAGTACACTTTGCAACCGTCATCGTGTTTTTGCGCGAAAAACGCGGTGGATTTATGTTTATTTCCAATGACAAATTAAGCCGGGCCATGAGTCTGCGCGAGCGTATGATCCTGGAAGTCGGGCGATCTGTGGAAGTGGCCTACTCCCTGTGTGAGTTGCTCGACCGCTACAATGTTGGGTTGGAGGTACACGCCGACATCAATACCGATCCCAACTTTGAGAGCAACACGGCCCTCAAAGAAGCGATGGGCTACATCCTGAGCATGGGTTTTGTATTCAAGGCCAAGCCCGATGCTTTTGCATCCTCGTCCTGTGCGGACAAGTTCGTTTAAAAGCAAGGGGCGACACGTGCAGGGCCTGTATATGGGAGGGATGCACTGCTGCCTTCCAGGGCGGGTAGCGCCACTTTGGCAGGAGAACAAAATTTAATTCCGATCTTGTGCCAAATCCAGAATCATGATCTTTTGCCAGATTTTGGCAGACAGCCCCTGCGTGAGTTGTTCCAAATCGTTGATGGTGGTGAGCAGGGACTCGTCCTCTGTGTTTTCGGCAAAAAGAGCAGCCGTTTTAGCCGTGAGGGCCAGCATTTCAGAACAATAGTCCAAATATCGTGACAGTTCATAGCGACTGAACATGCGCTGGGGAGACGAGGCGGTGTGTGTCTGTTCCGCCAACAGGATGGCAGGGTCCTTGGTCAATTGGTGCATATCTATCACGTGGGCGATGCTGCGCAATCGGTGCAGGGCGCGCAAGGCCGCCCGCCGCTTAATCCGGGATTCGAGACCTACCAGAAAGAACAGCGCAATGGCCAAAAAGATCAATTCGTTGATGGCCGACTCTGTGGCCTGCAAAAGATCCGCCAGCCCGTCAGCTGTTACAGAAAAATGGGTAATTATCTGTGTAATGGCCCATGCCACCAAGCCGATGAGCATAAAGGCTGCCCCAAACATGAAAAAGCGCAGGGGCCAGATGGGCGGCCCCAACCGCTCCGCCACAATACTGCACTCCTTTGTCAGGGTACCCAGCTCCCGGCAAACCTGTAGAAGACCCGACTGCGGAAAGCGCTCGTAAATGCGATTTTCCAACTTGACCACTGTTGTCAACAACATGTCCGGGTTGAGCACCGTAAAACGGTCAGACTGAAATCCATTCTCCTCGAAGTAACGAAACCAATTCATGGGCAGGAAGCATAAAAAGTGTAGGGTGGCAGCTGTATAAGGACAGATGAGCAGATACCGCATCTGCCTGAACCAATTGCTGTATTAATTCGGAGAACGGTATGTTTTTTTTAAAAACCTGTTTTTATGGACTTTAACGCAATCGCCGTATATAAATTATGCCCATAAAGAGAAAATATTATTCTGTTTTTGCTTTTGAAAAACATCCAAATCAGAATTTTTGTAAAATTTTTAAAAATCGTTAACAAAGTTTTCTGCTACAAAACCTTGCGCACGCCGTCGGAAAGTTGTACTTTTGCGGCCTTTTTGAGTAAGGCCATCATTTGTCCAATGTTTTGCCCCCTTGCAAGGGCGGCATTTTCGTTGACAAATTCATCCGTTAACTCCTCGAAAAATCCATATATCTTCGGACTCAACGAATCAATGATTCCAACATTCAACAACGCTTCATCATTATATTATGCGCAACATTCGTAACATCGCCATTATTGCCCACGTTGACCACGGTAAAACGACCCTGGTAGATAAAATGATCCACGCCGCCAAAGTGTTCAAAGAACACGAAATGACTGGCGAACTCATTTTGGACAACAACGACTTAGAGCGCGAGCGTGGCATCACCATTCTGGCCAAGAATGTTTCCATTCAATATAAGGATGTGAAAATCAATGTGATAGATACGCCGGGCCACGCCGACTTTGGCGGCGAGGTGGAGCGCGTATTGAATATGGCCGACGGCGTATTGCTGTTGGTAGATGCTTTTGAAGGCCCCATGCCCCAAACGCGTTTCGTGTTGCAAAAAGCCCTCGAAATGGGGAAAAAGCCCATTGTGGTTATTAATAAAGTGGACAAACCCAACTGCAATCCCGACTGGGCACACGAGCAGGTCTTCGATCTGATGTGTTCTTTAGATGCCAACGAGGAGCAATTGGATTTCCCCGTAGTATTCGGCTCTGCCAAGCAGGGCTGGATGAGCCACGACTGGAAAAATCCCGCAGACAACATTACGGTATTGCTGGAAGATATTGTCAAATACATACCGGAACCCAAAGTGTCCGAGGGTACCCCCCAATTATTGGTCACCTCTTTGGACTATTCCAATTATGTAGGCCGTATAGCCGTAGGTCGCCTGCTGCGCGGCAAACTCATGGCCAATCAGCCGGTTTCCTTAGTGAAAAAAGACGGCACTATACAAAAACACCGCATCAAGCAGCTCTTCGTTTTTGACGGTTTGGGCAAAAAGGAAGCCCCGGAAGTGCTGGCCGGCGACATCTGCGCAGTCGTAGGAGTAGAAGGTTTTGAGATTGGTGATACCATTGCCGACTACGAAAATCCGGAGGCACTGGCTCCTATCGCTATTGACGAGCCGACGATGAGCATGTTGTTTACCATCAACGATTCACCGTTTTTCGGTCAGGAAGGCAAATTCGTAACAAGCCGCCACGTGCGCGAACGGTTAGAAAAGGAATTGGAAAAGAACTTAGCCATGCGCATGGAAGATACCGACAGCGCCGATTCCTTTATGGTGTTCGGACGCGGGGTGTTGCACCTTTCCATCCTGATTGAGACCATGCGCCGCGAAGGCTACGAGCTACAGATTGGGCAACCCCAGGTAATCATCAGAGAAATAGACGGTGCCAAATGCGAGCCGGTGGAGGAACTTACTATAGACGTGCCGGAAGTTTCCAGCGGCAAATGCATCGAATATGTGACTCGCCGCAAAGGGGTGATGAAAAGCATGGAACCCAAGAACGACCGTTTCCTGCTGCGTTTTGAAATTCCTTCGCGTGGCATCATTGGCCTGCGCTCCAACATCCTGACTGCCACGCAGGGGGAAGCCATCATGACCCACCGCTTTCTGGGCTACGAACCCTGGAAGGGCGATTTGTCCGGTCGCCAGAACGGCTCCCTGATCGTGATGGAAACCGGTACTTCCATTGCCTATTCTTTGGATAACCTGCAGGATCGCGGCGTGTTCTTTATTGAGCCGGGCGAAGAAGTGTATGAAGGGCAGGTGATTGGCGAAAATAACCGCACCGGCGATTTGGTGATCAATGTGACCAAAACCAAAAAGTTGACCAATATGCGTGCCTCGGGTTCCGACGACAAAGCGTCGCTGGCCCCGCCCCGCCGCTTTACTCTGGAGGAAGCCCTCGAATACATTCAGGAGGACGAATATGTGGAAGTGACACCCAAAAACATTCGCCTGCGCAAAATTTATCTGAAAGATTTTGAACGCAAGAAGGCCCAAAAAGAAATGGTAATGGCCTGATAATGGCTGGGAGGAGTGTTTTTTTTACAAAAAAAGTAAGAAGGCAAAACTTTTTTTTAACATTTTGCGTTTCGCACACATTAATTCTGCTGTTGTTTTTGAGGCTTTATGCGTACAAAATTATCATATTTTAATTTCTCTCTGCCAAAAGACCTGATTGCCCAGTATCCTGCACCCGAGCGGGATCAAAGCCGACTGATGGTTATTCACCGCGATACGGGCAAGATAGAACACAAAATATTCAAGGATGTCCTGAGCTATTTTGGCGATGGCGATGTTATGGTGCTGAACAATACCAAGGTGTTTCCGGCACGGCTCTATGGGCAGAAGGAGAAAACGGGAGCCAAGATCGAGGTATTTCTCCTACGGGAACTCAACAAGGATGCCCGTCTGTGGGATGTACTTGTTGACCCGGCTCGCAAAATCCGTGTGGGCAACAAGCTCTACTTCATGGACGATAAAGGGCGTGAAGCATTGGTGGCAGAAGTGGTGGACAACACGACCTCGCGCGGCCGTACCATTCGCTTTCTTTTTGACGGCCAGGAGGAGGATTTTCGCGCTGAACTGCTGCGCCTCGGCAACGTGCCACTGCCCAAGTATATTGAGCGCCCTCCTGAACCTTCCGACAATGAGCGCTTTCAGACCATTTTTGCCAAAGAAGTAGGGGCCGTTGCTGCACCTACTGCCGGATTGCATTTCAGCCGCGAATTGATGAAGCGCTTGGAACTCAAAGGCATACATTTTACGGAAATGACCCTGCACATTGGTCTTGGTACTTTCCGCACCATAGACGTGGAAGACCTGTCGAAACACAAAATGGAGGCAGAGTACTTTAAAATTGACGAGAAGACGGCAGAAGTGACTAATCACGCCCTCCAAAATGGCAAAAAAGTGTGCGCAGTGGGGACGACGGTTATACGTGCCATGGAAACTTCTGTGTCTGCCGATCAGCATTTAAAGCCCGTGGAAGGATGGACCAATAAATTCATCTATCCCCCTTACGATTTTAATATTCCCAATACACTCATTACTAATTTTCATCTGCCCAAGTCCAGCCTGCTCATTATGGTGGCAGCCTTCGGCGGTTTTGACCTCATTATGGAGGCGTATAAGGAAGCAATTAAAGAACAATACCGCTTTTTCAGCTACGGCGATGCGATGCTTATTCTGTAAAGGAGCGCAGAAGCGCGTTTGCGTGCGCTTCTCTGACACTTTTAAAAAGACATAAAAATAATTTTTTGAGATTGCCGTTCTTGCATCATTACCAGAACCAACAAATACCTATCCCATGTTTTGGACTCTTGAATTAGCCTCACATCTGGAAGAAGCACCCTGGCCTGCCACCAAAGATGAATTAATAGATTATGCCATTCGCTCCGGCGCTCCTGCCGAGGTCTTGGACAATTTGGAAGAATTGGAAGACGACGGCGAAATTTATGAAGGCATTGAGGATATCTGGCCGGACTACCCCAGCCACAGCGACTTCTTTTTCAACGAAGACGAGTATTAATCTGTGCTGCCCTCTGCGTGGCATCCTGCAACTCCCGATATGGTTTTATAAAAAACGGTGCTTTGTTCTTCGGTGCTCATTGCTGTATTCGCACATTAACGGTGTTTCTGTTCAGTTTGTGCTAACACGAAAAGTGCTTCGCTGCTTCTCCATCTGTCAGCGTTTATCAGCATGCAGGGCCAACGTCAATGCCAGACCTTGCAGCCATTGCTCCTGTTTCCTGAGCAGTAGCCAGGCAGTAGCCGCTTCTGTCCACTCAAAAAACAAAGGGGCGTGCGCAGGCAGTTGCACCAGCACTGGCAAATCCGCTGCCGCCACCTGTCCTATGCGCGGATAACCGCCCGTTGTTTGTGCATCGCACAACAGTACAAAAGGCTGCCCGTCGGGTGGCACCTGTACGGTTCCGGGGCATACCCCCGCCGACCACATGGTGCCGGGACGCGGATGCTGCAACGGCACGTCGGTATGGAGTTGAATGCCTGTGCGGTCGCGGCGCGTACCTACCCGCAAGGTATGCCTGCTGAGCATCTCCAATGCAGCAGCAGGCCACTCATGGTACTCCGGGCCGGGCATTAATCGAATGCGTACTCCTTCATCTGTCACTAAGGCACCGGACGGCATCAGGCAGGCAGGCGCTAAGCACTTTCGGGAAGGGAAGAGGCGGGACTCTTTGTCCGAAAACGCCTGTATGCAGTCTCCCTTTTGCAGGGCGCGGCCTGCATACCCCCCGAAATGCCCTGCCCGACACCACGAGCGGCTGCCCAATACTTCGGGTACCTGCCATCCTCCCGCCACGCCCAAATACTGGTAATTGCCCTTGCCGGAGATTTCCAACAAGCTGTCGGCAGGCACCGCAAACGTGCTGCCCGATGCTATTTCCGCTCCGTTTACCCGCAGCACACTGTGCGGGCCGACCCAGGCACATACCCCGTTTTCCTGTGCCAAAGCACGGAATCCCCCTCCGGCAGTTTCTATCACAGCGCAAGAAGGCGAATTGTGCAGCAGCAAATTAACCAATCGAAAAGAGTAAGTATCGGCGGCACCCCCGACCGGCACGCCATAGCGCCGCATCGCCGGACGACCTGCATCCTGTATACTGGCCAACGAGCCGGGATGTAGGATGTGCAATTGCATAAACTACAGCCGTTTTCTGGTCTCTAATGCTGAAGGATAATCCGGCTTCAACTTTAGGGCCTCTTCCACATCGGCGCGGGCCTTTTGTTTTTGCCCCATTCCTATATAAGCGTTGGCGCGGTTGTTATACACCATGGCAATTTTGTTGTTCAGGCGCAGCGCTGCCGTGTAATCGTCCACGGCCTGTTGATATTTTTGCTGCTTGAGGTGAAGCGATCCGCGATTCACGTAGGCTTCTATTCCCTCCGGGTTTTGTTCAATGGCCGTGGAATAGTCACGGATGGCCAAGTCGTAGGCATTATTGCGCTCGTGGGCAAAACCGCGCAGGAAGTAGGCTTCCGGATTTTTGGGCTCCAATTGAAGGCTCTTGTCAAAGTCGGGAATGGCCTCTGTGGCCCGATTGACCAACACCAAACTCTTGCCCTTGTGAAAAAATAGTTTGGGCGATGAAATGCCCGCTTGTACGGCCTTTTCAAAGTCGCCCAATGCCTCCGCCGGTTTTTTCATATAGAGGTAAGCCTGCCCGCGCCCGTTGTAGGATTCCGGAACATTTGGGGCAATTTGAAGGGCTTCGGTATAATGTTTGGCCGCCGTTTGAAAGTCGCTGCGAATCAGGGCATTGTACGCAAGGTTGCACTGGCATAAATTGGACTGGGGGGTGTATTGCACACAGTTTTCAAAAAGCCGGATGCCATCTTTCCATACACCTGTTTGTTGAAAAGCAAAAAAGCCCAGCATGGCACCCGCCCCGACGGTAACGGCTGCCCGCATGGCCACATTGGTCTTTTCCAACAGCAGACCCAGTAAAAAGAACAGTCCCACACACGACACATAGACATAGCGATCGGAGCGCAACTCAAAGCTGCCCACTGTGCGAAAAGGCAACATGACCGCCAAAGGCAGTACATACAGCGCTATGCCATAGAGCAGGTCGCGGTTGCGGCGGCCTTTCCACACCACCCCCGCAGCCAATACGGCCAATGCCACCGGAGCGGCATAGTAGGTCCAATGCCAGCTGCCCTGCATTTTTTCAAAGGGATAAGATATGGTGAACCCAATGGGCACTAATAGTTTGGCCGGGTAAAACAGCAGCGTCTGGCAGACCATGAAAAAGCGGTCTGCTACATCAAACAGTCCCTTTTCCACGGTCACGTCGTGGCCTTCGGCAGCGCGGGTCAGAAAAGTTTTGTAGCCAAACCACAGAGCAAGGGCAAAATACACCGCTTTGTTTTTCCACAACGCAGCCGCCCTTTCCCGAAAAAACAAATAATCGGTTGCCACCAACAGCAGTGGCAGTGTTACGCCCGCCGACTTGGACAACACACTGGCTGCAAACAGCAGGTACGACAGCAGGAGCCACATCAACCCCCTGCCCTCGACCTGCACATGGGCAATGTAGGCGCGATAAGCGGCCAGATAGAACATGGCAAACAGGGCGGTACTCAGCGCTGCTGCCCAACTCACCGCTTCCACCTGTATCGGATGTACCGCAAACAACAGGGCACAAAAAAAGGCAATCCAGCTGCGCTGTGTCAGGCTGCGCAAAATGCTCCACACCAACACCGTGCTTATGGCATGAAAGCACAGCGACAGCAGGTGGTATCCGTAAGCATCCTGCCCGGAAATGAGCGACCCCACCCAGTAGGCGATCCACGAAAGCGGCGCATACATACCCAGGTTTTGCCCGCTGAAAAATTTGCCCAAAGAGGGGTTTTTCAGGGCGTGGTTGTACAAAATGGCTTTGTCGTCGTCAAAAAAAACCAGTTCGTTGGTCAGTGACCCGGCGTACACCAGTATCGCTGCACCCACCAGCAGGGCTTCCGGCAGCCATCGGATGGCCAGCAGGTCGGGCAGACCGGCGGCAGGCACCTGCTCCGGGGCTTCCGCCGGTTCCACAGCGGGCGGTGGCGTGTTTTTTACAGATTCTTTTTTCGGATGTTTTGCCATGATGCCGAAGGGCGTTAATTTTGCCGCAAAAGTACATCAAAATTTCTTCTGTGACCATCTTAAAAAAATACGCGCAGCTCCTGACGGAATACTGTCTGGAAGTACGCTCCGGCGACAAAGTGTTTATCATGACCACCCTGTTGGCAGAACCCCTCCTGCGGGAAGTCTATGCCGCCGCCTACGCCGCAGGGGCTTCTTTAGTGGAGTACGACCTGGCTTTTCGCGAACGCGAGCGCCTGCTCTTTGCTCATGCCGACGAGGCAGCCCTGGCCACACCGCCGCTTTTCTACCAAAAGGCCATGGAGGAATTTGACTGTTTTTTGGCCATTCGTGCGCCCTACAACCTGCGCGATCAGAACGGGGCCACCGCCGAACGCCGTCAGGTGCGCAGTGCAGCCACTGCGGCTGCCCGGAAAGCCTACTTTGAACGCACGGCTACCCGCTCCCTGCGCCGCTCCCTGTGCCAGTACCCCACCGATGCGGCAGCACAGGAAGCAGGCATGTCCTTGAGCGAATACGAGCAATTTGTATTCGGAGCCTGCAAACTTTTCAGTGACGACCCTGCCGCCGCGTGGATGCAGGTGCGTACCGACCAGCAGCGCATCACCGACCACCTGAACCGCTGTTCCACGGTGCGCTATGTGGCGGAAGGCACCGATATTTGGTTTTCCACAGCGGGCCGCACTTGGATCAACTCGGATGGACGCACCAATATGCCCTCCGGCGAAGTCTATACCAGCCCCGTGGAAGACAGCGTACAGGGACACATACATTTTTCTTTCCCCTGCCTGCACAACGGCCACAGCGTGGAAGGGGTGACGCTTTGGGTGAAAGACGGCTACATTGAGCGGTGGGAGGCCCGCACGGGTCAGGAGTATCTGGATGAGGTTTTTGCGATGCCCGGTACCCGCCATTTCGGCGAGGCGGCCGTTGGCACCAATTACAACATTCAGCAAATTACTAAAAACATACTGTTTGACGAAAAAATCGGCGGTTCCATACACATGGCCATTGGCCAGAGTTACCTGCAAGCCGGTGGCAAAAACGAATCGCCCATTCACTGGGATATGATTACGGACATGACCCGGGGAGGTATGATCTTCGCCGATAACGAGAAAGTGTATGAAAACGGGCGGTTTTTAATCGGAGAGATAAGCGGATAGACCTGTGACAAGGGGATCAACGGTTTTTTTTAGTAGGCTCTGTAGTGTCCGACAAATCCTGTTCTATCGCACCGAGAACGTTCTTTTCTCCGGCCCGATTCCTGTCATGGTCAGGCTTTTCCAGGCACGCGGAAGTTTGGTTTTGAGTTGCACCACGCCCTGCGGCGTGATGTCCAAGCCGCCGAAACCCATCAGGGTGGCTTGCAGGAAGCCCCCTGCTCCGGTAGCGAAATAGGGATTGGTTCCCCCAGCAGTTTCTGCCAATACGCCGAAGGGCGGCACTTCGTTGGGCAGGTAACTTTGTATCCACAATTTATGGGCGCGTTCTGCGTCGCCTGCCCGGGCGGCGCTCACTGTCAGGATGGCGTGGCCCATAGCAGGGCCGTCTTTGGCCATGCGGGGTTCGTAATAGTCTAAGTCTTTTTTGACCTGCACGGGATCGGTAATAACTTTCAGGGGGTAGGCCAGCAGGTTCACATCGGCCTGTTTGATGGTGACACCGTCGTAGGTGGCATTTTCGCGGGTGGTGCCGTCGGGGAATTTCAGGATGGGGATGTTTTGGGCCACATGCATCCAGTCGGGATCGGGGGCATACCCCAGTTCGTTGGCCGCGTCGGTGGCATAGGCCAATACAGTTTTGGCCATCCCATTGGTGAAGGCATTGTTGTCAATATTCTCCTGCCACTCGTTAGCCCCGATCACGTTGTTGATATCGTAGCGGCCGGGACCGTTGCGTTCCACGCGGGAGGCCCAAAAATCGGCTACTTCTTTGAGCATTGGCCAACCACGCGTGCGCAGCCATTCTTTGTCGCGGGTCACTAAATAATACTGCCAGGCGGCCCAGCCCACGCAGCCTGTGATGTGGTGCTGGAAAGGCCCGGTCAGCGCCCATACGGGGGTTTCCTCCTGTCCGGTGGTGGTGCTTTCCCAAGGGTACATGGCCCCTTTGTAGCCGTGGGAAAAGGCGTTTTGTTTGGCCTCATTCAAAAGATTGTAGCGGAATTCCAGCAGGGAGCGGGCCATATCAGGTTGCAGGAGTAGAAGCGGCGGATACATCCAGAGTTCTGTGTCCCAAAAGACGTGGCCATTGTAGCCTAAACCGGAAAGACCCATGGGGGAAAGGCTGTAGCCGGTGCCTGCCCGCGCAAAAGAATACAAATGGTACATAGCCGAATGTACAGCACGGGTGGCCGCCACATCGCCCTCAATGGTGATATCGGAAGCCCAGAGCTTGTCCCACTCGGCACGGTGGCGTTTAAGGAGGCGCTCTGTTTTTTCTAAGGCCGCGTAGATGGTCAGGCGTTCGGCTTCGTTGTGGGCATCTTTGGTGTGGGCCGAACTGATGACTGTGCCGACCACTGCAAAACGGTAAGTCTCCCCTGCCTGCATTTTCTTATGAAATTTAAGCAGGTGCATGTTATAGTCCCAGTCTTCGTGTATCAATTGGGGTTCGGAGCCGTGTTTTTCTTCAAAAATAAAGGCGTTGCTGGCGGCCACGGTATATTTGCCGGTCGGGCTTTTTCCCACCGAGGTTAACAGGGGAATCAGAATGTGGGGACGGTCTATTTCGGCGAAGTAGTTGCGCACATCCTGCAACATTTCCGGCGCTTCAATCACCGAAGCCGGGGTGACGGTAATATCCTTTTTGGCCTTCAGTTCTACAATGCTCAGGGCACAATAGGGCAAATGGCGCAGCGCCATGACGGAATGGGAAACAGACAGCTGGTCGCCTACTTCGAAAGTGGTGGTCAGTTGCGCCTGCCTCATATCCAAAGTCTGGCGATAATCGCGGATGTCGCGCCGCCCGATGCGCCTGCCATCCACATCCAAATTCATATTTACAAAATTAAATCCTTTGAGGATGTTGCTGACCCTGCCCCGCAGATAATTATCGTAAGCGCCGTTGAGTACCACGTCTTTGACGCGCATGGGTTCGGGCGAAGAGACCAAGCCGATCATGCCATTGGCCACGGTGATCCCGTAGTAATTGGAAGGGTCAATCTGCTCTGCGGCAATTTTCCACGCATCACCGGCGGTGTTTGCCGTTTGGGCCATGCAAAAAATAGAAGCGCCACAGAAAAAAAACAGGAAAAACCAGCGGGAAAACCGGGAAAAAGGCATAAAAAAAGTGTTTGAAATGAGCAAATGCACCGCAAAGATCAGGTATGTGGTAACGAAGGGCAAATTTAGAACAAAAAAGGCATTCTCACGGCATTTTTCTTTCTAAAAACTCACATCTCATCCGGTGCGCCGGGTTTTATTTCCATCCCTGTCCGCACGATGGCATCGGACCTTGTGTCTGTCCAAATAACGTTTTGGCCGAATAAAATGCGCTTCGCGTGGTTGCGGTAGGTGGCCAGCGTGCGCAAAGGCTCTTTTCCCGGCAGGCCCGTTTCCTGATCGGTGGTGGTAATGCTGCATCGCGCACACGGCTTTACACAGCGGAATGGAACGCTACCTATGCTGAAATCCGTCCAGCGGTCTTCTTCATGGGCCTCCCCTCCTGTAAAAACGAAATTGGGCCGGAAGCGCTCCATCGGCAACGGCGTTTCCAGAAGTTGGTTAAGGTGGTCCAATGCCGCCTGACCAATTATTAAAAACGGAAAACCGTCGGCAAAACTGACATACTGGCCTTTGGGCGCATAGCGGGTATCGGCGTGGCGCTTGCCTTCTTCGGGCATGAAAGCCAGCCGCACGGCCTGGCCCAGTTGGTCGGAGAGCCATTCGGACGCATCCCCGGACAGAAAATACCCCCGAAACTGGTCGCTCCACACTTTCAGGGAGGCGGTTTGTCTTTGCAACAAATCGGGTTCTAACAGCACTTTTAAAACATCCTGCGGACGGTCGCGGTGGAAAATGTGCAGGTAGGGCAGCTCGATGGCTGTGCGCAACAAAGCCATTTGTGGAATTTCCCGTTGTGTCCTGAAAACGCCCTGCGGGTCGGTCACCATCCAACGCCGGTCATATTGCAAACCGCGCAGTTGGACGGTGCTTTCCGGGACAGAAATGCCGCCCAACGATTTGACGGGATACAGGTAAATGTGGGATAAAGCGTAGGAAACGGGAATCATGTTGAATGCCTGATATGCGGGGGAGCCGTTTTCATTTTTACATTGGTTGTTTTTCAGGCCAATGGAATGGAGCTTACAGGAGCGGTGGTTTTAATTTTTTCCCCGCAAACATTCCTCCATCACCATGCCAAAAAACTCACCGAGGCTCCAGCCGTTGGCCACTGCCTGCTGCGGAACAATGCTGGCCGGCGAAATACCGGGAATGGTATTCACTTCGAGAAAATGGAACGTGTCGCCCACCAAAATGTAGTCCATGCGCACCATACCCTGACAACCCAGCAGCCGGTAAATGCGTTTGGACAGGGACTGACACTGCTGCCCCAATTCGGACGAAATATCTGCGGGGGTAATTTCTTTAGAACGACCTTCATATTTGGCGGCAAAATCAAAAAACTCGGTTTCCGGAATAATCTCTGTCACCGGCAGGGCAATAATTTCGCCTTTATAGCGAAACACCCCGTTGCCAAATTCCCGGCCCGGCATAAAGGCTTCCACCACCACTTCGTCGCCAAAAGACCACGCATAATCAATCGCCGGCATCAGGTTTTCTACCGCCTTCACTTTGGTAACCCCAAAGCTGGAACCGTGGGTATTGGGTTTTACAAAAAGCGGAAGGCCCATTTTGAGCAGGGCCTCCGTATCAGGGGCTGCTCCTTTAGGCAGGAGTACCGAAGTGGCCATTGGTATGCTGTGGGGACGCAGAATAGACTTGGTATAGTGTTTATTCATGGTAAGGGCACTGACAAACCCGTTGCAGCAGGTGTAAGGAATGCCCATCATATCCAAGTAGCCCTGCATTTGACCGTTTTCCAAAGGGCTGCCGTGCAATGCTGCAAAAGCGCCATCAAACCGGACGTGATAGCCCTCCAAATGCAGCGAAAAGTCATTTTTATCAACAGGGGTGCCAGTCGCCAGGTCGCGCCAGTCGCCCCGCTGTATATCAATTTGGAAAGTGCGATACTGGTCTTTGGGAAGGTGATCTTCCACGACTTTGCCGCTTTGCAGGGAGATAACGCGCTCTTCCGAGTCGCCCCCTGTCAGGATTGCTATGTTCTTCATAATGCTAAAACAGGCTGTTATGGCTGTTGTAAAACTGCGCAAAGATACTACTTTCCCGGAGGTGGTGTTATATTTTGCCGAATGGATAAGAAGATTTAAAAATGGCGTTTTTGCATTCCAATACGTCATTATGACAGTTCATAGGCATATTTTGTCGAAAAATTTGGAATTTGTGCAACTTCCTCTTAACTTTGCGGTCTCTTTGGCGTTATCCTTTCTTACTTTCTCTACTCGAATCATGAAAAAACAGTTCCGCTCTACTTTGTTGCCCGTTCTGTTATTCGCCAGTTTATCCGCCTTCGTATATGTAAATGTTTCTTCCAAGTGCCTGTCTGTGAAGTTGCCTGCTGATCAGGTGTTGGTGGACAAGACCCATATAGGCTCCGGGAATGATAATGATGAAGCGGGTGATGCGCCTTCCTTAGCGTCGGGAGTGATGGTGTATATCCTTTCTTTGGCAAAGCGCTTTTTGCCAGTTTCCAACTGATCAGGTATTGTGGGGTGCTTCTGTCTGCACCTCGATATGCTTTTTCCAGAGGCTTCCTGCCCACATGGCTAATATGCTGGCACCCAATCCATAAATAATCGGAGGGATGGAGGTAAAAAAGTGGATATTAGTGCCTTCTGTTGCTTTTGCAGCGAGGGGTGGCAGTGTCAGTAAAGTAATGAGCCACACAGTGATGCCGGCAAGCATGGAGGCGATGGCCCCGACGGTACTTGCCTTTTTCCAATATAATCCTGCGATCAGGGGGACAAATAAGGACACTAAACTGACCGACGACGACTCTCCCACTAATTCATAAATATCATCGCGCTGAATGGCCATGGCGCAAGTCACAATGGCCACTCCGATTACGGACAGCCGCATGATCCGCAGCAGTTGTGCATCTCCGATCTGGCTGTAAAGGGGCCGTATAAGATTTTCTCCCAATACCGTGGCCGGAGCGAGCAAAGCCCCGCTACAGGTGCTTAAAATAGCGGATAACAGTGCCCCGAAAAACAGTATTTGCATACCGAGGCCGTGATGTTGCATCACCATCACGGGTATCATGCGCTGGGTGTCCTCTTTCAGTAGTTCCGGGTAGAGCATTCGCGCCGAATAACATATAATCAGTGGCAAAAAGGCCACTGTCAGGTACATGAAGGAGGAAGTATAACAGGCATTGACCGATGCTCTTTCTGTTTTGGCAGACATTACCCTTTGGAAAACATCCTGCTGCGGAATGCTGCCCAAGCCAATGGTCATCCAGGCCGCAGCCCATTCAATCATGTTGAGGGGCTTGGCTTCGGGCAAAAACTGAAAAAAGCCGGGAGGTGCAGCTTCGATCATGCGGCCAAAACCGCCTGCTTTACCCACCATGTCGGCAGCCAGCAAAAGCAACCCGCCCACAATGGCAATGGTCTGGGCAAAGTCGGTAATGGCCACCGACCACATGCCGCCGAGATAGGTATAAATCACTACCAAAACGGCACAAAGCAAAACGCCCCACTCCCGCTCTAAACCACAGACCACATTGAGTACTACGGAAAGCGCTACCAACTGCGCGGCAATCCACCCAAAATAAGAGGGAATCATGAAAAAAGCAGAAGTAATTTCCGCTTTTTGGCCAAAACGCATTTTAAAAAAGTCGCTGAAAGTCAGCAAATTGAGGTTGTACAAAGGACGGGCAATCAGCAAACCTGACAAAAACAGGCAAAGAGCGGCCCCAAACGGGTCCTCAATGACCCCCAGCAGACCGTGTTCGGCAAATTGCGAAGAGGCACCCATAACCGTCTCGGAGCCAAACCAAGTGGCAAAAAGGGCGCAGGCAGCCACAAACATGGGCAGGTGTTTGCCGGCTACTACGAAGTCGGCAGTGGTTTTCACCTTACGGGAAGCCCACCAGCCAATCATCAGGGTGCCGAGCAGGTAGAGGCTGATAAAGAATAAAAGGGTGGCGTTTTGCATGTAAAAAAGTAGTTCAGGAAGGGGAAGCAAGGTAAATGCAGCGTCCTTCTGCCCAAGTTTCCAATATGTTTATGTGTGATAACTGTTCAACCGGGGTTTCCAAAGGGTTGCGGTCGAGGACAATAAAGTCGGCGCATTTGCCCGGACTCAGGCTGCCCCTTTCTGCGGCATCGCCATTGGCAGCCGCTGCTCCTATGGTATAAGCCCGCAGGGCTTCTTCCACGCCAATGGCCTGATCGGGCGCGATCGGGAAGCCGTCTGCGTCTTTGCGTTCCACGGCGTTTTGAATGGCCATCAGAGGCCGAAAGTCCCGTACCACAGGCGCGTCGGAAGAAAAAGCCAGTTCTACACCTGCGTCTATCACCTGTCGGTAGGGGTACACGCGGCGGAGATAATGATCGGGCAGGTAATTTCGGAAGTTTTTTCCGAGTTCGTACAGAAAAACGGGTTGTGTGACGCAAAAGACCCCCAAACGGCGCATGCGCTCTAATTGATGTTCGTCGGGCAACCCCAGATGCTCGATGCGGTGGCGCAGCCCGTCGGTATTGTCGGCGCTCAGTGCTTCATACACGTCCAACACGCGGTCTATGGCTGCATCTCCGATGGCATGGGTGGCAATGCGCCAACCGGCCGCCTGTGCTGCCCGGGTGCATTCCAGAAAAAAATCGTACTCTAAGCGCAGCGTACCCTGCGCGGTGGTGCTTTTGTAAGGATGGTACAGGGCAGCCGTCTGACCGCTCAATCCGCCGTCCGCAAAAAATTTGACGGTGTCTATTTTCAGATAATCCGACTGGTACAGGGCAGGCAGAGGAAGGGGCCGGGTATCGCCGTCGGGTACCTGAATCGGGATGGCTACCACCTTTAATGCCAGACTTCCATCATGATCCATTCGCAAATAGGTCTCCAATAATTCGGGATGGACGGCCGGATCGGTGGCGCAGGTCACACCACAGGCAACTAAGGCTTGCTGTGCCCGCACAATCATGTGGCGATAGTCGTGGTCATTATAGAGAGGAAGATGCGGTCGCACCAAGCCTAAGGCAGTTTCGGTCAGCACGCCGGTGAGTTGGCCCGCGTTGTTGCGTCTTATTTCTCCTCCCTGTGGGGGCGACGTGTCGGTGTCAATACCACACCGTTGCAAGGCGAGCGTATTGAGAACAGCCACGTGGGCACAGGTGCGGACGAGATAGACCGGCCGATCGGCTACGGCTGCATCAAGGTCGGCGGCAGTGGGCATTCGGCCATCGGGGAAGGTCGCCTCGTTGAATCCCCGGGCCAATATCCATGGCTTATCGGGCTGGTAGTGTGCAAATTCCCGCAATTCCTGCTGTAAGTCGGCCAGACTTTGTACCCCGCGCAGGTCCAGCATGGAGGTGAGCAGGTCGCCGACCTTCCAAAGATGGATGTGGGGATCAATGAAGGCAGGCATTACAGTTCTCCCTTTTAAATTGGTTACTAAGCAGTGGGGCGTGCGATACTGCTCCATTTCCCGGTTCGTGCCAACAGATATAATTTTACCCTTGTCTATATACATAGCCTCGGCTATCTGAGACTGGTCGCCGAAAGTCAGAAAATGTCCGTTTAGAAAGATATGCGGTTCTATTCCCAAAATAATATTTTACTTGCACAAGTCAGGGGCAAAAATAGCGGAAAAAACAAAAATTTAGTTTTTTAATGTTGGTTAAGAAAATAATAAAAGGATTTTTTTCGGAAAATATGCACCTTAAAATGGCGTTTTATGGTCTCTTTTCAAATAAAGACCTTTCATTATGCAATATTTTTTGAGATTTCCCTTCCTTACAAGGGTGGTTTTACCGACCTTTGCGGCCCTTTTTTTACTGGCCAATCGGGCGGAAGGACAACGGTACGTAACAGCGGCAGGCTTTCGGCTGGGACAGGGATTTGATATGACCCTTCAACAGTACATTACAAACGGCTGGACAGCGGAGGGCATCCTGCATACTTCGCTGGGGTCGGACGAACTGGGTCTTACCCTGATGGCAGAGAAGCACCAGAAAATTCTTTTTCGCGGATTCAACGTCTATGCCGGGGGGGGAGTACACTATTATGCACAGGATATAGACGGGCGTGGCGGGAGCAATGATACGGAGAATGTGCTGGGCATGAGTTTGATTGCGGGGGTGGAGTTGTCAATTGCCCGCCTGAATATGTCGGTAGATTTAAAGCCTGATATTAATTTTAACTCCTCTAAGGCGTTCGATTGGAACGGCCCGTCCCTTTCTTTGCGTTATATCATTATCAAAAGGGAACGCAAAGGGATAGACGATTGGGGCGTGTGGGATCGCTTCAAGCGCAAAAAAAATACGAGTACGAAGCGCAAAAAGCGTTTTTGGGAATCATAATTAGTGACGGGTTGTACACAATTTGGTTGTGGCAACAGCCTCTTTGTAAGATTCGGCCCTGCCACCATCTTTTTTAAATAACATGAAAAAACACAATTTTTCCGCCGGCCCGGCCATTTTGCCGATGCCTGTTTTGAAAGAAGCTGCCCGGGCAGTTGCCAATTATGAAGGCATTGGACTGAGCCTGCTGGAGTTGTCGCATCGCGGCCCCGAATTTACGGCCATTATCGAGGAAGCCAACGCATTGATGCAGGACCTGCTGGCTTTGCCGGAGGGCTATAAAACCCTCTGGCTGACGGGAGGGGCAAGTACCCAATTTTATATGGTTCCGATGAACCTGCTGGAGGCGGGCGAAACAGCGGGTTATACCGATACAGGTACCTGGGCCAATAAAGCCATCAGGGAGGCAAAAGGGTTTGGTACGGTGCAGGTACTGGCCTCGTCCAAAGAGCAGAATTATACCTTCATTCCGAAAGGTTACAAAATTCCCGGTACCCTCAAATATCTGCACGTTACCAGCAACAATACCATTTTTGGCACTCAGTTGCACCGTTTCCCCAAGACCCCTGTGCCTTTGGTGTGCGATATGTCTTCCGACTTTCTGAGTCGCCCGGTGGATGTCTCCAATTTTGGTTTAATTTATGCAGGGGCGCAGAAAAACGTCGGCCCGGCCGGTACCACGGTGGTCATTGTGCGCGAAGACCTGCTCGGCAAGGTGTCGCGTTATATGCCCACGATGTTGGATTATCGGACTTTCATTCAGGAAAATTCGCTGTACAACACCCCGCCGGTCTATCCCATTTACGTGAGTATGCTCACCCTGCGCTGGATTAAGAAAAACGGCGGTTTGCAGGGCATGCAGCGCCGCAACAAGGCCAAGGCCGCCATTTTATATCAGGAAATAGACCGCAATCCCCTTTTCAAAGGCACGACGGCCAAAGAAGACCGCTCCCTGATGAATGCCTGCTTCGTGATGGAGGCCAGGTATGCATCCTTAGAAAAAGAATTTTTAAAGGAAACGGAAGCCAACGGCATGGTGGGTCTGCAGGGACACCGTTCTGTGGGCGGGTTCCGGGCAAGCATTTACAACGCCATGCCCAAGACCAGTGTACAGGCATTGGCCGACCTGATGGCCGACTTTGCGCAACGCAAAGGATAATAGAATTGAGTTTGCTAATATTTTGATTTTCAGGTAGCAATTCTCGGTATTAACAAAAGGTAGTCCATGTTGGGCTGCCCGGATTTTTTTTTGTAACCTTTCCATTGCTCGTTTACTCTAATCAGGGCAAGCAGTAAAAATTTAAAAAAAATTGAAACAATGGAAAGTACAAATTCACAGCAAACGTTACGGCAAACGTTCAACTTGTTGAAGTTGACGTTCGGAATCGTGCCCATAGTTGCCGGCGCGGACAAGTTCACCAATCTCCTCACCAATTGGTCACAGTACCTCAACCCGACATTCGCCGAAATCTCGCCAATCCCTGCGTCCGTTTTTATGATGATAGTCGGGGTCGTTGAAATCGTGGCGGGCATCATCGTATTGAGGAAGCCGGAAATCGGCGGTTACATCGTCGCAGCCTGGCTCACCCTGGTCGCACTCACTTTGTTGCTTGGCTTCAATTATGTGGACGTGGCAGTGCGTGACCTCGTCATGGCGGTTGGGGCTTTTTCCATGGCAAGAATCTCCAAAATCGTGATTTAAATGGTGGGCCAATTCGAAAAATATTCCGAGGCAGAAATCGTCAAGCGTGTACTCCAGGGCGAAAAGATGCTTTACGAAATCATCGTGAGACGTTTCAACCCCTCCTTGTACAAGATTGGCAGGTCGTACAATTACAATCACGAGGACACCCGGGACTTGATGCAGGACAGCTTCGTGGATGCCTATAAAAACCTGGCACAGTTCAAAGGTCATTCCGATTTCAAGACCTGGATTATTCGGATTATGCTGAACAATTGTTGGAGAAAGAACAAAAAATCAAGTTTCAAAAATGAAATGGCAAAAGAAATAAGCGACAATTCAAAACCGGTTTTTGCCGGCGCAGACAACGATACGGAAAAGATTGTCCAGAACCGGGAGATGAAGCACATCATCGAGAACACCCTGGCGAAAATCCCTCAGGACTATCGAATCGTATTCTCCCTGCGGGAAATAAACGAGTTGAGCGTATCGGAAACGGCGGCCCTGCTGGAAGTCAGCGAAGCCAACGTGAAAGTCCGGCTGAACAGAGCCAAAGCCATGCTGCGCAATGAAATTGAAAAAAGTTACACGGCAAGCGAGTTGTTCGAGTTCAACCTGGTCCATTGCGATGCGGTGGTGGAAAATGTCATGAAAAAAATTGACGCGCTCTGACTTTTCTGCGTGTCGCCTGGCGTGCTTTGCGTCAATCTTCCGGCAAAAAAATATACCTTGACCTGCCATTTTGAGGGATTCCATTTTTTAACTTCTAAATTTAAAAGTCATGTTTAAAAAATCAATTTTCGGATTGCTTTCAGTACTCTTGTTACTTGGGATGTCTCTTCAAAGTTGCGAAAAAGACGATACGCCAGACGGCTTTTCGGAACAGGAAGTTGCGTTTAAAGCAGCAATGAGAAGCCTGTGGACAGACCACGTCGTCTGGACAAGGGACGTGATTCACGGCATTCTGGGCAAAACTCCCGAAACGACCAATGCCTTGAACAGGCTGCTTCAAAACCAGGTGGACATAGGGAATGCGATAAAGCCCTATTACGGAGATGTCGCTGGCAAACAGTTGGCAGACTTGTTAACGGCACATATAGCCACCGCTGGTAATATGCTTGTCGCGGCAAGGGACGGCAACACCGATGCCTTCAACCAGGCGCACACCGCATGGTATCAAAACGGCGATGACATTGCCGCCTTCCTGAATTCCGCAAACCCGGACAACTGGAAACTGGCTCACATGAAAGAACACATGAAAGACCATTTGGACAAGACCCTGGCAGAAGCCGTAGCCCACCTGGAAGGGCGATATGCCGATGAAGTCGTAGCCTACGATGATGCTTACGAACAACTCATGCACATGGCAGACCTGCTTGCCGATGGGATAATTGCACAGTTTCCCGACAAATTTTAAATCACTACGAAACATTTGTTCCGGCTTGTTCAAAAGAGAGGAGGTGCCAATTAGTTGGCACCTTTTCTTTTTTGTGCAAGCCCGATTTGAGGAAGGGCAGTGTCGTGCAAAAAACAGCAAAGCCTTACTTTTGCAAAAAGTGATGAAAAATGATGAGATACTTTTTGCGCCAATTACTTGCATTTGCCAATAATATCTTGATTTGCGCCGCAAATCCGCCAACCGCCGAGTTATATCAACAAGAGTGCCAAACATACACCGGGAGCGATGGCATTTTGCTTCGGCCATGAATGCACCCGTTCCGGCTTTTTTCTGCTCTACCCTGCCCGCTTTTGGGTTTACCCCCGTAATTCAGGGCAATATTTTTGCTATTTGTCAGGAGAGACATATCTTTGCTGCTGCTATTCATTTTCTGTTGTGGAAACTTTTTATACCATTGGCCATTCCAATCATCCCATAGAGTATTTTTTGGAATTGTTGCAGACACACGACATTGACTGTGTGGTGGATGTGCGCAGTACGCCCGCCAGTAAATATACGCCCCAATACAACCAGCGCCCATTGGCGGCCTTTTTACACCAACACGACATCCGATATTTGCCTTTCGCGGAAGCTTTTGGGGCGCGCCAAAACCACCCCGACGTATTAGACGATCAGGGACAGGTAGATTTTGAAAAAGTGCGCCGGACGGACGCTTTTCGCACGGGGGTACGCCGTTTGGAAAATGGCTTGGAACGCGGCCACCGCATTGCGCTGCTGTGTGCGGAGGCAGACCCTTTGGAATGCCACCGCTTTGCCATGGTGGCGGTGCATTTTGTGCGGACGGGCTATCAGGTACACCATATTTTGAAAGATAAATCCCTGCTGACCCATGAAAAAGCAGAGGAACGGCTTTTGGAAAAATATCAGAAAAGACTCCCGCAACCCTCTCTTTTTCAACCCAATGTGGATGAAAAAGACCGCTTGGAGGCCGCTTACCGGTTGTGCAACCGGGAAATCGGCTGGAAAGAAGAGGAGGCAGGAAGCGCCAACAAAGAGTAGAAAAATAAATCGTTTAACTTTTACAATGCCTTATGATTCAATTATTTACCATCGGATTTACTGAAAAGTCGGCGCGCCGTTTTTTCTCCCTGCTAACGGAAGCGGGCGTGAAAACAGTAGTGGACACGCGCATCAGCAACAACAGCCAGCTGGCAGGCTTTGCCAAAGGGGCAGATTTGGCCTACTTCGCAGAGGCTATCGGGGGAATGGGCTATGCGCACCGCACGGACTATGCCCCCACCAAAGAGTTGCTGGATCGGTACAGGAATAAAAAGATCGCCTGGGAAGAATATGAGGTGGAATACCTGAATCTGTTGGATATGCGACAGACGGGCAAAGACTTGGATATCGAAACCCTGCATCGGCACTGCCTGCTGTGCAGCGAACACGGCCCGGAAAAATGCCACCGCCGTTTGCTGGCCGAGTATTTACAGCACAAATTCGGGAATATGGAAATTATTCATTTGCAATAAAAAATCATATGCACATGGAAAAAATCTTTATTTGCTTAGCCAATTCAAAAAAATACAGTGGCCGCTGCTTGGCAGGCATCAGTGTGGAGCGGTACGAAGCGCCCAAATGGCAACTCTGCCGAAACCCACAGGGCCAAGTGTGCTGGACCCGGCCCGTGGGCAACGGCGACCACGGAGCAGTCCCCCTACAGGAGGTAAAGCACCTGAATCTCTTGGACATCGTATCTTTTGATGCAGGAAGTCCCTGTCCGGAGGGCTACCAAACCGAGAATATTTGTTACACGGGGCATCGTTTTGACAAAATCAGTTTCCTCAATGCAAAACCGGAAAATTTGGACCAGCTGACCCATCAACACAGCGATTTGCTGATTGGCAATCAAAAAAAATATGTCACTACCGAAGAGGCCCGCTGTTTAGATCATTCCATTGTGCTTATCAAAACAGACACACCGCAGCTGGACCTCTACGAAAAAGGCGTACAGCTGCGATGTGGATTTCATTGGAAACAGGTACATTACGACCTCCCGGTGACCGATATTGACTTTCACCTGCGCTGGATAGACCACCCTGCCCTGCTGGCAGATAAACACCATATTTATTTGTGCGTCTCTTTGGCCGTTGAAATGGAAGGCAAACACCATAAGCTGGTGGCGGGTATTGTGGGGGCTTGAAGGGGGAGCCTCAAATGGCACGTCCCGAAAAGAGACAATGGTACCCGCTGGCATTGGCACAACGGCGGCACGGGGGGCTACACGTCGTCTATGGCCTTGGATATGCAGATTGGAAAAGGGCACAACAGGCCCTGCTCTACACCCTGCTCTCCACCTGCAAACAGCACGGGGTAAACCCCGAGGCGTGGCTCACCGATGTCCTCAACAGGATGTACAAGCACCCCGTCAACCGACTGGCGGAACTCCTGCCCCAAAACTGGAAACCCGCCGAACAACCAGAACCCGAAAAAGAAAAGGCGAAGGATGCCTGAGCGCTAAACGGCCCCCCACAGCGGCATGAGGTGGCGCTGTGGGGCGTTTTGCCTCGCGCTCGCGCACGAGAAGCCCGGAGGGGACGGGGGGGATGGGGTTGGTCGGAGGCTTACACTCGTCCAGCACTAAAAGTGCGGCCCAACTCAGACCGCTGCTCTCCAAAAACTGAACATACTTGACTACCGTCGTGCGCGAAAGGCCCAGGCTCTTTCCTATAAAACGGTTCGTCCGGCCTTCCTCTTTGTAGTGTATTAGTGCTTTGAGTTTCATCATACTCAATGGTTGATTTGCCATGTCGTGTTGTGCGTTATTTTTTCACAACTTACATGATTTGATGCAAACTGAAAAACACTATTCTGTTGAAATCAACCCCTTCACAGGGTGTTCACTTTGCGCCGATTTTTTATCAACATTTCAGCGCAAATTTCATCTGCTTTATCCCAAAAACTGAAAAAAATCGCTGCCAATCTATACTCATTTTGAACCAGTATGAGTGGCCTCTTTTACCGATTTTTTGACCCCGTTTCCAGTGTCCACTTTGCGCCGATTTTAAGTGTTCACTTTCACCGATTTTGGGTGTCCACTTTGCGCCGATTTATGCAGATTTGGCAAAAAATGATTCTATCAGGTAACTATTGCCCCTGATCACCAATGATTAAGTTGCCGCCTACTATGATGACGCTGCCGGAGATTACGTTTTTGCTGCCGATGATTTGTTGGGTTTGGATGGGTGGTGCAGAAGCTGTTTTTTGGCGTGAAGAAGCAACAATGGAAGCAAAATTCTCGGTCAGATGGTCTATTTCCACAGCGATTTTGTACCAGGCTTCGTCGGGGTCTCCGTATTGTGAAACGGCACGTCCGTCGCGGGGCAGACCTTGTATATTTTCCAAAACGGTGTGTTTGATGATGCAGGGCCGCACTAAGATTGGGAGCAGCATTACCGCTTCTCCTTTGGCACGACGCTCTAAACTCTCCCGGAGTTCGTTGTCCCATATTTCATCAGATGCCATAAAATCGTCGCTCAACAGCAACACAATAATATCAGCCTGCTGCAACTGCTGTTTTGTCACGGTCTTCCAGACAGCACCCGGCATAATTTCACTCTCGCTCCATATCTCAATTTTTTTTGCTCGCCTGAGGCTTGACAAGTGGTTGATAAAGGCTTCTTTGAATACCTTGTCGGCGGGAGCAGAGGAGAGAAAAAAGTTAAGCATTTGAAAAAAATGTTTTTTAAAACAAAATGTTTTTTATTTTTGCCGATAAAATAGACAAACCTTCAAAATAAAAATTTTTTGTTTTTATTTTGAAATAAATTTCAGGCAAAAGTATTGCATATTTAGAATTTTTCCTAATATTGCCCGTTAAAAAAACAAAACGGGTATGGATAAGAAAGAACAAAAGTGTGTGATTTATCTTTGTCATGTGGCAACAGATGTAACGTACAAGCAGGCATTTTGCTATCACTTCAATGATTTGAAGGAGTATGCGGCAATAAACGAAACACCATTAGGAGCTGACGTTCCAATTTGGACAGAGGCCAATATCGCGGGATGTGACATTTTTATTGCTTTTATATCTTCGGAGGCAATGAGTGATGATGATTTCAACGAGCAATTGAAAAAAGCAATAAAACATTATCCGAAGGTTAAAATTATCACGTTTCGATTGAGGCCATATTTGATGGAAAAAGATGAAATTGCTCGTTTCACGCGTTTTCCAATCAAAAACTGCTTGTCACAGGCAAAAGACCAAGACGAAGCATGGGTAGAAATTATAAACGCCTTACAAGACACGGTAAAAGGCATTTACAAGCGAAAAAACAACATAAAGATACCAAAGCAGCAGGTTGACACACCATTTTTTCAACAACTTGAACAAAAACTTACCATGGACGAAAAGTACTGGGAAAAAGCAAATTTTTTCTTTACGGGAGCAGAGCATCTGACTCGTACTTACGATTTTTTAAATAAACACAAAAATGCCCTGCTCAGAGATCGGGAGATGCTGGCGCAAAACAACAACGAAACGCACAAACTCAGGGAAACACTATATGGAATGGATGCGCGATTAGATTCTTTGAAAAGTTTGTTTTTGGATATTGCTGCGAAAAACCATCCGGTTTATCGAAATGTTTTGGCTGTACAGGATGCCAATAAAAAAGTGGAAAAAGAATTGAATGCAAAAAAATATCATAATACGTCCAATATTCTTCTTGAAACGGAGTTACTGACCTTAGAAAATAAACTCCATAAATTGATTACACAAATCAAAATCCTGATAGACCAGACACCACAATTTGAGCCTAATTAATGGGGCAATTAGAAGAGCAGGTAATTAGGGTCTCCCTATGAAAGCCCAATTTGCTGATAATCAGCAAATTGGGCTTAATTTTTTTGATGAAAAAACCCCAAAAGTGGCTAAAAGTAGCTACCTTTGGGGCGACAATTAAAATTAACTCATCAAA
>WBZP01000111.1_pt1 | contig 119907 bp, 102 predicted proteins | sample 5204301 | NCBI WGS metagenome assembly WBZP01 (sample SAMN12412401, study PRJNA552823) | activated sludge metagenome | isolation source: activated sludge from nitrification reactor of wastewater treatment plant... | place: USA: Pennsylvania | collected 2017 | reverse complement strand
GGTCCTGATCGGCTACACCGGCGGGAAGATGGTCTACGACACCCGCGGCGCGGTCGTCGGCGCGATCGCCACCATGGGTGTGGTGGCCGGCGCCGACGTCCCGATGTTCATGGGCGCGATGATCATGGGCCCCCTCGGCGGCTGGCTCATGAAGAAGCTGGATGCGTTGTGGGACGGCAAGATCCGGCCCGGCTTCGAGATGCTGGTGGACAACTTCTCGGCGGGCATTCTGGGACTGATCCTGGCGGTGTTCGGGTTCTTCGGCATCGGCCCGATCGTCTCGGCCTTCACCCATGCCGCCGGCAACGCCGTCGACTTCCTCGTCGACCACGATCTGCTGCCGCTCACCTCACTGTTCATCGAACCCGCCAAGGTGCTGTTCCTCAACAACGCCATCAACCACGGCGTGCTGACCCCGCTGGGCACCACCCAGGCCCTGGAGACCGGCAAGTCGATCCTGTTCCTGCTGGAGGCCAACCCGGGTCCCGGACTCGGGCTGCTGTTGGCCTACATGGTTTTCGGCAAGGGCATCGCCCGGGCGTCGGCACCCGGCGCGGCCATCATCCAGTTCTTCGGCGGCATCCACGAGATCTACTTCCCGTACGTGCTGATGAAGCCGAAGCTGATCGCGGCCACCATCCTGGGCGGCATGACCGGTGTCTTCGTCAACGTGCTGTTCGGTTCCGGTCTGCGGGCACCCGCCGCGCCCGGTTCGATCATCGCGGTCTACGCGCAGACGGCGTCGGGAAGCTTCCTGGGGGTGACCCTGTCGGTGGCCGGTGCGGCCACGGTGTCCTTCCTGGTCGCCTCGCTGCTGCTCAAGACCGACCGTGCCGAGGACGACGGTGACCTGCACGCGGCAACCGCCGACATGGAAGCCCTCAAGGGCAAGAAGTCCAGCGTCGCAACGGCATTGGTGGGCACCCGCAACGGGCCGGTGACGAACATCGTGTTCGCCTGCGACGCGGGTATGGGCTCCTCGGCGATGGGCGCGTCGGTGCTGCGCAAGAAGATCCAGCAGGCCGGCTTCGGCGACGTCAAGGTGACCAACCAGTCCATCGCCAATCTCGGCGACACTTACGACCTCGTGGTCACCCATCGCGACCTGACCGACCGGGCACGGCAGCGCACGCCGTCGGCGACGCACGTGTCGGTGGACGACTTCATGAACAGCCCGCGGTACGACGAGGTGGTGGACCTGCTCGGTCGGACCAACGCGGCAGCCGGTGCCGCCGCGCCCGCCGCGGCGGTCGAGGAGGCGGCACCGTCGCGAGACGTGCTGGCGTTGGATTCGATCCGGCTGACCGGTACGGCCGGGACCCGTGACGAGGCCATCGCGGAGGCCGGCGAGCTGCTCGTCGCCGCCGGTGCGGTCCAGCCGGACTACATCGACGCCATGCACGCCCGGGAGGAGTCGGTGTCGACGTACATGGGCAACGGCTTGGCGATTCCGCACGGCACCAATGAGGCCAAGGGGTCGATCCTGCGCACCGGCATCTCGTTCGTCCGGTTCCCCGAGCCGATCGACTGGAACGGCAAGCCGGCCGAGTTCGTCGTCGGGATCGCCGGGGCGGGCAACGACCATTTGGCGCTGCTGAACCAGATCGCGCAGGTGTTCATCAAGCCCGACGAGGTGGCCCGGCTGCGGGCCGCCCGGACGCCGGAGGAAATCAAGGAAGTCCTCGTCGTCGCCGACAAGTAGCGACAAGTAGTGTGACGCAAGTGGATTCAGATACCCGTCAGAGCCGGATCGTCGAGTTCGCACGCACCCGCGGCCGCGTGGAGGTCAACGCGCTGGCCGACGAGCTCGACGTCGCCAGCGAGACGATCCGCCGCGACCTGAAGGCGCTCGCGGGCCGGCGGTTGCTCAAACGGGTACACGGCGGAGCGGTGCCGTTGGAGACCGCCGCCTTCGAGTCCGGTGTCGAATACCGCAGTCAGGTCGACCTGGCCCAGAAGCACCGGATCGCCTCGGCGGCAAGCGATCTGCTGCACGGCGCCGAGACGGTCTACCTCGACGAGGGATTCACCCCCCGGTTGATCGCCGAGCGGATCGCCGAACGGGACCTCACCGTGGTGACCTCGTCGCTGCTGGCGGCCGAGGCGCTGGCGCACAGCACCTCGGTGACGGTGCTGCTGCTCGGCGGGCGGATGCGGGGCCGGACGCTGGCCACGGTCGACCACTGGGCGGTCGACATGCTCGGCGGCCTGGTGATCGACGTGGCATTCCTTGGCACCAACGGCATCTCGCTGGAACACGGGCTCACCACCCCGGACCCCGCGGTCGCGGCGGTCAAGGCCACGGCGGTGCGGGTGGCACGGCGCCCCATTCTGGTGGCCGCACACTCGAAGTTCGGGGAGGTCAGCTTCTGCCGGTTCGCGCAGGTCGGCGATTTCGAGGCGATCGTCACCGGGACCGAACTGCCCGCGGTCGACGCGCGCCGGTACGAAGAGCTGGGGCCGGTGGTGATCCGGGCCTGAGCGCCACGGCTGCCGTCATCGAATACGGTTGAGCGGTGAGTTCGTCCGCTTCGGCCTTCGCCCGGGCCACCGGTATCGGTTCGTGGCCGGGTACGACGGCCCGGGAGGCCGCTGAGATCGTCGTCGGTGAGCTGCACACCCTGCCGCACCTCGTCGAGCTGCCCGCCCGCGGCGTCGGTGCGGACATGATCGGCCGGGCCGGCGCGCTGCTCGTCGACATCGCCATCGACACCGTGCCGCGCGGCTACCGCATCGTCGGCCGGCCCGGTGCGGTGACAAGACGCGCGCTCAGCCTGCTGCGGGAGGACATCGACGCGCTGGAGGAGGCCTGGGAAACCGCCGGGGCCGGGGCCGCGGACCGGATGGTCAAGGTGCAGGCGCCGGGTCCGGTGACGCTGGCCGCGCAGCTCGAACTCGGCAACGGCCACCGGGCGATCACCGATGCCGGGGCAGTGCGGGATCTGGCGGCCTCGCTGGCCGAGGGAGTCGCGCTTCATGCCGGCGAGGTGGCGCGGCGACTGGGCACCCCGGTGGTCGTCCAGTTCGACGAGCCGTTGTTGGCCGCTGCGCTGGCCGGCCGTCTCGCCGGGGTCACCAGCATGACACCGGTGCACCCGGTCGACGAGGTGGCGGCCATCGAACTGCTCGACCTGTGTGCCGCGGCGGGGTCGGTCGCCGTGCATTGCTGTGCCACCGATGTCCCGTGGAAGGTGTTGCAGCGCAGCAATATAGCCGCGGTGTCAGTCGATGTGGGCGCGCTTGCCGCCGGGGATCTGGACGGCGTCGGCGAGTTCGTCGAATCCGGGCGGTCGGTGCTGCTCGGCGTCGTCCCGGTGACAGCGCCCGCCAAACCCCCGGCCGTGGAAGAGGTGGCCACGGCGGCGGCCGCGGTCACCGACCGACTCGGCTTTGCGCGCAACGTGTTGCGGGAACGTGTCGGCATCACCCCGGGCTGCGGGTTGGCCGGCACGACACCGGAATGGGCGCGCCGGGCCGTCGAACTGTGTCAGCGCACTGCCGACGGTTTCGCGCAGGACCCCGAGGGAGTCTAGATCGCGTCGAGTTGCTTGATCAGTCGTTTGGCGGCAGTCAGCCGGTAGGACGCGTCGAGCAGTTCGCGGACCTCGTCCCAGTCCACCGGCGCGGCGTCGAAGTCCAGGCCCAGCCACCCGAACGGCCCGAGGTACATCGGCGAGAAGAAGCGTGGATCCTGTTCCAGCGCACGGCGTTCGGACTCGTCGACCTTGAGCAGCACCGAATAGGGGAAGCGCACCATTTCGCCGGTGGTCTTCGAGGACCCGCCGTATACCGCGAACATCTTCGGCACACAGAACACCGGCCGGCCGTGCGAGATCTTCTCGGTGACCCCGGGCAGGGACAGCGCGATGCGGCGCAGGTCGGCCAGCCCCGGATCGTCGTCTCCGAACATGATCGGATGCGGCATTGGTCCAGAGTAGTCGGAGGGATTCGCTAGCCTGCGAGGGTGAGCTCAGAGCTGGCGGCCTCCCAGACTTCAGCCGCGGAATCGGACTTGCGCAGGCGGTGGCAGGAGCTCGCCGACGAGGTGCGTGAGCATCAATTCCGCTACTACGTGCGCGACGCCCCGACCATCACCGACGCCGCCTTCGACACCCTGCTGCGCCGCCTGCAGGACCTCGAGGACACGCACCCCGAACTGCGCACCCCGGATTCGCCCACGCAGCTCGTCGGCGGCGCCGGGTTCGCCACCGACTTCACCGCGGCCGAGCATCTGGAGCGGATGCTGAGCCTGGACAACGTCTTCAATCCAGAGGAGCTGGAGGCGTGGACCACCCGGTTGCGCGGCGAGATCGGGGACCGGGAGCACTTCCTGTGCGAACTGAAGATCGACGGTGTCGCGCTGGGTCTGATCTACCGCGACGGACGGCTGGAACGCGCCGCCACCCGCGGTGACGGCCGCGTGGGTGAGGACGTCACCCTCAACGCCCGCACCATCGCCGACGTCCCCGAGCGGCTGACGGGCACCGACGACCACCCGGTGCCGGCGGTGCTCGAGGTCCGCGGTGAGGTGTTCTTCCGGATTGCCGACTTCGAGGCGCTCAACGCCAGCCTCGTCGAGGACGGTAAGGCGCCGTTCGCCAACCCCCGCAACAGCGCTGCCGGATCGCTGCGGCAGAAGAACCCGGCCGTCACCGCACGGCGCAATCTGCACATGATCTGTCACGGCCTTGGCTACGCCGAGGGATTCAATCCGCCCACGTTGCACGACGCCTACCTGGCGCTGAAGGCCTGGGGCCTGCCGGTGTCCGAACACACCGCGCGGGTGCAGGGCCTGGCCGCGGTCGAGGAGCGGATCACCTACTGGGGCGAGCGCCGTCACGACGTCGACCACGAAGTCGACGGTGTGGTGGTCAAAGTCGACGAGGTGGCGCTGCAACGCCGGCTGGGCGCCACGTCGCGCGCGCCGCGCTGGGCGATCGCCTACAAGTACCCGCCGGAAGAGGCGCAAACCAGACTCCTGGACATCCGCGTCAACGTCGGGCGCACCGGACGGGTCACGCCGTTCGCCTACATGCAGCCGGTGAAGGTGGCCGGATCGACGGTGGGCCTGGCGACGCTGCACAACGCGTCGGAGGTGAAACGCAAGGGCGTGCTGATCGGCGACACGGTGGTGATCCGCAAGGCCGGCGAGGTCATCCCCGAGGTTCTCGGCCCGGTGGTCGATCTGCGCGACGGCACCGAGCGCGAATTCGTCATGCCCACAACATGTCCCGAGTGCGGAAGCCTGCTGGCGCCGGCCAAGGAGGGTGACGCCGACATCCGCTGCCCGAACTCGCGGTCCTGCCCGGCACAGCTGCGTGAGCGGGTGTTCCACATGGCCGGGCGCGGCGCCTTCGACATCGAGGGCCTCGGCTATGAGGCCGCGGTCGCGCTACTGCAGGCCGGGGTCATCAGCGACGAGGGCGACCTGTTCGCCCTGACCGCCGACGACCTGTTGCGCACCGAGCTGTTCACCACCAAGGCCGGTGAGCTCTCCGCGAATGGAAAACGCCTGCTGGCCAACCTCGTCAAGGCCAGGGAGCAGCCGCTGTGGCGGGTGCTGGTGGCGCTCTCGATCCGGCACGTCGGCCCGACGGCCGCCCGGGCGCTGGCCACCGAGTTCGGCAGCTTGGACGCCATCGAAGCAGCCTCCGAGGTGGAACTGGCCGCGGTCGAGGGCGTCGGGCCCACGATCGCGGCCGCAGTCGTCGAGTGGTTCACCGTCGACTGGCATCGAGCGATCGTCGACAAGTGGCGCGCGGCCGGGGTGCGGACGGCCGACGAGCGGGACACGACGGTGGAGCGGACGCTGGAGGGACTGACGGTCGTCGTCACCGGTTCGCTCAACGGCTTCTCCCGCGACGGAGCCAAGGAGGCGATCATCTCCCGCGGCGGCAAGTCCGCCGGATCGGTGTCGAAGAAGACCGACTACGTGGTGGCCGGGGATTCGCCGGGATCCAAGTACGACAAGGCAATTGAACTCGGCGTGCCGGTCCTCGACGAGGACGGGTTCGTCCGGCTGCTGCGGGACGGGCCGGGCGCCGAGAACACGCCATAACGACGAATCCGCTGGAACGGTCTTCCCGTTCCAACGGATGTGAGTTCGTCGGTGGAGCTACTTCTTCGAGCAGTTCGGGCACTGCGAGTCGCCGCGTACGCCGGTGAAATACGCACCGCAGCCGGAACACCGCACCTGCACTTGTTCGACCATCGTTACCTCCGTGTGTCGTGGGACGTCTGGTCCTTCCGAGGTTACTCCCAGGCGCGTGGGTTCAGCGCAGGATCGTGGCCACGATCCCGGCGAGATATCCCAGCCTCGCCACTTCCGACGGCCGGAAGTCCGGCCCACCGGGCCGGCCCAGCACCACCGCCGTGTGCGCGTCGCCGAGTGGTGCGGCAGCCAGCGTGGTGTCCATGTCCTGCCAGACCTGCGGAATCCAATCGGCGGTCCCGTCCAGGTCCTGGGCATGACTGATCGGCAGCCACGGCGCCGAATCGGCGTGTGTCTCGGGTGCACCCGGGCTGCCGGCAATGCGCCGCAACCCCGATTCGGTGAGTTCGACCACAGTGCACCAGCCGACGCGGAGCACCCGCGGCGCCTCGTCCACCAGCACCTGCAACTTGCCGTCGCGACTCCCGCCGCCGGCGACGTGGTCGATGAGCTCGAGTTCGCGGTGCGCCTCGAGCAGACCGGTGTGCGGGCGGATCGAGTCGACGTGCACACCGGAGATCTGCTCCGCCGCCGTGATGATCATGTCGGGCATGGCACCGGGCGGCAGCTCGACCACCAGATCGTCGATCGCATAGCCGACCGCGCGCTCGACGACGTCGAGGGACAGGATGTCGGCGCCCACCGAACCCAGGGCGACGGCCAGTGAGCCGAGGCTGCCGGGCCGGTCGTCCAACTGGACTCGCAGCAGATACGAAGGCACGGCAACACTCTGGCACAGCCCGGACGGGTCGGCATTTCCGATGGTGAGCCTCGCCGAGTTCTGCACCAGGGTCGTTGCAGGCCCCTCCGCGCAACCCCTGTGCAGAATTCGGCGGGCCCGCAGCCCCCACTAGGCTCTACGCGTGTCGCAAATCTCCCGAGACGACGTGGCCCACCTGGCCCGCCTGGCGCGCCTTGCGCTGACCGACGAAGAACTCGACAGCTTCTCCGGTCAGCTCGACGCGATCCTGGAGCACGTCAGCCGCATCCAGTCCGTCGACGTCACCGGTGTCGAGGCCACCGACAACCCGATTTCACGGCGGCACGGAGCGCAGCGACCCGGGGAGACGGCCGGGATCGCCAACGTAACCCGCCCCGACACCGTCATCCCCGGGCTGACCCAGAGCGCGGCATTGGCCGAGGCGCCCCGCGCCGAACAGGGCCGATTCGCCGTCCCGCAGATCCTGGGGGAGGGCCAGTGAGCGAGCTCGTCCGGCTCTCGGCGGCCGAACTGGCCGCCAAGGTCGCCGCCGGGGAGGTGTCGTCCACCGAGGCCACCCAGGCCTGCCTGGATCAGATCGACCGCACCGACGGCGAGTATCACGCGTTCCTGCATGTCGCCGCCGAGCAGGCGCTGGCCACCGCGGCCGGCATCGACGCCAAGGTCGCCGCCGGTGAACCGCTGCCCTCGGCGCTGGCGGGGGTGCCGCTGGCGCTCAAGGACGTGTTCACCGCCACCGACATGCCCACGACGTGCGGTTCGAAGATCCTCGAGGGCTGGACCTCGCCGTACGACGCGACGGTGACCGCGCGCATCCGGCAGGCCGGCATCCCGATCCTGGGCAAGACGAACATGGACGAGTTCGCCATGGGCAGCTCCACGGAGAACTCGGCGTACGGCCCGACCCGCAACCCGTGGGACACCGACCGGGTACCGGGCGGCTCCGGCGGCGGCAGTGCGGCGGCGCTGGCCGCGTTCCAGGCGCCCCTGGCGATCGGCTCCGACACCGGCGGTTCGATCCGTCAGCCGGCCGCGCTGACCGCGACCGTCGGGGCCAAACCGACCTACGGCACGGTGTCGCGCTACGGGCTGATCGCCTGCGCGTCGTCGCTGGACCAGGGCGGTCCGTGCGCGCGCAGCGTCCTGGACACCGCGCTGCTGCACGAGGTCATCGCCGGGCACGACCCCCGCGACTCGACGTCGGTGGACGTCGCTCTCCCCGACGTGGTGGCCGGCGCTCGTGCCGGTGCGGCCGCGGATCTCAAGGGCGTGAAGGTCGGTGTGGTCGCCCAGCTGCACCGCGGCGAGGGTTACCAGCCCGGTGTGCTGGAGTCCTTCAACACCGCCGTCGAGCAATTACGGAGCCTCGGAGCCGATATCACCGAGGTCGACTGCCCGCACATCGACTATTCGATGGCCGCCTATTACCTGATCCTGCCGTCGGAGGTGTCCTCCAACCTCGCCCGCTTCGACGCGATGCGCTACGGCCTGCGCGTCGGCGACGACGGCACCCACAGCGCCGAGGAGGTGATGGCGTTGACCCGTGCCGCCGGATTCGGCCCAGAAGTCAAGCGGCGCATCATGATCGGCACCTATGCGCTGTCGGCCGGATACTACGACGCCTACTACAACCAGGCGCAGAAGGTGCGCACACTGATCGCCGGTGACCTGAACCGGGCGTACGAATCGGTCGACGTGTTGGTGAGCCCGGCGACACCGACGACTGCGTTTCGGTTGGGGGAGAAGGTCGACGACCCGTTGGCGATGTACCTGTTCGACCTGTGCACCCTGCCGCTGAACCTGGCCGGGCACTGCGGCATCTCGGTGCCGTCAGGGCTGTCACCGGACGACAACCTCCCGGTGGGGCTGCAGATCATGGCGCCGGCACTGGCCGACGACCGGCTCTATCGGGTGGGCGCGGCCTACGAAACCGCACGAGGACCCCTCCCCACGGCAATCTGACGGGTTAGATAGCCCCATGCGGATCGGAGTTCTGACCGGCGGGGGCGACTGCCCCGGCCTCAACGCCGTCATCAGGGCCGTCGTGCGGACCTGCGATGGGCGGTACGGCTCGACGGTGGTCGGTTTCGAGGACGGCTGGCGCGGCCTGCTGGAGAACCGGCGCGTGCAGCTGGTCAACGACGACCGCAACGACCGGCTGCTGGCCAAGGGCGGCACGATGCTCGGCACCGCCCGGGTCAACCCGGACAAGCTGCGCGCCGGCCTCGAGCAGATCAAGCAGAACCTCGACGACAACGGCATCGAGTGCCTCATCCCGATCGGCGGCGAAGGCACGCTGACGGCGGGGAAGTGGCTGTCCGACGAGGGCGTCCCCGTCGTCGGTGTGCCCAAGACCATCGACAACGACATCGACTGCACCGACGTCACGTTCGGCCACGACACCGCGGTGATGATCGCCACCGAGGCGATCGACCGGTTGCACAGCACCGCCGAATCGCACGAGCGGGTGATGCTCGTGGAGGTGATGGGCCGGCACGCCGGCTGGATCGCGCTGAACGCCGGGTTGGCCTCCGGGGCGCACATGACGCTGATCCCCGAGCGGCCGTTCGACCTCGAAGAGGTGTGCCGGCTGATCAAACAGCGCTTCCAGCACGGCAATTCGAGTTTCATCTGCGTGGTGGCCGAGGGCGCCAAACCCGCCGCGGGGTCCATGCAGTTGCGTGAGGGCGGCACCGACGAGTTCGGTCACGAACGTTTCACCGGCGTCGCCCAGCAGTTGGCGGTGGAAGTGGAGAAGCGCACCAACAAGGAGGTCCGCGTCACCGTCCTGGGTCACGTGCAGCGCGGCGGCACCCCGACGGCCTATGACCGGGTGCTGGCCACCCGGTTCGGCGTGAACGCCACCGACGCCGCGCACGCCGGCGAGTTCGGCATGATGGTCAGCCTGCGCGGTGAGACCATCGGCCGGGTACCGCTGGCCGATGCCACCGCGCACCTGAAGCTGGTGCCGCAGTGGCGTTACGACGACGCCGCGGAATTCTTCGGCTGAGGCCGGATCCGGCCTGATCAGCCGCCGTAGTCGAGGTAGGTCGCCATGCCGCTCTCGAGGTGATACTCGTTGTGGCAGTGGGCAATCCACTTCCCCGGATTGTCCGCCTGGAAGTCCACCTCGACGGTCTGACGCGGTGCCACCAGCACGGTGTCCTTGCGTGCCCGGGGCCCGTCAGGGCCTTGCACCTCGAAGGTGTGACCGTGCAGGTGCATCGGGTGGAACATCATCGAATCGTTGACGAAGCGGATCCGCACCCGCTGGTCGGCGGTCACCGGCAGGCCGGCTGCCCGAGGGTCGTAGGCCGCTCCGTTGATCAGCCAGCCGTAGTTCTGCACCGGCCCGGACAATCGCGCGTCCAGCACGCGGTCCGGCTGCCGCGACGCCAGCGTCACCGCCGCGACGGGAACCAGCGTGGCGGTGTCCAGCGGGGCCTGGCGTTGCAGGGCGGCGGCGAAGCCGGCTACGTCGGCCGACACCGGTTTACCGCTGACCCGCAGATCCAGGCGGGCATGACCGTCCTTGCCGTACGGCGCCGCCACCAGCGGCACCGACGTGTCGCCCAGCGAGACCACCGCGTCGGCGCGTTCGCCCATACCGAGCACCACTGAGTCGGCCCGCACGGGGTGTACCGGGAAACCGTCGGTGTGCGTGACGGTCATCGGGGTTCCCGGCAGCCCGAGGCGAAACGCCGTGTCGCCCCCGGCGTTGATCATCCGCAGCCGGATCCGTCGCCCGGGCCGGTAGTCGGCCACCCGGGGATCCGCCGGCACCCGGCCGTTGATGACGAAATACGGGTAGTCGACATCGCCGCCGTCGTCGCCGAGCGGGGTGGCTGGGGTGACGCCCGGGCCACCGGGCTTCATCGGTTTCATCCCGGCCCGGCGCAACGTCGCGAGCACTTCGTCGGGGTTGGTGCCGGTGCCGTCGAGCCAGTCGTCCACCACCACCGTCAGCTCGTCGTCGTAGTCGGCTCCGTCGGCGGGATCCTCGATGATCAGCGGCGCATACAGGCCGCGGTCCAGCTGGGCGCCGGAATGCGGATGCGCCCAGTACGTGCCGGCGTCCGGGACCGCGAACACGTAGCGAAACGTCTGGCCGGGCGCCACGGGCTGCTGGGTCAGCACGGGCACGCCGTCCATTGCGTTGGGGATGGCCAGCCCGTGCCAGTGGACGGTGGTTTCCTGCGGCAGGCGGTTGACCAGCTCGGCCCGCAGTGTCTGCCCCCGGGTTAACCGGATCTCCCGGGCGGGCACCTGCCCGCCCCAGGTCCAGGTCTTCACGACGACGCCGGCGCCCAGGTCGACGTCGGTCTCGGCGGCGGTCATCGTGATGTCCAGCGCGGGCCTACCGGTACGGCTGCAGGCCGCCGCCAGCGGGCCGACCGCCAGGGCGCCGATTGCTCCCGCCTTCAGCAATGTGCGCCGATCCAGCGCCATCGGCTGATTCAAGCACGAATAGGATCGGTCCATGACTGTTACGGCCGGTTCCGAGTTGCTCGACTACGACGACGTCGTCGCCGCCTATGACCCGGTCCTTGGGCTCGAGGTGCACGTCGAGCTGTCCACCGCCACCAAGATGTTCTGCGGCTGCGCCACCGATTTCGGCGCCGAACCCAACACTCAGGTGTGCCCGGTGTGCCTGGGGATGCCGGGCGCGTTGCCGGTGGTCAACGGCGCGGCCGTGGAGTCGGCGATCCGGATCGGGCTGGCGCTGGGCTGCGAGATCGTCGACTGGTGCCGGTTCGCGCGGAAGAACTACTTCTACCCGGACATGCCGAAGAACTACCAGATCAGTCAGTACGACGAGCCGATCGCGATCAACGGCTACCTCGACGTCCCGCTCGAGGACGGCACCACCTGGCGGGTGGAGATCGAGCGTGCCCACATGGAGGAGGACACCGGCAAGTCGCTGCACCTCGGCAGTGACACCGGCCGAATCGCCGGTGCCACCGAATCGCTGCTGGACTACAACCGCGCCGGCGTGCCGCTCATCGAGATCGTCACCAAGCCGATCGTGGGCGCCGGTGAGCGTGCACCGCAGATCGCCCGCGCATATGTCTCCGCATTGCGGGATCTGTTGCGCGCGTTGGATGTTTCCGATGTCCGGATGGACCAGGGGTCGATGCGCTGCGATGCCAATGTGTCACTGATGGCCAAGGGGGCCGACGAGTTCGGCACCCGCACCGAGACGAAGAACGTCAACTCGCTCAAGAGCGTCGAGGTGGCAGTGCGCTACGAAATGCGCCGGCAGGCCGCGGTGCTGCAGGCCGGCGGGTCGATCACCCAGGAGACCCGGCACTTCCACGAGGACGGCTACACCAGCCCGGGCCGCGTCAAGGAGACCGCCGAGGACTACCGGTATTTCCCGGAGCCCGACCTCGAACCGGTGGCGCCGTCACGTGAGCTCGTCGAGCAGCTGCGCGGAACCATCCCGGAGCTGCCGTGGTTGGCGCGCAAGCGGATTCAGTCCGAATGGGGTGTCTCCGACGAGGTGATGCGCGACCTGGTGAACGCCGGCGCGGTGGAGCTGGTGGCCGCCACGGTCGCCGCGGGCGCCCCCAGCGAGGCCGCCCGGGCTTGGTGGGGCAACTTCCTGGTGCAGAAGGCCAATGAGAGCGCAGTGGAGCTCGACGCGCTGGCCATCACGCCGGCGCAGGTGGCCGCCGTGGTGAAACTCGTTGACGACGGCAAGCTTTCGAACAAGCTGGCCCGCCAGGTGATCGAAGGCGTGTTGGCCGGTGAGGGCGAGCCGGATGCGGTGATGACCGCCCGCGGGCTGGCCGTGGTGCGCGACGATGCGCTGATCCAGTCCGCCGTCGACGAGGCGCTGGCCGGCAATCCCGATGTCGCCGAGAAGATTCGGGGCGGCAAGGTGCAAGCCGCCGGCGCGATCGTCGGTGCGGTCATGAAGGCGACCAAGGGTCAGGCCGACGCGGCGCGGGTACGCGACCTGGTGCTTGCCGCCTGTGGCCAGTCCTGAACGGGATTTCGCGCCGAGAACCCTCGTCAGCTCAGGTCGGCGTCGCTGCGCGGGAAGCCGCCCTGCGGGAACAGCGGGAACACCACGTCGTCGAGTTTGTCGGGATCGCCGGCGGTGCGGTTGACCGTTGCGCCCCAGACGTTGCCGTCCGCTGAGAGGGCCAGCGCCCAGGCGTGCCCGTGTTGGTCCTGGCGGACCACTTCGGGCTCACCGGTGACCGCACCCGTGTCCGGCGCCAGCCGCACCGCGACGGTCTGCTTGGTGTTGACCAGATTGACCAGGACGGCGCCCTCCGCGGCGGCACAGCCGGCCACTCCGGGTTTGTCCGGCCAGGTCCACACGGTGGAGGTCTTGGAGTCCTTGGTGATCCGCTGCAGGCGGTCGCCGGTGGGGCTGCGGTCGGTGATGTAGAGCGACCCGTCCGCCGGATCTGTGCACATCGAACCGCCCCCGCCCAGGCCGGTCAGGGCCGTGGTCAACGGCGCCTGGCCGACGGTGGTGGGTTGCTCGATCCGCAGCAACTTGCCGGCCAGCGACGCCGGGTCGTTGGCCATGGCCGGATTGCCGGCATCACCGGTCTGGACCATCAGGGTGGTCGGGCTGGTGAAGATCAGCGCGCCCGCATTGCCCGTCGGGCCCTTGGGAATACCGGTCAGGATGTCCTTGGGCACATCCCCGTCGGCGATGCGCACGACGCGGTTGTCGCTGGGCGTGCTGATGTAGGCGTAGATCAGCCGGTCTTGCTGGTAGGTCGGCGACTTGACGATGTCGAGCAGCCCGCCGTCGCCGGATCCGTCGACGGGGATGACCATCCTGGTCTTCGGCTCGGCGTTGACCGAGACCTCTTTGATGGCGCCGGTGGTGCGTTCGGCGACCAAGGCCGTCTTGCCGTCCTCGCCCATGATCAGTCCGCTGGTGCTCTCCAGGCAGCCCTGCATCACACCCGGCGCCGGGCAGGCCTTGGGGAACGGGTTCGCCGGCAGCGGCGGGGGCGGCGGCGGCGTCGACGTGGGCGGTGGTCCCAGTTCGGGCTCGGTGGTGAACGGTTGGGACTGTGCGTCGTCGAATCGCGCGCATCCCGTCAGCGACGCGGACAGCGTGACGACAAGCCCGGCGGCCACCGCGGCCAGCGCACCGCGGACGGTCGGGGGCATCGGCATGCAGCCAGGTTACGGACTGCAATATTGCCCGGCAAAAGGGCCGCTCAAATCCCCGATTCCCGGGAATTTCGCCTTACCCTGACTTTCGTGACGAGCTCATCGCATGACCCCAGCTGGCAGCGGCCGGCCTCGGCCGGCCTGGTCGACCCGGAGGACGATCTTCCGTCGGCGACCTACGCGGGTGATTTCGAGACCACCAAGATTCCGAACTACACCAGTCAGTCCGGAGACGCGTACAGCGCGGCCGCGCCTGACCCCGTCAATCCGTACGCCGCCAATCCGTACGCGTCGGACAAGGCGACCGGCCTGGATGTGCTCAACGACCCCGAACCGCTGCCGTATGTGCAACCGCAGGCGCTGCGCGCGGCGTCCGTCGGGCCCGAGGAAATCGAACCCGACGACGACCGGTCGCGGACGTCCGACCGGCGCGGCACCCAGGATCTGGGCCTGTTGCTGTTGCGGGTCGGGTTCGGCGTCCTGCTGATCGTGCACGGTCTGCAGAAGGTGTTCGGCTGGTGGGGCGGGGCCGGGATGGGCGGCTTCGGCGACGGGCTTGCCGATCTGGGCTTCCAGCACGCCAACGTCCTGCCGTATGTGGCGGCGGGCACCGAGATCGCCGCGGGCGTACTGCTCGTGCTGGGTCTGTTCACCCCGCTGGCCGCCGCGGCGGCGTTGGCGTATCTGATCAACGGGTTGATCGCGGGGATCGCGACCCAGGCGAACCCGCGGCAGTTCGCATTCTTCCTTCCGGACGGCCACGAATACGAGCTGACGCTCATCGTCGTCGCGATCGCGATCATCCTGATCGGCCCGGGCCGCTACGGTTTCGACGCCGGCCGGGGCTGGGCGCGGCGGCCGTTCATCGGCTCGTTCCTGGCACTGCTGCTGGGTATCGGCGGCGGTATCGCGGTGTGGGTGTTGCTCAACGGCGGGAATCCGCTGGCCTGAGCTATTTTCAGCGCCCACTGCGAGGCCTACTCGCACTTCGTCGCAACTGCCGCTGAAAACGGCGCGAATGGACGCACGCTTCAGCCGTACGGATTGGGCACCCGCCCGCCGCTGGCGTCGGTGAGCAGCGGCAGCGTCGAGAACGTCACCGCGGGCAGCGGGACGTCATCGCCATTCTTCAGGTGGGCGCGCGCCCAGGACGACTTCTCGAACCGCAGACCCTCGATGTCCTCCCAGCGCATCGTCCTGCTGCCCAGCAGTGTGCGCGCGGTGACCGAGTCGTGGTCGGCGACGGTGCGCAGCCGGATGATGAAGACCGACATCGCCATCGGGATCAACAACAGCAGGCCGGCCCACGGTGAAACGGCCAGGAACACCAACAAACTCAACGCGAAGAACCCGACGGCGAGGTGCGCCATCGGCGAAATGTTGACCACGACGGGTTTTTCAGCCACGCCCCGCATCATAGGTATCGGCGGCGCGGTGCCGGTTTCAGCGGTCACCGACACAAACCCCGAGTAGGCCTCGCAGTCACCGCTGAAACTGATCCGCGCCGTGCAAACGGCGGCCCGGCGCTACGAATCAGCAATTTGACCTTTGACCTGTGCAGAGACTACCGTCGACGGTCATGCGGAGCATTCTCGTAGTACTTTGCCGGCGCGTTGGTGCGTGACCTGGCGGGCTTCCAGCTACCAGCACCCCGACGCGCAACCCTCGTGCAGCCGAAGCTGACGGGGGTTTTTTGTTGCCCACAGCGATAAATCCAAGACTCCGAACCGAAGGACACAGCACCGTGAGCGCACCGACCAAGCGACCACCGGAAAAGACCACCGCACCCAAACCGGCGAGCGGCCGGTCCACCACCCCGAACCGGGTGCACCCGCATCAGCTGACCGGAGCGCAGGCCGTGGTGCGCTCGCTCGAGGAGATGGGCGTCGACATCATCTTCGGCATCCCCGGCGGCGCGGTTCTGCCCGTCTACGACCCGCTGTTCGACTCGAAGAAGCTGCGGCACGTGCTGGTGCGTCACGAGCAGGGCGCCGGACACGCCGCCAGCGGTTACGCGCACGCCACCGGCAGGGTCGGCGTCATGATGGCCACCTCCGGTCCCGGCGCCACCAACCTGGTGACCCCGCTGGCCGACGCGCAGATGGACTCGATTCCCGTTGTCGCCATCACCGGCCAGGTCGGCCGCGGCCTGATCGGCACCGACGCCTTCCAGGAAGCCGACATCTCCGGCATCACAATGCCGATCACCAAGCACAACTTCCTGGTGCGCAACGGCGATGAGATCCCGCAGGTGATCGCCGAGGCGTTCCACATCGCGGCCTCCGGCCGGCCCGGCGCGGTGCTCGTCGACATCCCCAAGGACGTGTTGCAGGCCACCTGTACGTTCAGTTGGCCGCCGGAGATGGACCTGCCCGGCTACAAGCCGAACACCAAGCCGCACAGCCGCCAGATCAAGGAGGCGGCCAAGCTGATCGCCGCCGCGCGCAAGCCGGTGCTCTACGTGGGTGGCGGTGTCATCCGCGGCGAGGCGACCGAGGAACTGCTGGACCTGGCGGAACTGACCGGCATCCCGGTGGTTACCACGCTGATGGCGCGCGGCGCCTTCCCCGACAGCCACCCGCAGCATCTCGGCATGCCCGGCATGCACGGCACCGTCGCGGCCGTCGCCGCGCTGCAGCGCAGCGATCTGCTGATCGCGCTGGGCACCCGCTTCGACGACCGGGTCACCGGCCAGTTGTCGTCATTTGCTCCGGACGCCAAGGTGATTCACGCCGACATCGATCCCGCCGAGATCGGTAAGAACCGGCACGCCGACGTCCCGATCGTCGGCGACGTCAAGGCGGTCATCGTCGATCTCATTGCGGCGCTGCGCCGCGACGACCGTCCGGGCAACCTGAAGCTGGACGACTGGTGGGAGTACCTGTCGGGCGTCCGTTCCACGTACCCGCTGAGCTACGGCCCGCAGAGCGACGGCAGCCTGTCGCCGGAATTCGTCATCGAGAGGCTGGGCGAAATCGCCGGACCCGACGCGATTTACGTCGCCGGCGTGGGTCAGCACCAGATGTGGGCCGCACAGTTCATCAAGTACGAGAAGCCGCGTACCTGGCTGAATTCCGGCGGCCTGGGCACCATGGGTTACGCCATTCCGGCGGCGATGGGCGCCAAGATGGCCTGCCCCGAGGCCGAGGTGTGGGCCATCGACGGCGACGGCTGCTTCCAGATGACCAACCAGGAACTGGCCACCTGCGCCATCGAAGGTGCACCGATCAAGGTGGCGTTGATCAACAACGGCAACCTCGGGATGGTGCGGCAGTGGCAGACGCTGTTCTACGACCAGCGCTACAGCCAGACCGACCTGGCGACCCATTCGCAGCGCATCCCGGACTTCGTGATGCTGGCTGAGGCCATGGGTTGCGTCGGATTGCGTTGTGAGCGTGAGGAAGACGTCGAGGACGTGATCAACCAGGCCCGTGCGATCAACGACCGGCCGGTGGTGATCGACTTCATCGTCGGCGCCGACGCCCAGGTGTGGCCGATGGTCGCGGCGGGCACCAGCAACGACGAGATCATGGCGGCCCGTGACATCCGGCCGCTGTTCGACAACGAAGATCAGGTCTAGAGATGACGCTCACCACACATACCCTGTCGGTTCTGGTCGAGGACAAGCCGGGCGTCCTGGCCCGGGTGGCCGCACTCTTTTCCAGGCGCGGCTTCAACATCGAGTCCCTGGCGGTCGGTGCCACCGAGGCCAAGAACATGTCGCGCATGACGATCGTGGTGTCGGTCGAGGACTTTCCGCTCGAACAGATCACCAAACAGCTCAACAAACTGATCAACGTGATCAAGATCGTCGAGCAGGACGCCGAGAACTCGGTTTCCCGGGAGCTGGCGTTGATCAAGGTGCGCGCCGATGCCGGCACCCGCAGCCAGGTGATCGAGGCGGTGAACCTGTTCCGCGCCAACGTCGTCGACGTTTCCATCGAGTCGCTGACCATCGAGGCGACCGGAACCCAGGAGAAGATCGGGGCGCTGCTGCGTGTCCTGGAGCCCTACGGCATTCGCGAGATCGTGCAGTCCGGTGTCGTGTCGCTGGCCCGCGGGCCGCGCGGCATCACCACCACCAAGTAGTCCGAGCCCGAATGCCGAGTGTGGAGGTTATGCACGGCATCCGGCGAATTCCCACCAATTACCCACACACTCGGTGAGATCAACCAGAGAAGATAGGAAAAGGCAAGTGGCATCACAAGAAGGCATCGCGATGTTCTACGACGACGACGCGGACCTGTCGATCATCCAGGGACGCAAGGTCGGCGTCATCGGCTACGGCAGCCAGGGGCACGCACATTCGCTTTCGCTGCGCGACTCCGGCGTCGAGGTGAAGGTCGGTCTGAAGGAGGGCTCGAAGTCGCGGGCGAAGGTCGAAGAGCAGGGCCTGGAGGTCGACACCCCGGCGAATGTGGCCGCCTGGGCTGATGTGATCATGCTGCTCGCACCCGACACCGCGCAGGCCGAGATCTTCCGCAACGACATCGAGCCCAACCTGAAGTCCGGTGACGCGCTGTTTTTCGGTCACGGCCTCAACATCCACTTCGGCCTGATCAAGCCGCCGGCCGATGTCACGATCGGCATGGTCGCCCCCAAGGGCCCCGGCCACCTGGTGCGCCGGCAGTTCGTCGACGGCAAGGGCGTGCCCTGCCTGGTGGCCATCGAGCAGGATCCGACCGGTCAGGGCCTGGCCCTGGCGCTCTCCTACGCCAAGGGCATCGGCGGCACCCGCGCCGGCGTCATCAAGACCACCTTCAAGGACGAGACCGAGACCGACCTGTTCGGTGAGCAGGCCGTGTTGTGCGGTGGCACCGAGGAATTGGTGAAAGCCGGCTTCGACGTGATGGTCGAGGCGGGTTACGCGCCGGAGCTGGCGTACTTCGAGGTGCTGCACGAGCTGAAGCTGATCGTCGACCTGATGTACGAGGGCGGCATCGCGCGGATGAACTACTCGGTGTCCGACACCGCGGAGTTCGGCGGTTACCTGTCGGGCCCGCGCATCATCGATGCCGGCGCGAAGGACCGGATGCGCCAGATCCTCAAGGAGATCCAGGACGGCACGTTCGTCAAGCGCCTGGTGGCCAACGTCGAGGGCGGCAACAAGGAGCTCGAGAAGCTGCGCAAGCAGAACGCCGAGCATCCGATCGAGGTGACCGGCAAGAAGCTGCGCGACCTGATGAGCTGGGTCGACCGCCCGATCACCGAAACCGCTTAGCCCGTTGTGATTTCGGCGTGGTTGCCGGCACCGCGCACGCAACCACGCCGAAATCGCCTACGGGGCCAGCCGGGGCAGCTTCTTGATCCCGAATTCCCGCCTGAGGACCGTCCTGGCGGCATAGAACCCGGCCATGCCGTGCACGCCGGTGCCCGGCGGGGTGGCCGACGAGCACAGGTACGCCCCCGGGATCGGGGTGGTCCACGGGTTCAACCGCGGCGTGGGTCCCACCAGTGCCGCCATCAGGGTGGCCCCGCCCACGATGATGTCGCCGCCGACGTAATTCGCGTTGTGTGCCGACATCTGCGCGGCTGGCACCACGCGCGCCGCGACGACCAGATCGCGGAAACCCGGTGCATACCTTTCGAATTGGGACGTGATGGTCTCGGCGAGGTCCGCCGTCGAATTCGCCGGGACATGACTGTAGGTCCACAGTGGACGGCGGCCCCGATCGTCGATGCGCGACGGGTCGACCAGGTGCGGCAACGCGGCCAGCGTCATCGGCCATTCCGCGTGCCGGCCCTGGGCCACTTCCTTTTCGGCGAGGGCCATCTGCGCGCGCGAGCCGCCCAGGTGCACCGTCGGGGACTGTGCGATGCGCATGTCGCGCCAGGGAATGTCGTCGGAAAGCACGAAGTCGACCTTGCACACCCCTGGCCCGAAACGATAGCGCCGCAACGCTTTCGCATACCGTTCGGGAACGGCGTCGCCGTAGATGTCGAGGAGTGCGGTCGGCGCGGTGTCGTAGACGACCACACCGGGTGGCGGCGAGGTGACCGGTTCACCGACAATCAGTTCACCGCCGTGGGCCTGCAGGTCGCCGATCAGAGCGTCGGTGATCACCTGGGTGCCGCCGAGCGGAACGGGCCAGCCGGCGGTGTGCGCCACCGTGCCGAGCATGAGCCCGGCACCGCTGTTCACCGGCGACGGCATCCGCGAAATGGCGTGGGTGCCGACACCGGTGAACAGCGCGCGGGCGTCGTCGCCGCGCAGCGTCACCCATGCCGGGCTGCCCTGGGCGAGCACGCGAAGGCCGGTTCGTACCGTGGTCGGCAGGTCCGGCGGCAGCGAACGCTTGTCGCCGAGGAAGAAGCCCAGCACGCCGTCGGCGTGTTCGACGAGCGGGCCGAACAGTTTTCGCCAGGAGGCACCGTCGTCGAGTTCAGCACACGTGCGTTCGAGACTGCGGTAGCCGACGGCTGCCGGATGGTTCGGTAGCGGGTTGGCATAGGAGATGTCCGGGGAGATCAGCTGCACGCCTCGCGCGGCCAGGTCGAACTCCTTGAAGAACGGCGAGGCGATACCGAGGGGATGCACCGCCGAGCAAACGTCGTGGAGGATGCCGGGGAACTCCGGATCCGGCTCGCTGCGGGCACCGCCGCCGGGGGTGGGCTGCCCCTCGATGACCCGCACCGACAGACCCGCCCGGGCGCAGATGACCGCGGCGCTCAGTCCGTTCGGGCCGCTGCCGACGATGGTGACGTCCACGTTTCAATTCTGCGTTGCGATCGCGGTCACATCGAACAATCGCGGCATTTCTCACATCGGATGCGATCTCAACGGGCCCCGCGGCACCCATTAGGCTGTCCGGGTGAGTTTGCCTGTTGTACTGATTGCCGACAAGCTGGCCCAATCCACCGTGGACGCCCTCGGCGACGGGGTCGAAGTCCGCTGGGTCGATGGCCCAGACCGCGAGAAACTGCTGGCGGCGGTGCCCGACGCCGATGCGCTGCTGGTCCGTTCGGCCACCACGGTGGACGACGAGGTACTGGCCGCCGCGCCGAAGCTGAAGATCGTCGGCCGCGCCGGCGTGGGTCTGGACAACGTCGACGTCGACGCCGCCACCAAGCGCGGAGTCATGGTCGTCAACGCCCCTACGTCGAACATCCACACCGCCGCCGAGCATGCCGTCACGCTGCTGCTGGCCGCGGCCCGGCAGGTCCCGCAGGCCGACGCGTCGCTGCGGGAACACGAATGGAAGCGATCCAGCTTCAACGGCGTCGAGATCTTCGGCAAGACCGTCGGCGTGGTGGGGCTGGGCCGTATCGGACAGCTGTTCGCGCAGCGACTGGCCGCATTCGAGACCGATGTCATCGCCTACGACCCGTATGTGTCGGCCGCGCGGGCCACCCAGCTGGGCATCGAGCTGCTGCCGCTGGACGAGGTGCTCGCCCGTGCCGACCTGATCTCGGTGCACCTGCCGAAAACCGTTGAGACCAAAGGGATCATCGGGCGCGAGGCGCTGGCCAAGACCAAACCGGGGGTCATCATCGTGAACGCCGCCCGCGGCGGCCTGATCGACGAGCAGGCGCTGGCCGACGCCATTGTCAGCGGCCATGTGCGGGCCGCCGGCCTGGACGTCTTCGACACCGAGCCGTGCACCGACAGCCCGCTGTTCGAACTGCCGCAGGTGGTCGTCACGCCGCACCTGGGCGCGTCGACGTCGGAGGCGCAGGATCGCGCCGGCACCGACGTCGCCAAGTCAGTGCTGCTGGCACTGGCCGGGGAATTCGTGCCCGAGGCGGTCAACGTCTCCGGCGGCGCCGTCGGCGACGAGGTCGCGCCGTGGCTGGACATCGTGCGCAAGCAGGGTGTGCTGCTGGGCGCACTGGCCAAGACGGTGCCGACGTCGGTGTCGGTGGACGTGTACGGCGAGTTGGCCTCGGAGACCGCGCTCGACATCCTCAAGCTGTCGGCGCTGCGCGGGTTGTTCTCCGCCGTCACCGACGAGCCGATCACCTTCGTCAACACCCCGGCCCGGGCCGCCGAGCGCGGCGTCACCTCCGAGCTGACGACGTCCGCGGAGAGCCCGAACCACCGCAGCCTGGTCGACGTCCGCGCCGTCTATCCCGACGGTTCCCAGCTCAACGTGTCCGGCACGCTGACCGGCCCCAAGCAGGTGCACAAGATCGTCAACATCAACGGGCGCAACTTCGAACTGCGTGCCGAGGGCCTCAACCTGATCGCCAGCTACGCCGACAAACCGGGATCGCTGGGCAAGATCGGCACGATCCTGGGCAACGAGGGCATCGACATCCAGGCCGCAGCGTTGAGCCAGGACGTCGACGGCCCCGGCGCGACGGTCCTGCTGCGGGTGAACACGCCGGTGTCCCCGGAGACGCAGGCCGCGATCCGGGACGCAGTCGACGCCACGACGCTTGAACTGGTGGACCTGTCGTGAAACTTGCGGTCATCGCCGGTGACGGCATCGGGCCCGAGGTGATCGAGCAGGCCGGCCGGGTGTTGGACGCCGTGCTGCCGGGCATCGAGAAGACCGAATACGACCTGGGCGCACGGCGCTACCACGCGACCGGGGACATCCTGTCCGACAGCACCATCGAGGACCTGCGCGGCCACGACGCGATCCTGTTGGGCGCCATCGGTGACCCGTCGGTGCCACCCGGTCTGCTCGAACGGGGCCTGCTGCTGAAGCTGCGGTTCGCGTTGGACCACCACGTCAACCTTCGCCCGGGCCGACTGTATCCCGGTGTGGCGAGCCCAATTTCGGGTGTCCGCGACATCGACTTCGTCGTCGTCCGGGAGGGCACTGAGGGTCCGTACACCGGCAACGGTGGCGCCCTGCGGGTCGGGACGCCGCATGAGGTTGCCACCGAGGTCAGCGTCAACACGGCCTTCGGTGTGCAACGGGTGGTGCGCGACGCGTTCACCCGCGCGCAGGCCCGCCGCAAGCATCTGACCCTGGTGCACAAGACGAATGTGCTGGCGTTCGCCGGCAGCCTGTGGTCGCGCACCGTGGACGAGGTGGCCTACGAATTCCCCGACGTCGAGGTGGCATACCAGCACATCGACGCCGCCACCATCCACATGGTCACCGACCCGGGCCGCTTCGACGTGATCGTCACCGACAACCTGTTCGGCGACATCATCACCGACCTGGCGGCGGCGGTGTGTGGCGGGATCGGCCTGGCAGCCAGTGGCAACATCGACGCGACCCGCACCAATCCGTCGATGTTCGAGCCCGTGCACGGCAGTGCGCCGGACATCGCCGGGCAGGGCCTGGCCGATCCCACGGCGGCGGTGATGAGCGTGGCATTGCTGTTGGCGCACGTCGGTGAGGCCGGCGCGGCGGCGCGGGTGGACAACGCGGTCGAAGACCACTTGGCCACACGGGGCGACGAGAAGCTGTCGACGTCGCAGGTGGGCGATCGGATCCTCGAGCGACTCTAGGATCTCGCCAACCGCCACGGGGGTGGACACTGATCGAATAGTGTCTGCCCGTGGGATTTCTGAGTCCTGATCTACCCGTGGTCGACGTCGCCGAATGGCGTCGGGGAAGCCGGGCCGAGCGGCTGCGGCCGATGGCCCGGCACATCGCCGAGCGCGGCATGGGTTATCCCGACGTCTTCTACGTCCTGTACGCGGTGAAGATCGGCCTGTACATCCTGGTCGGCCTCGGATTCGCAATGGCCACCAAGGGAATCGACGGTTGGAGCAACATCGGCTTGTGGTGGACCGAGCCGATCGTCTTCCAGAAGGTCGTGCTGTGGTCGCTCCTGTTCGAGGTGCTCGGCCTGGGTTGCGGCTTCGGGCCGCTGACCGGAAAGGTCGCGCCGCCCTTGGGTTCACCGCTGTACTGGCTGCGCACCGGGACCATCCGGCAGCCGCCGTGGCCCGGCCGCATCCCGTTCACCGCCGGTGACCGTCGCGCGCCCGTCGATGTGGTGTGCTATGCCGCACTGCTGATTTCGGTGCTGTATGCGCTGTGTTCGGATGGCACCGGTTCGGTACCCGAACTCGACACCGAGGTGGGTGTCCTCCCGCATTGGAAGGCCGCCGTCGTGGTCGCGATCCTGGCGGCCGTCGGCCTGCGGGACAAGCTGATCTTCCTGGCCGCCCGCGGTGAGGTGTACGGAACACTGGCCCTGACCTTCCTGTTCGCGCCGGTGAACATGATCGTGGCGGCCAAGCTCGTCATGTTGTGTATCTGGTTCGGCGCCGCGGTGTCCAAGATGAATCGTCATTTTTCGTACGTGGTGGCGACCATGATGGCCAACAACCCGATCGTGCGGGTGAAGGCACTGCGGCGCAAGATGTTTCGGCGGTTTCCGGACGACCTGCAACCCAGCTGGATCCCGCGACTGCTGGCCCACACCGGTACGGCTATCGAGTTGCTGGCGCCACCGGTGCTGTTCTTCTGCCACGGCGGACCGCTCACGTATGTCGCGGCGGGCCTGCTGATTGCGCTGCACCTGATCATCCTGACGTCGATTCCGCTGGGTGTGCCGCTGGAGTGGAACGTCTACATGCTCTTTGCGATCGTGACGCTGTTCGTCGATAAAGCGTCATTCGGGTTGGCGGATCTGCAGTTCCCGCAGGCGTCGTGGGTGGTCGCACTGCTTGCGGTGGTGCTGACGACGATCGTGATCGGCAATATCTTCCCGCGCCGGGTGTCGTTCCTGCCGGGTATGCGCTACTACGCCGGCAACTGGGATCTGTCGGTGTGGTGCCTGACCGACTCGGCGTGCGAGAAGATCGCCGAGGAGCGCATCGGACTCGGGCTGTTGCCGCACAAGCAGATCGAGAAGTTCTACGCCGGTGAGGACCCCGAGGCGGCCGACGTGCCCAAGGAACTCGCATTGGCGTTCCGGGTGATGTTCGCCAACGGGCGGGGATTGCTGACGCTGCTGAACCGGGCCATTCCGGAGGGTCGTGAGGACGACTACGCGATTATCGAGGGGGAACAGTTCTGCGCGTACGCGATCGGCTGGAACTTCGGCGACGGGCATCTGCACAACGAGCAACTGATCGCCGCGGTGCAGAATCGGTGCCACTTCGAACCGGGGGAGGTGCGGGTGATCCTGCTCGACGGTCAGCCGATCCACCGGCAGTGGCATGAGTACCGGTTGGTCGACGCGGCGACGGGCGAGTTCGAGCGCGGCACGTTTCGGATCGCCGACACCTGCGCCCGCCAGCCGTGGCAGGACGACGTGCCGGTGCAGGTGCACCAGGCCTGATTCGGGATCAGCCGGGGTCGGGGCCGGGATCGGTGTCGGTGGCCGGGTCGGTGTCGGCAAGGAGTTCTTCGGGGTGGTGCAGCCGGTTGACCTGGGGTGGGCCGGTGCCGTCGGTCCAGCCCAATCGGCCTTCGGCGGTAACCGTGGTGGCGTAGATACCTTGGGATACAGCACGATTCGACCGGCCGCAGGCGAAGTAGAGGTTGTCGGCGTCGGTGGGCCCGCCGTTGGTGAAGTCGACGGCGTGGTGAACTTCGCTGCGGTCGCCGGGCGCGTCGCAGTTCGGATGGGTGCACCCGTGGTCGCGGCCGTAACATGCGATCCGCTGGTCGGGGGTGGCCAGTCGGTGCGAGCGCCCGAGATAAAGCGGGCGTTGACAGTGGTTTTCGAACACCAACAGGTACTGCAGTGCACCGGCTCCGGCCGCGGCGATCAGATCCCGCATCGGAAGTGTGGTGCCGCTACCCGTGCGGGCGGGGGCAGGCATCGGCACGTCGGGGTCGACGCAGGCGGCGGCGGCCTGCTCGAGTTCCGCCACGGTGGTGGTGGCGATGATGGTGACCGGCAGCCCGCGGTGGGTGCCCAACTGCCCGGAGGAGATGGCGGTGGTCAGGCCCCACTCGAAGGCGTCGTGTGCACGTTGGGAGGCGGTGCGAGTGTCGGTGGCGGCGTCGACGACGGTCTTTTCAGACTCCGGGACGTGGTGGCCGGGCCGGACCGCCGCGGCGACGGCATCGAACGCGGCGCGGGCCCGAGGTGTCAGGTAGCCCGAGATCTTGCTCATGCCGTCGACGCCGGGGCGACTCACCACCAGGGCACGGCGGCGGGCGCGGTCGGTGTCGTCGAAGGTGCCGTCGGGGTTGAGGGTGTCGGCGAGTTTCTGTCCGACAGCGGCGACGAAGTTGGCATCCTGGGTGCGGGCGTGGGCGACGAGAGTGCGTTCGGCACGGTCGCGGTCCTCGATGGAGACGTTGTGACGCAACCGATTCAGGCCGGTGCAGACTTCCTGCAGATGGTCCTCGCCGATCTCGCCCGCCGCCACGGCCGCACCCAGTTCGGGGAGTTCGGGCGGGGTGGGCGGACCGCTCAGGGAGCGACGCGGCGTGATCCGCGCAGCGACCTTCATGCGGCGGCGAACCTCTCCGGCGGGGATGCGCAGCCGGGTGCGGATCACGTCCACCAAGCGCACGGCGGCGGGCATGGCCGAGTCGTTCGGCCCGTCGGGAGGGTCGGCCAGCTCGCCGAAGATGCGGTAGGACAGGCCGCGGTTCACCCGATGCTGGTTTTCCAGGCGCTCGGCCAGCTCGACGCGAAAAGCGTTGCCCAGCAAATCCGTCGACGTGGCGCGCACCCGCGCGAGCGCGGCGTCGATCAGCTCGAGATCGGCACGCAGCTGGTCCCGGATCAGCTCGGGCGGGGCGAGGGACATGACCCCACGGTAGGGGAACAAACGTTCGATTTCAGGTCGGTGGGGCGAAACTGTGGATGAAACCCGGTCTGTGGATAACTACCCGGACCCGGCCGGGTGACGCAGCGGATCTGCGTGCACCGGCACCAACGGCAATGCCGCCAACGGGAACAGCGCACAGACCGCGAAAGCGGCGGAGAAACCGAGCGCGGTGATCAGCGCGCCGAACGCCGGCGGCACGATTCCGGCCGTGAACAACTGGCTGGTGTTCTGCACGCCCAGGGCGCGACCGCTCCAGAACGGGCCGGCGATCTCGGCGATCGCGGTGAACGCCAGGCTGTTGTCGGACACCGTCACCACCGATGCCACCACCATGACGACCACGGCCAGGGGCGAATCGAGCCGGTCGAGTAGTGCCAGCAGGCCCATCGAGGCGGCCGCGGCCGCGGCGATCCAGCGCACCGGGTGCAGTCGCGAGCCCGCCAGATCCGACCAACGTCCGGCCGCGATACGCCCTGCGGCGCCGAATAATTGGGCCACGGTGACCATCAGGCCGGCCGCGCCGGCCGACCAGCCGCGTTCAGTCATCAGCCACACCAGGGTGAACGTCCACACCAGCACCTGCGGCACCACCAGCAGCAGCGACACCGCGTGGATGCGCCACAACGTCGACGATCCCCGGTACGGGTTGGCCAGGTCGTCGGGATGGGCCTGCCCGCGCGGTGGACGCGGGGGATCGAGCACCCCGACGGCCGTCACCACGGCTGCCAGCGCGCATACGGCGGCCGGGAAGAGCAACGCCGCCGACACCCCGTGTGACTGGGCCAGCCGTGGAATCACCAAGGCGCCCAACGCCACACCGAGGGGTTGGGCGGTCTGGCGGATGCCCATCACCAGCCCGCGCCGATCGGGCGGGAACCAGCCGACGACCAACCGGGCGCTGGCCGAGTTGCTCGACGCCGCCGCCATACCGCCCAGGAACAGGAAGGCCGCGACCCCCACCAGCGAGTGGGCCGACGCCGCCGCGAAGGCCGCCGCGGCCGTCAACGCCGAACCGGCGGCCAGCACGACACGCTCGCCGACCCGGTCGACGAGATATCCCCAGGCGATCAGCGTGACGACCATGCCGAAGCTCGGCATCGCCGAAATCAGGCCTGCGCGCGACAGATCGAGCCCGCGTTCGCTGTGCAGCGTGGGGATCAGAAATGCCGCGCCGTTGATGAAAACGTTGGCAAATAACGTCGCGCCGAGCGCGATCGCCAGCATCGACCAGCGCCGCGCGGTACCGATTTGCGGGGCGGTCATCACGCCATCGTGTCACAGCGTCCCAGGATGCTGAACACTATGTCCGGATGGTGAGACGTCAGCCGGTGGCGGCCAACCCGTCGTGCCGGCGGTACGAGCGGTCGCCACCGGTTTCGGCCAGCCCGCGGTTGATGAACCCGAGGCGGGCGCGTTGACCCAATTCCTCACTGATCCAAGTCATTCCGGGAAGCACGCGGCGATACTCGAAGACCCGGTTGGCCGCCGCGGACGCCAGCACGACGGCCTGCAGCGCCTTGTTGTCCGGCAAGCCCAGGCGGTCGGCGTTCGACTTGCCGAGCACAAGGCGGCTGTACGAGGACAGGTACCCCCGCGCGAACGCCATCACCCGGGGTTCGTCGCGGCTACCGTGCAGCGCATCGGCCAGCCGCTTGGAGTCGTCATCGGGCAGGAACTCGGTGTCGGCTTCGAGCCAGAACAACCGCCAGGTGTCCTCCTCGCACGTCGGCACCAGTTCCGGATGCACTCCCATCAACAGCCCGACGTAGCGCCAGAAGTGGAACACCGCGTCGCGTTCGCGGTCGGTGAATCGCAACCCCATCGCCTGGCAGCCCGCCAGATTCGCCAACGAGAACAGCATCAGCGTCCCCGCCATCTGCACCTGGTTGACCGGGGTGTCCCACGCGTCGAAGTCCCAGTCCTCACGGCGGGCCATCGCTGCGCGCACCATCGCGTGCATCAGCCGCACCCGCAGTGTCCCGGTGAATCCGCGGGCGAACCGGTCCAGCCCCCCGGGAGAGGTGACGTCGATGTACCACTGGGCCGTCTCGTTGAGCCGGCGCGGCGCCATCCGGCGCAGATCCCCGGTGCCCACCAACGGCTTGTCGGCCTTGGAGGCCAAGTAACCGCCAGTGAGCGCCAGCCCCGGCAGCGCCAAACCGATGCCGACAAGCCCGGTGCGCATGCAGACCCGCGCGGCCAGCGCCAGCTTGTCGTGGTCCAGCCAGTACGGCTCGTCCTCGGCGGCGGTCATGAACGCCACCAGCTCCGGTGGCGGGTCGGCCACCGCGTCCAGGCCGCCGTCGATAGCGGCCTCGAACATCGCGCGGCCCTCCCCGGTGGGCAGCCGTTGGATCATTGCCACCAGGTTGTCGGCCAGCGGGTCGCCGAGGTCGGCGAACCGCCGGAACGAGGCGTGCTGCGCTGCGGTGGCGCGCACGTCGCCGGTTGCCAGCAACCGTATGAACATGTTGAAGGGGAACTCGGTCAGGGATGCCGGATTCGGCAGTTTCTCTGGTGGCGACCCCATGCACAGCCCTTCCGTCGTGCCTCTCCGGCTATCTGGTGACAGTTTTCACCAGATATTGACGTCGGTCAATGGTGCAACAATCGAAGTCATGGCAACGCGGGCCCGCACCTATGCGGGTGTGACCTCGGGCGAGCGCCGGGCCAAGCGGCAGGCGGCGCTGTTCGATGCGGCGCTGGACCTCGTCGCGGCCGGGGGAGTCGCGTCGCTGACCGTCCGCGGGGTGTCGGCAGCGGCCCGGCTCAACGACCGGTACTTCTATGAAAGCTTCCGCAGCACAGACGAATTGCTGCTGGCGCTGTTCGACGACCAGGTCACCCGGGCGTCGACGGACATGCTCACGGCGATCGCGAAGAGCCCGCCGGATCCGACCGTGCGGGCGCGGGCGGCCATCGGCAGCGGTCTGCGCTGGATCACCGACGATGCACGCCGCGGGCCACTGCTGATCGAATCGCAGTCAACTGAGGGCCTGCGCGCCCGCCGACGGGATCTGGTCACCTCGTTGGCACGGGTGATGGCCGACCAGGGCAGGGCGTTGTTGGCCGGCCAGCAGGCTCTCGATCCGGACATGGACCTGGCCGCGTTGACGCTCGTCGCCGGCGGGTTCGACCTGGTCACCAGGTGGTTGCGCGGTGAACTCGACGTCACTCGCGAGCATCTGGAGGATTTCCTGGTGGCGATGGTGACTGCGCGGCGGATCGGTTGAGAGCGTTGACCTCCCAAATGATGACGTGAGCAAGACGGCAGCCGCGGGCGTGAAGGGGACCAGCCGATCCTGCTCCTCGCCCGGTTCGCGAGGTGAACCCGTGTCGCCACCAAAGAGTTGATTCATGAGTGGGCCAGTTCGAGGTTCTAGAGGTGCCGACGGACCGGACGGCGAGGTTGATTGCATTGCCTCGGCGGCGGCGTTGGTGCAGTATTTTCCGGTCCTTCATGCGGGCCAAGACCCATGTGGAGCGGGCCGGGTGGACACGCCACCACCTCACCAAAGCCACCGCCCTGCATGTCGCCGTGCTCGCCGGCCGCATCCACGACGTCCCGGTGACCGGGAAATGGCCCAGCAACAGGGGCCAGTCCGGTCAACCATCCACCACAACCCGGCGACACCCTCGTCGGACACTGGTGAGGATGGCAGCCACAGCGATCTGGCCCCTGCCGGACAAGGGGAGCGCGCCCCCTACCCGCAACAGCCTTCACGGCTACACCTGGGGACGTCGTCGGCACAGGCGAACAAGCAAGCCCCCCAACGATTCACCAGCCCGCGTGCTGTGACTCATGAATCAACTCTTAGTCTTGCCCAATGCGCCTGGGACGAATCGCCAGCCCCGACGGTGTCACCTTCGTCTCCATCGAGGGTGACGACGGTGCGGAGGTGTGCAGAGAAATCGCCGAGCATCCGTTCGGCACGCCGACGTTCACCGGCCGGTCCTGGCCACTGGCCGACGTGCGGCTGCTGGCCCCGATCCTGGCCAGCAAGGTGGTGTGCATGGGTAAGAACTACGCCGCCCACGCCGAGGAGATGGGCAGCGTCGCACCGGAGGACCCGGTGATCTTCCTCAAGCCGAACACCGCGATCATCGGCCCGAACGTGCCGATCCAGCTGCCGGCCGACGCCCACCCGGTGCACCACGAGGGCGAGCTGGCGGTGGTGATCGGCCGGCCGTGCAAGGACGTGCCGGCCGCCCGGGCCAAGGAGAACATCCTGGGCTATACGATCGCCAACGACGTGTCGGCCCGCGATCAGCAGCAGCAGGACGGGCAGTGGATGCGGGCCAAGGGGCACGACACGTTCTGCCCGGTCGGACCGTGGATCGTCACCGCTCTGGACCCCGGCGACCTCGAGCTGACGACCACGGTCAACGGTCAAGTGCGCCAGCAGTCGAACACCGCGCTGATGCTGCACGACGTCGGCGCGATCGTCGAATGGGTGTCGGCGGTGATGACGCTGCTGCCGGGTGATCTGATCCTGACCGGCACCCCCGAGGGCGTGGGCCCGATCGAGGACGGCGACACCGTCAGCGTCACCATCTCCGGGATCGGGACGCTAACGAATCCCGTTGTGCGCAAAGGAAAGTCATGACCGAACACGTTCGCGTCCGATTCTGCCCCTCGCCGACGGGCATCCCGCACGTCGGGCTGATCCGCACCGCGCTGTTCAACTGGGCCTACGCCCGTAACACCGGCGGCGACTTCGTTTTCCGCATCGAGGACACCGACGCCGCCCGCGACAGCGAGGAGAGCTATGCCGCGCTGCTGGACGCGCTGCGCTGGCTCGGCCTGGACTGGGACGAGGGCCCGGAGGTCGGGGGTCCTCACGGGCCCTACCGGCAGTCGCAGCGTCGCGAGATCTATCGGAAGGTCATCGAGAAACTCCTGGCGGCCGGGGAGGCCTACGAGGCGTATTCGACGCCGGAGGAGGTGGAGGCCCGGCATCTGGCCGCCGGCCGCAATCCCAAACTCGGCTACGACAACTTCGACCGGGACCTGACCGACGAACAGCGCGACGCCCACCGCGCCGAGGGCCGAAATCCCGTGCTGCGGCTTCGGATGCCCGACACCGACATGACGTGGCACGACCTGGTGCGCGGCGAGATGACGTTCCCGGCCGGCTCGGTGCCCGACTTCGCGATCACTCGCGGCAACGGGGATCCGTTGTACACCTTGGTGAATCCGGTCGACGATGCCCTGATGAAGATCACCCACGTGCTGCGCGGCGAGGATCTGCTGCCGTCCACGCCCCGGCAGCTGGCGCTGTACCAGGCTTTGATCCGCATCGGCGTGGCCGACTCGACTCCGCAATTCGCTCATCTGCCACCGGTTCTGGGCGACGGCAACAAGAAGCTGTCCAAACGGGACCCGCAGTCCAACCTGTTCCTGCACCGCGATCGCGGCTTCATCCCCGAGGGACTGCTGAATTACCTTGCGCTGCTGGGCTGGTCGATCGCCGACGACCGCGACGTGTTCAGCCTGCCGGAGATGGTCGCCGCGTTCGACGTCGCCGACGTGAACTCCAACCCGGCCCGCTTCGACCAGAAGAAGGCCGACGCGCTGAACGCCGAGCACATTCGCCGCCTCGGCGAGGACGTGTTCGCCGACCGGCTGGCCGCCTACCTGCTGGCCCAGGGGCACCGCCTCGAGATGACGCCCGCTGCATTCGCGGAGGCCGCCCGGTTGGTGCAGACCCGTATCGTGGTGCTCGGTGATGCCTGGGCGCTGCTGAAGTTCCTCAGCGACCGTGAGTTCGAGCTGGATCCCAAGGCTGCCGCCAAGGAGCTCGGCCCCGACTCCGCGCCGGTGCTCGACGCGGCCTTGGGCGCGCTGTCCACGTTGGACCGGGCGGGGGACTGGACGACGCCGAACATCGAAGCCGCCCTGAAGTCCAGCCTGATCGACACGCTGGAACTCAAGCCGCGCAAGGCGTTCGGCCCCGTCCGGGTAGCCGTCACCGGCTCGTCGGTCAGTCCGCCGCTGTTCGAGTCGATGGAGTTGCTGGGCCGCGAGCGCACCATGGCCCGCCTCCGGGCCGCCCGGAGCGCGCCGAACTGACAGCGATTAAAGGCTGCCCGGAATGTTTGGTAGTCTTGCCGACGGCCCTGGCGGGCTGGAACCGGTCACCCGATCCGTGCAAGCTCCCCGGAAATGGTGTCTGACCAGCAACAATGGGTAGCCAATGGGGTATGGTGTAATTGGCAACACAGCTGATTCTGGTTCAGCCATTCTAGGTTCGAGTCCTGGTACCCCAGCAGTTCGACAAGATCTCGACAATTAGGTCGGCCATCGCCGCTGAGCTATGCTGACCGTCGCAGAAAGTTCTGGCCCCCGTCGTCTAGCGGCCTAGGACGCCGCCCTCTCACGGCGGTAGCGTGGGTTCGAATCCCATCGGGGGTACACAATTCCTCTTCACCCGGACTTGGTTTCAGCGCTCCCTGCGAGGGTCACTCGCACGTTGTCGCAGTCACCGCTGAAACCGTCCGCGCGGTGACTGCCGAATCGCGACTACGCGGGCGCCGTCGATCCCGACATCGGCATGGCCGACATGCCGAGCTTGCGGTGGTCCCACGACCGGGTGCGGGTCGAGTTCAGTCGTACGGCCACCCGCTTGTTCATCATCATGTCGACGGCGGGTTTCATCTCCTCGGTGTAGGGACCGGTGTATCGCTCCCACACGCTGACGCCCACCGTGAAGATGGTGTCCGGGTCGTCGACGATCTCGACGAAGCCCTCGAACGACACCCCGCGCAGGGTGTCGTAGGTGTCGCCGTCCTCGATCATGAACGTGAAGCGGGGGTCGCGCAGCAGGTTGACGGCCTTCTGCGACTTGATCTTCGTCTCCAGCCAGATGTCCCCGTCGACGATGCCGTACCACATCGCCACCAGATGCGGCTGACCGTCGGACCCGATGGTGGCCAGGGTTCCGGTGCGGCTCCTGGCGACGAAGTCGGTGATCTCGTCGTCGGACATCACGATCTGCGAGCGCTGGTTGGTTCCCATGGGCGCAAGTGTGTCAGTAGCATCTGCGAGGTGACTTCGGCGGGGCCGTCAAATGGGTTGCCGCGCAGCCTCGGTGTGGCGGACGCGGTCCTCGTCGGTCTGGGGGCCATGCTGGGGGCCGGCATCTTCGCCGCGCTCGGCCCCGCCGCGGCGGCCGGCGGTTCCGGGCTGCTCGCCGGCCTGGCCGTCGCGGGCATGATCGCCTATTGCAACGCCCTCTCGTCGGCGAGACTGGCTGTGCGCTACCCGGTTTCCGGTGGCACGTATGTCTACGGCCGGGAACGGTTGGGTCCCTTCTGGGGCTATCTGGCCGGGTGGGGATTCGTCGTCGGAAAGACCGCGTCCTGTGCGGCCATGGCGTTGACGGTGGGTTCCTACGTCTGGCCCGCGCAGGCCCACCTCATAGCGGTGTCGGCGGTCGCGGTGGTCACCGCGGTCAACTGCGCCGGCGTGCAGAAGTCGGCCCGGCTGACCCGGACGATCGTGGTGGCGGTGCTCGTCGTGCTGGCGGCGGTGGTTGCCGCGATCGTCGGCTCGGGTGACTGGGACGCGGCACGGTTGGACTACGGCGCGCCCCAATCGATCGCGGGCGTCCTGCAGTCGGCCGGATTGCTGTTCTTCGCGTTCGCCGGTTATGCGCGGATCGCGACCCTGGCCGAAGAGGTGCGCGACCCGGCGCACGTCATTCCTCGGGCGATCCGGGTGGCGTTGGCCATCACGTTGACCGTCTATCTCGCCGTGGCGGTAGCCGCTCTCGGCGTGCTGGGACCGGACCGGCTGGCCGAGTCGACCGCTCCGCTGCTCGCCGCGGTGCGCGCCGCGGGCGCCGATCGGCTGGTTCCGGTGGTCGCCGTCGGTGCGGCTCTGGCCGCGACGGGAGCGCTACTGGCGCTGTTGCTCGGGGTGTCGCGGACCGCCCTGGCGATGGCGCGCGACGGTTACCTGCCGCGCACTTTGGCGGTGGTGCACCCGAGATTCGCGGTTCCGCAACACGGCGAGATTGCAATCGGGGTGGTGGTGGCGGTCCTGGCGGCGACGGTGGATCTGCGCGGCGCCATCGGCTTCTCGTCGTTTGCGGTGCTGACCTACTACGCCATCGCCAATGCGTCGGCCTTCACGCTGGGTCGATCCCGGACGATTCCCGTTGTCGGCGGCATCGGCTGTGTCGTACTCGCTTTCACGCTGCCGACCGCATCGGTGCTGGCCGGCGCTGCGGTGTTGGCGGTGGGTGCCCTGCTGTACACGGCGCGGCGGCCGCGATCGGCGGTGTGATTCCCGGGGGCGGTCAGAGCCGGCGGGTCAGCGCCTCGGCCGCGGCCACCAGGTCGGTGGCCCAGCGCTCGCCGGGGCGGCGGCCCATCCGGTCGATCGGGCCGGACACCGAGATCGCCGCGATCACCGCGCCGGTGGCGTCGCGCACGGGTGCGGACACGCTGGCCACCCCGGGCTCGCGCTCGGCGGCGCTCTGTGCCCAGCCGCGCCGGCGGACCTCGGCCAGCGCCCGGTCGGTGAACATCGCCGTCGGCAGCACCGCCTCGCGGGTGGCCGCGTCGGCGTAGGCCAGCAGGACTTTCGCGCCCGAACCGGCGGTCATCGGCAACCGGGTGCCGACGGGCACGGTGTCGCGAAGTCCCGCAGGGGGTTCCAGCGCGGCCACGCAGACGCGGGAGGCGCCGTCCTGCCGGTACAGCTGCACGCTCTCGCCGGTGATCTCACGCAACCGGGGTAGCACTGCCGCGCCGGCGGCCAGCAGCGGATCGTCGACGTGGGCGGCCAGTTCGGTCAGCGCCGGGCCCAGCTGCCAGCGCCCGTCTCCGCCGCGGGCCAGCAACCGGTGTACCTCCAGCCCGGCGGCCAGGCGATGCGCGGTGGCGCGGGGAAGCCCGGTGCGGTCGCAGAGTTCGGCCAGCCCGCACGGTGAATCGGCGATCGCGTGCAGCACCCCCACGGCTTTGTCGAGGACGCCGATACCGCTATCCTGTCTCACAGAGAGATACTAACTTCCCGTATGTTGAGATAGCCAGCCCGCGTGAATTCCGGCCGCGGGGGAATCGAGAAGCGATGTCCACCAGTTCAGGGCCCATCGAACGGCCCATCGAACGGCCCAGGACGATGGCCGAGAAGGTCTGGGCCGACCACGTTGTGGCGTCCGGCGCCGGCGAGCCCGATCTGATCTACATCGACCTGCATCTGGTGCACGAGGTGACCAGCCCGCAGGCATTCGACGGGCTGCGGCTGGCCGGCCGCCCGGTGCACCGCCCCGATCTGACGATCGCCACCGAGGATCACAACGTCCCGACGGTCGACATCGACAAACCGATCGCCGACCCGGTGTCGCGCACCCAGGTCGAGACGCTGCGGCGCAACTGCGCGGAATTCGGTATCCGGTTGCATCCCATGGGTGATGCCGAACAGGGCATCGTGCACATCATCGGGCCGCAACTGGGACTGACCCAGCCGGGGATGACGATCGTATGCGGCGACAGCCACACCTCGACCCACGGCGCGTTCGGCGCGATCGCGATGGGCATCGGCACCTCCGAGGTCGAACACGTGCTCGCCACCCAGACCCTGCCGCTCAAACCGTTCAAGACGATGGCGGTCAACGTCGACGGAGTCCTGCCGGCCGGTGTCACCGCCAAGGACATCATCTTGGCGGTGATCGCCAAGATCGGAACCGGCGGCGGTCAGGGCCATGTCATCGAATATCGCGGCAGCGCCATCGAATCGCTGTCGATGGAAGGCCGGATGACGGTCTGCAACATGAGCATCGAGGCCGGCGCGCGCGCCGGCATGGTGGCCCCCGACCAGACCACCTATGAGTATCTGAAGGGCCGTCCGCACGCGCCGACCGGCGCGGACTGGGACCGCGCGGTGGCGGCCTGGGACACGTTACGCACTGATCCCGGAGCGGAATTCGACACCGAGGTCTACATCGACGCGGCGACCCTGAGCCCATTCGTCACCTGGGGCACCAATCCCGGGCAGGGTGTGCCGCTGTCGGCCGAGGTCCCCGACCCCGAGCTGATGACCGACGACGACGCCAGGCAGGCCGCCGAGAAGGCGTTGGCGTATATGGACCTTCGGCCGGGCGCGGCGATGCGGGACATCGCCGTCGACGCGGTGTTCGTGGGTTCGTGCACCAACGGGCGTATCGAGGATCTGCGGGCGGTGGCCGAGGTGCTGCAGGGCCGGACGGTCGCCGACGGTGTGCGGATGCTGATCGTGCCAGGCTCGATGAAGGTGCGGGCGCAGGCCGAATCGGAAGGGCTGGCCGACGTATTCACCGCGGCCGGCGCCGATTGGCGGCAGGCGGGCTGCTCGATGTGCCTGGGGATGAACCCGGATCAGCTGTCGCCGGGGGAGCGCTGCGCGTCGACGTCCAACCGCAATTTCGAAGGCCGACAGGGCAAAGGCGGGCGCACGCACCTGGTTTCGCCGGTGGTGGCCGCCGCTACCGCGGTGCGCGGCACGCTTTCGTCACCGGCGGATCTCACCTAAGGAGAGGGAGCCTGATGGAGGCATTTCACACCCACACCGGCATCGGCGTCCCGCTGCGACGCTCCAACGTCGACACCGACCAGATCATCCCTGCGGTGTATCTGAAGCGGGTCACGCGAACGGGTTTCGATGACGGACTCTTCGCCGCCTGGCGCGCCGACCCGAGCTTCATCCTGAATCTCAGCCCGTTCGACAAGGGTTCAGTCCTGGTGGCCGGCCCTGACTTCGGCACCGGATCCTCGCGCGAGCACGCCGTCTGGGCGCTCATGGACTACGGATTTCGGGTCGTCATCTCGCCGCGATTCGCCGATATTTTCCGGGGGAACGCCGGTAAGGCCGGACTGCTTGCGGCGCAAGTGAGCCACGACGACGTCGAACTGCTTTGGAAGTTGATCGAACAAAGTCCGGGCTTGGAACTCACTGTCAATCTTCAAGATCGGATTATCACCGCGGGAACGGTGGTGGTGCCGTTCACGATTGACGACTACACCGCCTGGCGATTGCTCGAAGGCCTTGACGATATTGGCCTTACGCTGCGCAAACGCGACGAAATCGAGGCCTTCGAAGCGCATCGGCCGTCGTGGAAACCGCGCACTCTGCCCGCTCCGTGACCACCCCACAAGGGGTTTGAAATCCCGGCCCGTCGGCTTTTTCGAGGCGCCAAGCGGCCCAACCGGATTGCCGCGGGGTCGGGGAAAATAGTTCGCCAGAATCGGCGAAACTGCGCGTGGCACTTGGAAATCAGCCTTGCCAGGGTCTACCGTGTCCTCTAGTCGGCCCAAGGAGGGCCACTAATTCCCGGAGGGTTTGCATGAACAAAGCAGAGCTCATCGACGTACTCACGGAGAGACTGGGCTCGGACCGTCGGCAGGCGACCGCCGCCGTCGAGCACATTGTCGACACCATTGTGCGTGCCGTGCACAAGGGCGAGAGTGTGACCATCACCGGCTTCGGTGTTTTCGAGCAGCGCAAGCGCGCCGCCCGTGTCGCGCGTAACCCGCGCACCGGCGAGACGGTGAAGGTGAAACCGACCTCCGTGCCCGCGTTCCGCCCGGGTGCTCAGTTCAAAGCCGTTGTCGCCGGCGCGCAGAAGCTCCCGTCGGAAGGGCCCGCCGTGAAGCGCGGTTCCGTCGGTGGCGGTACCGTCCGCAAGGCCGCGGCCAAGAAGGCCGTCAAGAAGGCCGTCGTGCGCAAGGCCGTCGTGAAGAAGGCCGTGGCCAAGAAGGCGCCGGTGCGCAAGGCCGCCGTCAAGAAGGCCGTCGTCAAGCAGGCGCCGGTGCGTAAGGCCGCCGTGAAGAAGGCGGTCGTGAAGAAGGCCGCCGTCAAGAAGGCCGCTCCGGCCGTCAAGAAGGCCGCTGTGAAGAAGGCCGCTCCGGCGAAGAAGGCCCCGGCCAAGAAGGCGCCGGTGCGCAAGGTCGCCGTCAAGAAGGTCGCGGCCAAGAAGGCGCCGGCCAAGAAGGGTCGCAAGTAGATCGACAGTCGGCACTGACAGAAACACCGCGGTAGCAACAACTCCCGCGGTGTTTCTGTCAGCGGGCGGACTATTTTCCGACGGCCGCCAACGGGCTGCCGATGTGGTCGGCCGCGATCAGCTTGCCGTCCGCGATCGACAGCACCCACACGCTGCCCTTGCGGTTGCGGGACTTGTCGGGTCGCGCCCCGTCCCGTTGACTCCACCATGCGATGAGGTCGGGAATCACCTTGCCCTGCGTGCAGATCACCCGCGTGCCGGACTTCGCGGCGATTTCCAACATACGCTGGCGCGCGCGCTTGGGGTGATCCGTATACGCCTCCTCGGTCAGGGTCGGCTCGTCGTGGATGCGCGTCGAAAGCTCGTCGGCCAGCGGTTCGAGGGTCTGGTGGCAGCGCACCCGGTCGGCCGCATGCAGGTCCGTCGCGCCGAACGCCAGCAGCAGCCACACCAGGGATTCGGCCTGGGCCCGGCCGTGTTTGTCGAGCGGCCGCTTGCGGTCGTCACCGTTGTAGCGGCTCCTGCGGCCCGCGGTGCCGTGCCGGACGATCAGCACCGTCCGGGTGTCGGCCGGCTGTTTGGTGAACCCGCGCAACACCTTCCGGTCGTGCGGGTAGGTCAGCTTGGCCAGCGCATCGGCGACGGGCAGCCAGATCAGCTGGTCGACTTCGCGGTTCGGGCTGAACTCGCCCTCGCCGGCCCGCGCCGCCCAGTAGACGACCTTCTTGACGGTGTCACCTACCGGGTAGCTCACCGACGTCAACCGCCGGCCCAGCCGGGCGTGAAAGCCCGTCTCCTCGAAGATCTCCCGCACCGCGGCGACCGCCTCGGTCTCGCCGGGATCGATCTTGCCCTTCGGCAGCGACCAGTCGTCGTAGCGCGGCCGGTGGATGACGGCGATCTCGGGTGCCGCGTCGTCGCTGTGGCCCGCATCGACTTGCCCCGGCCGCCACAGCACCGCGCCGGCGGCGAGTATCTGCGCTGGCCGCCCGGCCGTATCTACGGACACCTCAACTCCTGCAGGTAATCCGGCGCCCTGCAACGCCGGAAAGAAACAAATGGCCGGTTATGGGTGGCTGTGCTTATCTATCATCGAGGCCTGGTGATCACGAACCGTCTCGCCTTCGTGCGGAAGCGCGGTCCAGGAACCGTCGGATCCCAGTTCCCAGCATCGGGTCGCGGGGTCCATCGCCGATTCGAATACCTCATCAAGTTGAGCCGTCAACCTGGGCTCCCTGACCTGAGCCATCACCTCCACCCGCCGGTCGAGGTTACGATGCATCATGTCGGCGCTGCCGATCCAGAACTCGTTGATGGCGTTGAAGTGAATAATGCGTGAGTGCTCGAGGAACCGGCCGAGGATCGAGCGCACCACGATGTTCTCCGAGAAGCCGGCCGCACCCGGCCGCAATGCGCAGATGCCGCGCACCACCACCTCGACACGCACCCCTGCCTGTGAGGCCCGATAGAGCGCGTCGATCACCTGCTCGTCGACCACTGCGTTCATTTTCATCCGGATCCGGGCGTCGGCGCCGCCGCGCGCTGCCTCCACCTCCCGCCCGATCCGCTCGATGATGCCCTTTCGCACACTGTGCGGAGCGACCAACAGGTTGCGGTAACCGACCTTTCGTGAGTACCCGGTCAGCGAGTTGAACAGATCGGTGAGGTCTGCGCCGATGTCCGGCGCCGCGGTGAGCAGACCGACGTCCTCGTAGAGGCGGGCCGTCTTCGGGTTGTAGTTGCCGGTGCCGATATGGCAGTACCGGCGGATGGTCGAGCCTTCGCGGCGCACCACCAGCGCGGTCTTGCAGTGAGTCTTCAACCCGATCAACCCGTAGACGACGTGCACGCCGGCCTGCTCCAGCTTGCGTGCCCACGTGATGTTGGCCTGCTCGTCGAATCGGGCCTTGATCTCGACGAGTGCCGCGACCTGCTTACCGGCCTCTGCGGCGTCGATGAGCGCGTTGACGATCGGGGAGTCGCCCGACGTCCGGTACAGCGTCTGCTTGATGGCCAACACATTCGGGTCGGCCGCGGCCTGCTCGATGAACCGCTGCACCGTCGTCGAGAACGCGTCGTAGGGATGGTGCACCAGGACGTCACCGTCGTGCAGGGTCGCGAAAATGCTCTTCGGGGTTTCGCGTTCGCCGAACGCGGGCGGCGTGGCCGGCACGAACGCGCGGTCCTTGAGTGCGGGCCGGTCCAGCCCGTACACCTGCCACAGTGACGACAGATCCAGCAGCCCGGGCAGTTGGATGACGTCGCCGGGATCGACGTCGAGTTCGCGCAGCAGCAGTTCGAGCGTGTTCTCGGTCATGTCGTCGGCCACCTCGAGGCGCACCGGCGAGCCGAACCGGCGGCGGGCCAGTTCACGTTCGAGGGCCTGCAGCAGATCCTCGTCGCGGTCCTCTTCGACTTCCATGTCCGCGTTGCGGGTGATCCGGAAGGCATGGTGCTCCACGATTTCCAGCCCCGGGAACAACACCGGCAGGAACGCCGCGATGAGTTCCTCCATCGGCAGGAACCGCATGTGATGGTGCCCGTCCTCGCGTTCGTCGCCCCTGAGTTCGACGAACCGGTCGACGTTGTCGGGCACCTTGATCCGCGCGAAATGTGTGGTGCCGTCCTCGGGTTGGCGCACCGTGATCGCCAGGTTGAGGCTCAGGCCGCTCACGAACGGGAACGGGTGCGCGGGGTCGACGGCCAGCGGCGTGAGCACCGGGAAGACCTGTTCGTTGAAGTAGGTGGCGAGCTGATCGCGTTCGTGCCCAGCGATGTCCGACCAGCCGACCACCAGGATGCCCTCGGCGGCCAGCGCCGGGCGGACCTCGTCGAGGAAGACCCGGGCATGGCGGCTGGCGATCTGCTGGGTGCGTTCGCCGATGCGGCGCAACTGTTCGCGCGGGGACAGCCCGTCGGCCGAGCGGACCGACAGTCCCATCTCGTCGCGGCGCTTCAGGCCGGCCACCCGGACCATGTAGAACTCGTCGAGGTTCGAGGCGAAGATCGCCAGGAACTTCGCGCGCTCCAACAGGGGCAGCGACGGGTCGGCGGCCAGGGCCAGCACCCGGGCGTTGAAGTCCAGCCAGCTCAGCTCGCGGTTCAGGTAGCGATTCTCGGGTAGTTCCTGACCGCCCAGACCGGGAGCCGTCGCAGCGGGCGGGGCTTCGGGAGCCGGATGCCGACCTTCGACAGCCTGGTCCGCATCGTCGGACTCCAGGGCGATCCGGTGGTTGGTGTCGGTCACCCTTGAATCATGGCCTATCGGTGCGGTGGTCGCTAGCGGCCTTTCGTCACCGAAGTCTCCACCGCCGCGATCGCCCGCCGGGTGGAGTCGCCGAGGCCCAATTGGCGCGCGGCGTCCAGATCGTCGGGTGTGTCGATGTCGCAACGCAGCCCCGGCCACGCCTCGGTCAGTTCGATCGCACCGGAATTACGGTGGGACACAGCCGAATTGACCCCGAATCGGGGATCCAGCGGAACGCCGAAGGCGAACAGTGCCGAGGTGCCGGTGCCGTGCCGGTCGGCGACGAAGCTGCGCGGGTAGATGTGGGCGTCGGCGATCGCCTGCGCCAGCTCCTCGGAGTGCAGCGCGGGCAGATCACCTTGCAGCGCCGCGATATTCGGCGTTGCGCAGTCGAGGGCTCCCGCGGCGGCGCGCATCGCGTTGTTCAGCGGATCGGTATGGCCTGCGGGCGTGGGATCGGCGAGTACGCGGACACCCAACTCGGCGGCGAGCGCGGCGACACCTGCCTCGGCGGGGTCGGGCGTGACGACCGTGATGGACTGCACGGCGGCCACCCGTGCGGCCGCGGCGACGGTGTCGGCGAGCATCGCGAGCACCACCTGCTCGCGGGCCTGGTCGCCGAACAGCGGCGCCAGCCGGGTCTTGGCCGCGCCGAGTCGTTTGACCGCGATGATCAGGCCGACGCCCGTGCTCATGGTGTCCATCCTGCCAGCGGCGCTCGTCTACGCTTGCCGGGTGTCTGCTGGCTCTCCGGATTTTCAGACCTCGTTGGGAACGGTGACGGTGATGGGCGCGGGCGCGTGGGGAACCGCGATCGCCAAGGTCGCCGCCGACGCCGGCAACGACGTGCGGCTGTGGGCCCGCCACGCCGAGGTGGCCGAGGAGATCAACACGACCCGCCGCAACACCGGCTATCTCGACGACGTCGTACTGCCGGCCAACATCACCGCGTGCACCGACGCCGCCACCGCGTTGACCGGTGTGACCACGGTGCTGTTCGCGGTACCCGCGCAGACGCTGCGGGAGAATCTGCAGAACTGGGCGCCGCTGTTGAACCCCGCAGCGACGTTGGTGAGCCTGGCCAAGGGCATCGAACTGGGCACGCTGATGCGGATGAGCCAGGTGATCGTCCAGGTCACGGGTGTCGACCCCGGTCAGGTCGCGGTGCTTTCCGGGCCGAACCTGGCCAGCGAGATCGCCGCCGAACAACCGGCCGCCACTGTCATCGCATGCGCCGATTCCGGTCGCGCCGTGGCCCTGCAGCGTGGCCTGAGCACGGCGTACTTCAGGCCGTACACCAACGCCGACGTCATCGGCACCGAGATCGGCGGCGCCTGTAAGAACGTCATTGCGTTGGCCTGCGGCATGGCCGCCGGTGTCGGGCTCGGCGAGAACACCGCCGCCGCGATCATCACCCGCGGGCTGGCCGAGATCATGCGCCTGGGCATCGCCGTCGGCGCCAAGGGTGCGACGCTGGCCGGACTGGCCGGCGTGGGCGACCTGGTGGCGACGTGCAGTTCGCCCCGATCGCGCAACCGGGCCTTCGGGGAGCGCCTCGGCCGCGGCGAGACATTGGAGGCCGCTCAGCGCGCCGTCGGCGGCCATGTGGCCGAGGGGGTGACGTCCTGCGAATCGGTGCTGGCCCTGGCGTCCAGCTACGACGTGGAGATGCCGCTGACCGACGCGGTGCACCGGGTATGTCATCGCGGGCTGTCGGTGACCGAGGCAGTGGCCGCGCTGTTGGGTCGCAGCACCAAACCGGAATGAGGTGAACGGGTGAGTGCCGAGCCGGCTCGCTTCGGAATATCCACCAGGACCGTGAAAGCCGTTGATTTCCAAGCTGTTCCGGGAGATCCGGTATCGCCCATCCTCGTTCCGGCGACGACGTTCCACCTCGGGGACGAGACCGGCGGGCTGGACTTCTACGGGCGGGCCTCGAATCCTTCATGGCGCCAACTGGAATCGGCCATCGCCCAGCTCGAGGGGGGGTCCTCGGCGCTGGTGTTCGGTTCCGGGATGGCCGCCATCACCGCCGTCCTGCGTGCACTGACGGCGCCGGGCTCGACGTTGGTGGTGCCCGCCGACGGGTACTACCAGGTGCGAGCCTATGCCTCGGAATGCCTTGCCCCGCAAGGCATCAACGTGATCGAGGCGCGTAGCGACCAGATGTGCCAGGCGGCCGAGTCGGCCGATGTGGTGCTCGCCGAGACGCCGGCCAACCCTGGCCTGGACGTCACCGATCTGCACCGGCTGTCGTTGATCTGCCGCGGCCGGGGGGCGCGGCTGGTGGTCGACAACACCACCGCCACTCCGCTGGGGCAGTCGCCGCTGGCGCTCGGCGCCGACCTCGTGGTGGCCAGCGCCACCAAGGGGCTGTCCGGTCACAGCGACCTGCTGGCGGGATATGTGGCCGGCAGCAACCCGGAACTGATGACCGCGCTGGCTCGCGAACGCCTGCTATCCGGACCGGTGCTGGGTGCGTTCGAGTCGTGGCTGCTGCTGCGCAGCCTGGCCACCGCGGGGCTGCGCTACGAGCGGCAATGCCAGAACGCGATGGCGCTGGCGGACTGGTTGCACGGCCATCCGGCGGTGCGCTCGGTGCGCTACCCGGGGCTGCCGGACGATCCGGCGCACCCCGTCGCCGCGGCGCAGATGCGCCGGTTCGGTGGGCTGGTGTCCGTGGAACTCGCCGACGCCGCGGCCGTCGCCGAGTTGGTCCGCCGCAGCGAATTGCTGGTGGCCGCGACCAGCTTCGGGGGGATTCACACCACGGTCGACCGCCGGGCCCGCTGGGGTGATGCCGTGCCGGCCGGGTTCGCCCGGATCTCACTGGGCATCGAGGACACCGACGACGTGCTGGCCGATTTCGGGCAGGCCTTGGGGTAGCCGCTGCCGTTCTCAGCGCGAGGAGCCGGTTTGTGGTCGGAAAGCCGGCTGTGCGGTCACTTACCGGCTCCTCACCGCCTCGTGCCTCGGCGGATCGTCGGCTCGGCGGGATCCCCGGTAGCCTCTGACGTTGTGACCGCCCGCCCGCCTCGCATTCGCGTCGCCGTCGTCTTCGGCGGCCGCAGCTCCGAGCACGCCATCTCGTGCGTGTCGGCGGGCAGCATCCTGCGCAACCTCGACCCGGACCGGTTCGAGGTCGTCCCCATCGGCATCACACCGGGCGGGGCCTGGGTGCTCTCCGATGCCACCCCGGCGACCCTGGCCATCGCCGACGGCCGGTTGCCCGAGGTCGGCGAGGCCTCGGGCACGGCCCTGGCGCTCAGCGCCGATCCCGGCCGCCGCGGCGAACTCGTCTCGCTCGACGCGGCCCACCGGGTGCTCGGATCGGTCGACGTCGTCTTCCCGGTTCTGCACGGGGCGTACGGCGAGGACGGCACCATCCAGGGCCTGCTCGAACTCGCCGGCATCCCGTACGTCGGTGCCGGGGTGCTGGCCAGCGCGACCGGAATGGACAAGGAGTTCACCAAGAAGTTGTTCCGCGCCGCCGGCCTGCCGGTCGGGGACCACGTCGTGTTGCACCGCGGCCAGGACAGCCTCGAACCCGAGCAGCAGGAGCGGCTTGGGCTACCGGTGTTCGTCAAACCCGCCCGTGCCGGGTCATCGCTCGGCGTCAGCCGGGTTACATCCTGGGACGACCTGGCGGCCGCGGTGGCCGACGCCCGCGCGCACGACCCCAAAGTGATCGTCGAGGCCGCCATCGTCGGGCGCGAACTCGAGTGCGGCGTGCTGGAACTGCCCGACGGCCGCGTCGAAGCCAGCACCGTCGGCGAGATCCGCGTCCTCGGGGTGCGGGGCCGCGAGGACGGGTTCTACGACTTCACCACCAAGTACCTGGCGGATTCCGCCGAGCTCGACGTGCCCGCCAAGGTCGACGACGACGTCGCCGACGAGATCCGACAGTTGGCCATCCGTGCGTTCCACGCCATCGACTGCCAGGGCCTGGCCCGCGTGGACTTCTTCCTCACCGACGACGGCCCCGTCGTCAACGAGATCAACACCATGCCGGGATTCACCACCATCTCGATGTACCCGCGGATGTGGGCGGCCAGCGGAGTGGACTACCCGACGCTGCTGGCGACGATGGTCGAGACGGCCCTGGCCCGCGGCACCGGCCTGCGCTAGCCCCGCACGCCGAAACGTACGTTTGGGCGCGAAAGTGCGAGTGAGTCAAGCCATTTCGGTGATCTGGGCGTGCAGTCAGCGGGGCGGAGCCGGGTCGATCGGCGTAACCGGCAACGTCCGGGCGATAGTCTGGGACAGATCCTGAATGGGTGCCGGCCCGGAATCGGTCGGCAGGGTCAACGCCACATACACCGTCCGGTCCACCGCGAACCATGTGGTGCGGTCGGCTTCGGCGACACGAAACCACGACACCTCGTCGACCATCTGCAACGGCGAGCCCACGACGAAATCGTCAGGCCGGTCCAGCCCGCAGCGCAGGATGACCGGCTCGGTGCCGGTGCCCGTGCGCCAGACCGCCACCCCGGGCGGGGCCGGGAAGGCGACGTCGGTGCGCCGGTAGTCGCCGAGCCGATCGGGCAGCAACGCCAGCAGGTCCTTACAGGGCTGATCGTCGGCGCGCGGGGCGCGGACCGCGGCCACCGGCACCGGCGGGGCCGAACTGCGGTGCGCGGCGATGGCCAGGACCGCGACGGCCGCGGCGACCGCGATCAGCAACGCGGCGACCATTACGGCCCGCGGTGGACCGTCCCGCTCGGACTCACTCACCAGCCGAGGACGCGATCGGACAGGTCAGCGTGCGGGTGATGCCGTCGACGGCTTGCACACTGCTCACCACATCGGCGCGCAGGGACGTCAGGGTCTGCGAACCGACCCGGGCGACCACGTCGTAGGGGCCGGTCACATATTCCGATGACAAAACCCCGGGCAGGCCCGCGACCTGCTTGGCCACGACCTCGGCCCGGCCCACCTCCGTCTGGATCAGCATGAAGGCCTCGACCACCCGGTTCTCCTGCCTGGTCTCATAAACTGAGTGTTCCTGCAGGAGAAAACTACCGCAGGTCGCGGGAGTGTTCAGGGCAGCGCGACGCGGTGAAGGGGTGAGATGTCCGACGACCCGGATGGTGAGGCGACTCCCACGCTGGGTGATCTCGGGGAGTTCGCCGTCATCGACCGCCTGATCGCGGCGGGCACCCAGCCGGCGTCGGTACTTGTCGGCCCCGGCGACGACGCGGCCCTGCTCAGCGTGCCCGACGGGCGCGTACTGGTGACCACCGACATGCTCGTCGAGGGCCGGCACTTCCGGCTGGACTGGTCATCGCCGCACGACGTCGGCCGCAAGGCGATCGCGCAGAACGCCGCCGACGTGGAGGCCATGGGCGGCAGGTGCATCGGTTTCGTGGTGGCATTCGGGGCCCCGGCCGACACCCCGGCCGAGCGGGTGGCCGCCCTCTCGGCAGGGATGTGGGACGAGGCGGCCCGCTGCGGGGGCGCCCCGATCATCGGTGGAGATCTGGTGCGCAGCCCGCAATGGGTGATCGGTGTCACGGCGCTGGGCGACCTCGACGGCCGCGGACCCGTCCGGCGCGGTGGCGCGCGTCGCGGCGACGTCGTCGCGGTGGCCGGGGAGCTGGGCCGCTCCGCCGCTGGCCATGCGCTGCTCGAGGCCGGGTCGGACGCGTTTCCCGAGCTGACCGCCCGGCACCGGGTTCCCGACCCGCCCTACGGGCAGGGTCGCTTGGCGGCGGACGCGGGTGCCTCGGCCATGACGGACGTGTCCGACGGGCTGGTCGCCGATCTGCGCCACATCGCCGCGTCTTCTGGCGTGGGCATCGAGTTGAGCACCGGCGGACTGTCCGCCGATCACGATGAGGTGGCCGCCGCGGCGGCAGCGGTCGCGGCCGACCCGTGGGCGTGGGTGCTCGGCGGAGGCGAGGACCACGCGCTGGCCGCATGTTTCCCCGGGGCGGTGCCGCCGGGTTGGCGGGTGATCGGCACGGTGGTCGACGGCGCCGGGGTACGGGTGGACGGGCAGGACTGGACCGGTTACGCCGGCTGGGAGTCGTTCAATTAGGTTGTTTCGTCGTGACGGGCCGACCGCTTGCTGAACTCGTCGACCCGGGCTGGGCGCAGGCCCTCGAATCTGTCGGCGGTCAGGTCGGTGCGATGGGCGACTTCCTGCGGGCCGAACTCGCCGAGGGGCGCGGGTATCTGCCCTCCGGTCCGAATGTGTTGCGGGCCTTTACTTTTCCACTCGACAAGGTGCGGGTGCTGATCGTCGGGCAGGATCCGTACCCGACACCGGGGCACGCGGTGGGCCTGAGTTTCTCGGTGGCCCCCGAGGTGCGTCCGCTGCCGCGCAGCCTGGAGAACATCTTCACCGAGTACACCGCCGACCTGGGCTACCCGAGACCGGCCAACGGAGATCTGACCCCGTGGTCGGAGCAGGGCGTCATGCTGCTCAACAGATCGCTGACGGTGTGCCCGGGCACCCCGGCCTCGCATCGCGGCAAGGGCTGGGAAGCCGTCACCGAGTGCGCGATCCGCGCGTTGGTGGCCCGCGGCACTCCGTTGGTGGCGATCCTGTGGGGCCGCGACGCGCAGACGCTGAAGCCGATGTTGGGGCCCGGCGTGGGGATCATCGAGTCGGTGCACCCGTCGCCACTGTCGGCGTCGCGCGGGTTCTTCGGCTCCCGGCCGTTCAGCCGCGCCAACGCGCTGCTGGCGGAGATGGGGGCCGAGCCGATTGACTGGCGGCTGCCGTAGGGCGTCCCTACGCCGGCCGCCGTGAGTTTGCTGGACGTCCATGCCGACGGGTTGGCCGCGTTGGCCGCGCATTGTGATTCCCCTGTCGGGCAGTTGACGGTGCCGGCCATTGAATGCGCCGAGTCGGCGGGCCAGCCGACCGTCGCCGCGGTGACCGCGGTGCAAGCGGGTGTGGTTTCGGCCGCATCGGCCATGGCGGCGCGTGTGCAGGGCACCGCGGCGTTGTTGGCGACAACCGGGACGGAATTCGTATCCGGCGACGAGGAATCGGCGGCCGGATTGGTGCTGTAGCGGTGCCGGCCCTGTCGCAGTTGCGCGCCTGGGACACCACCCACCCACTGTGGCCGCGGCGACGTGGACCCGGACCGCTGCGTCCTGGGGCGACGTCTTCACTGATATTCAGACGCGGGTGCAGGCACCCGGCGGCCTCCCGTGGTCGGGCCGGGCCGCCGACGCCGCCGGCCGGCGAAGCCACTCGGATCGGCTGACGGTGATCGCCGCGTCTGACCGATTGCATGAGGCGTCTGCCGTCGCCATGCGGGGCGCCGGTCAGATCGAGGCCCAAGAGCGGGGTGTGCTCGATGCGGTGGCCGCCGCTGAGGATGCGGGTTTCGTTGTCGGAGAAGACTATTCAATCAGCAGGCGGGATCCGGTTCCGGAGTCGCAGTTCGCTGCCAAGCAGGCCCAAGCGCAGGTGTTCGCCGATGGCCTCCGCTGGCGGGTCGCCGAGTTTGTGGCGGTCAACCGGCAGGTCGCGGCGCACCTGACGTCGGCCGCCGAGGGTGTCGGCACCGTGCGGTTCGCGGACGACGCCGACGACGTGCGCCGGGTGCTCGACCCGCTGCAGAACGGTGCCGAAAGTCAAAGAGGTCTGGGACGAGAGCTCGATGCGCCGGTTGTGGGACTACCTGACCCGGCAGTCCGGTATGGGGTCACGTCCGGGTTACAAAGGGCCGGTCAGGGAACTGCCTGACGGTACCCGTCTCGGCTACCGGCAGAGCACCGACGGCTGGGGTGACACCATAGACGTCTGGTACCCGGATGGCTCGCGCAATAAGGTGCACACGCCATACAAGCCGTACTTCCCGATCATCGGCGCACCACCACAGCTACCGCGCGGCGGGGAACCGGCACCGCTGCAGATCCCACCCGCGCAGACCGGCCACACACGCGTAGCGCTCCCGTCGGGTGGGATCTTCGAGCCCAATGGCCTACCGCCCTGCTGGCCCACGACCTTGCGCACGCCGGGCAACAGGCGGCGGCCGGGGCCATCACCGGTGCGGTGGTTGTCGGAGGGCTCATCGTCGCCGGGGCGGCGGCGGCTGGTGAGGCCCTGCCGTAGAGCGCCTGGTTCTCAGGGCGCCTCAGCGACTTGGTGGGCGAGGGTGCGGCCTTTGTCGGTGAGTTCGAGCCAGACCATGGTTCGCCAGCTGTCGAAGTCGTCGAAGTTGTCGATGTAGGCATGTTCGATGGCGGCCATGGCCTCGTCGAGGGGCAGGTTCCAGGCGTCGAAGCGGCCGGGCCCGGTTTTGCTGGGGTTAGGGATGCCGAGGATGACCAGGCCTTCGGCGACCAGTTCGCGGACCATGGCCAGGGTGGATTGCTGCAGTTCATGGCGGGGTGGGCGGGGCCGGTTGTGATCGTCGGCGACGTCGATGAACAGGGAATGAACCCAGCTCAGGTCGTTCCAGTCGCGCAGGCCCATGGTGAGGAGTTGCTCTTTGACCCAGTCGCGTCGGAAACAGCGGCCATGCGTTGAGGGTAGCCAGCCGATCGGATGCGTCCAGTCACCCAACCTCGCAGGCAGTTACTCGGACTGGCTGCGAGGATTGGGATTCAGTGTGCCAGTGGTGACTAGCCGCGGACGACCTTGCCGGCCTTGATGCACGAGGTGCAGGCGTTGACGCGCTTGCGGTTGCCGCCCGGGCGGTCGACGGAGTGCACGACCTGGATGTTCGGGTTCCACCGCCGGCTGGTCCGGCGATGCGAGTGCGACACCGACTTGCCGAAGCCGGGGCCCTTACCGCAGATATCGCATACGGCAGCCATAGTGAGAAACTCCTCGAAGTCAGTGCTCTGAGCCAACGACCGCCGTAGCGGGTGACTCGACAACCGGACCAGGATACCGGGCCGCCGCATCGAACTCCAAAACGCTGGGAGCGGGCGTCCGCGTGGTGTCGGCCGGTGTGACTAGGCTGGCGGCCGCAGCGGTGGCAATTCTGGTCCAAGGCGGGGAGGCGCTGATGTCGGAGCCGATGTCGGAGCCGATGTCGCGTCCCGGGCACCCGGCGCGCCCAACGCTCGATGGCACCGCGTTGCGCGAGTGGGCACACGCCACCGTCGGCGACCTGATCACCCACGTCGACGAGATCAACCGCCTCAACGTCTTTCCGGTCGCCGACAGTGACACGGGGACGAACATGCTGTTCACCATGCGTGCGGCGCTGGCCCGGGTGGACTCGGACGACGACCGCGACCTGGTCACCGTGACGCGCGCGCTGTCGGCGGGTGCGCTGCAGGGCGCCCGGGGAAACTCGGGGGTCATCCTGTCGCAGATCCTGCGGGGGGCCGCCGACGTCATGGCGTCGGCCGCCTTGGACACTGGCGGAAACATCAGCGAGATCGACGCCAGGCTGTTCGGGGCCATGCTTCGGCACGCCATCGGACTGGTGGTCACCTCGATGGGCGGTGAAGTCGTCCCCGGCACCATCGTGTCGGTGCTGCAGGCTGCCGCCGACGCGGCCGAGGACGCCGCCTCGGACGGCGATCTCGCCGCCACGGTCACCGCCGCCGCCGACGCGGCCGGGGTCGCACTGGACAAGACGCCCGGGCAGCTGGCGGTGCTCGCCGATGCCGGGGTCGTCGACTCCGGCGGCCGGGGTCTGCTGGTCCTGCTGGACGCGCTGTGCCGCACCGTCACCGGCCGGGCGCCGGCCCGCCCGGCCTACCAGCCGGCCATACCGCTGACCCCGGTCGTCGGAGCGGTCGCCCCGCCGCAGTTCGAGGTGATGTACCACGTGCACCCGTGCAGTGCCGGGCAGGCCGAGCGGCTTCGCGCGGTACTGGACGATCTCGGCGAATCGGTGGCGCTGGCCCCCACCCACACCGGCGGGCATTCGGTGCATGTGCACACCGACGACGCCGGCGCCGCGGTCGAGGCCGGTCTGGCGGTCGGCGCCGCCACCCACATCCAGATTTCGGTGCTCTCCGGTGCCGCGGGCGGTCCGGCGCCGGGCAGCTGGAGCCGCGACCGCGCGGTGCTGGCCGTCGTCGACGGCGCCGGCGCGGCTCGGCTCTTCGCCGGTGAGGGCGCCTGCGTGCTGGAGGCACAGGGGCCCGACGCGGGTCCGGTGGTCAGCGCACAGCAGTTGTTGCGCGCCCTCGTCGACACCGGGGCCGCGTCGGTGATGTTGCTGCCCAACGGTTTTGTGGCCGCCGAAGAGCTGGTGGCCGGCTGCACCGCCGCCATCGGGTGGGGCATCGACGTGGTGCCGCTGCCCACCCGTTCGATGGTGCAGGGCCTGGCGGCGCTGGCCGTGCACGATCCGGCCCGGCCCGCCGTCGACGACGGCTACACCATGGCCGCGGCCGCGGGCTCCACCCGCTTCGGTTCGGTCCGGATGGCCACCGAGGATGCGTTGACGTGGGCGGGTCCGTGCACCGCGGGCGACGGGCTGGGCATTTTCGGCGGTGAGGTGCTGGTGGTGCGCCACGACGTCACGGCGGCCGCGCGCGGCCTGATCGATCTGATGCTCGGTGTCGGCGGGGAATTGGTGACGGTGCTGCTCGGCGCCGGTGTCGACGCGGGAGTCGCCGAGGCTCTGACGGAGCACGTGCATCGGCACCATCTCGGCACCGAACTGGTCACCTATGACACCGGCCACGACGGCGACGCGTTGCTCATCGGGGTGGAGTGAGCCGGTGGCGAAACTGACCGACCGGCTCGAATACGTCATCGGCGCGAAGGCGGCCGCCGCCCTCGACGAGCACTTCGGCATTCGGACCGCGGACGATCTGCTGCGGCACTATCCGCGCAAGTACAGCAAGGGCTCGACGGCTTTCGGCGGCGGGGACCCACCCCCGGAGGAGGGCGAGCACATCACGCTGATCGCCAACGTCGCGAAGGTCAAGTCCAACCGTGCGCGCAAGACGGGCAAGGAATTCCTGGTGGTCACGCTCGACAACGGCGTGACCGCCACTTTCTTCCACCCGAGGTACCTCAAGAGCGGGCTGGTCGAGGGCGCTCGGGTGATGATGTCCGGTGAGGTCGGCTTCTTCCGGGGCACCATGCAGTTGACCCACCCCGCGTTCCTGCTGCTCGACTCCCACAAGGGCACGGCGTCGCTGAAGAAGATGGTCGAGGCGACCTCCGACGGCGGTGAGTTCGACCTGTCGCTCTTCGAACGCGACTTCTTCCCGATCTACCAGGCGACCGCCCGGCTGCAGAGCTGGGACATCTACGCGTGTGTGCGTCAGGTGCTGGCGGTGCTCGACCCGGTGCCGGAGCCGTTGCCGGAAGGCATTGTGCGCCAGCGGGATCTGATGTCCGAGGATGCCGCGCTGCGTGCCGTGCACCTCAGTGAGAACGCCGGTGAGCGCGACCGTGCGCTGGAGCGGCTGCGGTTCGACGAGGCGGCCGGACTGCAGTGGGCCCTGGTGCGCCGGCGTTACGGCGAGCTGTCCGAGACCGGCCCGTCGGCGCCGCCGCGCGAGGACGGGTTGCGCGCGGCGCTGCTGAGCCGGCTGCCGTTCCAGCTCACCAACGGTCAGGTCGACGTATTGTCCGTCATCTCAACCGAATTGGCGGCGTCCCGGCCGATGAACCGGATGCTGCAGGGCGAGGTCGGTTCCGGTAAGACGGTGGTCGCCCTGTCGGCCATGCTGCAGATGGTCGACGCCGGCTATCAATGCGCGATGCTGGCGCCCACCGAAGTCCTGGCCGACCAGCACGCGCGGTCGATCCGCGATGTGCTCGGCCCGCTGGCGATGGCGGGTCAGCTCGGCGGAGCCGACGACGCGACCCGGGTTGCGCTGCTGACCGGTTCGATGTCGGCGGCGCAGAAGCGGGCGGTGCGCGCCGAGATCGCCTCCGGTGAGGCGGGCATCGTGATCGGCACGCACGCCCTGCTGCAGGAGACCGTCGAGTTCCACCAGCTCGGCATGGTGGTGATCGACGAGCAGCACCGCTTCGGTGTCGAGCAGCGGGACCAGTTGCGCGCCAAGGCGAAAGGCGGCATCACCCCGCACCTGCTGGTGATGACGGCCACCCCGATCCCGCGCACCGTGGCCCTGACCGTCTACGGCGATCTGGAGACCTCGACGCTGAGCGAGCTACCGCGGGGGCGTCAGCCGATAGACACCAAGGTGATCTTCGCCGGGCTTCAGCAGAAGTGGATGGACCGGGCCTGGGCCCGCATCCGTGAGGAGGTGGCCGTTGGCCGGCAGGCCTACGTGGTGGCCGCGCGTATCGACGACGACGACAAGAAGCCCGCGCAGCGAATGGACCGCGACCCGCGGGACGGCCCGCCGCGCAAGGCAACCGCGGTGGTGGACCTCTACAACCGGTTGCGCGCGGGTGAATTGGCCGGGCTGCGTACGGGTCTCATGCATGGCCGGCTGACCCCGGAGGAGAAGGATGCCGTGATGGCGGGCTTCCGCGACGGTGACATCGACGTCCTGGTGTGCACCACCGTCATCGAGGTCGGGGTCGACGTGCCCAACGCCACGGTGATGCTGGTGATGGACGCCGACTGGTTCGGCATCAGCCAGCTGCATCAGCTGCGCGGCCGCATCGGTCGCGGCGAGCATCCGAGCCTGTGCCTGCTGGTGACCGAACTGCCGCCGAATTCCAAAGCGGCGGATCGGCTGCGGGCGGTGGCCTCGACCCTGAACGGTTTCGACCTGGCCGACCTCGACCTGGAGGAGCGCCGCGAGGGCGACGTACTGGGCCGGCACCAGTCGGGCCGGGCCTCCAGGCTGCGACTGCTGTCGCTCGCGCGGGACCGCGAGGTGATCGAGGCGGCGCGGTCCTTCTGCGAGGAGGCCTACCGGCGCGACCCCGACGATTCGGGTCTGGCACTGCTGGCGGCGCCGTTCACCGAGGGAGAGCGCGACGTCGAATACCTGGACAAGTCGTGACGCGCCGCACCCTGTCCTGGCTTGTGCTGGCGGCGGTCCTGGCCGTCGTGGTCGCCGTCCAGACGGTGGTGGCCACCCAGCGCGAGGCGTTCGTCGCCGCCGCCGATGCGCCGACCGTCCCACCGGGTGTCGATGTGCTGGCTGGAATCCCGTTGGCGCCGTTGCGGATTCGCGGATACGACTACCGCCGGGCGGCATTCGGCGATGCCTGGGACGACGACAACGACGCGCCCGGCGGGCACAACGGTTGCGACACCCGCAACGACATCCTCAACCGCGACCTGGTGGACAAGACGTTCGTGGACATCAAACGCTGTCCGCAGGCGGTGGCCACCGGCACGCTGCACGACCCGTATACCAACGCCACGATTCCGTTTGTGCGTGGCAACCAGGTTGGGGCGTCGGTGCAGATCGACCACATCGTGCCGCTGGCGTATGCGTGGGACATGGGAGCGCGGGACTGGCCCGACGAACTCCGGTTGCGCTTCGCCAACGATCCCGCGAATCTGCTTGCCGTACAGGGCCAGGCCAATCAGGACAAGGGCGATCAGGAGCCGGCCACCTGGATGCCACCGAACGAGGCGTTCTGGTGCCAGTACTCGCTGCAGTTCATCGAGGTGCTGCGGGGATACCACCTGCCGGTCGATCAGGCGTCAGCCGACCGGCTGCGGCAGGCGGCGGCCACCTGTCCGACGGGCTAGGGGCCGGTGTAGACGTCGGGGTCGGGCCGGAACCGGGTGCCGCCCGTACCGTCGTCGAGACCGCTCAGCGTGGCCATGTCCGATTCGGTGAGTTCGAAGTCGAACACGTCGAAGTTCTCGGCGATGCGCTCCGGTGACGACGACCGCGGGATCACGACGTTGCCCAGCTGCAGGCTCCAGCGGATCAGTACCTGTGCGGGCGTCTTGCCGTAGTTCGCGGCCGCCGCGGTGACCGTCGCATTGTCGAGCAGATTGCCGACACCCAGCGGGCTGTGGGCCTCCGTCACGATGTTGCGCGCCGCATTGACCGCACGCAGTTCGGCCTGGTTGAGCAGCGGGTGCAGTTCGATCTGGTTGACCACCGGCGCCACGTAGGCCAAGTCGATCAGATCGCCGAGGTTCTCCGCGGTGAAGTTGCAGACCCCGATCGACTTGGTCAGCCCGTCGGCTTTGGAGCGCATCATGCCGCCGAAACTGTCGACGTACTTACCCCTCTCGGTGGCCGGCCAGTGGATCAGGTACAGGTCGACGTAGTCCATGCCGAGCCGGTCCAAGCTGGCCTTGATGGCGTCCTGGCTGCCCTGGAAGCCCTGGTCGTCGGTGGCCAGCTTGGTGGTGACGAAGATTTCCGCGCGGGGGATGCCGGATGCGGCGATGGCGCGGCCCACCGCGGCCTCGTTGCCGTAGGCCGACGCCGTGTCGATCAGCCGGTAGCCGATCTCGAGCGCGGCGGAGACGGCACGCTCGGTCTCGGCATCGGAAAGTTCGGCAACGCCGAGACCGAGTGCCGGGATCGCGTTGTCGTCGTTGAGTCCGATCGAGGGAACGGCCATCAGATCCACCTGCCAGTCGCGAAAAACTCCCAGAGCCTTCTGGGCGTCGATCACGATATATCCGAGGCGAACACGCGACCTAATCTGACGCGTTACGGTCATTGCCCGTGGCAGCACAAACGCACCGGCGGCGACTGCCGGTATCCGCCCTGATCGCGGGGTGCAGCGTCGCACCCAAGGTGCTCCCGGCACTGCCGGACCCCGTCAAGAGGCTGATCTCCGGTGGCCGGGCCGTCGTCATCGACGGCAACACCCTCGATCCCACCCTGCAGGCGTTCATTGCGTCGCTGCGCTTGGCCGGGGTCACCGGGCTGGTGTTCGAAGCCGGCGACGAGACGGTGGCAGTCAGCCGCCGGGTGTTCGACGCCTTGGTGCCCTTGAGTGGGCCGCCGGCGCCGGCCGAGGTGTCGGAGCTGTCGATCCCGGGACCGGCCGGGCAGATCCGGGTCCGGCATTACCGTGCGGCCGACGACGGCGCGCCCGCCCTGGTGTACTTCCACGGGGGCGGCTGGGTTCTCGGCGGCCTGGATTCCTACGACCCGGTGGCCCGCATTCTGTGCCGCCGGGCCGGTGTCCACGTGTTCTCGGTCGACTACCGGCTGGCCCCCGAACACCCGGCGCCCGCCGCGCTCGACGACTGCCTGGCGGCGTATCGCTGGGTCGTCGCACACGCCGGCGAACTGGGTTTCCCGCGCGACCGGGTGGCCGTCGGCGGCGACAGCGCCGGTGGTGCGTTGGCCGCGTCGGTGGCGCAACTGGCACGTGGCGACGAGTTCGTGCCCGCGCTGCAGTTGCTGATCTACCCGGTGACCGACATCCGCACGCCGACGCGGTCGCGGACCTTGTTCGCGGCGGGTTTCATCCTGAGCGACGACGACATCGTGTGGTTCGGGGACCGGTACCTGGAGGGCTCGCGGCTCGGCGCCGACGACCCGCGGGTGTCACCCGCCCGGGCCGCCGACCTGTCCGGCCTGCCGCCGGCCCTCGTCGTCACCGCCGGATTCGACCCGCTGCGCGACGAGGGCAACGCGTACGCCGCGGCGCTGGCGGACGCCGGGGTACCGGTCGATCTGCGCGAGATGACGTCGATGACCCATGGCTTCATCAACTTCGACGGGTTGGGCGGCGGCGCCAGCGAGTGCCTCGGCGAGCTCGCCTCGGCGCTGCGGGCGCACCTGCGACGGGGCTGACAGTGGGGCCGCGGTGGGCCGGTAGGCTGGTTGACCGTGGCCAACAAATCGAAGCGCCCCGCCAGCTACGACCTGAAGGCGGCTGACCGCAAACGCAACCTCTGGGTCCAGATCGGGCTGACGGCCCTGGTCATCGCGATCGGCGCCGGACTCGTCTTCTACATCGTCTCCAACGGCAAGCCGGCCAAGCACTCCGGTGACGTCGAGGCGGTGCGTGTCGCGAGCTCCAAGGTGGTGACCAAGGACGGCACCACCGAGCCCAAGGCCGTGCTGGCGTTCTACGAGGACTTCCAGTGCCCGCACTGCGCGGCGTTCGAGAAGTCGTTCGGCCCCACCATCAACAAGATGATCGACACCGGCGCGATCGCCGCGGACTACTACATGGTGGCCATCCTCAACAGCTCGGTGAACGACCAGTTCTCGACCCGCGCGGCCAACGCCGCCTACTGCGTCGCCGACGCCGACACCAGCGCCACCAAGGACGCCTTCCGGCGGTTCCACAGCGCGCTGTTCGCCCAGCAGCCCGCCGAAGGCGCGCCCGCGCCCGACGACAGGGCGCTCATCGAGACGGCCCGCCAGGCCGGCGTGGTCGGCACGGTGCCCGACTGCGTCAACGGCGGCAAGAACAACGAGATGGTCGAAGGGCTGGCCGGCGCGGCCAAGATCACCGCGACGCCGACGGTCCGCATCAACGGTGAGGACTACAAGTACTCCACGCCGGACGCGCTGGTCGCCAAGGTCAAGGAGATCGTCGGCGACGTGCCCGGGCTGGACGGCGCGGCGGCGCCCGCGGCGTAATGACCACACCCCTTTCCGCCGACGAGGACGTGGCGCCGCAGGACCGGTCGACGCGGTCGTCGCCGGCGGTCGGTCGCCGGTCGGCGTTGTGGATCGTCATCGCCGGAACGGTCGGGCTGGCGGCGTCGTTCGCCCTGACCGTCGAGAAGATCGAACTGCTGATCAACCCGAAGTACGTGCCGTCGTGCAACTTCAACCCGGTGCTGTCGTGCGGGTCGATCATGGTGACCCGCCAGGCGTCGGCGTTCGGTTTCCCGAACCCCCTGATCGGTCTCATGTCCTTCACGCTGGTGGTCGTCACCGGTATCTTGGTGTGGTCGAAAGTCCGCCTACCGCAGTGGTATTGGGTCGGACTGATGATCGGCACCGCGCTGGGCGCGGTGTTCGTGCAATGGCTGATCTTTCAGAGCCTCTACCGCATCGGCGCGCTGTGCCCGTACTGCATGGTGGTCTGGGCGGTGACCGTCCCGTTGCTGGTGGTGGTGGCCTCGATCGCGTTGCGCCCGCTGGCCGGCAACCCGGTGCTGCGGGTGCTGTACCAGTGGCGCTGGTCGATCGTGGCGTTGTGGTTCGCCGCGGTGATCCTGGCGATCCTGGCCCGGTTCTGGGAATACTGGTCCACCCTGCTCTAGCCCGCTGACCAACCACCGCCGAAACGTACGTTTGGGCGCAAACGTACGAGAGCGATGCGCCATTTCGTCGATCTCGGGAGGTGCCGGATGAAGCTGACGGCGGAAGAGCAAGCCATCGTCGCGACGGTGCGCGACTTCGTCGACAAGCAGGTCAAACCCGTCGTGCGCGAGCTCGAACATGCCAACACCTATCCCGAAGAGCTGATCGAGACGATGAAGGAGATCGGCGTCTTCGGGCTGGCCATCCCCGAGCCCTACGGCTTCGGCGCCGTGTCGATGCCGTGCTACGTGCAGGTGGCCGAGGAACTGGCGCGGGGCTGGATGAGCCTGGCCGGCGCGATGGGCGGGCACACCGTGGTCTCCAAGCTCCTGCTGCTGTTCGGCACCGAGGAGCAGAAACGGCAGTATCTGCCGCGGATGGCGACCGGCGAACTGCGCGCCACCATGGCGCTGACCGAGCCGGGGGGTGGCTCCGATCTGCAGGCGATGCGCACCACGGCCCGCAGGGACGGCGACTGCTACGTGGTCAACGGCTCCAAGACCTGGATCTCCAACGCGCGGCGGTCCGGCCTGGTCGCACTGCTGTGCAAGACCGGCCCCGACGTGGTGCCGGCGCACAAGGGGGTGTCGATTCTGTTGGTGCAGAACCCCTCCGCCGGTTCCGCGAGTGCGAGGCCCGGCGATACCGGATCCGCCGGGTTCGGCGAGCGGCGTGGTTCCGCGAGTGCGAGGCCCGGCGAAACCGGATCCGATGGTTTCACCATCTCCAAGGACCTGCCGAAGCTCGGCTACAAGGGTGTCGAGGCGTGCGAACTGAACTTCGCCGACTGCCGGGTGCCTGCGGCCGCCCTGCTGGGCGTCGAGGAGGGCCGCGGCTTCGCGCAGATGATGAAGGGTCTGGAGGTCGGCCGCCTGCAGGTGGCCGCCCGCGCGACCGGGGTGGCCCGCGCCGCGTTCGACGACGCCCTGGCCTACGCGCAGGACCGGGAGAGCTTCGGCAAGCCGATCTGGGAGCACCAGGCCGTCGGCAACATGCTCGCCGACATGGGCACCAGGTTGGCCGCTGCGCGTGCGCTGTTGCTGTCGGCGGCAGAGAAATTCGACTCCGGTCAGCGCGTCGACATGGAGGCCGGCATGGCCAAGCTGTTCTGCTCGGAGACCGCGATGCAGATTGCGCTTGATGCCGTGCGCGTACACGGCGGCTACGGCTATTCCACCGAGTACGACGTCGAACGGTACTTCCGGGACGCTCCGCTGATGATCGTGGGAGAGGGCACCAATGAGATCCAAAAGGGCGTCATCGCAAAGCAATTGGTCAAGCGCGGCGGGCTGGACATCTGACCGGGCAGCCCGCGCGACCCGGGGCGGGGCGCGCGGCCACGTTGTCGGCGGCGACACCGCACACCGGGCGGACAGGGTGAGCACGGTGGTCGGCCGGGTCGAGACGCCCGGCGGCCGACTATATTCTGTCGGAATGCCCGGGTGGCGAATCCGCCGAAATCCGGTGGATTCCCGGATTCCGCATCCGGCACCGTGCTTCGATCGGAAAATGCCGTTCCCGCTGGACGTCCATCGACATCGGCTCGAGGAGTGAAGACCGTGTTCTCCAAGGTTCTGGTCGCCAACCGCGGTGAGATCGCGATCCGGGCGTTCCGCGCCGCCTACGAGTTGGGCATCGCGACGGTGGCCGTCTACCCCTACGAGGACCGCAATTCACTACACCGGCTCAAGGCCGACGAGTCCTATCAGATCGGCGAACGCGGACATCCGGTACGGGCGTACCTGAGTGTCGACGAGATCGTCGCGACCGCGCGCGCGTGCGGAGCCGACGCGATCTACCCCGGTTACGGATTCCTCTCGGAGAATCCGGACCTGGCCGCGGCGTGCGCGGCCGCGGGCATCACATTCGTCGGGCCCAGCGCCGATGTGCTCGAACTGGCCGGCAACAAGGCGCGGGCCATCGCCGCGGCCCGGGCCGCCGGCCTGCCGGTGCTCAGCTCGTCGGAACCGTCGGCCTCGGTCGACGAACTCGTCGCGGCCGCGCGCGACATGCAGTTCCCGTTGTTCGTCAAGGCCGTCGCCGGCGGCGGTGGGCGCGGGATGCGCCGGGTCGCCGATCCCGCCGCGCTGCCGGAGGCCATCGAGGCGGCATCGAGGGAGGCGCAGTCGGCGTTCGGCGATCCCACGGTGTTCCTCGAACAGGCCGTCATCAACCCGCGCCATATCGAGGTGCAGATCCTCGCGGACGGGTCCGGCCGCGAAAATGACGTGATCCACCTCTACGAGCGGGACTGCTCCCTGCAGCGGAGGCACCAGAAGGTCATCGAGCTGGCCCCCGCACCGAACCTGGATCCCGTACTGCGGGAACGGATTTGCAACGACGCGGTGGCGTTCGCGCGGCAGATCGGCTACTCGTGCGCCGGCACGGTGGAGTTCCTGCTCGACGAGCGCGGCAACCACGTATTCATCGAGATGAACCCGCGCATCCAGGTGGAGCACACGGTGACCGAGGAGGTCACCGATGTGGACCTGGTGTCCTCCCAGTTGCGGGTGGCCGGCGGTGAGTCGCTGGAAGACCTTGGCCTGACCCAGGATTCGATCGTGCTGCACGGTGCGGCACTGCAGTGCCGGATCACCACCGAGGATCCGGCCAACGGGTTCCGGCCGGACACCGGCCGGATCTCCGCCTACCGCAGCCCGGGCGGTGCCGGGGTGCGACTCGACGGCGGCACCAACGTCGGAGCTGAGATATCGGCCCACTTCGACTCGATGCTGGTGAAGCTGACCTGTCGCGGCAAGGACTTCGAGACCGCGGTACGCCGCGCACGACGTGCGGTCACCGAGTTCCGGATCCGTGGCGTGGCGACGAACATCCCGTTCCTGCAAGCGGTTCTGGACGATCCCGACTTTCGGTCCGGGCGCGTCACCACCTCGTTCATCGACGAACGTCCACAGTTGCTGACCGCGCGTACCAGCGCCGACCGCGGCACCAAGATCCTGAACTACCTGGCCGACGTGACCGTCAACAAGCCGCACGGCGAGCGGCCGTCGTCGGTGTACCCGCACGACAAGCTGCCGTCGATCGACCTGTCCGCGCCGCCGCCGGCGGGGTCCAGGCAGAAGCTCGTCGAACTGGGTCCGGAGGGATTCGCCACCTGGCTGCGGGATTCGCGCGGGGTGAAGGTAACCGACACGACGTTCCGGGATGCGCACCAGTCGTTGCTGGCCACCCGGATCCGCACGACGGGTCTGCTGATGGTGGCGCCGTACATCGCGCGGCTGACGCCGCAACTGCTGTCGATGGAATGCTGGGGCGGGGCAACGTACGACGTCGCGCTGCGGTTCCTCAAGGAGGACCCGTGGGAACGCCTGGCGGCCCTGCGTGAGGCGATCCCCAACATCTGTCTGCAGATGCTGCTGCGCGGCCGCAACACCGTCGGCTACACGCCGTACCCGGATATCGTCACGCATGCGTTCGTCGACGAGGCCGCCCGCACCGGGGTCGACATCTTCCGGATCTTCGACGCGCTGAACAACGTCGAGTCGATGCGCCTGGCGATCGACGCCGTGCGCGAAACCGGCTCCGCTGTGGCCGAAGTCGCGATGTCCTACACCGGCGACCTGTCCAATCCGGCCGAGAACCTCTACACCCTGGACTACTACCTCAAGCTGGCCGAGCAGATCGTCGATGCCGGCGCGCACGTGCTGGCCATCAAGGACATGGCCGGGTTGCTGCGGGCGCCGGCGGCCGCGACGCTGGTGGGAGCGCTACGCAGCCGCTTTGACGTGCCAGTGCACGTGCACACGCACGACACGCCCGGCGGCCAGCTGGCGACCTACGTGGCGGCGTGGCAGGCCGGGGCCAATGCGGTCGACGGGGCGGCGGCCCCGATGGCGGGCACCACCAGCCAACCCGCGCTGTCGTCGATCGTCGCGGCGGCCGTCAACACCGAGTACGACACCGGCCTGTCGCTGACCGCCGTCTGCGATCTCGAGCCGTATTGGGAGGCGCTGCGAAAGGTGTACGCGCCGTTCGAGTCCGGGCTGCCCGCTCCCACCGGTCGGGTGTACACCCATGAGATTCCGGGCGGTCAGCTGTCCAACCTGCGTCAGCAGGCCATTGCGCTGGGCCTGGGCGACCGCTTCGAGGACATCGAGAACGCCTATGCCGGAGCCGACCGGATCCTGGGTCGGCTGGTGAAGGTGACACCGTCGAGCAAAGTGGTCGGCGATCTGGCGCTGGCCCTGGTGGGTGCCGGCGTGTCCGCCGACGACTTCGCCGCCGACCCGGCCCGCTGCGACATCCCCGAGTCGGTTATCGGATTCCTGCGGGGCGAGCTGGGCGACCCTCCCGGTGGTTGGCCGGAACCGTTGCGCACCAAGGCATTACAGGGGCGCGGTCCGGCGAGACAGGAACAGCCGGTGTCCGACGACGACGCGGCGGCGCTGACCCGGCCGGGCCTGGACCGGCAGGCCACCTTGAACCGGTTGCTCTTCCCGGGACCGACGGCCGAGTTCGAGGCGCACCGGGAGGAGTTCGGTGACACCACGCAGATCAGTGCCAACCAGTTCTTCTACGGACTGCGGCGCGGCGAGGAGCACCGCGTCAAGCTGGAGAAGGGCGTCGAGTTGCTGATCGGGCTCGAGGCCGTCTCCGAACCCGACGAGCGGGGCATGCGGACGGTGCTGTGCATTCTGAACGGACAGCTGCGCCCGGTGCTGGTGCGCGACCGCTCGATCTCGGCGGCCACCCCGGCTGCCGAGAAGGCCGACCGCGCCAACCCCGACCACGTCGCCGCCCCGTTCGCCGGCGTGGTGACGGTCAACATCGACGCCGGTGAAACCGTGGAGGCCGGCCAGACCATCGCCACCATCGAGGCCATGAAGATGGAAGCGGCCATCACCGCGCCGAAGGCGGGAACCGTGCAGCGGGTGGCCATCGCCCCGACGGCACAACTCGAGGGCGGCGACCTGCTGGTGGTGATCGGCTGACCCGCATCATCGCCGGGTCGGCCGGTGGGCGGCGCCTGACCGTTCCCGCCAAGGGCACCCGGCCGACCACCGACCGGGTGCGCGAGTCGTTGTTCAACGTGCTGGCGGCGCGGACGGACTTCACCGGGCTGCGCGTGCTCGATCTGTATGCGGGGTCGGGTGCCCTTGGGCTGGAAGCGCTTTCGCGTGGTGCGGTCTCGGCGTTGTTCGTGGAGTCCGATCAGCGCGCCGCGGCGGTGATCGCAGCCAATGTCGCGGCTCTGGGGCTCCAGGGAGCGACGGTACGTCGCGCGTCGGTGGCCACCGTGCTGGCCGGACCCGGCTCGCCGGTCGATCTCGTGTTCGCCGATCCGCCGTATGAGCTCGGCAATGATCAGGTGGCGAACGATCTGCGCCTGCTGACCGAAAATGGCTGGGCGACAACGGGAACCATCGCGGTCATCGAGCGTGCCGCGGCCGGGGCGGAATTGCACTGGCCGTCCGGCTGGGAGCCGATGCCTCCGCGCCGCTACGGCGACACGCGATTGGAGTGGGCCGAACGAGTCGGGGTTCCGCAGCGGGGCGTATAGACCTGTACCGTCGTCACCCATGAGCGGCGCCGTCTGCCCGGGCTCCTTCGACCCCGTCACCCTCGGTCACATCGATGTCTTCGAGCGGGCCGCCGCGCAGTTCGACGAGGTCGTCGTCGCGGTGCTGGTCAATCCCAACAAGAAGGGCATGTTCAGCGCCGACGAGCGCATCGAGATGATCGTCGAGTCGACGGCGCACCTGCCCAACCTGCGCGTGGAGTCCGGTCGGGGCCTCGTGGTCGACTTCGCCCGCGACCGCGGCCTGACCGCCATCGTCAAGGGTCTGCGCACCGGCACCGACTTCGAATACGAGTTGCAGATGGCGCAGATGAATCGGCACGTCGCCGGGGTCGACACCTTCTTTGTGGCCACCAGGCCGCAGTACTCGTTCGTGTCGTCGTCGCTGGCCAAGGAGGTCGCGACGTTCGGCGGTGACGTCTCGGCGCTGCTGCCCGAGGCCGTCAACCGCCGGATGCGGGAGAAACTCGGCTGAATTTGCGACACACCGGTGTCGCCAATCCAGTCACACGCGTAACACCAGGCACAATAACCACAGAGTTCACCGTTGCCTAACCCTGGAGTGTGCGCCGTGTACCGAGTATTTGAAGCGCTCGACGAGTTGGGCGCCATCGTCGAGGAAGCCCGCGGTGTACCGATGACCGCCGGCTGTGTGGTTCCCCGCGGTGACGTCCTGGAACTGATCGACGACATCAAGGACGCCATCCCCGGTGAGCTCGACGACGCCCAGGACGTCCTGGACGCGCGGGACGGAATGTTGCGCGACGCCAGGTCGCACGCCGACGGCATGGTCGGCGCCGCCACCACCGAGGCCGAATCCACCGTGGGGCACGCCCGCGCCGAGGCCGACCGGATGCTGGCCGAGGCCAAGTCGCATGCCGACCGGATGGTCGCCGAGGCCCGCGCACACTGCGACCAGATGGTCGGTGAGGCGCGCGAGGAGGCCGGCCGGCTGACCGCCGCCGCCAAGCGCGACTACGAGACGAGCGTCGGCCGGGCCAAGGCCGAGGCCGACCGGCTCGTCGAGAGCGGCAACAAGAGCTACGAGAAGGCCGTTCAGGAAGGCATCAAGGAGCAGCAACGCCTGGTGTCGCAGACCGAGGTGGTGGCCACCGCCACCGCCGAGGCCACCCGCCTGGTCGACACCGCCCACGCCGAGGCCGACAGACTGCGCGGCGAATGCGACATCTACGTCGACAGCAAGCTCGCCGAGTTCGAGGAGTACCTCAACGGCACGCTGCGCTCGGTCGGTCGCGGCCGCCATCAACTCCGCACGGCCGCCGGCACCCACGACTACGTATCGCGCTGACCGGCCGTCGGCCGATCCGACTAGAATTGCCGGCATGGCCGCCCGGAATCCGCTGGTAATCAGCGTTGCGCGATTGGGACGTCGCCCCGGCTCGATGACCGAGTTCCGGGAAACGGTCCCCAGTCCCGCGCGGATCGGCCTGGACCTGGAGGCCATCGAGGCCGGCGCGCCGCTGGATCTCGACCTGAGGCTGGAATCCGTCGCCGAGGGCGTGCTGGTTACCGGGACCGTGCGGGCGCCGACGGCGGGCCAGTGTGCCCGCTGCCTGGAACCGTTCACCGGCGACGTGTCGATCCACCTGACCGAGCTGTTCGCCTACCCCGACAGTGCCACCGAGGCGACCACCGAAGCCGACGAGGTCGGCCACGTGGTCGACGACGCAGTAGACCTCGAGCAGGCAATCATCGACGCCGTCGGCCTGGAGTTGACGTTGTCGCCGGTTTGCCGTCCGGACTGCGCAGGACTGTGTCCGCAGTGCGGCGTCGTGCTGGCGTCCGCCGAACCGGGCCACCACCACGACATCGTCGATCCGCGCTGGGCCAAACTCGCCGAGATGCTGCCCGACCGCAACGGCGACGCGCGGTGACCCGGGCCGAAGATCCCGTATCGCCCCGGCAGCCACTGCTCGACGCCCTGGGCGTCGACCTGCCCGACGACGTGCTGACCCTGGCGCTCACGCACCGCAGCTACGCCTACGAGCACGGCGGCCTGCCCACCAACGAGCGGTTGGAGTTCCTCGGCGACGCGGTGCTCGAGCTGACGGTCACCGTCGAGCTGTTCCAGCGCCACCCGGAACGCCCCGAGGGCGATCTGGCCAAGCTGCGCGCCAGCGTGGTCAACACGCAGGCGCTGGCCGATGTGGCCCGCGGCCTGGTCGCCGGCGGCCTCGGCGGGTACCTGCTGCTCGGCCGCGGTGAGTTGAACTCCGGCGGCGCCGGGAAGGCCAGCATCCTGGCCGACGGGCTGGAGGCACTGCTGGGCGCGATCTACCTGACGCACGGCCTGGAAACCGCGCACGCGGTGATCGTGCGGCTGTTCGGGTCGCTGCTCGAAACCGCTCCGAGCCTCGGCGCCGGCCTGGACTGGAAGTCCAGCCTGCAGGAGCTCACCGCCGCCCGCGGTCTGGGCGTGCCCAGTTACGTCGTCACGTCGACGGGACCCGACCACGACAAGCAGTTCACCGCCACCGTCGTCGTGCTGGGCACCGAGTACGGCACCGGCGTCGGCCGCACCAAGAAGGAAGCCGAACTCAAGGCGGCCGCGGCGACGTGGGCGGCACTCGGACAGGTTTAAACCGATGCCCGAACTGCCCGAGGTCGAGGTGGTACGCCGCGGTCTGCAACGGCACCTCGCAGGGCGCACCATCACCGCGGTGCGGGTGTACCACCCGCGGGCGGTCCGCCGCCACGAAGCCGGCGCCGACGACCTGACCGCGCGGCTGCTGGGCGCCCGGATCGACGGAACCGGCCGGCGCGGCAAGTACCTGTGGCTGCGGCTGAACACCGGCGAGGCGCTCGTCGTGCATCTCGGCATGAGCGGTCAGATGCTACTCGGGCCGGTGCCGCGTGAGGACCATGTGCGCATCGCCGCGCTGCTCGACGACGGCACCGCGTTGAGCTTCGTCGACCAGCGCACCTTCGGCGGCTGGATGCTGACCGATGTGACCGACGCCGGCGGAGCTGTGCTGCCGGTTCCCGTCGCACACATCGCCCGCGACCCGCTGGACCCGCTCTTCGACCGCGACGCCGTGGTGGATGTGTTGCGGCACAAGCACTCTGAGATCAAACGTCAGCTGCTTGATCAGAGCGTGGTGTCGGGGATCGGCAACATCTACGCCGACGAGGCGTTGTGGCGCGCGAAGATCAACGGCGCCCGGCTGGCCGAGAAACTGAGCCGCGCCAAGCTCGCCGAACTGCTTGACCACGCCGCCGACGTGATGCGCGAGGCGTTGGCGCAGGGCGGCACGTCGTTCGATTCGTTGTATGTCGACGTCAACGGCGAATCCGGCTACTTCGACCGGTCGCTGGACGCCTACGGCCGCGACGGGCAGCCCTGCAGCCGGTGCGGGGCCGTGATGCGCCGGGAGAAGTTCATGAACCGCTCGTCGTTCTACTGCCCGAAATGCCAGCCGAGGCCACGAGGTTGAAATACTGCCTCCAGCGCCCGCATTTGTATGAGACACACCGGGCGGTTGCGTACAGACACGGCCGCTCGCGGGAATCTGAGGAGTTGCACATGACCGAGCTGTGGGTCGAACGCACCGGCGCCCGCCGCTACACCGGGCACAGCTCGCGCGGCGCCGAGGTGCTGGTCGGTTCCGAGGATGTCGAGGGCGTCTTCACGCCGGGTGAGTTGATGAAGATCGCCCTGGCCGCCTGCAGCGGCATGGCCAGCGATCAGCCCCTGGCGCGCCGGCTCGGCGACGACTACACCGCGACCATCGACGTCACCGGTGCCGCCGACCGCGACAACGAGGTCTACCCGGCGCTGTCGGAAACCCTCCACCTGGACCTGTCCGGCCTGTCGGCGGAGGAGGCCGCGCGGGTTCGCACCGTCGTTCAGCGCGCCGTCGAGGCGGTGTGCACGGTCGGGCGGACGCTGAAATCGGGCACCCGGGTCAGCTTCGAGATCGACGACAACCGGTCATGACGGGGACTTCACCGCCCGAGGGCGCAGCGGTCCGGCTCACCGCCTGGGTGCACGGTTACGTCCAGGGCGTCGGCTTCCGGTGGTGGACCCGCTCGCGTGCCCTCGAACTCGGCCTGACCGGCTATGCGAAGAACCAGGTCGACGGCCGCGTCCTCGTCGTCGCCCAGGGGCCGCGCCGGGACTGCGATCGGCTGCTGGAACTGCTGCGCGGCGGCGGCACCCCGGGGCGGGTCGACAAGGTGGTCTGGGACTGGTCGGAGAGCACCGAGTCGATGACCGGCTTCAACGAGCGCTAAAGGTACGCTGGCACGCCATGCACCTCAAGAGTCTGACGCTGAAGGGCTTCAAGTCCTTCGCATCGCCGACGACTCTGCGCTTCGAGCCGGGCATCACCGCGGTCGTGGGTCCAAACGGCTCCGGCAAGTCGAACGTGGTCGACGCCCTGGCGTGGGTGATGGGCGAGCAGGGCGCCAAGACCCTGCGCGGCGGCAAGATGGAAGACGTCATCTTCGCCGGCACGTCGAGCCGCGCGCCGCTGGGCCGCGCCGAGGTGACCGTCACCATCGACAATTCCGACAACGCGCTGCCGATCGAGTACTCCGAGGTCTCGATCACCCGCCGGATGTTCCGCGACGGCGCCGGCGAGTACGAGATCAACGGCGCCGCTTGCCGTTTGATGGATGTGCAGGAACTGTTGAGCGACTCCGGCATCGGCCGCGAGATGCACGTCATCGTCGGTCAGGGCCGGCTCTCGCAGATCCTGGAGTCCCGCCCGGAGGACCGCCGCGCCTTCATCGAAGAGGCCGCCGGCGTGCTCAAGCACCGCAAGCGCAAGGAAAAGGCCGTCCGCAAGCTCGACGCGATGGCCGCCAACCTGGCCCGGCTGACCGACCTGACCACCGAACTGCGCCGCCAGCTCAAACCCCTGGGCCGTCAGGCCGAGATGGCGCGCCGGGCGCAGACAATCCAGGCGGATCTGCGCGACGCCCGGTTGCGGCTGGCGGCCGACGACCTGGTGACCCGGCAGGCCGAGTTCGACGGCGTCGGCGGCACCGAAGCCGTGCTGCGCAGGGATCACGACGAGGCGGTCGCCGCCGCGGAGGCGGCAGCGACGGAACTGGCCGGGCACGAGACCGCGGTGGAGGCACTGTCCGAGCGTGCCGAGCGGGCCCAGCAGACCTGGTTCGCACTGTCGGCGCTGGCCGAGCGGGTGAGCGCGACCGTGCGCATCGCCAGCGACCGGGCCCAGCTGTTGGAGACGGACCCGGCCGGTGCGCTCGGCTCGACCGGCCCGGACCCCGAGGAGTTGGAGGCCCAGGCCGACGAGGTCGCCGCGGCCGAGCAGGTGTTACTCGGCGAGTTGGCCGACGCCCGGACCCGGCTGGAGGCGGCCCGTGCCGAACTCGGCGAGGCCGAGCGGGTGGCCGCCGAGGCGGAGCGGGCTCATCTGGCCGCCGTGCGCGCCGAGGCCGACCGCCGCGAGGGTGTGGCCCGGCTGGCCGGCCAGGTGGAGACGATGCGCGCCCGCGTGGAGTCGATCGACGACCGGGTCGGCCGGCTCACGGCAGGTATCGAGGAGGCCGCCTCCCGCGCGCAGCTGGCCCAGGCGGAATTCGAGACCGTGCAGGGTCGTGTCGGGGAACTCGACCAGAGCGAGGTCGGGCTCGACGACCACCACGACCGGACGGTGGCCGCGCTGCGGCTTGCCGATGAGCGGGTGGCCGAACTGCAGGCCGCCGAACGCGGCGCCGAACGCGAGGTGGCCTCGTTACGGGCCCGCATCGACGCGCTGGCCGTCGGTCTCGAGCGTCGGGACGGCGCCGCCTGGCTGATCGAAAATCGAAGTGACGCAGGGCTTTTCGGTTCCATTGCCAAGCTGGTCAAGGTTGCCGCCGGACACGAGACGGCGTTGGCCGCGGTGCTGGGGTCGGCCGCCGACGCGGTGGCGGCCGAGAACTTCGGGGCGGCCCGCGCCGCGGTGGCGGCCCTGAAGGAGGCCGACGGCGGCCGCGCGGCCATCGTGCTCGGCGACTGGCCCGTTCACGATCCCCGGGCCGGCACCGGGGCGCCCCCGGGTTCGCGTTGGGCGCTGGACCTCGTGGAGGTGCCCGACCGGCTGCGCGGCGCGATCTGCGCGCTGCTGGCCCACGTGGTGGTGGTCGACGACCTGCTGGCCGCGCTGGACGTGGTGTCGGCCAACCCCGGGCTGCGTGCGGTGACCACCGACGGCGACGTGGTGGGCCAGGGCTGGCTCAACGGCGGGTCGGACCGCAAGCCCAGCACGCTGGAGATCACCTCGGCGATCGAAGCGGCCCGCGGCGAACTGGCCGCCGCCGAGGCGCGGGCGGGCGAACTGTCGGCGGCGCTGGCCGGCGCGACACTGGAACAGGTCAACCGCCAGGACGCCGCCGAGCAGGCCCTGGCCGCCCTCAACGAGTCCGACGCGGCGATCTCCCGGATCTACGAGACCCTGGGCCGGCTGGGCCAGGACGCGCGCACCGCCGACGAGGAGTGGCGCCGCCAGACCACCCAGCGCGACGAGCTGGAGGCCGGCCGCCAGCAGACCGTCACCGAGTTGTCGGAGCTGGAGACCCGGCTGCGCAATGCGCAGGAGACGCCGACCGCCCACGCCGGCGAACCCGTCGACCGGGAACGCTTCGCGGCCGTCGCCGAGGCCGCCCGCAGCGCCGAAGTGGAGGCGCGCTTGACCGTGCGCACCGCCGAGGAACGCGCGAATGCCGTTCGCGGACGGGCGGATTCGCTGCGCCGGGCCGCCGTCGCCGAACGGGAGGCGCGGGCGCGCGCGGCCCGGGCCCGCGCGGCGCGCCAGCACGCCGCCACCGTCGCCGCCGCCGTCGCCGAGTCCGGCCGCCAGGTGGCCGACCGGCTTGCCGTCGTCGTCGGGGTGTCCTCGCGGAACCGCGACGGGCTGGCGGCCGAACGTCACCAGCGCGCCGCCGCGCTGACCGCGGCCCGGGAACGGGTCGACGGTCTGCACGCGCGCATCGCCGCGCTGACCGATTCGCTGCACCGCGACGAGGTCGCCAAGGCCCAGGCGGCGATGCGCGTCGAACAGCTCGAACAGCAGGTGCTCGAGCAATTCGGCATGGCCGCAACGGATCTCGTCAACGAGTACGGCCCCGGCGTGGCGCTGCCGCCCAGCGAGCTGGAGATCGCCGAATACGAACAGGCCAAGGAACGCGGGGAACAGGTCAGCTCCCCGGCGCCGATGCCGTTCGACCGCCCCACCCAGGAACGCCGGGCCAAACGGGCCGAACGCGAACTCGCCGAACTGGGTCGGGTCAACCCGTTGGCGCTCGAGGAGTTCGCCGCGCTCGAGGAACGCTACAACTTCCTGTCCACCCAGCTCGAGGACGTCAAGTCCGCCCGCAAGGACCTGCTGGACGTGGTCGACGAGGTGGACGCGCGCATCCTGCAGGTGTTCACCGAGGCTTACACCGACGTCGAGCGCGAGTTCGGTCAGGTGTTCGCGTCGCTGTTCCCCGGCGGCGAGGGCCGGCTGCTGCTGACCGATCCATCCGACATGCTGACCACCGGCGTCGAGGTCGAGGCGCGTCCGCCGGGCAAGAAGGTCAAGCGCCTGTCGTTGCTCTCCGGTGGCGAGAAGTCGCTGACCGCCGTCGCGATGCTGGTGGCCATCTTCCGGGCCCGGCCGTCCCCGTTCTACATCATGGACGAGGTCGAGGCCGCCCTCGACGACGTCAACCTGCAGCGCCTGCTGGGGCTGTTCGAACAGCTGCGGGAGCGTTCGCAGCTGATCGTGATCACCCACCAGAAGCCCACCATGGAGATCGCCGACGCGCTCTACGGCGTGACCATGCAGGGCGACGGGATCACGCAGGTGATCTCGCAGAAGATGCGCGGCCAGCAACTCGTCAGCACCTGACCCACGCTCCTAGCGCCCCCCTTCGCCGAGACGTACGAACGGGCGAAGAAGTCCGAGTGGATCCCGCCAGTGCGTCGGTCTCGGCGCGGCGCTGAGGACGCCTTTGGAACAATGGTCTGGTGACGACTGAAGTCCTCTGGATCGCCATCGCTGTCATCGCCGTTCTGATCGTCGCGGCGCTCGTCTTCGGACTCGTCCGCCACCGTCGCGGCCGGATCAGCCTGGCCACCCCACCGGTCGCCGAGGAGACCAAGGAGATCGACCGGTCCGGCGGCTACACGGCGTCCTCGGCCATCACCTTCAGCCAGTCCGCCCCGGCCGACACCGTGGCCGCGCCACCCCGGGTGCCGCCGCCGGTGGTCACCCCGGAGCCCACTGCGTTCCAGGGGCTGCCGACCGTCGGCGACGACGCGACCGTACCCCGCGACGCGCCCAGACGGCCCATCGAAGACGCGCGGCTGCCCGAACCCGAACTCGTCACGCCGCTGCCCGAGCCGATCACCGAGACGGCGGCGGAAACCTCGACGATCGATGTCATCGAGCCGACCGCCGGGCGGCTGGAGCGACTGCGCGGCCGGCTGGCCAAATCGCAGAATGCGTTGGGCCGCAGCGTATTGGGGCTGATCGGCGGCGGCGACCTCGACGAGGACTCGTGGGAGGAGGTCGAGGACACCCTGCTGATCGCCGACCTGGGCCCGACGGTCACCGCCGGGGTGCTCACGCACCTGCGCGCGGCCATCGCCGCCAGTGCCGTTCGCACGGACGCCGACGCCCGCGCGGTGCTGCGCGAAGCGCTGATCAACCAACTGCACCCGGAGTTCGACCGGTCCATCAAGGCACTCCCGCACGCCGACAAACCGTCGGTGCTGCTGGTGGTCGGCGTCAACGGCACCGGCAAGACCACCACCGTCGGCAAGCTGGCCCGGGTGCTGGTGGCCGACGGCCGCCGGGTCGTCCTCGGCGCCGCCGACACCTTCCGCGCCGCGGCGGCCGACCAGCTGCAAGCCTGGGCGGCCCGGGTCGGCGCCGACGTCGTCCGGGGCGCCGAGGGCGCCGACCCCGCATCGGTGGCCTTCGACGCCGTCGACAGGGGCATCGACGCCGGCGCCGACGTCGTCGTCATCGACACCGCCGGCCGGCTGCACACCAAGACCGGTCTGATGGACGAACTCGGCAAGGTCAAGCGGGTGGTGTCCAAGCGCGCCGAGGTCGACGAGGTGTTGTTGGTGCTCGACGCCACGATCGGCCAGAACGGTCTGGCGCAGGCGAAGGTGTTCGCCGACGTGGTCGACATCACCGGTGTGGTGCTGACGAAACTGGACGGGACAGCCAAGGGTGGCATCGTGTTCCGGGTCCAGGAGGACCTCGGCGTACCGGTGAAACTGGTCGGGCTCGGCGAGGGGCCCGACGACCTTGCGCCGTTCGAACCGGCCGCGTTCGTCGACGCGCTGCTCGGTTGAGTCGACGAAATGCCCATGATGTAACGCCCGCGAAACGAAGACGGGCGATCCGTTCACATTCGCGAAACACAGGTGCTCTGTCGCTGAAACATCCACTGCGCATTGTCCTTTCCAGGGTCAACGGTTCCTGACCGTGGCATGGGCGAAGGAGGATGCAGGGAGTGGACGGTTTTCCGACGATGGGTGTGCCGGATACCGGCGACACCGCGTGGATGCTGGCAAGCGCCGCGCTCGTTCTGTTGATGACGCCGGGTCTGGCGTTCTTCTACGGCGGTATGGTGCGCGCCAAGGGTGTGCTGAACATGCTCATGATGAGCATCAGCGCCATGGGTGTCGTCACGGTCTTGTGGGTGCTCTACGGCTATTCGCTGGCGTTCGGCAATGACGTCAGCAACCTCTTCGGTGACCCCACCCAGTATTTCGGCCTCAAGGGCCTGATCGGGGGGACCTATCTTCAGGCGACCGCCGATGCCCCCGCGGTGTCGATCCCGTTGGCCGGCACCATCCCGCAAACGGTGTTCGTGGCCTTCCAGCTGATGTTCGCCATCATCACCGTCGCCCTGATCTCCGGCGCGGTGGCCGACCGGTTGAAGTTCGGCGGCTGGCTGGTGTTCGCCGGACTGTGGGCCACCTTCGTCTACTTCCCGGTCGCACACTGGGTTTTCGCCTTCAACGGTGTCACCGCTGAGCATGGCGGTTGGATCGCGACGAAGCTCCTGGCGATCGACTTCGCCGGTGGCACCGCGGTGCACATCAACTCCGGTACCGCGGGCCTGGTGCTGGCCCTCATCCTGGGCAAGCGGGCCGGGTGGCCGCACACCCCGATGCGTCCGCACAACCTGCCGTTCGTGATGCTCGGTGCGGGTCTGCTGTGGTTCGGCTGGTACGGCTTCAACGCCGGCTCGGCCGTCGGCTCCAACGGAATCGCGGGCGCGACGTTCATCACCACGACGATCGCGACCGGCGCGGCCATGCTCGGCTGGCTGCTCACCGAGCGGATCCGTGACGGCCACGCCACCACATTGGGTGCGGCGTCGGGCATCGTGGCCGGCCTGGTCGCCATCACGCCGTCCTGCTCGTCGGTGAATGTGGTCGGTGCGCTGGCGATCGGCCTCGGCGCCGGTGTCGTCTGCGCCCTCGCCGTCGGCCTGAAGTTCAAGTTCGGGTTCGACGACTCGCTCGACGTGGTGGGTGTCCACCTCGTCGGTGGTCTGTTCGGCACGCTGATGGTCGGCCTCGTGGCCACCAGTGAGGCGCCGGCGGCGGTGTCCGGGCTGTTCTACGGCGGTGGCTTCGATCAGTTGATCAAGCAGGCGATCGGCGCCTTCTCGGTTCTTGCGTACTCCGCCATCGGTACCGCTATCTTGGCCATGATCGTGAAATACACGATCGGGCTTCGGCTCGACCGGGAGGACGAAGCGACCGGTATCGACGAGTCCGAGCATGCGGAGAGCGCGTACGACTTCGCAACTGCAGGAACCGGTTCGGTCATCGGACGTTCGGAGGTATGAGGGAAATGAAACTGATCACTGCGATCGTCAAGCCGTTCACGCTCGAAGACGTCAAGACCGGTCTCGAGGAGGCCGGCATCCTCGGCATGACCGTCAGCGAGGTGCAGGGCTACGGGCGTCAGAAGGGCCACACCGAGGTCTACCGCGGCGCCGAATACTCGGTGGACTTCGTGCCGAAGGTGCGGGTGGAAGTGGTCGTCGACGACGCCGCCGTGGACAAGGTGGTCGATGTCATCGTGCAGGCCGCCCGCACCGGCAAGATCGGCGACGGCAAGGTCTGGGTCAGTCCGGTCGACACCGTGGTGCGGGTGCGCACCGGGGAGCGCGGGACCGACGCCCTTTGATGCGGGCCGACTTCTGACCCGTCTCCCCGGCCCGGTTCCGGTGGACAACTAGGTGACCGACAAGGGGAGACGACGTGAAGAAGACACCAGATTCCGCCGCCGGAGCTTCCCCCGGGGAGGTTGCGGCGGCGGGATCGTCTCCCGCACCGGCAAAGTCGGGGGGCAAGGGTCAGGAGCAGGTGTTCAGCAAACCCGCCGACGACCTGTCGACCGCGGTCCGTCAACTGCTCAACGGCAACCGGCGCCACCTGGATTCGGCCGGACTGCGCGATGCCCTGCGCGATCTCTACGAGTTCTGGCTGACCACCAAGGCCACCGAGATCGGCGTGACCCCGACCAGTGGCTTCGCCATCGTCGCGACCGGCGGCCTGGGTCGCGGCGAGCTGGCGCCGTACTCCGACCTGGACCTGACCCTGGTGCACGACAACATGCCGGCCGACGTCGTCGCCGGCGTGGCCGAATCACTGTGGTATCCGTTGTGGGACGCCAACATTCGGCTCGACCACAGTGTGAGAACCGTCCCCGAGGCGCTCAGTGTGGCCAACGAGGACATCTCGGCGGGCCTGGCGATGCTCGAGGCCCGTCACATCGCCGGCGATGCCGAGCTGTCCGGCCTGCTGATCGGCGGCGCGCGCCGGCAATGGCGAACGGGAATCGCGTCCCGCTTCGACGCCCTGGTCGCCGAGACCCAGGCGCGTTGGCAGCGCAGCGGTCAGATCGCGCACCGTGCGGAGCCGGACCTCAAGAGCGGCCGCGGGGGGCTGCGGGACGTTCAACTGCTCAACGCGCTGGCGATCGCGCAACTCGCCGACGTCTATCCGAGCCAGTCGCTGGCGTCGCCGACCGGTTCGCTCGGCGATGCACACCTGGCGCTGCTCAATGTGCGCACCGAACTGCACCGGGTCTCCGGACGCGGCCGCGATCAGTTGCTGGCCCAGTTCGCCGACGAGATCGGCGCCGCACTGCGGATCGGTGACCGGTTCGACCTGGCGCGGGTGCTCTCCGATGCGGCACGCACTATCAGCTACTACGTCGACGCGGGATTGCGAACGGCAGGAAATGCGTTGCCTCGCAAGGGATTATCCGCGCTGCGTCGGCCCACCCGGCGGCCGCTGGACGAAGGGGTGCTCGAGTTCAACGGCGAGGTCATCCTGGCCCGCGATGCGCGGCCGGAACGCGACCCCGGCCTGATCCTGCGGGTGGCGGCCGCGTCGGCGACCACCGGGTTGCCGATGTCGGCCTCGACGCTGGGCAGACTGGCCGCCTCGGCGCCGGAGCTTCGCACCCCCTGGCCGCGCAAGGCGCTGAAGGATCTGCTGGTGATGCTGGCCGCCGGGCCGCCGGCGGTGGCGACGGTGGAGGCGCTGGACCGCACCGGCCTGTGGGGCCGGCTGTTCCCGGAGTGGGGTGCGGTGCGCGACCTGCCCCCGCGGGATGTGGTGCACATCTGGACGGTGGACCGGCATCTGATCGAAACCGTCTCGCGCGCAGCAGCTTTCACTACCCGGGTGTCACGACCGGACCTGCTGCTGATGGGTGCGCTGTGCCACGACATCGGGAAAGGGCGGGGCGGCGACCACAGCGTCATCGGCGCGGAACTGGCCACCCAGATCGGCACCCGGCTGGGGCTGTGGCCGTCCGATGTCGAATTGCTCTCGGCGATGGTGCGCTACCACCTGTTGTTGCCGGACACCGCAACTCGCAAGGATCTGCAGAATCCCGACACCATCGCCGCCGTCGTGGCGACCCTCGACGGCGATTCGGTGCTGCTGGAACTGCTGCAGGCGCTGGCCGAGGCGGACTCCCTGGCCACCGGGCCGGGGGTGTGGGGCGATTGGAAGGCGTCGCTGATCGGCGACCTGGTGCGCCGCTGCCGGTTGGTGACGGCCGGGGAACCGCTGCCGCATGCCGACCCGGTGGACCCACGGCTGCTCGAACTCGCCGCCCAGCAGGACGGGGTGCATGTCGAGTTGGTGCCCGGCGAGGGCTCCTATCTCTACAACGTCACGATAACCGCTCCGGACCGCCGGGGAGCGCTGTCCCGGGCCGCCGGTGTGATGGCGCTCAATTCGCTGCGGGTGCATTCGGCCTCGGTCAACAGCCACGAGGGCTCGGCCATCGACACGTTCGTCGTCTCCCCGCACTTCGGCTCGCCGCCGCCGGCCGAGCTGCTGCGCCAGCAGCTCATCCTGGCGCTCGACGGCGAGCTGGACGTGATGGGCACGCTGGATAGCCGCGACCATGAGGCGGCCGCCAGCAAGGGCCGCGCGGGGGACATCCCGGACGCGGTTCCGGTGAACCGGGTGTCCGCCCCGCCGCGCGTCCTCTGGCACGAGGGTCCCGCACCGGATCAGCCGGTTGTGGAGATCCGTTCGATGGACCGCCCGGGTCTGTTGGCCCGGCTGACGGGGGTGCTCGAACGTGCCGGTGTCGACATCTCCTGGGCGAAGGTGACCACGCTGGGTTCGACGGTGGTCGACGCGTTCGGGGTCGTGGTGCCGCAGTCGGCTCGGGACGACATCCGGGGGAGCCTCGAACGCGAGCTGTTCGCGGTGCTGCCCATGCCGCCACCGGCCAAGCCGGCCACCAACGTCGACGTGGCGGGCTGAGCGGCCCGGCTCACCAGGGCGCGTACGCCCAGCCCAGGTACCGCGCACCCGGGGCCGGGTTCCAGGTCCGGAGCACCTGGACGGTGGGTCCGCCGCCGCCCACACCGCCGGACACGTAGGTGCCGTCCCCGCGCGCGATGTCGACGTGTCCCGCCCCCCGGTCCCAGGAACTCTCCGAGAACACGAGGGCCCCCCGGGGCGGGTCGGGACTCATGGCGATCTTGTTCTGCGCCGCGAGCGCGTCCCGGAACAGCTTGGCCGTGTCGTATCCGATGCCGGGCACGCCGTAGGCCGCCGCCACGAGCACACCGCACCCGAAGTCGCCGCCGAAATCGGTCCCGACCATGCTGTCGGCCCTGGCCACAGCGTCGTCGGCCGTCGACGACGGCGGCGCCGCGGGCGCCGGCGCGGCCAACAACAGGGTGGGGACCACCGCCGCGGTCAATGCCGCCCTGGTGATCCGCCGGGAGGTGTCCGGGACCGCCATGTCGCCCCCTGCCTGGTCGCATCCGTTTGGTCATCTCTTCGGAAGCCGGGTGACGGGCGTTACCGACCCGATATCGATTCTGTCGTTCGGGGGACGGGCGCGAGGCCGGCGCTGCGTCCCCTCGGGGGCGACCGGCCCGTAACCATTAGGCTTGTCAGGTGTTTGAATCCCTCTCCGACCGCTTGACCGGTGTGCTGTCGGGTCTGCGCGGCAAGGGCCGGCTGACCGACGCCGATATCGACGCCACCGCCCGCGAGATCCGCCTGGCGTTGCTCGAGGCCGACGTGTCGCTGCCGGTGGTGCGCACGTTCATCGGCCGGATCAAGGAGCGCGCCAAGGGCGCCGAGGTCTCCGGTGCGCTCAACCCGGCCCAGCAGGTCGTCAAGATCGTCAACGAGGAGCTCGTCGCGATCCTCGGCGGCGAGACGCGCCGGCTGAACTTCGCGAAGAGTCCGCCGACGGTCATCATGCTGGCCGGCCTGCAGGGCGCCGGAAAGACGACGCTGGCCGGCAAGCTCGCGAAATGGCTCAAGGGACAAGGGCATACGCCACTGCTGGTGGCCTGCGACCTGCAACGCCCCGGCGCGGTCAACCAGCTCAAGATCGTCGGCGAACGCGCCGGCGTGGTCACGTTCGCGCCCCATCCGGGTACCTCGGCGCAGTCCGCCGACACCGGCGGCCCCGGCTCCGGCGACCCGGTCGCGGTCGCCGCCGCGGGCTTGGACTACGCCAAGTCCAAGCTGTTCGACGTCGTCATCGTGGACACCGCCGGCCGGCTGGGCATCGACGACGTGCTGATGGCCCAGGCCGCGGCCATCCGCGACGCCGTGCAGCCCGACGAGACGTTCTTCGTGCTGGACGCCATGATCGGTCAGGACGCCGTCGCCACCGCCGAAGCGTTCGGCGCCGGCGTCGGTTTCACCGGCGTGGTGCTGACCAAGCTCGACGGCGACGCCCGCGGTGGTGCCGCGCTGTCGGTTCGCGAGATCACCGGCGTGCCGATCATGTTCGCGTCCACCGGCGAGAAGCTGGAGGACTTCGACGTCTTCCACCCGGACCGGATGGCGTCCCGCATCCTGGGCATGGGTGACGTCCTGAGCCTGATCGAGCAGGCCGAGCAGGTCTTCGACCAGCAGAAGGCCGAGGAGGCCGCCGCCAAGATCGGCTCCGGCGAGCTGACGCTGGAGGACTTCCTGGAGCAGATGCTGGCCATCCGCAAGATGGGGCCGATCGGAAACCTGCTCGGCATGCTGCCCGGTGCGGGCCAGATGAAGGACGCGTTGGCCGCCGTCGACGACAGTCAGCTCGACCGCGTGCAGGCGATCATCCGCGGGATGACTCCGCAGGAGCGGGCGGACCCGAAGATCATCAACGCCTCCCGGCGGCTGCGCATCGCCAACGGTTCGGGCGTCTCCGTCTCGGAGGTCAACCAGCTCGTCGACCGGTTCTTCGAGGCGCGCAAGATGATGTCGCAGATGGCGGGCAGCTTCGGCTTTCCCGGCGCGCGGAAGTCGTCGAAGAACCGCAAGAACGCCAAGGCCAAGGGCAAGAAGGGCAAAATCAACCGGGGCCCGACGCCGCCGAAGGCGCGTAACCCGCTCGCGGCGGGGATGCCCGGCGGTTTCCCCGACCTGTCCCAGATGCCTCCCGGTCTGGACGAATTGCCGCCCGGGCTGGCGGATTTCGATCTGTCCAAGCTGAAGTTCCCGGGCCAGAAGTAGCCGGCATGCGCCTGCACGTGCGGGCCCGCGAGCTGCCCGGTGGGGACATCGCCGAGTGGTGGATCCACGAGGTGGACGGGGTCGGCAGGCTGTCGAGCGAGCCGGTGGCCGGTGCCGAAACGGTGTTCGACGGCGGCTGGATCATGCCCGGACTGGTCGACGCGCACTGCCACGTCGGGCTGGGTGCGCATGGCATCGTCGACCTCGACGAGGCGATCGAACAGGCCGAGACCGAACGCGGCGCGGGCGCGCTGCTGTTGCGCGACGCCGGTTCGCCGATGGACACCCGCAGCCTCGACGACCGCGACGACCTGCCGCGCATCATTCGCGCGGGCCGGCACATCGCGCGGCCCAAGCGTTACAGCCCCGGCCTGCCCATCGACGTCGAAGACGAATCGCAGCTGCCCGAGGTGGTCGCCGAGCAGGCCCGGTTCGGCGACGGCTGGGTCAAACTCGTCGGCGACTGGATCGACCGCAGCGTGGGTGATCTGGCCCCGCTGTGGTCCGACGATGTCCTGAAGCGCGCGATCGACGCCGCGCACGCCAACGGTGCCCGGGTCACCGCCCACGTCTTCGGCGAGGATGCGCTGCCCGGGCTGATCAACGCCGGCATCGACTGCATCGAGCACGGCACCGGCCTGACGGACGACACCATCGCGATGATGGTCGAGCGCGGCACCGCGCTGGTGCCCACGCTGATCAACATCGACAATTTCCCGGGCATCGCCGACGCCGCCGGGAAGTACCCGACCTACGCCAAGCACATGCGCGACCTGTACGCGTCGTGCCGGCAGCGGATCGGGGCGGCCCGGGACGCCGGGGTGGCGATCTATGCGGGCACCGACGCCGGCAGCATGGTGGCCCACGGTCGCATCGCCGACGAGATCGTCGCGCTGGCCGGCGTCGGCATGAGCCCGCACGACGCGCTGGGTGCGGCTTCCTGGGATGCGCGGAAGTGGTTGGGCCGCAGCGGGATCGAACAGGGAGCCAGTGCGGATGTGGTGTGCTATTCTGCCGACCCGCGGCTGCCCGGCGTGCTGGGCCACCCGGACGTGGTGATCCTGCGTGGAAAGGTGTACCGCCGATGACGGTTGTCGATCTCAGTCAGCCGATCCGGGTCGGCATGGTGACCTATCCGGGTCTGCCCGCCCCCGTCATCACCCCACACCTGACCCGCGAGCAGTCCCGCGAGAGATACGCCCCGGGAACCGAATTCGCGATGGACGTCATCACGATGATCGGCAACACCGGGACCTACCTGGACTCGCCGTTCCATCGCTACGCCGACGGCGCCGACCTGGCCTGCCTGGACCTGGCCACCCTGGTCGGCCTGCCCACCGAGGTTTTCCGCCTGACCGAACTGCAGGGCCGGGGGATCGGGGTGGACCTGCTGGCGGGCCGGGATCTGCAGGGCGCGGCGGTGCTGTTGCACACCGGTTGGGACCGCCACTTCGGCACCACCGAATATGGTTCGGGTGCACCGTATCTCAGTGCAGACGGGGCGCTGTATCTGATCGATGCCGGCGCGGTGCTGGTGGGCATCGACTCGGTCAACGTCGACGACACCGAGTCCGGCGGTGAGCGGCCCGCACACACGCTGCTGCTCGGCGCCGGGGTGCACGTCGTGGAGCACCTGACCAACCTGGGGGCCCTGCCGGAGACCGGCGCGCGGTTCACCGCGGCGCCACCGGCCATCGAGGGCTTCGGGACCTTCCCGGTGCGTGCGTTCGCCGAATTCTGAGGCCGGCATCGCCGCGGTCAGCGCGGTTGGGCGAAACCCCAGTCCAACAGGCTGACGGCCTGGTCGTACAACTGGCCGTCGCCCTTCATCAGCACCACAACCAGCCGGCGCCCGTCCCGCTGGGCCACGGTGACGAAGGTGTCACCGGCCAGGTTGGTGTAGCCGGTCTTGCCGGCGAGGTCACCGGGGTATCGCGTCAGCAACTTGTTCTGGTTGACGATCGTCTTGTAGCCGCCGTCGCCGGGGAATTGGGCCGACGGCTGCCGCATGATCTGCGCGATGACCGGGTAGCTCAGCGCGGCACGGTAGATCAGCGCAAGGTCGTGCGGGGTGGTCAGCGTTTCCCAGCCGGGGCCGTCCAGGCCGGACGGTGACATCGCGCGGGTGTGCCGCGCACCCAGGCTCGCAGCTTTCGCGCTCATGCGGGCGATGGCCGCGCGGTAGCCACCGAGCATGTCGCCGAGCAGGTTTGCGGCGTCGTTGCCGGACACCATCAACAGCGCGTCGAGCAGTTGCCGCGCGGTGTACACCTGGCCGGGAACCAGTCCGACACAGGAGCATTCGACCTGGGTGTGCGCGGCGGTGGCACGCACGGCGGCATTCGGGCTGAGGTTGTCGAGCACCACCATGGCCAGCAGCGCCTTGATGGTGCTCGCCGGCGCATAGACGCCGTAGGGATCCTTGCCCGCCAGGATCTTTCCGGTGTCGATGTCGGCCACCAGCCAGGCACGCGCCGGCCCGTCCGGTGCGGTGACGGCCGCGGCGGTGCCGATGACGGGTTCGGCGCCGGCGACCGGGGCCAGCGCGGTCGTCAGCGCGGTCCAGGCCGTCACTGCGATCATGAGTGGGCGTCGCGAGGGCACGAGCGTCGACGCTAAGCGACCGGCGTCTACTCCCGGACGCGCCGAGGTCTCGAACCGGTTGCGTCTACAGCGTGCCGATGCTGGCGTTGCGGTCGAGCGCGAAGCCCCAGTCGAGCAGGCTGGCGGCCTGGTCCCAGTAGGTCGGTCCGCCCTCGTGCACCAGTCCGTACATCATCGCGACCACCAGTCGCCGGCCGTCGCGTTGGGCCGCCCCGACGAACGTCTTGCGGGCCAGGTCGGTGTAGCCGGTCTTGCCGCCCAGCATCCCGGGGTAGCGGTGCAGCATCTCGTCCTGGTTGACCAGCACCCTGTTGCCGGTCTTGGTGGGGAACACCGCGGACGGCTGACCGGTGATCTGGGCGAACACCGGGTAGCTCATGGCATTGCGGAAGATGACGGCCAGGTCGTGCGGCGTGCTCCACATCGCCATCCCCGGCGCGTCGATGCCCGACGGGCTGCCGGTGTTGGTGCCGTAGGCGCCCAGCAGTGCGGCCTTGGCGTTCATCTTGGCCACGGCTTCGTCGGCGCCGCCGACCATGCGGGCCAGGGCGTTGGCGGCGTCGTTGCCGGACACCAGCAGCAGGCCCTCGAGCAGTTGGCGCGCGGTGTAGGTCACCCCGGGTGCCACGCCGGCGCAGTTGCACTCGACGCGGGTGTCGGCCTCGGTGGCCACGATGGTCGAATCCAGCGGCACCTCGTCCAGGATCACTTGCGCCAGAAGCGTTTTGATCGTGCTGGCCGGCGGCGACGGGGCGTCCTCGTTACGCCCGGCCAACACCTGACCGGTGTCCATGTCGGCGATGATCCACGACGCCGCCGGACCGCCCGGAATGGGCGCGGAGCCGGCGGGTTGCAGGTCCAGGGGATCGGCCGCCGCCGCAGGCGTGGCCACCAGGGCCAGGGTCACCGCAAGGCACGTCAGAATCCGCCGCATGGCCCCCGAGCTTAACGGGGTGATCGGGTCGGCGACACCTCGCGCAGGCAGCGGTGGCGACTGCCGGCGGGGTTCGCCTACGTTCTAGTGGTGCTGAGCCTGCAGGAGATCTCGGACCGCCTGGAGATCCAGCAACTGCTGGTCGACTACTCCACGGCGATCGACCGACGTCGTTTCGACGACCTCGACGCGGTCTTCACCGCGGACGCCTACATCGACTACCGCGTCACGGGCGGCATCGACGGCCGGTATCCCGAGGTCAAGAAGTGGCTGGGGGAGGTGCTGCCGAACTTCCCGGCGTACTCGCACCTGCTGGGCAACTTCGACGTCCGCGTCGACGGCGACACCGCGACGGCCCGGACGATCTGCTTCAACCCCATGGTCCTCAACGAGCAGGAGAAGCAGATCCTGTTCGTCGGCATCTGGTACGTCGATGAATTGATCCGGACCGACGAGGGCTGGCGGATGACCCGGCGCGTCGAGGAGAAGTGTTTCGACAAGCTGTTGTGAGGCCCGCGGCGACTGCGGATCTCTGCTGCTCAACGACGAACTTGTGCGTGAGTAGCGACAGCTCTCCGTGCAGTCTGGGCGCCAAGTCCGGCGGATTTCTGCCTGTTCCGCCCCTCTGGCAGAATGGGTGGCTGTCCGCGCACAACCAAGGCTGGGCGTCGGTCACACACGTAAGGCAAAACCGGACCGGGCAAACCCGCCCGCGTCGCCGAATTGCAGCGTGGCAATCACAGGAGACTGTTTCAACTCATGGCTGTCAAGATCAAGCTCACCCGGCTTGGCAAGATCCGCAATCCCCAGTACCGCATCTCGGTCGCCGACGCCCGTACCCGTCGCGACGGCCGCGCCATCGAGGTCATCGGCCGGTATCACCCGAAGGAAGAGCCGAGCCTGATCGAGATCGACTCCGAGCGCGCCCAGTACTGGCTGGGTGTCGGCGCGCAGCCCACCGAACCGGTGCTCGCGCTGCTGAAGATCACCGGCGACTGGCAGAAGTTCAAGGGCCTGCCCGGCGCCGAGGGCACGCTGAAGGTCAAGGAGCCCAAGCCGTCCAAGCTGGACCTGTTCAACGCCGCCCTCGCCGAAGCCGACGGCGCGCCCTCCGGTGAGGCGACCCAGCTGAAGAAGAAGAAGGCTCCGGCCAAGAAGGCCGAGGCTCCGGCCGAAGCCGAGCCGGCCGCGCCCGCCGCCGACGCCGAGGCTCCGGCCGAAGCCGAGCCGGCTGCCGAGACGCCCGCCGAATGAGCACCGTCGTCGTCGACGCCGTCGAACACCTGGTTCGGGGAATCGTCGACAATCCCGACGACGTCCGTGTCGACCTGGTGACCAACCGCCGTGGACGCACCGTCGAGGTGCACGTCCACCCCGACGACCTGGGCAAGGTGATCGGTCGCGGTGGTCGTACCGCGACGGCGCTGCGCACCCTGGTCGCTGGCATCGGCGGTCGCGGCATCCGCGTCGACGTGGTGGACACCGACCAGTAAACGGCCATGGAGCTGGTCGTCGGGCGCGTCGCCAAGGCGCACGGCGTCACCGGCGAACTCGTCGTCGACGTCCGTACGGACGACCCCGACGCCCGGTTCGCCGCCGGTAACACGCTGCGGGGCAGGGGGCCCGGGCCCGCGAAAGCCGTGGCCACCTACACCATCGAGTCGGTCCGCCCGCACGCCGGGCGGCTGCTGGTCCGGCTGGCCGGCGTCACCGACCGCGACAGCGCCGACGCCCTGCGCGGCACCCTGTTCGTCGTGGACTCCGGGGAACTGCCACCGATCACCGAACCCGACGAGTACTACGACCATCAGCTCGAAGGCCTGCGGGTCCGCACGGTCGACGGTGCGGACGTCGGTACCGTCGCGGAGGTGCTGCACACCGCCGCCGGGGAACTGTTGAGCGTCACGACCTCCGACGGAGCTGAAGTGCTGGTGCCGTTCGTCGCCGCGATCGTGCCGACGGTGGCAGTGTCTGACCGGCCCGGAGCGGGCTATATCGAAATCGATCCGCCCGATGGACTGCTCGACCTGGACGAGCTGTGAGAGTCGGCGTGCGGTGAGGATCGACGTCGTCACCATCTTCCCGGACTATCTGCGGCCGCTGCGAGAGTCATTGCCCGGCAAGGCGATCCAATCCGGGTTGCTGCAGTTCGGGCTACACGATCTGCGCGGCTGGACCCATGACGTGCACCGCTCGGTGGACGACGCACCCTACGGGGGCGGGCCCGGCATGGTTATGCGGGCGCCCGTCTGGGGCGAGGCGCTCGACGAGATCTGTTCGCCGGACTCACTTCTGGTGGTGCCCACACCCGCGGGCCGGTTGTTCGACCAGGCGACCGCGGTCCGCTGGAGCGGCGAGAAGCACCTGGTGTTCGCGTGCGGCCGCTACGAGGGCATAGACCAGCGCGTCGTCGAGGACGCCGTGCGCCGCATGCGCGTCGAGGAAGTGTCCATCGGCGACTACGTGCTCCTCGGCGGCGAGGCCGCGGCGCTGGTGATGATCGAGGCGGTGGTCCGGCTGCTGCCCGATGTCATCGGCAATCCGCAGTCCCACCAACAGGATTCACTCTCGGTGTCGCTCGGGGGGCTGCTCGAGTCCCCGAGTTACACCCGCCCGCAGAGTTGGCGCGGGCTAGACGTACCCGATGTGCTGCTGTCCGGTGATCACGCCCGGGTCGAGGCGTGGCGACGGGACGAGTCACTGCGGCGAACACGCGAACGGCGTCCCGACCTGCTCGACGGTGGGCTCCCCGACGAGCGCTAGATCCGCCCGTCGGGGAACATCGTCTTGACGGCCTGCGTGATGGTCGCGCGTGCGTCGTCCGCGTCGGCGGCCTGCATCGAACCGATCGCCATGACGTAGCGGCGGTCCATCCCGATCACGCCCGTCGACAGGTGCATCCAGTCGGCGCCGATGCAGCACATCCAACCCTGTTTGACGGCAACGGGTTCGGCGTATAGCGCGTCGGGAATGCCGAACTGTTGCGGGTAGACGCCGCCGGGCACCATCCCGTCCGGCGCCATGGGCGTCGACTGGGCCAAGTCGCCCACGATGATGTTGGCCTGCCCCGGCGGCAACCCGCCAGCGCCGGACAGCAGCATGTCGTAGTAGTGCACCAGGTCGGCGACCGTGCTGATGGTGTTGTACCAGCGGCCGTTGCCGGGTACCTGCGTCGAGCCCAGCCCGTAGCGACCGACTATCCGGGTGATGATGTCGGAGCCGCCGCTGCGGTTCCAGAACGTCTCCGCGGCGCCGTCGTCCGAGGAGCGCAGCATCGTGTCGAGCAGTTGCTGGTCCGCCGGCGTCAGCTCGGTCTGGCCCTTGGCCACCTGCAACAGCAGATCGTCGGCGATGAAGAGTTTGACCACCGATGCGATCGCGATCGAGCCGCCGCGGCCGTTGGTCACCATCTGGCCGTTGTCGCGGTCGAGCACCGCGAAGGTGATGTCGGCGCCGCGGCGGGCGGCCTCCGCGGTGGCCTGCTGGACTCGGGCTTGCAGGCCGTCGAAGCCGGCAAGCTGGCTGGCCGGCGCCGCGGGGGTGTTGTCCACCGGTGCATGTGGGGCCACGACGTTGATGCCCGGACCATCTGGGCCGGCCGGGGGCGCGCCGTAGACCTTGGCCTCGCAGCCGGCCAGGCTGCCCAGCACAGCCACGCAACCGATCGCAGCGCACGCCCGGGTCAGAACGGACGGACGGCGTTGCATCGGACTCCTTCGAAGTTGGATGTTGTGGTGCATAGGGTAATCCGCCGCGGGCCGATTCGCGTAGTTGGCCCGCGGGCCGGTTTCCGGGCCGATCCGGCGTCACGATTTCGCTGCGTGCCCGCTATCTGGCACAATTGAGCAGTTGTCCACGCCGGGCCGCTCATGCGCCGCCGACGGGCGAACAACCCCGCAAGCCCCAACCATCGGCTCGATGGGTCGGCTGTGCTCATCCCCGAGCCGCCGCCCGCAGCCGCGACCGCAAGGAAGAGTCACCGATGAACACGCTGGACTTCGTCGACCAGGCGTCGCTGCGCGACGATATCCCGGCCTTCGGCCCCGGCGACACCGTGAACGTGCACGTGAAGGTCATCGAGGGCGCCAAGGAGCGCATCCAGGTCTTCAAGGGTGTCGTCATCCGCCGCCAGGGCGGCGGCATCCGCGAGACGTTCACCGTGCGCAAGGAGAGCTACGGCGTCGGTGTGGAGCGCACGTTCCCCGTGCACTCGCCGAACGTGGACCACATCGAGGTCGTGACCCGCGGTGACGTTCGCCGGGCCAAGCTGTACTACCTGCGCGAACTGCGTGGCAAGAAGGCCAAGATCAAGGAGAAGCGCTGATCGCGCTGCCTGCCCGGGCGCTGTGCTGGCAGGTTTCCTGGCTACGCTGTTGCCCGTGACCGACCCCTCTGACTCGGCCGATACCACTTCGCCAACCGGCGAGACCCCCGCCGAACCGCAGCAGAAGAAGCGTTCTGCGCTACGCGAATTCGTCATCCTGGTGTCCGTCGCGCTGGTGTTCTACATCGGCGTGATGACGTTCATCGCGCGGCCCTACCTGATTCCCTCGGAGTCGATGGAACCCACGCTGCACGGCTGCACCGGCTGTGTCGGCGACCGGGTCGTGGTGGACAAGATGGTGTACCACTTCACCGACCCGAAACCGGGCGACGTCATCGTCTTCAAGGGTCCGCCGGCGTGGAACGCCGGTTACCGGTCGAACCGGTCGAGCAATGCCGTCATCCGGGCGATCCAGAACGCGCTGTCGTTCGTCAATCTCATTCCGCCCGATGAGAACGACCTGGTCAAGCGGGTGATCGCGGTGGGCGGCCAGACGGTGCAATGCCGTGTCGCCTCCGGCCTGACCGTCGACGGCAAGCGACTTACGGAGCCGTATCTGGACCCGGAGACGATGTCGGCCGATCCTGCGGAGTTTCCCTGCCTGGGCAACGAGTTCGGCCCGGTCAAGGTGCCGGATGGCCGGTTGTGGGTGATGGGCGACAACCGCACGCATTCGGCGGACTCGCGCTTTCACTGCGCCAGCGCGCCCACGGACTTCGAGAAGCATGTGGTGTGCACCGGCGACCCCGAGCAGGGCACCGTCCCGGTGAGCAACGTCATCGGCAAGGCGCGGTTCATCGCCTGGCCCCCGGGCCGCTGGGGTGGTGTGCGGTCGGTCGATCCGCAGCAGGGCGGATAGGGACGGGGATGGGTCCCAGCGAGCCGAGCTGGCCGCCGCGCACCGTCATCCGCCGGTCCTCCGGTCTGCGCACGCTGGAATCGGCGCTCTACCGCGTCGGGTTGGGTCCGGTGGCCGGGGTCGACGAGGTGGGCCGGGGCGCGTGTGCGGGTCCGCTGGTGGTGGCCGCCTGCGTACTGGGACCGAACCGGCTGTCCAGTCTGGCCGCCCTCGACGATTCCAAGAAATTGGGCGAACGCGAACGAGAACGATTGTTCCCCCTGATCGAGCGATACGCGCTGGCCTATCACGTGGTGTTCATCCCGTCGGCCGAGGTGGATCGCCGCGGTGTGCACGTCGCCAACATCGAGGGCATGCGCCGTGCGGTGGCGGGGCTGACCATGCGGCCGGGATACGTGCTGTCCGACGGTTTCCGGGTGCCGGGTCTGGCGGTGCCGTCGCTGCCGGTGATCGGGGGTGACGGGGCGGCCGCGTGCATCGCCGCGGCCAGCGTGCTGGCCAAGGTCAGCCGCGATCGGCTGATGGTTCAGATGGACGCCCACTATCCCGGTTACGGCTTCGCCGAGCACAAGGGGTACAGCACGCCGGCACACTCGATCGCGCTGGGCGCGTTGGGTCCCTCGGATCAGCACCGGTACTCGTTCATCAATGTGCGCCGGGTCGCAGGACATGCCCGCGAGGCGTAGGGAAAGATGGATGACGGAATCCGACGAGCACCTGAGGACAGCAGACGACGATGAGCGCTGAAGATCTCGAGAAGTACGAAACCGAGATGGAGCTCTCGCTGTACCGCGAGTACAAGGACATCGTCGGGCAGTTCAGCTACGTGGTGGAAACCGAGCGGCGCTTCTACCTGGCCAACAACGTCGACTTGATCCCGCACAACTCCGACGGCGAGGTGTATTTCGAACTGCGCCTGGCCGACGCCTGGGTGTGGGACATGTACCGGCCGGCCCGGTTCGTCAAGCAGGTCCGGGTGATCACGTTCAAGGACGTGAACATCGAAGAGGTGGAGAAGCCCGAGCTGCGGCTGCCCGAATAGCTCGGTTCGCTTGTCGCCGGGCGTCCTGCCCGGTCAGATCCTGACCACGGACCCCACGGTTATGCGGTCGGCGCCGCAGAGCCGGCAGTCCAGCGGGCGCACTTTCAGCCGCAGGTTGGCCAACTTCAGCGCGGTCTCGCAGAACGGGTAGCAGCAGCCGCACGACAACGTGATCCACCAGGTGGCGTCGTGTTCCCGGTGGCTGCAGGAACCCTTGCAGGCGCAGGGGATGGCGGCGTCGAAGTCGAGCTCTGTCAGAGAAACATCGAGCACATCTGTCACAACCGTCACATGCTCAGGGTAAAGCTGAGGTTGAGAGTTGGCCGGAAGGCGCGCCCGAGTCAGTCCCGGTTCTCGATGCGAAGCGGGCTCGCCATGATCTGCAGCAGTTCGTTGAGTGCCGCGCGGTCGTCGTCGCCGAGCGACGTGAGCAGATCGACCAGGGATCGCGCGTCATCCTCGTCGGGCGAACCGACGCCCGCGGCGCTCCCGACGAACCCGGGATTGCGGACGAGGATGTCGCGGATCGGGATTCGTCGCACCCGGAGCTCCGTGTTCGGGACGATCTCATGGTACGGCTGTCCGCTGGCGAGAGGCAGCGGTTGTCGGGCCGACGAGATCTCACCTCCGCCCTGCGTCGCGCGTTCCTCGGTGGCCGGATACAGCAGCACCGGGACGGGCCGATCGGACTGCGGAACCCACTTGAAAGGTGCTGTTGCCGAGCGGATCACGGGAACCGTGAGTTCGACGTACCCCTCGGCCCGAGGGAATCTGTCCACCGAGAATGCCGACAGCCGGACGGGCTGCGAGGACTTTGCGGGCACGGGCACCGTCAGACGTAACACCGGGTGGCCACCCTCGAGGGCCCAGCCGCCGGCGTACCAGGTCCAATAGTCGCCCGCCAGTGCGCCGCCGACGTAGTTCTTCAGCTCGGCCAGCTGCACGTTGGGATCGGTCGGCTGACCGTAGGGAAGCGACGAGTAGCGCGTGACGTGGGCGGCGAACTCGAACGTGATGTCTTGGCCCGACAGGTTCGTCAGCTCCAGCCAGTAGCTGGAGTACGTGCTGCGCAAGGCGGTCGACCCGCTGCTCTCACTGCTGATATCGAAACTGGAAATCAACACGACCGAGCCCCTCCCGTGTGCTTGCGCCCGAGTTTACTGCGGCTGATCGGCGGCGAACAGGCCGTCGCCGGCCTGTGGATGGATGCGCGACTGTGGACAACCCGGTGCTCTCGCCGGTGTTTCGCCGATCGGCGGTGCGCGGGTGTCGGGGGAGGTGCGCAGTCTGGTGCCATGACCGTTCCGGAGAAGCCGACCCGCGCGGAGATCGGCGCGCGTGGTGAGCAATTGGCCGTCGAACATCTCGAGGCGCTGGGGATGCGGATCCTGGTGCGCAACTGGCGGTGTCGTTACGGCGAGCTCGATGTCGTCGCCACCGATCCCTCGGGGCGGACCGTGGTGTTCGTGGAGGTGAAGACCCGCACCGGTGACGGCTTCGGCGGGCTGGCCGAGGCGGTGACGCCGGAGAAGGTGCGCCGGATCCGCCGGCTGGCCGCGCTGTGGCTCGCGCAGCAGGAGCACCGGTTCGCTGCGTTGCGCATCGACGTGATCCGGGTACGGCTGCAGGGCGCCCGGACGCTGGAGATCTCGCATCTGAAGGGGGTGGCCTGATGACGCTGGGACGGGCGTATTCGATCGCCGTCCGCGGGCTGCACGGCGAGATCGTCGAGATCGAGGCCGACATCACCTCGGGGCTACCCGGTGTGCATCTGGTCGGCCTGCCCGACGCCGCCCTGCAGGAGTCACGGGATCGGGTCCGCTCGGCCATCACCAACAGCGGAAACGAGTGGCCGATGACGCGGCTCACGCTGGCGCTGTCCCCGGCGACCCTGCCCAAGGTCGGCTCCCTCTACGACGTGGCGCTGGCTTGTGCGGTGCTGTCGGCGGCCGGCAAGAAGGGATGGGACCGGCTGGAAAAGGCGGTGCTGCTGGGCGAATTGGCGCTCGACGGCCGGGTGCGTCCGGTCCGAGGGGTGTTGCCCGCGGTGCTGGCCGCCCGGCGCGAAGGCTGGCCGGCGGTGGTGGTGCCGATGGAGAACCTGGCCGAGGCCAGCCTGGTGGACGGCATCGAGGTGCTCGGGATGGCCACGCTGACGCAGTTGCACTCGTGGCTCGAAGGTGCGGCCACGCTGGCCGCGCGGGTGCCGATCACCACGCCCGGCGACGACGGCTATGCCGACCTCGCCGATGTCGTGGGGCAGGACCAGGCCCGCTACGCCGTCGAGGTGGCGGCCGCCGGTGCCCACCACCTGATGATGACCGGACCGCCCGGCATCGGTAAAACAATGCTGGCGCAACGGCTTCCGGGTCTTCTGCCGCCGCTGACCGAGGACGAGGCACTGGAGGTCACCGCCATCCACTCGGTGGCCGGGCTGCTGTTGGACGACACCCCGCTGATCACCACCCCGCCGTTCGTGGCGCCACACCCCAGCTCGAGCGTCGCCGCACTGGTCGGCGGCGGCACCGGGATCGCCCGGCCGGGAGCGGTCAGCCGCGCGCACCGCGGGGTGCTGTTCCTCGACGAGTGCGCGGAGATCGGCACCAGCGTGCTGGAGGCCTTGCGAACTCCGTTGGAGGACGGGGAGATTCGACTGGCCCGACGCGACGGTGTGGCCCGCTACCCGGCGCGGTTCCAATTGGTGCTGGCCGCCAACCTGTGCCCCTGCGCGCCCGCCGACCCGCGGGACTGCATCTGTCCCGGTGCGATCAAACGACGCTATCTGGGTCGGCTGTCGGGTCCGCTGCTGGACCGCGTCGACCTGCGGATCCAGATGAATCCGGTGGGTGCCGGCGCATTTCGCGAGGGCGCCGCCGGGGAGTCGAGTGCGGTGGTGCGGGCCCGGGTTGCCGAGGCTCGGGCGGCGGCGGTGGAGCGTTGGCGCGTGCTGGGCGTTCGGACCAATGCCGAGGTACCCGGACCGGTGCTGCGCCGCGGCTTCCGGCCCAGCGCCACGGCGATGGCGCCGCTGCGTGCGGCGATCGACCGGGGCGTGCTGAGCGTCCGCGGCGCGGATCGGTGCCTGCGGGTGGCCTGGTCGATCGCGGATCTGAAAGGCCGCATGTCGCCGGATCGTGCCGATGTCGCGACGGCGTTGAGCTTCCGCGAGGACGGGGCCACCCGATGAGCGCCGACCAGGCCCGGCGGGCCTGGGCGTACCTGTCCCGGGTGGTCGAACCGCCCTGCGCACCGCTGGCCGCCTATGTGGCCGCCCACGGGCCGGTGGATGCGGCGGCCCGGATCCGTGGTGGGTGCGAGGATGCCGAGTTGACGCCCCTTGTCGAGGCGCGCCGCGAACAGGACTGCGCGGCAGCCGATCTGGCCATGCTGGCCGGCCGGGGCGGTCGCTTGATCACCCCGGACGACGACGAATGGCCGCTGTTGGCCTTCGTCGCTCTCGCTGGGGACGATGTCCGCAAGAAGGAACGCAGCGCACCGCCGCTGGTGTTGTGGGCGATCGGTCCGGCGCGCCTCGACGAGGCCGCCGAACGCTCAGCCGCGCTCGTCGGAACCCGAGCGGCCACCGCATACGGTGAACACGTCACCGGCGACCTGGCCGCAGGCCTGGTCGAACGTGAGGCCGCGGTGGTCTCCGGCGGCGCCTACGGCATCGACGGCGCGGCCCACCGGGCGGCCCTGGCCGCCGACGGCACCACCGTCGCCGTGCTCGCCGGCGGGATCGACATTCCCTACCCGAGCGGGCATTCCGCATTACTGCACCGGATCTCGTCCGCGGGGCTGCTGGTCACCGAGTACGCGCCGGGGATCCGGCCGGCCAGGCACCGGTTCCTGACCCGCAATCGTCTGGTGGCGGCGCTGAGTGGGGCCACGGTGGTGGTGGAGGCCGGGTTGCGAAGTGGCGCCGCCAGCACCGCATCATGGGCACGCGCGATGGGGCGACCGGTATGCGCGGTACCCGGGCCGGTGACATCTTCGGCCTCGGCGGGCTGTCATCAGCTGTTGCGACAACATGGAGCCACGCTGGTGACCCGGGCCGGCGAGATCGTCGAAATCATTGGCCGGATGGGTGAATTCGCCGACGCCCCCCAACATCCACAGACATTATTGGACGATCTGACCGCGGACGAACTGCGGGTCCACGAAGCCTTCCCGGCGCGCGGGCTGCGCAGCGCCGAACAATTGGCGCTCGACGCGGCGCTGCCGGTGTCGCAGATCCTGGGGCCGCTGGCGATGCTGGAGGTTTCCGGCCTGGTCGAGAAGGTCGACGGGAGGTGGCGGTTGATCAGACGCTGAATCAGCTCAGATGCTGAGTCTCTTGTAGCGCTGTAGTCGTCGCAGCCCGCCGGCCGAGGCCGAGCCCGGCTGCAGTGCGCGCACTAGCTGTGCGCGGACGTCGGCGGCGTCGAGATGCATACCGATGGCCACCAGATGGTTGGCGGTGGCATCGGCGGGCGCCTTGGCCACATGGATGGACGAGCCGACCAGGTTCACGACGTAACGGCGCACGGCCGCAGGGGAATTGACGGCGACCACGCCCTTGAGGCGGTACACGCCGGCCGGCGGCTGCTCGAGCAGGTCGAACAGCGCATCGGGGTCGACGGTCCCCTCAGAGGTCACCGTGACGGAGTCGGCGTGCACATGGTCGTGGTCATCGGCGTGCGGGGCCGGGTCGAGCAGCAGGTCACGCAGGGACAGCTGGCCGGCCTCTTCGCTGCGGGCCGGGACATCGTAGAGCAGTGCCGCATCGATCCGTCCGGCGACGGCGCCGACGATGTGGGCGTCGGCGTTGAGCTCGCGAATCCGGGCCTCGATCCGCGTCAGTGCCGAATCGCGGTCGTCGTCGGGCACCTGGTCGAGCTTGTTGACCACCACCAGCGATGCCGCGGCGTATCGGGCCGGCGGAACGCTGCTGCGGTCGACGGTGTCGAAGTGTGCGCCTGCGTCGACGACGTCGACCACACCGCCCCAGCGCACGTTGTCGGCGCCGCTGTAGCGGATGATCCGCGAGATCGCCACCGGATCGGCCAGCCCGCTGGCCTCCACGATGATCGCGTCCAGCCCGAGTCTGGGGTCGGCGAGCTTGGTCAGCGCGCCGTCGAGGGCGTCGTCGTCGGTCAGGCAGCACAGGCACCCGCCGGCGATCGATGCCGGTTCGTCGATCTGCCCGGTCACCAGGGTGGCGTCGACGTTCAGGTCGCCAAAGTCGTTGATGATCACGCCGATTCGGGCTCCCGGCGCGCGCAGCACATGGTTGAGCAATGTCGTCTTGCCGGCACCCAGATACCCGGTCAGCGCGATGACGGGAACGGCCCGCAACCCGACTCCTCCCGACGGCTTACGACACCGCAGTCTACGTAGCGCTCGTATAGTCGACGCAATGGCCGGTCGTCCCATCCACACCTTCGAAGTCCTGCGCACCGAGCAGATCGCCCCGCATATGGTGCGCGTCACGCTGGGCGGCAAGGGATTCGAGACCTTTACCCCGATCGACTTCACCGACTCCTACGTCAAGGTGGTCGTCGTCCCCAAGGGTGTCGACGTGGCGGCGTTGCCTCAGCCGCTGACCCTCGACAGCTTCCAAGAGGTCGCCCCCAATCAACAGCCGATCGTCCGCACCTACACCGTGCGGCACGTCGATCCCGTCGCCCGGGAACTCGGCATCGACTTCGTCGTGCACGGCGAACAGGGCGTCGCCGCCCCGTGGGCCGCGAACGCCAAGCCGGGTGATCCGGCCTACCTGATGGGCCCCAGCGGCGCGTATTCGCCGGATCCGGCAGCCGACTGGCACCTGTTCGCCGGCGACGAGGCCGCCATCCCCGCGATCAGCGTCGCCCTGGCGTCGTTGCCGCGCGACGCGGTCGGACAGGCGTTCATCGAGGTCGCCGACCCCCAGGAGGAGTTGGCCGAGATCGCGTCGCAGGCACCCGACGGGGTCGAGATCACCTGGGTGCACCGCGGCGGACGTGCCGACCTGGTGGACGACGACAACGCCGGCGACCACGCCCCGCTGATCGACGCCGTCAAGAGTGCCCCCTGGCTGCCCGGCCAGGTGCAGGTGTTCATCCACGGGGAGGCCCAGGCCGTCATGCACAACCTGCGGCCCTACATCCGCAAGCAGCGCGGCGTCGACGCGAAGTGGGCGTCCTCGATCTCCGGCTATTGGCGCCGCGGTCGCACGGAGGAGACCTTCCGGCAGTGGAAGCGCGAGCTCGCCGAGGCCGAGGCATCCGAAGGCACAACCGGATAACGACGCCGCGACACGCGGTCGTCGACGTGGCGATCGCCACCGCGGGTCTGCCACGGTTGGCACGTGCACCCGTCGCTGCAGGCCCTCCTCGGCGACTTCGCCGAATACCTGGCGCTGGAACGCGGACGCTCGGCGCACACCCGGCGCGCCTACCTGGGGGACCTGCGGTCGCTGTTCGAATTCCTCTCGCAGCGTGCTCCGGAAGCGGATCTGCGCGCGGTCACCCTGCCGGTGCTGCGTTCGTGGCTGGCCGCGCAGGCCGCCGGCGGAGCGGCGCGCACCACGCTGGCCCGACGCACCTCGTCGATCAAGACGTTCTTCGCCTGGGCGGTGCGTCGGGGAATCGTCGACGTCGACCCCTCGGCGCGGCTGCAGACGCCGCGGGCGCATCGCAGGCTGCCGGCGGTGCTGCGCCCCGATCAGGCGCTCGACGCGATGGCGGCCGCGAAATCCGGTGCAGCTGAAGGGGATCCACTCGCGCTGCGGGACCGGCTGATCGTCGAGCTGCTGTATGCCACCGGTATCCGGGTCAGTGAGTTGTGCGGGCTGGACATCGACGACGTCGACCTGGGCTCCCGCCTGCTACGCGTGCTGGGCAAGGGCGACAAGCAGCGCACCGCGCCGTTCGGGGAACCGGCCGAGGATGCGCTACGGGCCTGGCTGGCCGACGGCCGTCCCGCACTGGCCACGCCCGAGTCCGGGCCGGCGCTGCTGCTCGGCGGCCGCGGCAAGCGGCTGGATCCGCGCCAGGCCCGCACCGTGGTGCACCAGACCGTGTCGACGGTCGACGGTGCCCCCGACATGGGCCCGCACGGCCTACGGCACAGCGCCGCGACACATCTGCTGGAAGGTGGCGCGGACCTGCGCATCGTGCAGGAACTGCTGGGCCATTCGACATTGGCGACCACCCAGCTCTACACCCACGTCACCGTCGCGCGACTGCGGGCCGTGCACGATCAGGCGCACCCGCGCGCCTAACGGGCTGATCGGGGCCGAGCGTGCGCAAATGTCCGCCGCGGCGCGGTGTGTCGCGTGCCGGCGCGCACGCTCGCCCATGAACGTACGGTCACCCGGCCAGTGGTTTGAGCCGGATCCGGGTGGTGGCCAGCAGCCCGATCGGGTCGACGTAGTCGGCGCGCGACGCCGCACCCCACATCGCACCCCAGTGCAGGCAGGCGGGAGCCGGGCAGCCGGGATGGCCGGCCGCCAGGCGCCCGATCGGTGTGCCGGCGTCGACCAGCTGGCCGACGCTGACCTGCGTGCGCACCGGCTCGTAGCTGGTGTGCAGTCCGCCCGGGTGTGCCAGCGACACCACGGGACGGCCCGCCAACAGCCCCGCGAACGCGACGGTCGCCGGTCCGGGCGCGTACACGGGCTGATCCACGGCCCCGGCCAGATCGACGCCGCGGTGGCCGCGGTTCCAGTTCGGCGACGGCGCGTCGAAGGTCCGCACCACGGCCGGTTGCGGCCGCAGCGGCCACGTCAGCCGAACGGAGTCGGCCGCCGCGGGCGCCGTCATCGCCAGAAGCAACACAACCACCGCGGCGGGCCAACGCATCGGCCCAGTTCAGCGCCGCCGGGGCCGCTCGGCCAGTCGGTTCGGCCGTGGCTGGGGATACGCCCGTCACTGTGGACGGAGCACCCGTTGTGGTGCGGTAAACTCATGCCCGCAGCTCGCCTGAGCGGGCTGACTTCGCGCGTCTGCGATCGAACGCCAAGTTCGTGACCTGCATGCCGGGCGGTCCCACTGGGGTTTCTCCAGGTGGGTCCGGCATCGAAGCAGTCGCCAGGGTCCGGGGACACCCGTCGCCGGACGACAACCGACAACACAAGAGGTATAGGCCGATCATGGCTGTTGTAACCATGAAGCAGCTGCTTGACAGCGGCACCCACTTCGGGCATCAGACCCGACGCTGGAACCCCAAGATGAAGCGGTTCATCTTCACCGACCGCAACGGCATCTACATCATCGATCTGCAGCAGACGCTGACCTACATCGATCAGGCGTACGAGTTCGTCAAGGAGACCGTCGCCCACGGCGGGTCGATCCTGTTCGTCGGCACCAAGAAGCAGGCCCAGGAATCCATCGCCGACGAGGCCACCCGCGTCGGCATGCCGTACGTGAACCAGCGTTGGCTGGGCGGCATGCTCACCAACTTCTCCACCGTGCACAAGCGGCTGCAGCGGCTCAAGGAACTCGAGTCGATGGAGCAGACCGGTGGCTTCGAGGGTCGCACCAAGAAGGAAATCCTGATGCTGACCCGCGAGAAGAACAAGCTCGAGCGCAGCCTCGGCGGCATCCGGGACATGCAGAAGGTGCCGTCGGCGATCTGGGTCGTCGACACCAACAAGGAGCACCTGGCCGTCAGCGAGGCCATCAAGCTGGGCATTCCGGTCATCGCGATCCTGGACACCAACTGCGACCCCGATCAGGTGAACTACCCGATCCCGGGCAACGACGACGCCATCCGTTCGGCCGCGCTGCTGACCAAGGTGGTCGCCTCCGCGGTCGCCGAGGGTCTGCAGGCCCGCGCCGGTGTCGCCACCGGTGACGGCAAGCCCGAAGCCGGCGAGCCGCTGGCCGAGTGGGAGCAGGAGTTGCTCGCATCCGCCACTTCCACTGCCGCCGGTGCCGAGACCCCGGCCGAAACCACGGAAGGCTGACATGGCCAACTACACCGCTGCCGACGTCAAGCGCCTGCGCGAGCTGACCGGCGCCGGCATGCTCGACTGCAAGAACGCGCTGACCGAGACCGACGGCGACTTCGACAAGGCCGTCGAGGTGCTGCGGATCAAGGGCGCCAAGGACGTCGGCAAGCGCGCCGAGCGTGCCACCGCTGAAGGTCTGGTCGCGGCCAGGGGCGGCGCGCTGATCGAGCTCAACTCCGAGACCGACTTCGTCGCCAAGAACGCCGAGTTCCAGGAACTGGCCGCCAAGATCGTCGATGCCGCGCTGGACGCCAAGGCCACCGACCTGGATGCCCTCAAGGCAGCCAAGCTGGGTGACGGCACGGTCGAGCAGGCCGTCGCCGACCTGTCAGCCAAGATCGGCGAGAAGCTCGAACTGCGCCGGGTCGCCTACTTCGACGGTCAGGTCGAGCCCTACCTGCACAAGCGGGCCGCGGACCTGCCGCCGGCCGTGGGTGTGCTGGTCGAGTTCGAGGGATCCGACAACAACGCCGCGCACGCCGTGGCTCTGCAGATCGCCGCGCTGAAGGCCCGCTACCTCAGCCGGGACGACGTCCCCGAGGAGATCGTCGCCGGCGAGCGCCGCATCGCCGAGGAGACCGCCAAGGAAGAGGGCAAGCCCGAGGCCGCGCTGCCGAAGATCGTCGAGGGCCGGGTCACCGGGTTCTACAAGGACGTCGTGTTGCTCGAGCAACCGTCGGTGTCCGACAGCAAGAAATCCGTCAAGGCCCTGCTGGACGACGCCGGGGTGACCATCACCCGGTTCGTCCGGTTCGAGGTCGGCCAAGCCTGACGACGATGCGCCCGCTGAGCGTGCGAAGCGGGTGAGGAGGAGTCGGGCAGTCTGGCCAAGCCTGACGACGATTGAGACCTGAGCGGCGCACCAACCGCTCATTCAGAACCCCGCGCCACATCCGGCGATCCCGGAGGCGCGGGGTTTTGCGTTTCGGCGGCATCGAGGGAGACGGGACGCGGGAAGCAACCGCACGGTCGGGGAGTTGCACTCGCCATGCGCATCGGAGTGGTGTTTCCGCAGACCGAACTCGGTGGCGACCCGGGGGCCGTCAGGGCCTACGGGCAGCGGGTTGAAGAGCTCGGCTACACCCACATCCTGGCCTACGATCACGTGCTCGGCGCCGATCCGGACGTGCACCAGAACTGGCGGGGGCCGTATGACGTGCACACCACATTCCACGAACCGTTCGTGATGTTCGGTTACCTCGCGGCGATCACCGGCCTCGAACTTGTCACCGGGGTCATCATCCTGCCGCAGCGGCAGACCGCGCTGGTGGCCAAGCAGGCCGCCGAGGTCGACCTGCTCACCGGTGGGCGGTTCCGGCTCGGCATCGGATTGGGTTGGAACGCAGTCGAATACGAGGCGCTGGGGGAGAACATGGGTAACCGCGGCCGTCGTTCCGAGGAACAGGTCGAGGTGCTGCGCCGGCTGTGGACCGAACAGACTGTGACGTTCGACGGCGTCCATCACACCATCACCGGTGCGGGCCTGGCCCCGCTGCCGGTGCAGCGGCCGATCCCGGTGTGGTTCGGCGCCGCGACGGAGCGAGCGTACGCGCGGGCTGGGCGCCTCGGTGACGGCTGGTTCCCGATGATGGAGCCGGGCCCCGGTCTGGACTGGGCCCGCGAACGGGTCCACCAGGCTGCGACGGCGGCCGGGCGTGACCCGGCGGCTATCGGGATGGAAGGCCGGGTCACCTGGGCCGGGGACGCTGACAGGGCGGTCGCCGACCTGGCGGCCTGGCGGGACGCCGGCGCCACCCATGTCTCGATCAACACGATGGGCGCCGGGCTGCCGGATGTCGAAAGGCATCTCGATGTCCTGGAGCGCCTCGCGCCGCGGTAACGGCTGGTACCGTCGGCGCTCATGGTTGTTTCCGCGTTCACCGACGACGCCCTCGGAGACCTCGATGCCACGGGCGTGGCCGAGGCCATCCGGGCCGGCAGGATCTCCCGCGCCGAGGCCGTCGAAGCGGCCATCGCGCGCACGGAGAAGGTCAATCCCGAGCTCAACGGTCTGGCCTTCGAAGCCTTCGAGCGGGCCCGGACCCGGGCCCGGTCCTCCTACGGCGGGTTCTTCGACGGCGTCCCGTCGTTCATCAAGGACAACGCCGACGTCGCGGGCATGCCGACGATGGAGGGCAGCGACGCCTGGGATCCCCGGCCCAAGGCCGTCGACGGACCCTTCTCCCGGACGTTCCTGTCGACCGGGCTGAACATCCTGGGCAAGACCCAGATGTCGGAGTTCGGCTTCAGTGGCGTCGCCGAACACCCGCGGCTGGGTGCGGTTCGCAACCCGTGGAACACCGACCACACCGCCGGGGCGTCGTCCTCGGGTTCGGCGGCCTTCGTCGCGGCCGGCGTCGTGCCGATCGCGCACGCCAACGACGGCGGCGGCTCGATCAGGATCCCGGCGGCCTGCAACGGCCTGGTGGGACTCAAGCCGACCCGAGGCCGGCTGCCACTGGAACTCGAGCACGACGAGATGCCGATCAAACTCGTCGCCAACGGGGTGGTGACCCGCTCGGTGCGGGACACCGCCGCGTTCTTCCGGGAGGCCGAAAAGGCTTGGCGCAGCCCGAAACTCCCCGCCATCGGAGATGTGACCGGACCCGGCGCCCAGCGGTTGCGGGTCGGGGTGCTGACCCGCTCGATCCGACGGGAGAGCAGCCCGGAGGTCCAGGCGGCGACGCTGGACACCGCCGCGCTCCTGGAGAGCCTCGGTCACCACGTCGAGGCCATCGACGAGATGCCGGTGCCCGACTCGTTCGTCGACGACTTCCTGCTGTACTGGGCGCTGCTGGCGATGGCGCTGGTGCGCGGCGGCCGCCGGCGTTTCGGGCCCAGTTTCGATCCGGGGCGGCTGGACAACCTGACGCTGGGACTCAACCGGCGGGCCACCCGCAACCTGCACCGGATGCCGGCGGCCCTGACACGCCTGGCCACCACCCGGCGCCGGACCCGCGCCCTGACCCAGCGCTACGACGTGGTGCTCACCCCGACGCTGGCCGACGAGACCCCGCCGGTCGGGCACATCGACCCGATGGCGGACTACGACCAGATCGTCGCCCGGCTCATCGACTGGGCCGCCTTCACCCCGCTGCAGAACGTCACCGGGGATCCGGCCATCTCGCTGCCGTTGGCCCACTCGTCGACCGGGCTGCCGATCGGGATCATGTTCTCCGCCGCGGCGGGTCGCGAGGCCCGGCTGCTCGAGCTGGCCTTCGAACTCGAGGCCGCCCGGCCGTTCCAGGGGATCGTCGGCTGACCGCCCCGGCAGGACGGAACCGGCCCGCGCGCGGGATCATCGTTGGAGTCGTGGGGAGGGTCATGAAACGCAAGGCTGCGGTCTCGGTGGTGCTGGGGGTCGTCGCTCTGGTCGTGTTCGGGGTGATCCTGTCGAGTTGCTCGACCCAGGTGGGTCCCGGGCAGACGGCGGTCAAGGTCGACGACTACATGGTGATCCCCACCGACCCGAAGGTGGAGGGCTGCATCAACCCGGAGACCTCGGAGTTCAACCCGCCGGGCGGGTTCAAGGTGTTCCGGTATCCGTCGCGGCAGATCAGCTGGGACGCCACCGGCGGTCCCGATGCCGAGGCGCCGGCCACCATCGTCGTCTCCAACGCGTCGGCGCCGGCCGAACTCCGCGTCCCGGTCGTCATCACCTTCGACCTGACCACCGACTGCGCCATGCTGATGGATTTCCACCGGGACTTCGGCACCAAGTACCAGGGTTGGCTCGACGACAACGGGCAGGTGACCACCGGCTGGGTGAACCTGTTGCGCTACGTGGTCGCCCAACCCGCCGAGCAGGTTCTGATCAGCGTCGCCCAGAAATACCCCTGGCGCGAGATCTGGAACGACGAGAAAGTGCGCATCGAGTTCCAGAACGCCCTGCGCGACGCACTGCCCGGTGCGTCGAAGGCGCGTACCGACGGTCGGGAATTCTTCACCAACTTCCAGGTGACGGTGATGAAGCCCGACCCGGTGGACGACGGCCTCAAGGAGGCGATCATCGCCGAACAGAAGGCGATCGCCGACGCCCGCGCGGCCGAGGCCAAGGGGGTCGCCGACGCGAACGCCGCTAGGGCCAAGGCGGAGGCGGACAAGGTCACCGCGCAGGCGCAGACCGACCTGGCCCGGCAGCAGGCGCTGCAGAAGCAGGCCGAGATCGCCGGCTACCCCAGCGCCGAGGACTATCTCAAGGCCAAGGCCATCGAGAACGGGCAGAACCCCTACCAGCCGACCTACGTGGTGCCGCAGGGTGGCTGACTGGGCAAGGGGATTCTGACCAGGCTGTCGACGACCAGCGGAATCCGCCCCCGACCGCGACGACGGTGGACTCCTTGTCGGTGGCCTATGAGAATCTACGCGGCTGCCTCGACGAAGGAACGAGGACTGGGGGAAGGAATGTCGACCTGTCCGGGTACATGGCGGCCCGCTCCATAGGGCTCTACGCGAACGTGGTGTGGCATGCCTGAGCCAACGCCCAATCGAAAAGTGACTTCGCAGGAGCTGCTTGATATTCGGGAGCGGCAGTGGCGTCCGCGTGCGGAGGCAGTTTCGCTCGCCGCGGAGACGCTCGATTTGATACCGACACGCCGGCGCGAGCAGGCCCTCCACTCGCTGGGTCTGTTGTATTCCAAAGCGGTACCCGGAGCGGCCCGCGAGGTCCGGCGCCTAGGGTGCCCGCCCGAAGGAAGACTTCGTGGCCGAGGCCTGGGATGTGCTGCGCGAAAGCTGGCTGCATCACGACAAGGAGTCGCGTGATCGTGCTGAAAACTGAACCACCCATCGGAGATGACGTGCCCACCACCGCCGTAGACCAAGAGCTCAACGTCGCCCCCGGCTCGATCGTCGTCGTCCGCGACGAGGAGTGGCTGGTCACCTCGGCCGAGCAGGGCGCCGACGGCTGGCTGGTCCGGGTGCGCGGGCTGTCCGAGCTGGTCGCCGAGACCACCGCCGCGTTCTACTCCAGCTTGGACAAGATCGAACCCCAGGACCCCAAGGAAGCCAAGGTGGTCGCCGACGGGTCGTCGGGCTACCGCGACGCAAGGCTGTGGCTGGAAGCGCTCATCAGAAAAACGCCCGTCCCGTACGGCGACCAAAATCTCACGGTCTCCACCCACATGCTCGCCGACGCCCTGGCCTACCAGCGGGCCGCAGTCACGAAAGCCCTTGACCCGCAGCACATCCGCCCCCGCATCCTGATCGCCGACGCTGTCGGTCTGGGCAAGACACTCGAGATCGGCATGATCCTGTCCGAGCTGGTGCGCCGGGGTCGCGGCGAACGCGTCCTGATCGTCACGCCCAAGCATGTGCTGGAGCAGATGCAGCACGAGCTGTGGTGCCGCTTCGCGCTGCCGTTCGTCCGCCTCGACTCGACCGGCATCCAGAAGGTCCGCCAGAAGCTGCCGGCCACCCGCAACCCGTTCACCTATTTCAAGCGGGCCATCATTTCCATCGACACGCTCAAGAGCCCCCGGTACAAGGCGCATCTGGAACGCCAGCAGTGGGACGCGGTGGTCATCGATGAGTCGCACAACCTCACCAACGCAGGCACCCAGAACAACGAGCTGGCCCGGGTGCTGGCCCCGAACACCGAGGCGTTGATCCTGGCTTCGGCCACCCCGCACAACGGCAAGGAGGAGTCCTTCGCCGAGCTGCTGCGCCTGCTCGACCCGACGGTGGTGCACGCCGACGGCAGCTTCACCAAGAAAGACGTGGAGTCGCTGCTGATCCGCCGGCACCGGCACAGCCCGGATGTGGCCGCCGAGGTCGGCAGTGACTGGGCCGAACGCGCCGAGCCGGTGCACCTGCTGGTCAAACCGTCCGCGGCCGAGGACGCGGTCGCCGCCGAGCTGTCGCAGACCTGGCTGCACCCGGCGACCGGCAGCTCCCCGTACTCCGGGGACACCAAGGCGTTGTTCCCGTGGACGCTGGCCAAGGCGTTCCTGTCGTCGCCGGCCGCGCTGGCCGAGTCGATCAAGCAGCGCCGCGCCAAGCTCGACCACGACGACCCCGAACAGCGAGCCGAACTCACAGCCCTCAACACCCTCGACGACCTCAACAACGCCGCACTCGCCGAGCAGGCCGGCAAGTTCGCCGCATTGGTCAAGCGCCTCAAGCAGATTGGGGTCGGCAAACAATCCGAGACACGGGCGGTGGTGTTCGCCGAGCGCATCGCCACCCTGACCTGGCTGCGCGACCACCTGCCCGCCGCGCTCGGCCTGAAAGCCGAGAACGTCGCCATGCTGCACGGCGGCCTGTCCGACGTCGAGCAGCAAGAACTCGTCGACAGCTTCAAACTGGAAACCTCCCCGATCCGGGTGCTGGTGACCGGCGACGTCGCCTCCGAAGGCGTCAACCTGCACGCGCAGTGCCATCACCTGATCCACTACGACATCCCGTGGAGCCTCATCCGCATCGAGCAGCGCAACGGCCGCATCGACCGCTACGGGCAGAAGCATCCACCGGTGATCTCCTCGCTGATCCTCGAACCGTCCGACCCCGAGTTCTCCGGGGACCTGCGGGTGCTGTCGCGGCTGCTGGAACGGGAGAACCAGGCCCACTCCACCCTCGGCGATGTGGCCTCCCTGATGGGCAAGCACAGCGTCACCGAGGAAGAGAACGCGATCCGCGACGTGCTCGCCAAGGGTGCCGAGCTCGACGACGCGGTCCGGACCGCCGACGAGGTTGCCGCCGGGGACGACCTGGATGCGTTCTTCGCCCAGTTCGATGAGGTCGATGAGACGGCGACGCCGCTGCCGGCCTCGCCACGGCAGAGTCTGTATCCCGATGACCTGACCTTCCTCGACGAGGCGCTGCACGCGGCCTTCCACGACAAGCCGCACGCCCAACCCGAGCAGGGTGGCATCGGCTGGACGGTCAGCGCGCCGCACGGCATCGCCGAGCTGTCCCCGCCGCGCGATCTTCGGCAACGGTTCGCCCAGCTTCCGCAGAACTATCTGCAGCACGGCCGGGTGCTGGAGAGGCTCAAGCTGGCCACCAACCCGACGGTCGGCACCGCGCAGCTGCGCCGCGCGCGAGAAGGCAAGGGCATCAACAACACCACCTGGCCCGAGGCGCACTACCTGGGCCCGCTGCACCCCGTGCTGGACTGGGCCAGTGACCGTGCGCTGACCGCGCTGGGCCGCAACCAGGTGTTCGCGATCCGCGGTGACGTCGACGCCCCCACCGTGCTGCTGATGGGCACCCTGAGCAACAAACGGGGACAACTGATTTCGCGGGTGTTCTCCACCGCGGTGTTCCCCAACCCGGCCAACCCGGACTTCTGCATGGTCGAACCGCTGGAGGACATCGCCTTCCTCACCACCCAAACCGGTCTCAAACCCGGTGCATCCAATCCGGGACCGATCGCCGACCCCGAGCGCTACCAGGGGTTGATCCCGGTCGCGGTCACCCACGCCCACCGCGAGATGCGCTGGGTGCTCGACGCGCAAGAACAGGCCACCACCGAACGCCTGGCACGCTGGCGCCAGCGGGCGCAACGCTGGCACACCGACGCAGAACACCTGGAACTGCACGGGGCGCAGCGCGCCCGCATCGGCAAGCTCGGCCAACGCATCAACGACGAGCAGCGGCTGGCCGACCTGCTGGCCCCCACCCAGCAGTTGGTCCGCCCGTTGCTGGTCATCGTGCCCACCGACACGCCCATCGCCGGAAAGGAAGCCTGAGCCATGCCGTCCTACGATTCCATCGTCGTCGGCGAGGACTGGATCAGCGAGCACTACTTCACCACCGACTCGCCCCGGGAATCCTTCCAGGGCAAGGTGATCGAACTGCGCAAGCACTGGGACGCCGAGGCCGCCGAGGGCCGCGACACCGTGCGACGACGGCTGCTGGCCGCGGCCGGCGAACTGCAGACCGCCCTGTCGGCGTTGGCCGAGAACCCCGACGGGGCACCCGCCGCGCACGCCACGATCCGGACCGTCCTCGGATACCCCGAGACGCTGACCGACTACACCGGCGAGCGCGCCGGCACCGAACTGCGGCTGCCCAACGCCCGACTGGCCGGGGTGAGCAGCACGCTGTTCCTGCAGGCCCGCCCGGTCGAAACCATCGACGACCTGCTCGACCCCGACACCGGGCTGCTGCTCGACGCGGGGGAGGAGGACGGCAAGCCCATCGCCTCGGTGACCAAGGCGGTGTCGGCTGCGTTCCGCGCCGACGAGCCACCCGCGTTCATCGTGGTGCAGGCCGGCCAGTGGGTGCTGCTGGCCGAGGCGCAGCGCTGGGCCGAGGGCCGCTACCTGGCCGTCGATCTGCTGGTGGTCACCGAACGCCGCGACGACAAGCGCGGCGGCGAACTCGACCGGGCCGCCGCGATCCTCGGCAGCCAGGCGCTGGCACCTGATGCGGACGGAAACATCTGGTGGACCGGTGTTCTCGACGATTCGATCAAGCACACCGTCGGGGTGTCCAAGGATCTGCGTGAAGGCATCCGGCTGTCCATCGAGATCATCGCCAACGATGTGGTGGCCCGCCGCAGAGACCGGGGCCTGCCGCTGGAGGAGATCAACCCCCAGCACCTCGCCAAGCACTCGCTGCGCTGCCTGTACCGCATCCTGTTCCTGCTCTACGCCGAAGCGTCCCCGGAGATGCGGGTGCTGCCGTCCGGCGCACCCGAATTCGGCGAGGGTTACGGCCTGGACCGGCTGCGGGAGCTGACGCTGACCGAACTGGTGTCGCCCACCGCGAAATCCGGCACCCACCTGTACGAGTCGTTGGCCACCCTGTTCCGGCTCATCGACCGCGGACATCACCCGCGCACCCCCGAGGGCGGTGACGGCACCGACGATCCGGCGCCCGGTTTGGAGTTCAACGCGCTGCGCGCCGACCTGTTCGCCCCCGCCGCCACCGCACTGATCGATCAGGTCGGGCTGAGCAACGAGGCGACTCAGCGGGTGCTGCAACACCTGCTGCTGTCCAAGGAATCCAAGGGCCGCAAAGGATCTGACCGCGGGTTCATCTCCTATGCCGAGCTCGGCATCAACCAGCTCGGCGCCGTGTACGAGGGCCTGATGTCCTACACCGGCTTCTTCGCCGACGAAGACCTCTACGAGGTCGCCAAGAACGGCGACCCGGAGAAGGGATCCTGGGTGGTGCCGGTGACCCGCGCCGATCACCTGTCGAAGTCCGATTTCGTGACGACGGTCGACGAGGCCACCGGCGAGTCGGTCCCGGTGCTGCATCCCCGCGGCACCTTCGTGTTCCGGCTCGCCGGGCGCGAACGCCAACAATCGGCGTCGTACTACACCCCCGAGGTGTTGACGAAATTCGTGGTGTCCCAAGCCCTTGAGGAGCTGCTGGATCAGAACGACGAGCGCACCACACCGGAGCAGATCCTGGGGTTGACCATCTGCGAGCCGGCGCTGGGGTCGGGGGCGTTCGCGATCGAGGCGGTGCGCCAACTGGCCGCCGAATACCTCAAGCGCCAGCAGGAGGATCGCGGGGAGGTCATCGACGCCGACCGCTACCAGGTGGAGCTGCAGAAGGTGAAGGCCTACCTGGCGCTGCACCAGGTGTACGGGGTCGACCTGAATGCGACCGCGGTGGAGCTGGCCGAGATTTCGCTGTGGCTGGACACCATGGTCGCCGGGTTGGCGGCCCCCTGGTTCGGGCTGCACCTGCGGCGCGGCAACTCGCTGATCGGGGCGCGCCGCGCGGTGTATGCACCCACCCTGCTGGCCAAAAAGGAATGGCTGAAAACGGTGCCCAAGGATGTGCCACTCGGTGACGAGATCGGCGCGGGCATTCACCACTTCCTGCTGCCAGCCCAGGGCTGGGGCGCGGTGATCGACACCCCCGAAGCCAAGACTTACGCCCCCGATAAGCGTGAGGATCTGCGACTGTGGCGCAACGGTATTCGCGCTAACCCGAGCGCGGCCATCAAGAAGCGGCTGGCGGCGTTGGCGCAACGGGTGGAAACCTTGTGGGAGCTGACGCTGCGCCGGTTGACCATCGCCGAATCGGAGATCCGCCGCGACATCGACGTGTGGGGGCTGGAGTCGCACGACCGGTCGGGCGTCGCGGTGACCCGCGAGCAGATCGAGACAGTTCTGCACGACGAGAACGGCGCCTACCGCCGGCTGTGTCGGGTGATGGACGCCTGGTGTGCGCTGTGGTCCTGGCCGCTGACCACCGACATCGAACCACCCGGCTGGGACCAGTGGGTCGGCGGTTTGGAGGCGATCCTCGGGGTGCCGCCCAAGGCCGGAAAGTTCGAAAAGCACGGGCAAATCAGCCTTTTCGGTGACATGAGTTGGGCGGACCTCGACCTGGCCGAGGGCAATGACCGCACCTTCGCCCAAGCGCTTCCGATCGACAAGGTGCTCGACGGGTTTCCGTGGCTGAGAGTCGCTGCCGGCATTGCCGAGACGCAGGGGTTCTTTCACTGGGAGTTGGACTTCGCGCCGGTGTTCGCACGTGGCGGTTTCGACCTGCAGGTGGGTAACCCGCCATGGGTGCGGCCTGACTGGGATGAGGCTGGGGTGTTGGCCGAGTTCGACCCGTGGTGGCAACTGGCCGAAAAGGTCCACGAAGCGGTTAGAGCGCAAAAGCTCGAAGAGATCCTGCGTGAGGAAGGTGCGCTGGCAATCTTCCTCGATGAACGCGTGAACCAGGCAGGAACGACCGAGCACCTCAGTTCGGGCGCTGACCGGCCAGTGTTGGCTGGGCTTCGAACCGACTTGTACCGCTGCTTCATGGAGCGGACATGGCGTTCGATGGCGCCCGGCGGTGTCGTCGGACTGATTCATCCTGAGAGTCATTTCACGGAAATTCGCGCGAAAGACCTTAGGCGCGAGACATATCGACGACTGAGGCGTCACTGGCAGTTTCAGAATCAGCTAAGACTATTCGCGGAGATCGGCAACACGCGCGAATACGGTGTCCACGTATACGGCGACGCCGTTCGTGTTCGATTTCTCCAGGGCGCCTCGCTTTACCACCCCGATACGGTTACGCGTTCGCTCCACCACGATGGGTCGGGTTCGCCCCCGAAAGTGAAGGATGACGAGGGTGGATGGGACCTTCGCCCACATCTGCAGCGAATCGTCGAAGTCAGCCACGCTCAGTTGTCGACGTGGGCAGCGCTCATCGACGAACCCGGCACCCCGCCAGGCGAGGCCCGCATGCTCTACGCGGTAAACCGCGCAAATGCCGATGCATTGGACAAGATCGCATCAGCGACACGTATTGGCAACATCGACTTCGAATGGACGTTCGGCTGGAACGAGACGACCGATCGCAAGCGCGGACTCTTCAAATCAGGTTCCGCTGTGCCCGATCGGTGGCCTGACGTGATACTCCAAGGTCCCCACCTGACGGTAGCGACGCCGCTTGTTAAGCAGCCAAATCCCACTATGGCTAGCCATAGGGACTACGCGGACATCGACTTAGATGTGATTCCTGAGGATTTCACCCCACGCACGAGCTACCAAATCGCAAGGCCATACGATGAGTACCTTGCTGCATACCCGAAATGGCATGGCGAGCCAAGCTCGAACTCATTCCGCCTTGCGTGGCGTGAGATGTGCGATCCTGCCACGGTCCGCACCCTGCACGTTGCACTGCTTCCTCCGGGTCCGTGTCATGTTGGCGGGTTACTTTCGTTGTCGACTGCCGACGTTTCGGACCTTGCGCTCATGGCCGGATTTACTGCTTCTATCACCGCCGACTTCCTAATCAAAGTGATGAGAGTCGGTCACGTCAGAACCTCGACTCTTGGCACGGTTCCCCTCATCCGTGGTCACTCTCTCGAATCTCAACTTCTAATCCGCATCCTCCGACTCAACTGCTTGGTTCGTCCATATGCCCCGCTGTGGGAAGAGCTGTATGACGAGACATGGCAACAGGATTCGTGGGTCCCGCACATCGGCGTGGACTATGCCGGCCGCACACCGCTCGGCGCAGTTGGCCCGAAGTGGGAGTGGGCGACGCCGCTGCGTCGCGCCGCGGACCGTCGCCAGGCCCTCGTCGAGATCGATGCGATCGTTGCGATCATGCTCGGCATCACCGCTGAGGAACTGCTGACCATCTACCGCACCCAGTTCCCGGTGCTGCAGAAGTACGAACGCGACGCCCTCTACGACGCGAACGGCCGGCAGCTGCCCGGCAAGCTGGCCTCGGAGTTCCGCAAGAAGGGCGTGCTGAAACCTGACGATCTCACCGTCGACGGCGTCACCTATGTGGAGCCGTTCGTGGGGGTGGATCGGGAGCGCGATATGGAGCTCGCGCACAAACACTTCAGCGACTTGGTGACGTCCGAATAGGTCAGTTGGTAGCCCGCAAACAACTTTTAGACGAATCGGAGTTCGAGTGTCGACAATCCAAACCCATAGCTATACGGTTACGCAGGCGTTTCAGTCCTGCTTCTACCGAGTCCCGGAATACCAGCGTGAGTACGTGTGGGGTACGGACGAAGCCGTCCAACTTCTCGATGACATCAACGAGAGCATCGGCGGCGATGGCAAGCAGTACTTCGTGGGCACCGTCCTTGTGGCCCCGGATGATTCCGACGAGCAGACAGGCGACCTCGATCTGATCGACGGTCAGCAGCGTACGACTACCTTCTACTTGATCCTGTGCGCCTTGAGGCGTCGCTTTCTTCGGCGCGCTCAACAACCGGCGATTGAAGCGCTGCTGGCGACGAGCTACACGGACATCGACGGGAACACAGTATCCCGCCTTCGGCTGAAACCCTGCTATGAGAACGCCACGGAGTTGGTTGACTTTCTTCGCCAGTTCGACGGAGCGGACGCAGAGCTTGCCGATGCGCTCGCGGCGAGAGGCTTGGCGCGATTTGGCTCGTCCCAACGAATCGCAGACGTTTTCAGTGCTGTTTCGGAGTACTTGCAGCACAACTTCCCCAGCGAGACGGACATCGCTCGGTTTTGGGGCCATTTTGCAAACCGAGTCATGTTCATTCAGATCCAGACCGACGTCGGCAGCGCGCTGAAGATTTTCGAGACCATCAACGAACGTGGTATCGGACTTAACCCCATGGACCTCCTGAAGAACCTGCTGTTCTCGAAGGTGAGCCCGAACGAATTCGGCAAGCTGAAGGACAAGTGGTCAGGTGTCACCACGCCGCTCGAAAAGAACAAGCAGAAGCCGCTGCGCTTCCTGCGTTACTTCATCATGGCGAACTACGAGGTGCGAGATTCAAAGGGAAAGAACGTGTTACGCGAGGACGATATCTACTCGTGGTTCACGGAGAAGCGCAATGCCGCTACGGTCGGGTATGTTTCCAGCCCCTTTCGATTCGTCGACGAACTCAGCACAAACGTAGACCGCTACGTCGCCTTCCTGCAGAACCGCGATGCGCACGGCGCCCCGTCGACTGCGCTCGCCAACCTGCGACTACTCACCGGGACGGCATTCAGCCAGCATTACGTCCTGCTGCTGGCGGCTGCTCCCTGCCGGCCGGCGGTCTTCGAACACCTCGTCGCCGAGATTGAGAACTTTCTGTTCTTCTATCTGTTCACGTCATCCAATACCAGGGAACTCGAGTCCCTGTTTTCGGCCTGGTCGGCTGAGCTCCGTACCATCGCGCGGATTCCTGCCGAGACGGCGCAACGGACGGCGCTGAACGAGTTCGTCGAGAGGCGATTTCAGTCGTCCATGAACGCCAAGCATGCTGAGCTCAGGGATGCCCTGCGTCGGTTTCGTCTGGGAGACATGCAGCAGTATCGGTCTCGGTATCTGTTGGCGCGTATGGCCCAATATGTCGATATGGCACACGCGGGCGTGAAGATTCGCGGTTCACTCGATGCCTACACCAAGTTGGAGATTGAACACATCCTGCCGCAGAGTCCGAGCGATGACCTCCGCGCGTCGTGGACGAAAGACGGCGAGCTCGAATACTCGGCATACGTCAACAGGCTGGGCAACCTCACTCTGCTTGAGAAGCCGCACAACATCGTGGCCAGCAACAACTTCTTCGAAGCCAAGACCGAACTCTATTCCAGTAGTGGCAACTACATGACTCGCAGCATCGCGGGCCTGAGTCAGGTCGGGAAGAACACGTCCGTCACAGAGATCAACGGGTATCTGGGACAGTTCGACCGGTGGGACGCGGCGGCGATCGATCGCCGAACGGATCTGCTGATCGACCTTGCCCTGCACATCTGGAAGACGAGGCCCCTCGATTGAAACCGCCACGTGATATTTTGGCCGGGATCGCGCATGCGACGGGTGAAATCTGATGGGCGCACTACTCCCCACCCTGCAGGCCACGCACCTGCGGGAAGGGCTCACCGATTACCTGGCAACAACATTCGCACTGACCGACCCCGACGCGCAGGCGGTGCTCACCGACTTCATCGGTGATCCCGACAACGGCATGTTCAAGGGGCCGTATGTGCGGTTGCGGTTGCCGTTCGCCCCGGCCGGCGACGGTTGGCGCGACCATCTGGATTGGTGGCCAACCGATTTCACCCCCTACGGGCACCAGGCGCGGGCGTTCGAGCGGCTGTCCACCCAACACCAAGAACGGCCGCAACCCACCCTGGTCACCACCGGAACCGGCTCCGGCAAGACCGAGGCGTTCCTGTACCCGATCCTCGATCACGTGCTGCGGGCCAAGAAATCCGGCGTCACCGGGATGAAGGCACTGATCCTCTACCCGATGAACGCCCTGGCCAACGACCAAGCCGAGCGGCTGGCCAAACTGATCTCCGGTGATCCGGCCCTGGCCGCGGCCACCGCCGGCCTCTACACCGGTGAGCAGGCCGGCGGCGGACGCACCCGGGTCTCGGCCGACGGGCTGATCACCGACCGCGCCCTCATGCACGACTCACCACCCGACATCCTGCTCACCAACTACAAGATGCTCGACCACCTGCTGCTGCGCCCCGACCGCGCCGACATGTGGCGGCTGTCCGCCGAATCGCTGCAATACCTGGTGCTCGACGAATTCCACACCTACGACGGCGCCCAGGGCACCGACGTCGCCATGCTGCTGCGTCGGCTCGGGCTGACCCTCAAAGCCCACTGGACCGCAACCTCGCGGGTCAGCGACGAGGACCGCGCCCGCCCACTGGGCAGGGTCACCCCGGTCGCGACGTCGGCGACCCTCGGCTCACACGCGGCCCCGGCCGCCATGCTCGACTTCGCCCACACCGTATTCGGGGAACCGTTCGGCGCCGACGCGGTGATCGAGGAAACCCGCCTCACCCCCGACGAATGGCGCAAAGCCCGGCTCGGCAGCCACGACCAGGCGTGGAAGCCGATCGAACCGGCACTGCCCGACGCGCTGGGCCGGATCACCGCCGTCGATCGGGCCGACGGCGGCAACCACGCCGTCGCCGCGGCGGTATTCGCCGAACTCTTCGAAAGGGCCGGTGAGCCGGTCGGTCCCGCGCAGCCCGCCGTGGACGTCGAGGAAATGCTCGACCAGCTCAAGCGGCACCGGTTCATCCAGTCCGTGGTGGAGAACACCGTCGACGCGATCTCGCTGCCGGAGCTGGCCGAGCGGGTGTTCCCGGCGGTGCCCGTCGACCGCGACGCCGCCCGCACCCGCGACACCCGAATCCGGTTTTTGGAGTTCGTTATTGCGATGCTCTCGCATGTGCGCGCCGAGGCCGGGCGCGCCGCGCTCGGGGTCGATGTGCACCTGTGGATCCGCGAACTCAGCCGCGTCGACCGCGCGGTGCGGTCCGCCACCGGATACCGCTGGGCCGACGACGGCGCGGTCGTCGACGACGAAATGTTCCTGCCCGCGGTGTACTGCCGGCACTGCGGACGCTCCGGCTGGGGTGCCCGGATGGCCCCGACCGGCAGCGCGCTGGACGTCACCGACGAGGCGATCCGCGCCGACCACGCCGCCGGCGCCGCCCGGTTCCGCGCCCTGATCTCCGCACCCGCCGAAGCCCAGGTCCCCGGCGGCGTCCACGGGCTGCGGTGGTTTCACCTCGACCACCGCGAACTCCTCGACACCGCCCCCGACCCGGAGAGCCCCGACGTCGTCGACGGCCGGGTGCTGCCGGTGCTCACCCTGATCGGCCCGGACGCCGACGACCAGTCCCGCAACGACATGTGCCCGGCCTGCGGGGCCGCCGACGGCATCCGCTTCCTCGGCAGCGCGGTGGCCACCCAACTGTCGGTGACTCTGTCGAACCTGTTCGGCGACAAGCACCTCGACGCCGCCGAGAAGAAGGCGTTGATGTTCACCGACAGCGTGCAGGACGCCGCGCACCGCGCTGGCTTCGTGCAGGCCCGCTCCCACAGCCTCAGCCTGCGCACCGCGCTGCGCGGCGCGCTCGGTGACGCCGAACTCGACCTGGACGAACTCGCCCGCGTCGTCATCGACCGCGCCGGCAAAGACCCGATGCTGCGCTACCAACTGCTGCCGCCGGACATCGTGGACCGCGACGAGTTCGTCGCGTTCTGGAAAACCGACGTACACCCCAACTCCCGGCGGGCCGCGGAGAACAAGGCCAAGCGTCGGCTGCGGTTCGACGTCGACCTGGAATTCGGGTTGCAGTCCCGCACCGGCCGCACTCTGGAGCTCACCGGCAGCGTCGTCGCCGAGGTGTACCTCGGGGCGGCGCACAAAGCACCGATCATCGGGCGCCGCGCCGTGGACAAGGCCGGCCCCGCCCAGTTCTCGTTGGCCGGCGTGTCCGATGAGGCGCTGGCCCGCTGGGTGCGCGGCACCGTCGAACGGATCCGCACCCGCGGTGGCATCCACCACGACTGGCTGCGGCCCTATTTGGAGAAGAACGCCAACCGCTACCACGTCTGGGGTGGGCGGCCCCGCGGTCAGGGCATGCCCGCCTTCCCGAAAGGCCGCCCCGCCCCGGCCTTCCCGGCCCTCAAGTCCGGAACCGGCGCGCTGCCCGAAGGATTCGACCCGATCACCGCGCCGTCGTCCTGGTACGCGCAATGGACCTCGCGCTGCCTGGACGTCAGCCCGCACGACGGCACCTTCCCGGCCAAGGCGCTGTTCGTCGAACTCGCCGAGCAGATGCTGCTGTCCACCGTCACCACCGAGACCGGCTCCACCGTCTACGGGTTGTCCCCGGCCACCGTCCAGGTCAGCGCCCCCACCCTGGACGCACTGCGCGACGGGCGGCACCTGCTGGTGTGTGACATCTGCCAAACCCCGGTGCCGGGCAGCGCCACCACCGTCGACGAACTCGACGGTGCGCCCTGCACCTTGATCCGCTGCCCCGGTCGGCTGCACCGCAGCGCCAAGACCGACAACTTCTATCGGCGGCTGTATGACTCGACGGAGATGAAACGCGTCGTCGCCCGCGAGCACACCGGCCTGCTGCCCACCAAGACCCGACTCGACTACGAGACCGCCTTCAAACGCGGCGGCACCGACCCGCAGGCGCCGAACGTGCTCGTCGCCACCCCGACCCTGGAGATGGGCATCGACATCGGTGACCTGTCCACCGTCATGCTCGGCTCGCTGCCCCGGTCGGTGTCGTCGTATTTGCAGCGGGTCGGGCGGGCCGGGCGTCTCACCGGAAACTCGTTGGTGCTGGCCTACGTTCGCGGCCGCGGCGAACACCTGCCCAAACTGTTCGAGCCGCTGTCGGTGATCCAGGGTGACGTGCGCCCACCGGCGACGTTCCTCAGCGCCGAGGAGATCCTGCAACGCCAGTACATCGCGCACATCGTCGACCAGTTCGCCCGCGACCCACAGACGGTGCCGCCCAAGGATGCCCGCTCGGTGCTCGGCGACGACGGTGCCGACGGTTGGCTGACCCGGCTGATGGACACTGCCGCCACCGACGCCGACGCGCTGCTGGACCGCTTCCTGGCCCAGTTCGGTGCGCACCTGAGCGCCGAGTCCGTCGAGGCTCTGCGGTCCTGGGCGGGAGCACCGGCTGCGGGCGGACCGAGCGGCCTGACCCAGCGCCTGATGGCCGCCGCGCACCAATGGCAACTCGACCTCAAGGAACTCACCGACCGGCAGGCCACCGTGGAGGCCGACCTGCCCGAGTTCGAACGCCGGGCCACCTCACCCGCGGCCACCGACGACGACCGACGAGCCTTCAAGATCGCCAAGGGGTCACTCAAACTGCTGGGCGCCCAGATCAATTCGCTGACCCGCGACTACTGGATCTCGGTGCTGGAACGCTACGGGGTGCTGCCCAACTACACCCTGCTCGATGACGCGGTGACCCTCGACGTCGGCGTCACCTGGATCGACCCGGACTCGGGCGACTACATGGGGGAGCAACTCAGCTATCAGCGCGGCTCCCGGGTGGCGCTCACCGAACTCGCCCCCGGCGCCACCTTCTACGCCCAGGGCCTCGCCGTCAGCATCGACGCGGTCGACCTGGGCACCGGCGAATCCAACATCCACTCCTGGCAGGTCTGCCCGCAATGCGGGTGGGTGCGCACCGGCCCGTCCGCCGCGGCGCCCGACCCGGTGTCGACCTGCCCGCGCTGCCACAACACCGGCATCGCCGACGTCAGCCAGCACCTGCCCGTCGTCGAGATGACCCGGGTGTCGGCCGAGGTGCGCCGCGACGAGGCGGTGATCAACGACCTGCGCGACAACCGCAGGCAGGAACCGTTCACCGTGGTGACCGCCGCCGACATCGACCCCACCCAGGTGGGCCGCACCTGGTTCCGTGCCGGCTCGTCGTTCGGTGCGGAATACCTGCGGCGCTTGGACATTCGATGGATCAACCTCGGCGGACGGGCCTCCAAGGGCAAGACCCGGACCATCGCCGGGCAGGAATCGACCAGCGGCCTGTTCCGGGTGTGTGCGTCCTGCGGGCAACTCGACCGGGAGGCCGGCCGCAACAGCCGCTACGAACACCGCACCTGGTGCCGGCTGCGCGGCTCCGATGCCGAGGACGTCCGCGACATCGCCCTGGCGCGACGGCTGCGCACCCAGGGCGTGCTGCTGCACCTGCCGCCGCAGATGGAGTACGACAACTTCGCCCACCCCAGCTTGGCCGCCGCGATCCTGCTCGGCCTACGCGAAGTGATCGGCGGATCGCCCGAGCATCTCGACGTCGCCACCATCAGCGACGCGCTGTGGGCGCCGGACCGCCGGGCGCTGCTGATCCACGACACCGTTCCCGGCGGCACCGGATACCTTGCCGAATTCGCCGATCACACCAAGGTTTTCGCGGTGCTCGCGGCGGCCCGCCAGCTCCTGCGGGAATGCCCGTGCCGGGATGAGGACCGGCTGGCGTGTCACCGTTGCCTGCTGCCGTTCGCCGCGCCCTACGAGATGGACAAGGTGTCGCGGCTGACCGCGCTGAAGCTGCTCGACGGCATCCTGGAGGTCGGCTCGCACGGCACGCCCGATCTGGACGCCTGGACCGCCGAGGTGGCCGAGCAGGCACCCCCCAGCACGCCACTGTCCGACGAGTCGTTCCTGGAACGCGACTTCTACAGCTCGTTCATCGAGCGGCTCAAGCTGATGGGTGCGGCCGTCGTGGAGAAGCCGGGCACCTACGGCCCGTCGGCCACCATCACGCTGCACGGCACCAAGGCGCGGAAATGGTCACTGCGCCCGCAGGTTTCGCTGGACTTTGTGAAACCGGACTTCGTGTTGCAGACCGCCGACCCGGACATTCCGCGGATTGCGATCTTCGCCGACGGACGGGCCTTCCACGCGGCCCCTGGATGCAATCGGGTCGCCGACGACGCCGACAAGCGATCGGCGCTGCGGTCCGCGGGCTTCCTGGTGTGGTCCTTCGGCCACGACGATCTGCAACGGTTCAAATCCGGTGAGGTAGCCGAGCCGGGCTGGTTCGACCAGAAGGCCGCCAGCGTCGTCACCAGCCAATTCCACGTTCAACCGGGCTTGATCCGGCTGCTGGCCAAAGACCCGGTCTCCCAACTGCTGGAGTTCATGATGGCCCCGGATCTCGAGGCCTGGCGTCACTTCAGCTCGTGGATGCCGTATCTCTTTGTCCGCAGCGGCAACCGGGTCAAGTCGGATTCCGACGCGGTCGGGGTGGCGGCGCTGGCGGCGCTGGACGGATCGACGCCGTTCGCAGACGCCGGGGCCGACATGTGTTGGACCTACGCCGACGTCGGCCTCGTCGTCACCGCGGGCGTGCGCACCAAGACCGATCCGCCGCGGGCCGTGCTGGCCGTCGACGACCGGGACGAGCGGGTGGACAGCCTGGACGGCAAGGCGTGGAAGGAGTGGCTGCGGCTGTCGAACTGGCTGGCTATCAGCGACTCAGACCGAGTCACCACCCGCACCCTGCTGGCGTCGAACCCGGTGCCCGTGGCCGCGGAGACCGCAGGGCCCGAACTGTCTGCGGAATGGCAGCGACTGTTCGACGAGGCGGTGTCGGACGCCGAACGCGACCTCGTCCGGGCGTTGGCCGCGGCGGGTGTCGCGGCACCCCAGTTGGGTTATGAGACAAGCGATGGTGAGGTGCTGGACATGGCGTGGGCCGGCGGTCGGGTAGCGGTGGTGTTCGACGAACCGGAACCGGTGGACGGGTGGACGCTGTGCCCGCCCGATGTCGACGAGATTGTCGAGGCGTTGAAATTGAACGGAGTGGTGTAGGTGGCGAATCTGGTTATCGCGTCGAACAGCAAGGGCATGTCCAAGCTGGACGGTTCGATCAAGAACAAGGTGTACGACTTCT
>WBZP01000109.1_pt1 | contig 120691 bp, 101 predicted proteins | sample 5204301 | NCBI WGS metagenome assembly WBZP01 (sample SAMN12412401, study PRJNA552823) | activated sludge metagenome | isolation source: activated sludge from nitrification reactor of wastewater treatment plant... | place: USA: Pennsylvania | collected 2017 | reverse complement strand
GCGCTCGCGCGGGGTGGGACCCGACCGGAGTTGTTCAAGCGTTGCACCTGGGGCACCTGCACGGTGGCAACCTGCCGCTCGTGTGCAACGCCGCCGAGTATACCACCCACCACCGTAGCTGTCAAATTCATTTTCCCCCCTACTTTTATAGCGCATTTTACGCCTTTAGAAAGCCGGATTCTTCTCATGAACGCCTGACTTATTTTTACAAAGCCCCATACGATTTTTGGGAGATTCTTGGCAAAAAGTCGCTTCTTTTATTTTTCGGCTGTTCTAGCGCCCTGCCTGACAATCGAGTACACTATAGCCTGCAACCTACTAACCCAGTGTAATCTGTAACTTGCAACTTCTGTACAGAAGAGGCCCGCTATGATGCGTTCTCGCCGCTTTGCCCTGCTGGATGAGCGCGATATTAATCGCGAAACATTTGTTGAGCCATGGGCCGAGGCTGGCCTGGTGGTAACCGATAGTCCTTTCGACCCACTACCAAGCATCGTGATCGAGCATGGGCGCGTAACGGAGCTTGATGGGCGGGCGCGCGCCGACTTCGACGTACTCGACGAGTTTATCGCCGATCGGGCGCTTGATCTGGCTGTGGCTGAAGCGGCAATGCGCACCCCATCGCTGGAAATCGCGCGAATGCTGGCCGATATTACTATTCCACGCCAGCAAGTGCTGCGCCTGGCACTGGGCTGTACGCCAAGCTGGTTGAAATCATCCGCCATATGAATGTGTTGGAGATGATGAATGGCCTGGCAAAGATGCGCGTGCGTCGCACACCAGCTAACCAGGCGCATGTTACCAATAAGCGCGAGCATCCCGCCCTGCTCGCCGCCGACGCTGCCGAGGCCGCTGCGCGCGGCTTTGCCGAAGTTGAGACGACGGTAGGTATAGCGCGCTACGCGCCATTTAACGCGCTGGCTATTCTGGTTGGCACGCAAAGCGGGCGCGGCGGCGTACTGACGCAATGCTCAGTTGAAGAATCGCTCGGGCTACGGCTAGCGATGATGGGGCTGACAACCTACGCCGAAACATTATCTGTCTACGGCACCGAGCGTTCATTTACCGATGGCGACGATACGCCCTGGTCGAAGGCCTTCTTAGCTTCGGCCTATGCCTCACGTGGTGTGAAGGTGCGCTTCACCTCAGGCACTGGTTCCGAGGCGTTGATGGGCCACGCTGAGGGCCACTCGATGCTGTACCTGGAAGCGCGCTGCCTGCTGGTGACGCGCGGTGCAGGCAGCCAGGGCGTGCAGAACGGGTCGATCTCGTGCATTGCGCTGCCCGAATCGTTACCGGGAGGGGTGCGCGCGGTGCTCGCCGAAAACTTGCTGGCGGCCATGCTTGGGCTAGAGGTTGCATCGGGCAACGATGCGCTGGCATCACATTCGGCCATTCGTAAAACCGCCAAGCTCATGCTGCAATTCATCCCCGGCACCGATTTTATTTTCTCCGGGTATAGCGCCATCCCCAAGCGCGACAATTTGTTTGGTGGTGGAAATTTCGATGCTGAGGATTTCGACGACTATAACGTGCTCCAGCGCGATATGCAGATTGATGGCGGCACGCGCTCAATTACCGAGGCCGAAGCCCTGGCAGTGCGGCGTGTGGGGGCACGTGCAATCCAGGCGGTATACGCCGAATTGGGCTTTCCGCCAATCGCTGATGCCGAGGTTGAAGCAGCGGTGGTTGCGCATGCCAGTGAGGATATGCCAGCCCGCGATGTCGTGGCCGATTTACAGGCCGCTGATGCCTTCCTCGCCAGCGACCAGACGATCCTGGCAGCTGTGGCTGGCTTACAGCGGCGCGGCTTTACCCAGGTAGCCGCCAATATTCTTGAAATGGGCCGTCAGCGCGTCGCCGCCGATTACCTTCAACCCGCTGCGCTGTTCGACCACCATTTTCGTGTACAGAGCGCGATCAACCAGCCCAACGATTACCTTGGGCCGGGCAGTGGCTACCGCGTCGATGGCGCACGCTGGGCCGAAATCCAGCAGATTCGCCAGCAGCGCTCACCGCGCGATTTTATTGCCGAGCAGCTAGGTGCGCCGCTAGCCCAGCTGGCCGCTATTGGCCCAGCCCGCCCTGGCAGTGCCCGCGAAATCATTGTCGCGGTAGGGCCAGCCTTTGGCACCGCGCTCACGCGCACCATTGGCGGCATTCCACATGAAGATGTGCTGGCAGCCATTCTCACCGGCGTGGCCCGCGAAGGGCTTATCGCACGCGTGGTGAAGGTGTACCACACCTCCGACTGTGCGGCAATTGGGCATATTGGCGCGCAGCTCAGCGGTTCGGGTATTGCGATTGGCCTGCAATCGCGCGGCACCACGGTGATTCATAAGCACACACTGGCGCGGCTGAATAACCTTGAGCTATTTCCGCAATCGCCCAGCCTAACCCTGGCAACCTACGAACAGATCGGGCGCAACGCCGCGCGCTACGCCTTGGGCCAGCAGCCTACACCCGTGCCCGTGCAAGTCGATAACTGGGCACGCCTGCGGCTGATTGTCAAAACAGCGCTGCTCCACCGACGCGAAACCGAGCAAGTGCGCGACCAGTTGCCCGACGAACTGGCTTTCGATTGGGAGCCGGACGTATAATAGAATCTAAAGGCTTGGAGAAAGATATGGCTGATGCACATCCGAAGTACCCGCTGATTGATCACGCTGATACCCTGGCGGCTGCCAGCGGGCGCGCCTTACGCGATGTAACACTCGAAGCCCTGGCTGCCAACGAGCTACATATCGCCGACATACAGGTCAGCGCGGCAACCCTACGCGCCCAGGCCGAGGTAGCTCAGGCGGCAGGCTATACTCAGCTCGCCGCAAACCTCGCGCGCGCCGCCGAGCTCACGGCTGTGCCCAACACCGAGGTTTTACGCATGTACGATATGCTGCGCCCAGGCCGGGCGAGCCTCGCCGAGCTGACCGCGTTGGCAACGCTCCTCGAAGACACTTATGCCGCGCCGACCTGCGCTGCGCTGGTACGCGAGGCCGCCGAAGCGTACCGTCGCCGCAACCTGGCCCGCCATTAAGTTTTCACGGTGGGTCAACCTGTCAGCTGCGGCGCTACACTATCATTATCATAGCTAATCGCAGCTGACAGGTTTCACAACTTTGGATCAGCGATCAACCCAATAGCTCACAAGCCGACCCTCTGAATTATAGAGTTCCCCATCATCGAGATCGCCATTCGCCCAAATGTTTCCGGGTGGCCCAGGAAATATTTTGGTTTCATTCGGCGCAAGCACGCCGCCAATTGGATGCTCTTGATTCCCTTTCACACTGCACATATGCCATCCAGTAAGGTCAATTGGCACACCGCTGACATTTTGCAGTGTCACAGTTTCCTGACGTTTATCAATGGATACAATGCGCACTGGCTCATTAGGAGCAGATGAGGGATCAGGATCAGCCTGACACGCGCTGTAACTTGGTGGCGGAAGCGGCTTCGGAGTAGGGGCAGGCGGCACAATTGTCTGCGGTGGGCCGCCTGCATCACGAATTTCATTTCCCAGCAGCCCAAGCAGAATATTGTAGGGCGGTTGGTTCTCGGGATGTAGCTCAAAGCGCGCACGCTCGAACCACTGCACCGTATATGGTTTGCCGTCGCTAAGGGTTTCGGTTTGTGGATCACTTAGCGGTAAACCAAACAGCGCGAGATTTTCTGCCTCACTTTTACCGCGCTTTCCATCGAACTCAAGGCCATTTGCATGCCAGGCGTTCAAGATGTCACCGCACACGTTATGCTGGGTTTCGGGAAAGTACCGGCATCCACTCTGCTGTCCACTCTTGGGAAATGTGAAGGGATCACGGCCTTGTTGTGCCGGCCGATCGGCCCCCAGCCGACCCAGCAGCACATCATACGGGCGACTGTTCTCGGGATGTAGTTCCAACCGGTTGCGCTCGAACAATTGCGCTTGAAAAGGCTTGCCTTCGATCTGAATTGCTTGTTGTGGGCCAGTCGGGAAGCCAAATACCGGCAAACCACCATTCTGTTCCCAAAATTCGCGGATACGGCCAACAATGCACTGGCCCGTTTCAGGAAAACAGCGCTGATCTGTTTGGGCGAATGCGGGTAGTGCCACGACCAAACTAAGTGCTAGTACAATAAGCCAGATCACACAACGTTTCATACATTCCTCTCGAAGTGTTACGACTCTAAACAAAAAATGCGAAAGGCAATGCACAACAAAACACCGTTGAATGAACTGCTCGCTAGGCAGCTCAGCCAAACAGCCCAGCGAGTGAGGATGGATACAGGTAATGGTAGAGAATACAAATAAGCCTCTGCAAGCAGAGGCAGGTAGCAAATGGTAACTTCAGTTGCGGGCGTATGTGGGTGGTGCCGGTGACTGGACTTGAACCAGTGACCTAGCGATTATGAGTCGCTCGCTCTAACCACTGAGCTACACCGGCGTTTTGGCATAAAGAAACGCAATTGCTGAATTGCGCGATTGCTATGCTACCACGATCGCCACTACCTGTCAAACCACCACGGGTGCTTAGGTGTAAGAACAGCCACTACCCGGCGCTCAGGCAGCACCGGCGATCTCATTCTGGCGCATGCCACTATGCACTTGATTCATGAACACTCGCGTCTTGCGCGCAGGCCGCTAGTAGCTCAACCAGCAGCTGACCGTGGCGCACTAAATCGGCCAGGGCAATATGCTCATTAGGTGCATTGGCCGCGCAATCGGCGCGCGCACAGCCTAGCACCACCACTGGCACGCGCAATGCCTCAGCAAAGAAATACAGTGGCTGCGCAAATGGCCCCTGTGGCAGCAGTGCCAGCGGCCCACCATATAATGCGGTGGCAGCATCATGCACACGCTGGATGAATTGGTGCTCGAAGGGCGTATGCACGCCGGGGTAGCTCCCTGGCAGGCGCTCGATCGCAATGTCGGCCAAGCCCTTGGCGTCCAGGTGTTCGCGCAGCATATCGGCAATAACCTGCGGGTGCTGACGCGGCACCAGCTGGAAATCGAGCCGTGCGCTCGCCGCCACCGGAATAAGCGGCAGGTCACTCGCTGGCTCGACCACCAGGTCGGTCACATTGCAAGTGGGTAAGGTCGCCTCGGTGCGCACCAACGATGCACCGCCAAGCTCGAACAGGAAATGCGGCAATGCCCAGGCACTCAGGCGACCAGCTTCATCCATGTGCAGCTGGCGCATGGCCTTATTTTCGTCCGAGCTTGGGCCTTCCACTGCATCGTAAAAGCCCTCGATCAGAATTTCTTCTTGCTCGCTCTTGATCTGGCCCAGCGCCCAGATGAGCTGCCAGAGCGGATTCGGCACGCTGGTCGCCAGGCCAGGCGGCAATGCCTGGTTCGCGCCGCTCGCGCGCAAGCGCAGCTGCAACAGCCCTTTGGCCCCAGTATAGCAAAATGGCTGGTCGGCGGCATCGCGCTCGCCGCCGGTCGCCAGGCAGGCATCGGCCTTGAGCAAACCATACGCATCGGCAATTGCTGCGCCCAGGTGTTGGCTGCCCGCCAGCGCCTCGCCCTCGGCCACCACTACCACGCCGCAGGGCAGCTCACCCTCAGCTTCGAGCAGGGCGGCGAGCGCAGCCAGGTGGGCGACCAGCGGCCCCTTACCAGCTGCTACGCCACGCCCATAGAGCACGCCCTCGCGCTCGGCCAGCTGAAACGGCTCATGATTCCAGGCGCGCCACGGCCCCGGCGGCGCAGTGTCGTAATGGTGGTAGAGCAGGAGGGTGAAGGGTACACGCCCACCGATCCGCCCGACCACCAGTGGCGCGCCCGCCGTTGGCACGATCGTTACGTCGAGCTGATGCGCGCGCATGAGTGCGGCCACAGCTTCGGCGGCTTCGGCGAGTGCATCGGGCTGGCCTGGGCTACCGCGCATACTGATGAGCTGCGTTAGTTCGCCCATCAGGCGTTCGGTCGAGATGAAGGCGGGTTGTGCCACGTTCCGCTCCCGTATGATGAAGTTGAGGGCATTATAGCATAGCCGTATAGAGCCAGGACATTATTGTTACTTCTACGGCTCACACACAAGCGTTAGGGTTTCTTTTTAGTCCTCGACAGAGCGGTACTGTTCTGGCTCGTGCGCAAAAAATAAGATAGGACTTTCGCTTCCTTGTGTATGTGCCTGCGGCAGCACGGTACTTTTTTTGTTGGTCTTGGTGATGTTGTGCACTCCGCGCACAACATCACCAAGACCATAAAGAAGTTGCGTGAGTAAGCGAAAGTCTTATAAGAACAGCCTTGCCAGCATAGGCAAAAGTAACAAGCATACAACGCACTGTGCTACCCAGATTGCAAATTGATAGCATGGCTTGGTGTTGCGCTAAACCACGGTGCGTGATACAGCGCTACCCAATATTTGTTGGACAAATTCGTTAAAACACGGTAGACTCGAATGCTCTAACTTTCATCATGAAACAACAATTTGGAGCTATGAACTCTGCATATTATTCGCATCGCCTGCTCTCACGGCTAGTGCTGATCATCAGTGTATTGGCCTTAGGAATGCTCCCCGCCGGATGTGCGATTGAGGGTGGGGTACCCACTACCGCCACTACCACCAACCCGGCGCCGATCGGCCAAGTGCCTACGAGCGCCCCGGCCAGTACACCTACACCTACGAGCGCCACCTGGACGATCGGGCTGCTCGATATGCCACGAACCCTGCTGCCTTACCAATCATCGGTGAGCAGCGCGCGGGCCGCCGCGCCAGCCAGCGAGCTACTATTTCCCTCGCCAGTGCTATCGTTCAATTATGGCTATACCAGCACCGGCGTCCTCGAACGCATTCCATCGCTAGAAAATGGCGACGCCCAGATTCGCACATCGGATGTGTACCTCGATGACGCGGGCAGTATTACCACTACCGTCACGCAGATCATCACGCAGGTACAGCAGCTGGTGGTCACATTTCACTGGAACCCACGCCTGCGCTGGTCGGATGGGCAGCCAGTCACCGCTGACGATTCGGTATTTGCCTACCAGGCCGCCAAAGCCGCGCCGCCCAGCACCGATGTGAGCGACCGGCTGACCCAGGTTGTGGCCTACGAGCGCGTGGACGATCATACCACCCGCGCAACCCTCCGGCCCGATTTCACCAGCCCGACCTATTTCCTGAGCTTCTGGACGCCGCTGCCAAAACATGTACTGGAAGACACAGCGCCCGACCAGATCTTCAGTGGCGATTTTGCGCGCCAGCCGATTGGCTACGGCCCTTACATGCTGTCCAGCCGCAACGACCGTGAGATTGTGCTTGAACGCAACCCCAACTACTTTGGTGCAGTGCCAACGACCGAGCGCGTTACATTCGCCTTCCAGCCCAATGCCGAGCTATTGCGCGCCGGGCTGCTGAACGGCAACCTCGACCTGGCAGCAACCGACCGGCCCAACGACGCGCTACTAAAATCACTGACAAACGATACACCCGCCAGCGCCTTGCAGGTTACTTACGTACCTAACCCTAACTGGGAACATCTCGATTTCAACCTGGATGTGCCGGTGCTGCAAGATATTCGTGTGCGCCGGGCCATTGCGCTGGGCACAAACCGAGGGGCCATGGCCAATGCGATTTTCGGCGGCCATATCCCTGTGCTCGATAGCTGGGTACTTCCAGGCCAGGTCGAAGCCGCACCCGCCGACCAGCTGACGCGCTATGCGTATAATCCGGACGAAGCGCGCAAACAGCTCGATGACGCAGGCTTCCTTGCTAACGACACGGGCATCCGCGCCTCGGCTGATGGTGTATCGCTCACCCTCACATTGCTGACTACTGAGAATACGCCGGTACGCCAGGACATCACGAAGCTGTTCAAGAATGATATGCAGGCAATTGGCATCGATATTCAGGTGCAAACGCTGCCTCCCGACCAGCTGTTTAGCCCCGATGGCCCGCTCTTCCAGCGCCAGTTCGATATGGCCCTGTTCGGCTGGAGCGCGAGTTCTGACCCCGGCGGGCTATTATTATGGAGCTGCGCGGCCATTCCCAGCCCCGATAACGAGTTCACCGGCGATAACTTCGCTGGCTGGTGTGTGCGCGATGGGAACCGCGCCATCCGCGAAGCCGTCACCTCGCTCGACCCAACCCAGCGCAAAGCGGCATACCTGCGCCAGCAACAGCTCTGGACCGACAATCTTCCAGTTCTGCCCCTGTTCCAGCGCCTGACCGTCGTGATGGCAGCGCCTGGGGTGCGCGGTCTCCATCCCGATGCCCTCGCGCCCATCACCTGGAATATCGGCAGCTGGGAACGCGCCCAACCATAGGCAGAACACGCGAGTCTCAAGCACCGGCAATCACGGTATCTCACCAGGGCAGCGAGCGCCGCTGCCCACGTATCAAGCTGCGTGTGAGAAAGCCATATGAACACACATCTGCTATCGCGTTTTCGACGCTTATTCGACAGCCCCTGGGCACGCTGGCTGCTACTGATTGGCTGGATGGCGCTGATATTCGCATTTTCATCGCAATCAACCCTGCCCTCGCCCGACGACCCATGGATTGATTTTCTGTTCAAAAAGTCGGCGCATTTCACGGTGTTTGGGGTTTTGGCATTGCTGTGGTGGCGCGTGCTGCCCGCCCGCCCCGCCAGCTGGGGTTGGGCCTGGCTACTTACTGTACTCTACGCAATCAGCGACGAATTTCACCAATCGTTTGTTGCCTTGCGCCACCCCGCTGCGCGCGATGTAATCATTGACGCATGCGGTGCCGCGACAGCTCTGGCACTGGCATGGTTGTGGCTGCGGCGGCGCGCGTAAGCAGGCGCAGGCATGCACTACACGAGTTTCCTCGCCCAGAACCAGGCATTTTTCGACAATCCGGCAGGCTGATGGTATGATACATGCTTCACACTAACTCAATACGATTGTGGATAGAAAGCCCTTACCATGGCTCTGCCAGATTATATTGCAGCGATACCCAAAGTAGAGTTGCACGTTCATATCGAGGGTTCGATACGCCCCGAAACCCTGCTGGCACTCGCCAAACGGCATCATATTGCCCTACCCGTAACGTCGCTAGCCAAGCTGCGCAAATGGTACCAATTTACCGATTTCGCACATTTTGTGCAGGTATACTATACGATTTCAAGCTGCCTGCGCACCCCCGACGATATCGAAACCATCACCCGCGAATTTCTGGCGGGGCAGGCGGCCCAGAATATTCGCTACAGCGAGGCAACATTTACCCCCTATGTCCATTTTGCTGAACGTGGTATTCCTTTCACCGAACAGCTCGCGGCGATCAGTAGAGCTCGCGCATGGGCCGCGCAAACGCTCGGCGTAAGCATGGGATTGGTGCTGGATATTGACCGTGCGATGACCGCCGATGAAGGGCTGATGGTGGCCGACTGGGCGATTGGGGCGATGGATGCGGGCGTCGTGGCGCTGGGCCTGGGTGGTAACGAAGTAGGCAACCCGCCCGAAAAACACCGCGCCGCCTTTGCGCGCGCCCAGGCCGCCGAGCTAGCCAGCGTACCGCACGCCGGGGAAACCGTTGGCCCGACTAGCATCTGGGGCGCATTGCAGGCGCTCCACGCACAGCGCATCGGGCACGGCGTGCGTTGCCTGGAAGACGCAGCGCTGGTAGAAGAGCTGCGCCACCGCCAGACGCCATTAGAAGTATGCCCCACCAGTAATGTATGCCTGGGTGTGGTACCAAGCCTGGCGCGCCATCCGCTCCCTACCCTGCTCGACGCCGGGCTGTTTGTGACACTTGGCTCCGACGACCCACCGATGTTCAACACGACGCTTACGAAGGAATACCAGGCAGCGGCCGCGACCTTCGCGCTAGGGGCGCATCAGATCGAGCCGCTGGTGCTGAATGGTGTGCGCGCTTCACTGCTACCGCCCGCCGAGCGCAATCGGCTCGAAGGCGAATTCAGCGCTGAGTTTGCGCGTTTGCGCACCGAGCATGGCCTGACGTAATTAGGATTTTCGCGTACTCAAGCAATTTCTTCATGTCCTTGGTGATTTTTGCGCTACGCGCGAAGTACCTTGCTGCCGCAAGCGCGCTCAGTGCGCTATGCAGGCACTGCGTACATCCTGTTCTTAACACGCGTTACGCGGTCGCCAGCGTTTGAGAAATAGTGCCTGCGGCAGCATGATACAAACGCCCACCGCGTACATCCTAACTTAATTAAGAGGGGAATAGTATGGATAGCGCATTACAAAGCCACATACGTGCCAATGCTGGCGAGGCTCAGGCGCTGCTCGAACGGCTCTGCCGCCAGCCCAGCATTGCTGCGCAGGGTGTTGGCATTGATGCCATGGCCAGCCTGACCGAAGATATGCTGCGCGAGGCCGGGTTTACCACCCGCCGCCTGCTGGCCGATGGCGCACCGCCCGCGATCTTTGCCGAGCAGAAAGGCCGCAGCCCCTACACGCTGCTGCTCTATAATCACTACGATGTTCAGCCTGCCGAGCCGCTTGAGCTATGGCACTCTGCAGCCTTCGAGCCAACAGTACGCGATGGTAAGCTCTTTGCGCGCGGCTCGTCCGATAACAAGGGCGAAATTGCGGCGCGCCTGGCCGCGCTTCGGGCATTGCGGGCAACCTATGGCGAGCTACCAATCACCATCCGCTGGATTATTGAGGGCGAGGAAGAAATTGGCAGCCCGCATTTCGCGGCGATTGCCGAACCATACGCCGAGCTGCTGAAGGCCGACGGCTGCCTATGGGAAGGGTCGAGCTTCACAGTCGATGGTCGGCCTGAGCTCATTCTTGGCACCAAGGGCTTGCTATATGTCCAGCTCGATATTAGCTGCCTGGGCGGCGATGCGCACTCGGGCAATGCGCCGATGCTCCCGAGCGCAGCCTGGCGGCTGGTGCAAGCGCTGGCAACCCTGCGCACGCCCAATGGCACGATTCAACTGCCGGGGTTTTACAATGCGGTGCGGGCACCAACCGAAGCCCAATTAGCCGCACTGGCCGATCAACCAAACGACGAAGCCGAGCTACGGGCGGCGTTTGGCGTCGAGCAATTTGCCGATGGCCTTACCGGGCTGGCATTGCGCCAGCGACAAGCCTTTAGCCCAACCTGTAATATCGCCGGGCTGGTGAGCGGCTACACTGGCGAAGGCTCGAAGACCGTGCTACCCGCCAAAGCAATGGCAAAGATTGACTTCCGCCTGGTACCCGACCAGGATCCCGACGCGATTCTCGCTGCGCTACGCCAGCACCTCGATGCCCACGGCTACACCGACATTTCAATCACGACCTTTGGCGCATGTGGGGCCGTGGTCACCCCGATCGACGAGCCATTTGTGCAGCGCATGGCGGCAATTGCGCAGGGGTATAATGGCAAACCACCGGCTATCACGCCAATTATTGGTGGCACCCTGCCCCTGCTCGATGCGTTGCGGCGCTATGTTGGCGTGCCTGGGCTATGTGCACCAGGCAACCCTACCTACTGGGCCAACGGCATGCACGCCCCGAACGAGCATATTCGCCTCGCCGACCTCGATGAGGCAGTACGCTTCAACTGCCATATGTTCCAGACGCTGGGTGTGTAGGAACACAGCGAGCTAACTATCTTAATCATGCGCTACGCATTACGCCCTTAGGACTTTCGCTTACTCACGCAAATTCTTCACGTTCTTGGTGATGTTTTGCGCGGAGCGCAAAACATCACCAAGAACAAAGAAAAAAGTACCATGCTGCCGCAGGCACATAAACAAGGAAGCGAAAGCCCTAGCCCTATATCTTTGGCATCCTAGCGCGTAATCCGTAATACCCACAGATGAGAATATGCCACTAGCCGAACGATGTGGCTTACCCCGTGTATTGCCTTGACGCCCCTGCGCCCCTCGGCTACAATAGCCGATTGTAGCGAGGAATAGGTGCTTTTTTTATTGGTGAAGCGCACCCAAACAGTGTTGTTCGTGTGCGCCGCGAGGAGGCTAGTGTGACTATACCAACTGATACCACAACAACCATTCACCCGTCGATTCCGCTCCCTGGCCCTAAAGCTCGGGCAATGGTTGAACGCGATACACGAGTGTATGCGCCATGTGCTGGGCGCGTGTATCCCTTTGTCATCGAGCGCGGCGAGGGCTGTTATGTATGGGATGTTGATGGTAACCGCTATCTTGATCTCAACGCTGGTATTGCGGTAGTATCGGCTGGGCACGCCCACCCGCGCATCGTGCGCGCCGTGCAAGAGCAGGCTGCCAAATTCATCCACATGGCAGGCACCGATTTCTATAGCGAGCCAATGGTGAAGTTTGGCGAAAAGCTTACTTCGCTTATGCCACAGGAACATGACTGGCAGCTGTTCCCCTGCAACTCGGGCACCGAGGCGGTCGAGGCATCGATTAAGCTGGCGCGCTATGTCACGGGGCGGCAAGGCATTATTGCCTTTTTAGGTGCATTCCATGGCCGCTCATATGGCTCGCTCTCGCTCACTGCCTCGAAGCCAGTCCAGCGGCGCGGCTACTACCCGCTCGTGCCTGGTACATTCCACGCCTTCTACGCTAACCCCTACCGCCCGCCCTTCGATGTCGAACCGACGCGCGTGGCAGAAGTGTGCCTGAACTACATCGAGCAGACGCTGTTCCACACAATTGCGCCACCGCGCGATGTTGCTGCCATTATTGTCGAGCCGATTCAAGGCGAGGGCGGCTATGTTGTGCCAGCCCCTGGCTTTATGCAGGGCTTGCGCCATATCTGCGATCAGTACGGTATTTTGCTTATCTGCGACGAAGTGCAGAGCGGCATTGGCCGAACTGGCAAAATATGGGGCTTCGAGCACGAAGGCATTGTGCCCGATATTGTTGCTTCGGCCAAGGGCTTGGGCGGCGGCGTACCGATTGGTGCCATGGTTGCCCGTCGCGAGCTCACCGAGCGCTGGGAGCCTGGTTCACACGGCAATACGTATGGTGGCAACGCGCTGGCCTGTGCCGCCGCCTACGAAGTGCTGTCGCTGGTTGAGGAAGAGCTGGCTGCGAATGCCGCCCAAGTCGGCAGTTACTTCATGCAGGGCCTGCACGAGCTGGCCGGGCGCTACGAGCAAATCGGCCAGGTACGCGGGCGTGGCTTGATGATCGGGCTGGAGCTAGTGAAAGATCGAACGACCCGTGAGCCAGCACGCAAGCTTGCCCACGATGTGATGGAGGAAGCCTTCCGGCGCGGGCTGCTGCTGCTTACCTGCGGCGCATCAACTATTCGCTTCTGCCCGCCGCTGGTATTAACTGAGGCTCAGGTGGATGAAGGGCTGGCGCTCTTTGAAGAGACGCTGAGCGCAGTACTGCATAATGCTGTATAGCAAAACGCTGTGGGCCAATTGAGGCAGGCATACAAAGAGGGCCGCCTGACGGCGACCCTCTTTGTGTTTACGCCAGAACTAGGGCAGGCCACCGCCACCGCCGTAGGCAACGCAAACAGCTGCCTCTTCGACTAACTCTTCCTCAGTATAGGTCGCAAGAACTTCAGGACGAACGTACTGCATATGACCTATCACCTCCTCTCAGCTCAGAGTATAGGTGGTGGAATAGACATCTGTACTGTATCAAATGATCGCACACATGTATCTGACAATTTGTTCATATGCCTGTCATAGTACTATGCAAAATAGTCATTCGCGTTTGCATTGACACACCCGTAGGCATCGCCTAGAATAGCTGATGGTTGCGCGCACACCCCACAGGAAAAGATTATGCCGATTGTCCAGCTTTCCGAAATTCACCTGTATTATGAATTGTATGGCGCGCCCGAAGCGCCACCCCTGGTACTGCTGAACGGCGCGCTTGACACGATCGAATCCGATTGGGAGCAGCAATTACCCGCCTTTGCCAGGCATTACCGGGTGCTCGCCTACGATCATCGCGGGCATGGCCGGAGCAGCGCTGCCAGCACTTTTAGCGGCTACATGCAGCTGGCGCATGATCTTGTGGCGCTGCTGGATGCGCTCGGTATTCCACAGGCGCACTTCTGCGGCTTTAGCGATGGCGGTATTACGCTGCTGTACTTCGCGCTGCAATACCCTGAACGAATATGCACCCTCATTCTAGCTGGCGCGCAATACACCAACGACGAGCGCACCCTGGCAATGCTGACAAAGATGACACCCGAGCGAATTGAGACACGTATTCCAGCTTGGGCGGCTTCGTTGGCGCAGCTGCACGATACCCACCACACGCCGGGCTACTGGCAGAAACTGATGCGCCAGATGATGACATTCTGGTCACAGCAACCCAATCTTACCCTTGAGCAGCTAGCAACAATTGCTGCACCCACACTGATTGTTTCCGGCGAGCGCGACCAGTTTGGTCACATCGACCAGCAGGTAGCGATGCGCCGCGCCCTGCCGCACGCCGAGCTGTGCATTCTGCCAGCGGCAGGCCACCCGGTAATGAACGAACAGCCCGAGCTCTTTCGCCACGCTGCACTTGATTTTCTCGCACGTAATAGTTGAGTAGATATGACCTTTCCACGAACGATGTCGCTCGATGGCGATTGGCAACTCTTGCCGATCGGTGACTTTCGCCAGGGCTTTTACCCGCTTGGCGATGACGCCTGGCTCACCCAAACATTACCGGCACACTGGCAACAACACCCGCTGCTTGAGCGCTACGCAGGGAAGCTGGTCTATCGCAAGCGTTTTGAGCTGCACGATCTCAGCAATCTTGGTGCGGGAGAAGCCAGCCAATTCCTGCCTCCATTTTCTAGCGCACGCCGCTTCTGGCTCAGAGTCAACGGCATTTTCTACTGGTCGCAGCCCTACTTTAATGGCGTTGATCTAGGCCGCCACGAGGGCTATTTTGTGCCCCAAGAATACGATGTGACCCGCTGGGTTGCTGCCGATAATACGCTTGTAATCGAGGCCGACTGCCCCGACGAGCATAATAAGCTCGGCAAGCGTATGATTACGGGCGTCTTCTCGCACTGGGATTGTATCGACCCGACGACGAATCCAGGCGGGGTGTGGCTGCCGATTGAGCTGATTAGCACCGGGCCAACGCGTATTCAGCAGGTGCTGCTGCGCACCGATGCGCTGGGTGCCGCCGCTGCGGGGCTCAGCTTCCACGCCACACTCGACACACTAGCCGCGGCAGATGTAACCCTGCGATGGACACTTGCGCCCAAGAATTTTATCGGCGAAGTGCAGGTAATCGAGCAGCCCCGTGCTCTGGCGGCGGGCGCACAAACAATTGCTGGCACGTTCGACCTGCGCGACCCACAGCCCTGGTGGACACATGACCTGGGCCACCCAAGCTGCTACACCATCACACTTGAGGTGCTACACGCGGGTGAAGTTTCCGATGCGCACAGTTTTACCTATGGCTTGCGCCGCTTCGAAATGCGCAACTGGATCGCCTACCTTAATGGCAAACGCCTGTTTATCAAGGGCAACAACTACGCGCCCGGCGATACCCGCATCGCTACTATGACACCCGAGCGTTACGGCCACGATCTACAGCTGGCGATTGAATGCCACATGAATATGCTGCGGGTACATGCGCATATCGAACACCCGGCATTCTACGAGGCTGCCGACCTGGCTGGCGTGCTGCTCTGGCAAGATTTCCCGCTCCAATGGCTGTACCGGCGCGAGATACTCCCCGAAGCGCTGCGCCAGGTGCGCGCGATGATCGCGCTATTGGGTAACCACCCAGCGATCGCACTGTGGTGTATGCACAACGAACCGCTCTACGCGATCGATACCAAAGACGAAACGCTGTACGCCAAATTTCGGGCCTATGTGTCGGTGTTTATCTGGAATTGGAACCGCGATGTGATGGACGGACAGCTCAAGCAGGCAGCGCAGCAGGAAGACCCAACGCGCCCGGTTGTGCGGGCCTCGGGCGAATATGCCGTGCCGTTCTTCCGCAAGGGCACCGACACCCACTTTTATTTTGGCTGGTATGGCGGAGTATATGGCCCGCTACGCACGTTCGAGCGCGTATCGCGTGTGGCGCTTGCCAACCTACGCTTTGTTACCGAGTTTGGCGCGCAGAGTTTCCCCAATATCGAAAGCTGCGCCAAATTCCTCGATCCCGAAATATCGAAGATCGATTGGGAGCAAGTAGCCGCGCGCCACCATATGCAGCCAACCATGTTCGATTACTGGCTGGCCTGGCGCACCGCCACTTCGCTGACTGATCTGGTAGCAATGACGCAGGAATATCAGAGCCTGATCAACCGCTACTATATCGACCGGCTGCGCTTCCACAAATATCGGCCCACCGGCGGGATTGTGCCGTTTATGTTCAACGACTCAAACCCGGCGGTGCAATGGTCGATTGTCGATTACTGGCGTGTGCCCAAGCGTTCATACTACGCTATGCAAACCGCATTTAGCCCGCAATACCTGTTTTCTCTATTTGAACGCGATCACTATCCGGTAGACCAGGCGATTACCTTGCCGCTGTATGTGGTAAACGATGCGCATCGCCCGGTGCCAGTGCAACTGAAAGCTGTGCTCAATAGCCCGCACGATATAGTAGCGCAGGTTGAACGTAGCCTCACGCTACCACCCGACAGCATGGCGATTGAGATCGACCGGCTGCGCCTGACGCCAACTGTGCCGGGCACCTATCGTTTAATGCTCACGCTTACCGCCGAGCTAGGGCTGTTATTAGAGAACGAATATACGATTACGGTCGTGCCTGCGGAATGATGCCAAGTAACAAACCCTTAGCGTGTAGACAGGGAGGCTTAAGATGCTCGACAAAGCCCAGGCGCTCGCCGACGAGCTAGTGCGTCTCCGGCGCGATATTCACCGCCACCCCGAGCTAGCCTTTAAGGAAGTACGCACCGCTGCGCTGGTTGCCGACACGTTGCGCGAAATTGGCGGCATCGAGGTGCGCACAGGTGTGGGCATTACCGGCGTGGTCGGCGACCTTGGCACTGGCAACGGGCCAACCATTGCCATTCGCGCCGATATGGATGCACTGCCCATTCTTGAAGCCAACCACACTGATTATTGCTCAACTGCCGATGGGCAAATGCACGCATGCGGGCACGACGGCCACACGGCGATGCTGCTAGGCGTGGCGCACCTGCTGAAGCAAGAATTCGCCACGGGTGGGTTACAGGGCCGCGTGCGCCTGCTTTTTCAGCCCGCCGAGGAAGACGAAGGCGGCCAGCCGATGAGCGGCGCGCCAATGATGCTACGCGATGGCGCACTCGATGGCGTTGATGCGGTGATTGCGCTGCACGTCGATTCAATGCAGCCCCTGGGGAAAATAACTGTGCGCGCTGGCTGGGACTCTGCCGCCGCCGACCAGTTCAAAGCCTGGATCACCGGCAGCGGCGGCCATGGCGCTTACCCACACGAAGCCACCGACCCACTGTGGATGCTCAGCCCGGTGCTCACCGCGCTACACGGCATTGTCGCGCGCCGGGTCGATCCACAGCAGCCAGCCGTGCTAACGGTCGGGCAAGTGCATGCCGGTACCGCCTCGAATATCATTCCACCCGAAGTCTTTCTGCATGGCACAATGCGCAGCTACGACGAGGGTGTGCGGGCCCTGCTGGCCGAACAGGTTGAGCGCGCATTAAGCATTGTGCGCCCCCTAGGCGGCGATTATCGGCTGGAAATCACACGTGGCTACCCAGCAGGGAAAAACAGCCCGATAGTCAGTGGCTGGCTCGCGGCTACTGCCACCGATCTGCTCGGCCCCGATACGCTCGACCCAATGCTGCCCGGCATGGGCGCGGAGGATTTCGCCTATATGACGGCGAAAGTGCCAGGTGCAATGTTCCACCTTGGCGCGGCCGTGGGCGATATGTCACGCGCCCACCATACGCCCGTCTTCGATATTAACGAGCGCTGCCTGCCAATCGGTGCCGCCATCCTCGCCGAAACTGCGCGGCGCTTTCTGGCTGGTGAAGTGAAGCTGTAGGGGGCGCGCACCGGCTATAGATGCACAAAGACGCTGGCAATCCACCAGCGTCTTTGTATAACCTCTCGATAACGTTAGAACTACCGCCCGGCCACCAGCGTCGCCTGGCTCAAGATGTTCCACACCAGATTCGGGAACAGGCCCAGCAGCAGTACCAAAATTGTTGAAATAACGAGTGTCACGTTCATCGCAGGCGGCGTGCGCACCGGCTCGGTCGATTTCGGTGGGTTCATCCACATCGCCTTCAGGAAGCCCAGGTAGTAGTACAGGCTCACGATTGTCATCGCCACCGACACTGATACCACCAGCAGCGCCCCAGCCTTATACCCAGCCATAAACGCAAAGAACTTGGCCCAGAAGCCCGAGAGTGGTGGCACACCAGCCAGCGATAGCACCATAATCGTTAGCATCAGTGTCAGGCCAATATTGCGCCGCCAGAGGCCATTCAGGTCGCTCATGTCATCGCCACCCACTGCGTCGCGAATCACCGCTAGCGCGCCAAATGCGCCCAGGTTAGTTGCAGTGTAGGCCAGCAGATAATAGATTAGCGAGGCCGTGCCAAAGGTGCGATCGGTTGGGGAGGTCGAAGTCCACAGCAGAATCGCCAGCAACACAAACCCGGCGTGGCCGATACTCGAATACGCTAGCAGGCGCTTGGCGTTCTTCTGCGGCAGCGCCGAAAGGTTCCCGAAGATGACGGTCGCCAGCGCAATAATCGCGAGCAGGCTCGTCCATCCACTGAAATTGCTATCGAAGCCCGGCGAGCCAGTGATTGACGGGAAGGCGGTAACCAGAACGCGGTACAGCAGAATAAAGCCCGCTGTCTTCGAGGCGGTAGAGACAAACGCTGTAATTGGAGTCGGCGCACCCTGGTACACATCGGGCGACCAGCTATGGAACGGAACGACCGCAACCTTGTAGCCAATCCCAGCCAGCACGAAAATGACCGCTAGCGTCAGCAGCGAGCCGCCCGGGCTAGCCGCCCCAGCCTTGGCAATTTCCGAAAAGAGCGTCGCAATAATCGGCTGCCCGCCATTAGCGTGATTAACGCTTGCGGTGAAGCCATACGCCAGGCTCATGCCATAGAGCAGAATACCCGACGAAAGCGAGCCAAACAGGAAGTATTTAATCCCCGCTTCTGCCGAAATACGCTCGTTGCGGAAATAGCCCGCCAGGATATACAGCGAAATTGACGAAAGCTCAAGCGCGATGTAGGCCAGAATCAGCTCCGAAGCCGCTGCCATAAAGTTCATACCAGCGGTCGAAAACAGAATGAGCGCATAGAACTCGCCCGGATTACCCGATGGCCGGTAATCGAGAGCCAGCAATGTAGTGAGGAACGCCGCGCCAATAAATATCAGGCGCGCAACCATCGTCAGATTATCGGTGGCGAATGCCCCCAGGATCGGCGCACCACCTGGCCCGCCAGCCTGCAAGTTGCCACCAAGGGTGAGCAAATAGGCCAGTATCGGGTTCGTATCGGCGGTTGGCGCGGGGATAGTAAAAAGGAATTTACTCTGCACCAGCGCGACTACAAATACAAACCCCAGGCCAATCGCCGTGAGCTGCCCAGCCGCCTTGCCCCGTTCACGCTGCGACTCAGGGTCGGTACCCCAACGTTCAAGCACATCGGTGCCAAGTACCAGCAGCGCCAGCGCCAGCAGCATTAGCTCGGGCAGCAGCCGCGGAATATCTGTGATTTGAAAGCTCACCGCTATAACTCCTGGTTATCAGCTCGAATTTCGGCGGGGTGAATGCGGCCATATCCGCCGCACACCAGGCGCATTACCTGCTTACCGGCCTAGCGTCAATGTACCCGCATGTTGTATTGCTTCAGCAATCGGGCGTACACCGCTGCCAATCATCTCGGTCAAAAGGCTCGGGTACAGGCCGGTGATCAAAATGACTGCCGCAAGGATCGATGCGCCAGTGTATTCCTGCCAGGTTAGCTTGGGCAGCTTAAAGAAGCTCGGATCCTTCACTTCACCAAAGAACACGGTGTACATCGCCCGCAAAATATATGCCGCAGTAATTGGGATTGAAACCGCCGCCAGCACCGAGATCAGCGGGAAGCGATCCCACATACCCATAAAGATATTGAATTCGGCCCAGAAGCCCGCAAAGCCCGGCATACCCATCGACGACAGGCCAGCGATGACAAAGACAAATGCCGCAAATGGCATAATCTTGGCCATGCCACCCAGCTCGGGGAATTGGCGCGTGTGGGTGCGCTCGTAGATCATCCGCCCGACCACCGCGAAGAATAGCGCCGTCATAACGCCGTGCGCAAACATTTGCAGCACTGAGCCAATCAGACCAATTTCGTTGCCAGCGGCCAGGCCCATCACCACCAGGCCCATGTGGCTCACCGACGAGTAGCCAATCATAAACTTGAAGTCGCGCTGAGTCATGGCGATCGTTGCGCCATACACTGCGTTAATCAGCGTTGCAATCGCGATTGGCAGCAGCCAGTAGTGCGCGCCTTCGGGCATCAGCCACATAGCAGCGCGCAAGCAGCCATACGCGCCCAGCTTCATCAGCACGCCTGCGTGCAGCATCGATACAGCAGTTGGCGCGGCCACGTGGCCGGTCGGGCTCCAGGTGTGGAATGGGAACATACCGGCCAGCACTGCAAAACCGAGGAACAGCGGCGGGAAGAACGCAATTTGGAACGAGGTGGGGAGCAGTGCCGCCTGGGCCAGCAGGCGCATATCGAAGGTGCGTAGCCCACTGCCGTAATACAGCGCAAGCATGCCGATAATAATCATCGCCGAGCCGCCCATCAGGTACAGCGTCAGCTTCATTGCGCCATATTCTTTGCGCGTGCTACCCCAGATGCCAATCAGCAAATACATTGGCAGCACAGCCAATTCATAGAACACAAAGAACAGGAACAGGTCAACCGAGACAAACACGCCATAGACACCGGCGGTCAGTATCAGCAGCAGAATCCAATATTCGCGCGTTCGCTCTTCGATATTCCAGCTCATCAGCGCGCCGGTGAAGATCACGAAGCCATTCAGGATGAGCATCGGCATGCTAATGCCATCGGCGGCCAGGATATAGTTAATACCCGCCTGCGGCAGCCAGGGCAGTTCTTCAACAAACTGAAGCTTCTGCGCGCTGGTGTAGTCGTAGCCGAAGAAAAGTAACAACGAAAGCGCCAGCGAGATGAACGCGAAGATCGTGCCGGTCATGCGAATCGCATACTTCTGCTCCGGCTTGAGGAACATCATAATTATCGCCGGGACGAGCATGCTCAGCCAGATCAAGCTCAGCCAGGGCACGCCGGTAGGCAGGTCATACAGATGCATAGGTCTTCCCTAATAGAGCGAGAGAGCCAAGAACCGCGAACTGCGCACCAGATCGGGCACGCCACTTCTAGTGCAGTTCCCTGGTTCTACGATAGCACTTTCGTAAACACGTTCACCAGCGCCGTAGCAGTCTGGTTCGCCAGATCCATAATCGGTGCCGGGTACACGCCCAGAATCAGCAGTAGTACGAGCAATGGTGCCGAAGCCAGAAACTCGCGGCTTGCGACCCGCATATCGGCTGGGGCAGCCCCGCCATGGCCGCTATCCCAACGCGGGTTGAGCGGGCCATTGAAAATACGCGCATACATTTGCAGCAGCGCCAGTGCCGAAATCACCAGACCAATCGTTGCGAGCAGGGTGAAGAACGGCAGCGAGGCCCAGGTACCGCGGAAGATGAAGAACTCACCGACGAAACCCGCCAGGCCCGGCAAGCCCAGGTTGGCGAACATCGCCACGCCCATCACGCCCGAGAACATTGGCATGACCTTGCGCAGACCACCCCAATCGCTCAGGCTGTAGGTACCAGTGCGCTGGTATAGGTAGCCCACCAGCAAGAACAGCGCGCCCGTCGAAAGGCCGTGCGCCACCATCTGCATCACCGCGCCATTAATCGCAATCGCCCGGCTCTGTCCATCGGCGGCACTGTTGAGGGTTGCAGCGGCGGCAATTGCCAGCGCTACATAGCCCATATGGTTAATCGAGGTGTACCCAATCAGCCGCTTGACATCGCCGCTGGTATACGACAGTGCGCCAAACGCACCCGCCACAATCCCTACCAGTGCCAGCGCGCCAATCACCGGCCCGAAGAACTGCGCGGCATCCGGCACGAGCGGCAACATGATCCGCAGCATGCCATACGCGCCCATCTTCGACATCACTGCCGAGAGCAGGATCGAGCCAGCGGTTGGTGCTTCAGAATAGGCATCGGGCAGCCAGGTATGGAACGGCCACACCGCCAGCTTAATCGCGAAGGCAATGAAAATCGCCCAGAACGCAATCGAGGTGTAGAGCAGCGGGAAATGCCCAAGGTAGTTCGTAATGCCAACACTATCAACATACCTGTAGACAATGTCTTGCAGCGTGCCCTGCATACCATCAACTGGCAAGCCCTGGCCCAAGCGCCCCAGCGTTATCAGGTCGAACGTTGCATTCCCGGCAGCGCGGGTTGCCACATAGAAGAACTGGAACAGCAGCAGCATGCCAACCGAGCCGCCCATTGTATACACGAAAAACTTGAAGGCAGCATAGCGGCGCTTATCCTCAGGGTCGCGCCCCCAGTTCTGGATGATAAAGAAGGCCGGAACCAGGCTGAACTCCCAGAAGATAAAGAAGAAGAAGAAGTTCAGCGCCACGAAGTAGCCCAGCATCGCTGATTCGAGCAAGAACAGCAGCGCATAGTGCATCTTCACCCGCGACTCGATATTGAACGAGGCCAACATCGCGACAGGTGCCATCACGGCGGTGAGTAGCACCAGCGGCAGGCTGATACCGTCAACGCCGAGGAAATAATCCACCTTAATCGCTTCGATCCACGGGATTTTCTCAACAAACTGAATTGCGCCCTGTCCATCGGCGACCGCGCCGGAGTTAAAGCCAGCCCAGAGAAAGATCGCTAGCCCAAGCGTCGTAAGCGACCAGGCTGTCGCGCCAAGCTTCACAAGCCGATCGTCCAGGCGCAGCGCCCCGCTGAGCGCTACCAGCAGCGCGCCAACCACGGGCGAAAGCACGAGGAAGGTAAGCCAGGGGCCATCGCTGAATTGCAGGTAATTCATATGGTACGTTTCCATTGACCTGTTGCGCGCTTGCCGCCGAGTAGACAAACAACGCGCAACACAAGCTGATCAAGCACTGCCCTGCCCATCGCAGAACGTAAGCGCAACCCGGTTAGCGGCGCACGCCGTACAAATAGATAATGCCCAGGATCACCACACCACCGAAGATCAGCGAAACATAATCCTGAATCTTGCCGGTTTCGGTTTGGCGCGTCACATCGCCAGCAACAGTGGTGCCTTCGGAAACCGCATCCATCCCATCGTTCAGCACGGTATCGTCGATGATGAAGTTCACCCGCCCAAGGAACAGCGTGAACAGGCCAGTACCGTTGAGGAAACCATCGAGTACGGTGCGGTCAAACCAGCTCCAGGCCACCGCCAGCCCATACGAAAGCCGCCCAAACGTATTGGCGTAAATCTCATCGAAGTAGAATTTGCGATTGAGCGTCTGGAAGACGCCCGGCATCATGCGCTGCAGTGGGTCGACATCTTCCGAAGTCGTGAACGCATTGCGATACACAACGTAGCCCAAGGCAATACCAGCCAGGCCCACCAGGCTAGCGATCATCATCACGGTGCCATTGAAGGTACCGGCCTCCTGCTGAAAGAATTTGGTAAGCTGGTGATATCCCTCGTAAGGCATATTCACAAAGCCAGCGAACACCGCAAACACCGCCAGAATAATCAGCGGCAAGGTCATCGTCCAGGGGCTTTCGTGTGGGTCGTGCCCACCATGGGCGCCGTGGTCATCGTGCCCATGGTCATCGTGGCCGTGCGCCGGAGTGTAATCGGGCTTGCGCGGGCTATGGCCGCGGAACTTGCCGAAGAACACAATCCAAACCTGGCGCGTCATATAGAATGCCGTCAAGAACGAGGCCAGGGTCAACACAATCCATACAACCATGTGGCCGTGATTCCAGGCGTCGGCCAGAATCTCGTCTTTGCTCCAAAAGCCCGCAAAGCCAGGGAAACCAGCCAGCGCCAAATAGCCAGCAACATAGGTCAAAAAGGTGGTGGGCATATACTTGCGCAAGTTCCCCATGTTGCGAATATCCTGCGCAGTATTCGAGTCGTGCCCGACCGTCGCCTCCATGCCGTGGATCACCGAGCCTGAGCCGAGGAACAGCAGCGCCTTGAAGAAGGCGTGCGTCAGCAGGTGGAAAATACCCGCCACCCAGCCGCCAATGCCGAGCGCTGCTACCATAAAGCCCAGTTGCGAAAGCGTTGAGTACGCCAGAATGCGCTTGATATCGAACTGGCCTACCGCAATCAGCGCCGCGAACAGGGCAGTAAATGCGCCAATAATCGAAACGGCCAGCAGCGCCGGGCCACCATCGGCCTTGAAGATTGGGTAGGTGCGGCCCACCAGGAATACACCCGCCGCCACCATCGTCGCCGCGTGAATCAGCGCCGAAACCGGAGTTGGCCCTTCCATTGCATCGGGCAGCCACACATGTAGCGGGAACTGCGCCGATTTCCCAACCGTACCGCAGAACAGCAGCAGCGCAATGCCGGTGGCAACGCTAATCCCCAGCGAGTTGGTCGTGCCGCCGATATGCGCCAGGAACTCAGGGTTAAAAATCTGCCCCTTGGCCGTGCCGAAATCGAGCGAGCCAGCCTGAGTCCACAGGTAGGCCATGCCCACCATAAACAGCACATCGCCCACACGCGTGGTAATGAACGCCTTCATTGCCGCCTGGCGCGGGGTAATCTGGTTGGGGTTGGGGTAAACCTTATCGTACCAGAAACCAATCAGCAGGTACGAGCACAGGCCCATCAACTCCCACGCCATGAAGAACAGCAGCAGGTTGCTCGAAAGCAGCATCAGCAGCATCGAGGCCGTAAACAGCGAGATAAATGAGAAGAAGCGCGATTGGCGTACATCGTGGGCCATATAGCCCATCGAGAACAGGTGAATGCAGGTTGAGGCGATCGTCACCATCACCAGCATCGCAGCCACCGCCGGGTCGATGTAATAGCCCATGGTGAAGGCCACATCGCCAGCAGCAGGTGCCCAGCGGAAGGTGCGGACAATATTCGCCTCAGGGAAGGTAAACGCCGCCTCACCTTCAGCCGAAGCAGCCTCGCCTTCGGCGGCATGCCCTTCCGCGCTGGCAATCGTAGCCGCGCCATCTTCACCAACATGCACGCCCTGATACACCTCGGCACCCACGCCCAGCGCAATCACCGTTGCGACAACCATGAGGCCAATTGCCACCCAGCCACTCAGTGTTTTGCTCATCCGCACGGGCGTGAGCGTAATAATTGCAAACCCCAGTAAGGGCAGCAGTGGAATTAGCCAGGCATATTGCAGGAAAAAGCCCATCGCGACCTCGTATAGTTATGTACGCAGAGGGTAAAAGGTAAAACTCGAAAGGCAAAACTGTGAATAAAGCCTTTTACTTTTGCCTTTATCCCTTCAAGGAGTCAACCTCGTCGGCGTTCACTGTCAGGCGCGTGCGGTAAATCGCAATAATCATCGCCAGACCCACGGCGGCCTCGGCTGCCGCTACGGTGATAATAAATAGCGCAAAGACCTGCCCGGCTACAACATTTGGCTCCAGGTAGCGCCAGAACGCAATCAGGTTCAGGTTTACTGCATTGAGCATAAGCTCAACGCCCAGCAAAATACCCACCGTATTGCGGCGCGAGAGCGCACCAAACAGGCCAATGCAGAACAGACCGGCTGCAACCGCCAGAACCCAGGGCAACGGCACAGCGTCAACCATATTCATAGGGTAACCTCTTCAGGACGGGCAACAGACGATTTATTCCGATGTTTCGCTGGCGTGCGTTGTAGGTGCTAAGCGCAACGATTCATTCCGCTGACGGCGCTGCTCAACTTCTTCGGCCAGGGTAAGCACACGACGGCGCGTCGAACGCTCCTCAAACGCAATCACAATTGCACCAATGAGCGCCACCAGCAGCAACACCGAGGCCACTTCAAAAGGCAGCAAATACTCGCGCATAAACGCAGTACCGATTTCCACCGTCGAGGCAATGCTTATTTGCGCGCCACTGGGCTGTACCGCCCATTCGTAGTTAAACACGGTTGGCACAATCAGCACGCCAAACAGCGCTGCCGCAACAATCAGCGCAATCCACCAGCGCTTATACAGCTGGCGCACGCCCTCACCAGTGACATGCCGCGTCAACATAATTGCAAACAGCACAAGAATTGAGATTGCGCCAACATACACCAGCACTTGCACAATCGCAATAAACTCGGCTTCCATCAGCAGATACATTGCCGCCACGCTGAAAAACGAAGCAATCAGCCACAGCGCCGCGTGAATAATATTCTTGACGGTCACCACCATCACCCCGGCGGCCAGCGTAAATGCCGCCAGCACGACGAAAATGACCATAATCAGAATATTCATGGTTCTATCCTTGCTTCCAACATATCAGCGCCAGCGCGCCAACCCACCAGCGACACAGGTGTGTACCAGCCTTATGGCAGCGACGCGGTGCCAAACGCCTGGTCGCGCGCCAGGTCGGCTGGTGTTTCGCCAGCCGGGCGGCGATTCACATTCAACAGCCAGAAGAACGCGCCAGCGTTAATGATCGCGGTGAGCACAAAGCCCACCAGTTGGCGCAACACTGGCGAGTTCCCCAGCCACCCCAGCGGGTTGATGCCGCCAACCGTGAACACCCACGGATTCTGTGTGCAATCGCCGGTACACCACAGCATAATGGTGAGCCATAGCGCCGCGCTCAGGATGTTGATCAGTGCCAGCGGCAGCAGGAACTTCCACGCGAAGGCCATCAGCTGATCCATACGCAGGCGCGGGAAGGCGCCACGTAGCCAGATCATCACAAAGAACAGGAACCAGGCTTTTGCACCAAGCACCACCGCCGAAGCCAGCGCACCAATTGGCGGTGCAATACTAATCAACTGCGGAATACCGGGGAAGTTCCAGCCGCCCAGGAAGATAATTGATGCGACCATCGAGAGCGCATAGTTAAACAAGAACTGGCCCATATAGAATACAGCGAACTTCATGCCGCTATATTCAGTCATGTAGCCCGCCACAATCTCCGAGTCGGCCTCGGGAATGTCGAACGGCGTGCGCTCACCTTCTGAAAGGATGCAGATGAAGAAGATCATAAACCCTACCAGGCCAATTGGCGTAAACACAAACCAGCCAAGGCCCAGATCCGGGATAACATCTTTGAGCGTATTCCCGAGAATAGGCAGGCCACCCTGCAACTCGGTGTATTTATTCAAGTTCATGGTGCCAGTAAACAGCACCATCGAAAGCAGCGCAATCACCGCCGGGATTTCGTAGGAAACCATCTGCGCCACGGCACGCATCGCGCCCAGCAGCGCAAACTTGTTGTTCGAACCCCAGCCGCCCATCATCAGGCCCACTGCCGAAATCGACGAGACCGCGATGACGAACAGTACGCTTACATTTATATCGACCGGCGATAGGCCATAGCCCCAGGGAATAACCGCGAACAAGAAGATAACCGGCCCGGTGGCAACCAGCGGCGCAATCAGGTGCACCCACTTGTCGGCGGCGCGTGGCGTAATATTCTCTTTGGTAAACATCTTTACGCCATCGGCCACCGCTTGTAGCAAGCCAGCCGGGCCTACCCGGTTCGGGCCGAGCCGATCTTGCATACGCGCCACGATGCGCCGCTCGAACCAGGTCATCATCATAAACGTCACCGGGGTGACGATCAAGATCACCGTGGTGCTGATGAGAAACGCGATGAGCGAGACGATCCAGCTCGGGCCGAAGATATTTTCTAGAAATTGAAGCATAGGTCTCTATCCTACATAGGGCTGCTGTTAGCCACGCCGCGCCAGGTTACCGCTGCGAATTGACTTCAGCCGCTCAACCTTATCTTCGGCCATGGTCGTGTTGGCCGGCACCCCACCCAACAAATTATCGGCGCTGAAGGGAATGCCACCGCTCGATACGGGCCGGGCCGCGGCCACAGCAGCAGGTGCTTCCGCTACATCGTCAGTATCAGCTGTCGCCAACACTTCCTCGGCCTCAGCCGGGGCCGCGCCGCCAGCCTTCGCCACGTTCGCCGCACGGATGGAGAGCAGGCGCGCCAGCTTCTCTTCCGACATATTTTTGCCTGGGGCCGCCATCGGCATTGCGGTCTTGACCGCAACTGGCTTGGCCACGCCAGCCGCCGGTTTCGCTGCTGCTGGGGCGGCCTTCTTCGGCGCAGTTGCCGCGCGCGGCGAAAGGCCAATCGAACCCGAGCGGCGCTTGATGTTGCCCTGGAGCTTCTTGTACGCGCCGTCCTTCACTTCGGCCCACCTGGTCGGCGCAATCGTCTCGTAGTACGAAACTGGCCGGTCGAGGTCGGCTTTGCGCACCGTCATACCTGCACGGTCGTCGGTTGCCAGCTCGAAGTCATGATCCATCTTAATCGCATCGAACGGGCACACTTCGGCACACAGGCCACAGCTCATGCAGGCATCGTACTCAATCATAAACTCAGCCACCGCCGGTACTGGCTTGCCAGTGGTTGGATCGACCGCCTGCGTCATATGGATGACCTGAGGCGGGCAAATACGCTCACACTGGAAGCAGGATGTACACAGCTCCTGGCCGGTTGTATCATCAAATAATAAAATGGGGAAGTTACGGAATGCCTCGGGCATTGCCAAGCGCTCTTCCGGGTATTGCACCGTAAACACGCCCGAGGTCTCGTCGGGGGTTTCGAGCTTTTTGGTAAATGCGCTGAAGAAGTGGCGAATCACCACATCCAGGCCGGCGATCATTCCCTGACCGGCACGTAGTTTCGGCTGGCCGCGATCGACGACGTAGGCCTTGCCGCGGTCAAACTCAACGGTCATCGATCCACCTCGCCTAGCACAATATCGATACTTCCAAGAATAACCACCACATCGGCAACTTTATGCCCACGGCACATATCGCCAATCGGCGTAAGGTTAATGAACGAGGGCGCGCGTACTTTGTAGCGGTAGGGGCGCGCCGAGCCGTCACTCACGATGTAAAAGCCCAGCTCGCCCTTCGGCGTTTCAACCCGGCCATACACATCGCCAACCGGCGGCTTCAGCGCCTTTTGCTTGCCGATACTTGCCATTGCAGGATTGATATGGCCGCCAGTTGTATCGGGCAGACGCTCAATCACCTGCTGCACAATCCGGTAGCTCTGGCGCATCTCTTCGATCCGCACCAGGAAGCGATCGTAAATATCGCCAACCGAACCGATTGGCACGTCGAAATCCAGCTCGTTGTACACACTATATGGCTCGGCCTTGCGCACATCATAGGGAACACCCGAAGCGCGCAGCACCGGCCCGGTGACGCTGTACGACGCAGCCACTTCCTTCGGCAGAATACCGACACCCTCCGAGCGTAGCAGCAGAATTTCGTTTTCGCGCAGCAGCCGCTCAGTTTCATCAAAGAAGGTTGGCAGTGCCTTCATCAAATCGTTCAGCAACGGCATAAAATCGGGCGGCAGATCGCGCACAATTCCGCCGAAACGGAAATAATTGCACATCATACGCGCGCCGCTCGCCATCTCAAACAGGTCGAGAATTTTCTCGCGCTCGCGCATACCAAACGCCAGCGGTGTCTGCCAGGCACCCATGTCGTTGATCATAAAGGCGACGGCGGCGGCATGGTTAAGAATACGTGTCAGCTCAGCCATCAGCACGCGAATATAGTTAGCACGCTGCGGCACTTCAATACCAGCCAGCTTCTCTACGGCAATCGCCAGGCCAAAGTTATTCGCCATCGAATTGAAGTAATCGAGGCGATCGGTGAAGGGCATCATCTGAATGTAGGTTGAAACCTCGGCCAGCTGCTCGTGATTACGATGCAGGTAGCCAAACACCGGCTTCAAGTCTACAATCGTTTCGCCATCAACCGTAACGACCAGCCGGAACACACCGTGCGTCGACGGATGCTGCGGGCCGATATTAATCTGTAGCTCTTGTGTCTTTAGCATAGCTGTCAGCAGTTGGCATCGACAGTTGGTAGTCGGCAGTTCTAGGCTGCCCGCCCCCAACCAGCGATTGCATACTGGCTACTCCTCTCCGTCGCCGAGATACTTATCGCCCTGCTTAGGAAAGTCCTTGCGCATTGGGAAGCCTTCGAACTCATCCCACATATACACGCGCTTCAGGTTTGGGTGGCCGGGAAAATCGACCCCATACAGATCGAAGGCTTCGCGCTCTTGTAGATCGGCACCCGGCCAGAAAGGTGTGATCGAAGGCACCACCGCTCGTTCGCGCGGCACGCGGGTTTTCAATGCCAGCGGCGCGCCACCTTCAAGGTGCAGGAAGCGATACACCAGCTCAATAACCCCATCGGCCAGGTAATCGACCGCTGTAAGATCGGTAAGGAATTCGAAGCCCAGAGTATCGCGGATATATACAGCCACTTCTGGGATGCGCTCGGCCAGCACTACGACATCGTTCGTCGCCAGTAAGTCAGGCGGGCCTTCCTCATGCTTTTTACCCTTCGCCGGGGGCGTGCTATCGTGGCCGTTATGCGCTGGTTGCACTTTGGGCCGCTCGGGCGCAACCACACCGGGAAGGTCGCGGGTGAAGCGCTCTTTCAGCTCAGCACTGCTGATATCAGGCACTGGGCACCTCCACCTTGCGCTTCAGGTCGTCGGCCGCAATTTCGGGGGCAACGCCTACCGCCTTGTTCGGGCCTTCCAGCTGAACCGAGTCGTCCATAATTGGGAAGGTACGAACCAGCTCAGGGTGCTCGATTGCTCCGGTGCGCTCTTCGCCCTGCATCGGCGAGCTATACGGACTCAGCAGCGGCAGGCCACCCACCGGGTCAATCAGCTTACCGTCGATCTCTAGCCCTTGCTTGCCGAAGGTTGGCACCGGGAAATCTTTCGCTTCGCGCTTGCCATACCAGCGCACCCGGTTCAACTTCTGATCATCGATCTGGGCTTGCAGAGTCATCAGCGCGTGTAATAGCGCTTCAGGGCGCGGCGGGCAGCCGGGAATATACACATCGACCGGAAGAAACAGGTCGATACCGCGCAGCACGTTATAGCCATCACGGAAGGGGCCACCCGAGGTTGCGCATGCACCCATCGAGATGACATAGCGTGGCTCGGGCATCTGGTTATACAGGCGCACAACCTGGGGAGCCATCTTCTTCGTCACAGTGCCTGCAACAATCATTAAGTCGGCCTGGCGGGGCGAAGCGCGGAACATCTCGGCACCAAAACGTGCCAGGTCGTAGCGCGAAAGGCCAGTAGCCATCATCTCAATTGCGCAACAGGCCAAACCAAAGGCCATCGGCCACACCGACGACCGGCGGCCCCAATTGTAGAAGCGATTGATGGTAGATAAAAACACACCCTGCTGTTCAAGCTCAAGCTGTGTATCGTGCTCGTTCGCCATACTTACACCTTAGTTAGAAGGTTGGGAGATTCTCATTGGGCTAAACCTAGGCCGATCACCGGTGGTCGCCAGGTCTACACCCATTCCAACGCGCCCTTGCGCCAGGCATATACCAGGCCACCAATCAGAATAAACAGGAAAATCGCCATTTCAACCAGGGCAAACAGCCCCAACTGATTGAAGGCAACTGCCCAGGGATAGAGGAACACTACCTCGATATCGAACACCACGAAGGCCAGCGCATATAGGTAATATTGCACCTTGAACTGCACCCAGATATCACCGATCGCTTCCAGGCCACATTCATATGTATCGAGCTTTACCTCGGTGGGGCGCGATGGCCGGAGGAAGTAAGCGCCAATGAGTGGGAGGATCGGGAACGAGGCAGCAGCAATGAAGAAGACGCCAATGAACGCATAGTGAGCAAGCACAGCTGCACTCCTTGTGATACACAGCCGCCGGTGCAGCGGCCTGGCTTCACGATCAAGTACGCGGGCGCTCACACATTTGAATATGCCAACAAGCGCCCAGTGGCCTCGGTTACGCTTTCAACCCACGCACATACGAACTGCGCACGCAGCAGCGCACAGCCACATATTGCAAATTGGTTAAGGCCAAGCGACTTTGATAAGTATATCACAGATGAATTGGGCGTGCAAACACAGCGAGGGTTTAGAGCACTATGCAGGGGCCTGCTGGTGAGTTAGCGAATGATGCGCATTTCAACCCGGCCAACCCGAATAACATCGCCTTCTTCAACGGTGGTCGCATCGCGTACCTCAATTTCGTTGACAAAGGTGCCATTAGTGCTATTCAGATCTTCGAGCACCCAGGTATTGCCCTGAAGCTCAAGCCGGGCGTGCTGTGAGGAAAGAAATGAGTCGTTGAGCGCGATTTCAGAATTTTCCATGCTGCGCCCAATAATATTGCTGGGGCCAAGCGGGAACGTTTTGCCCGTAGGCACGCCGCTAGTACCGGCACGAAGCACCATGAGTTGGCCGTAAGGGCTGGTTGTACTTGCACTGGCGGCCTGCCCACCACTACGCAGATCGCGCATGACAAAGCGCAGCACCTGCCATAAAAAGAAGTAGAGCAGCAGCACCACGGCCACGCGCAACAGTAAAATCAGAATATCGAGCGAAAAATTGGTGAAATCAAACATATATGATGCTGCACCTACAGCTTGAACGCCAGGCTAGCTTTCCTTAAAGATAAGCTCCAAGCCACCCAGCGAGATCGTGTCGCCGTCGCGCAGGGCCTTCTCTTCGATCTGTTCGCCATTAATAAAGGTACCATTCGTCGAACCAAGGTCGTTGATCCAGAACCGGCGCGCGCGATAGCGCAGCTGGGCGTGGTGGCGCGAAACCCGGCTATCTTCCAGGATAATATCATTGTTCAGCCCGCGCCCAACCGTCAGTTGCGTACTTTCCAGCGGAATAACCTGCCGACCGTTTGGCGTGTTTAACAACAAGCGAGTGCGCGATTGAGTAGCCACGGCTGGGGCAGGCTGAAACACCTGCGTATGCGCCACTTCAGGTGCCGCTGGCGCGCTGCTTGTTTCGGCCACAACTTGAATCGTGTGGCGCGCCACACCGGCGTCGGCGCTCAACTCTACCCGTGGATGTTCGAGCATCGTAAAATTACGCTCCTGAGCCAGGTCGGCCAGGTAGTTCGCCATCTCGCGCTCCATCTCGCCTCGGATCGGCTGAAACGCCGCGAAATCCTGTGGGTTGAGAAATGCGCGGTAGAAGTTGGGTACAATCACACGCCGCACGCTGATGGTTTGCTGCGTTTCCATCGCGCGTTCAAGGCGCTTGGCGATCTCGGCAGGCTGCACCGGGCTGCGAAACAGGCGTGCGACCGAGCCTTCAACCATATTTTCCATGAAGGATTCGAAACGGGCCAGCGCCGACATCGTTACTCCTGTTGTGTGTCCGGTTGTTTGTGCGCAACGACACAGCTATTGTACCATGAACCACACTCTCCGAACCACACTCTCCGCGACTATTGGCGCTGATGGGCCTGCGCATAATCGCAGTGCTCACGCAAGGTGCAATCCTCACAACGCGGGCGCTCCCATACGCAGATACGCTGGCCGTGGCGCAACATGTTCAGGTGGAAATTCCACAGAACATCGGCATCGAGCGGGAGCTGCGCCGCCAGCAGGGTATGTGCCTGCTCGGCGTTTACCTTCGGCCCAATCAGGCCAATCCGCCCGCTCACGCGATGCACATGCGTATCGACGGGCAGCACCGGCTGGTGAAAACAGAACAGCAGCACTAATGAGGCGGTTTTCGGGCCAACGCCGGGCAAGCGTTCGAGCCACGCTAGCCCTGCTTCAGGTGACAGCCCGCCCAGAAAATCAATGGTGGGAGCGCCGCGCTCAGCAATAATTTGCTGCAACACCGCCTTAATACGTGGCGCTTTGGCCTCGGCGAAGTTCGCAGGCGCAATCGCGATAGCGATATCGGCAGGGTCAGCGGCGGCGATCGCCTCCCAGCTGCCAAACTTGCTCCATAGCTGGGTAAACGCTTTTGCCTCGTTTGCCCCGGTGGTGCGATGTGAGAGCATCGTAGAAATAAGCTCGTGCAGCGGCTCGCGGCGCGGCACCCAGGGACGAATACCATATGCCTCGCCCAGCAGCCGGTAGATCAGCATAGCGCGCGTATCGCCAGCCGCGTGGGTAAGAGGTGGCGCGGCCCTGCTTGCTTTCGCGTTGGTCATTGTTGGGTGCTCCTCAGTAACAGGGTGTTTTTCATAATTTACTCTACCATAGCATGTAAAAAGCGGAGGGCATATGCTGCCCTCCGCCAGTACGTCTATTGCCCGATTCAACCCTAATTTCCGCCGAGCAAACTGCCAAGATCGATGCCCGAGCCGCCACTACTACTTGAACCCGATGCACGCGGCAGATATTCGGCAATTGCCTTGGCCAGGTTCATCGTTGGCATGGTTTGCAGCCATACGCGGCCTGGGCCTTGCAAGGTGCCTAGGAACAATCCCTCGCCACCGAAAAGAATATTGCGGAAGCCCTTCATCATCTCAATATCAAATGTCACCGTAGGCTCGTACATCGCCACGTGGCCGGTATCAACCTTCAGCATCTGGCCGGGGCCAAGGGTATATTCCATAATCTCACCATCGAGGCAGACAAACGCAACCCCTGGGCCGGTAAGCTTCTGCATAATAAAACCCTCGCCGCCAAAAAAGCCAGCGCCGAGTTTCTTGCGAAAGTGAATATCCATCTGGACGGTTTTCTCGGCACACAGAAAAGCCTGTTTCTGGGCAATCATCTGCTGGCCTGCCGCCAGGTTCACCGGCACGATCTTACCGGGAAAATCGGATGCGAAGGCAACTATGCCTTTGCCACCCTGGCTGGTGTATTCCACCAAAAACATCGATTCGCCCGAAACTGCTCGTTTGAACATGCCACCCAGTCCGCCACCGCGCCCACTGGTTTGCATCGCAATGTTGCCGCTCATCCAGGCCATACCGCCACTTTCAGAATACACCGTCTCACCAGGATCGAGCTCCATAATCACAGCCTGGAGCGTCGTGCCGATGATCTGGTATTCCATGCCTGTGGTGCCACGCCCACGCATGGTTACATTGGGGTCGGGCAGATCGAGCCGCTGGCCGGGCTGGTTGGTATATTCACTGGGGTTTGTCATAGCAGGTTCTCCAGCGGGTGCTGCTGCGGGGGATGATGGGGCAACAACAACCGGCGTACCACATTTAGTGCAAAAGCGGGCGTTCGGGGCAAGTTCGGAATCACACGTCGTACAACGCACCTTCTTACTCCTTCTATTGCATCTACGGGCGGTTAGCCGCGCCGATGGGGCAAACACAGCGCAAGGGTAACCGCATCACCTACACAGTACGACCCGGCCCAAGCAGAAGTTGCATATACAACACATGATCCGCAAAAGACGGCCTATTGAGTACCTTGTGGCACTCCGACACGCTCTCACGGATCATGTTGAAGCAAACCGATGAATTAGTTGCCTTTGGTCAGCGTCGCCAGGAATTCTGGATTGTTGCGCGTTTTCGACATACGCGTCAGCACAAGCTCGGTACCCTCGTTCTCACCCAGCATACTCACCATGCGGCGTAGCGTCCACACCTGGCGCAGGCTATCGCCAAGTAGCAGCTCTTCGCGGCGTGTACCCGAGCGGGTAATATCGATGGCAGGGAACACGCGCTTCTCGGCCAGCTTACGGTCGAGGTGCAGTTCCATATTGCCCGTACCTTTGAATTCCTCGTAGATCACATCATCCATGCGGCTGCCTGTATCAACTAGACAGGTAGCGATGATGGTGAGTGAGCCGCCATTCTCGATATTACGCGCGGCACCAAAGAAACGCTTGGGCGGGTAGAGCGCCACCGGGTCGATACCGCCAGAGAGGGTGCGCCCGCTGGGCGGCATATCGAGGTTGTAAGCGCGGGCGAGGCGGGTAATCGAGTCCATCAGAATGACGACATCCTGCCCACCCTCAACCAGGCGCTTAGCCCGATCCAGTGTCATTTCGGCGACTTTGGTATGATCTTCTACTGGCTCATCGAAGGTAGACGAGATGACCTCACCTTTCACCGAGCGCCGCATATCGGTCACTTCCTCGGGCCGCTCGCCAATCAGCAACACCATCAGGTGAACATCGGCGTGGTTCGAGGTAATACCATTGGCAATCGACTTGAGCAGCAAGGTTTTGCCCGCCTTGGGTGGCGAAACGATCAAGCCGCGCTGGCCGCGCCCGATTGGAGCGATGAGATCAACCAGGCGGGTTGAAAGAATATTTGGCTCAGTTTCCAGGTGAAGCTGCTCGTTGGGGAAGATCGGCGTGAGCTGGTCGAACGACGGCCGCTTCCGCGCGGTTTCGGGATCCATATCGTTCACAAGCTCAACGCGCAACAGCGAGAAGTAACGCTCGCTCTCCTTTGGTGGGCGAATCTGGCCCCATACGCGATCGCCGGTGCGCAGCCCAAAGCGCCGAATTTGCGACTGCGAAACATACACATCATCGGGGCCGGGCAACAAACGCGGGCCGCGCAAAAAGCCAAACCCATCGGACACGATATCGAGCACCCCGTCGCTCAGACTATGGCCCGCTTCTTCGGTTTGGGCCTGTAAAAGCTTAAAGATCAAGTCTTGCTTCTTCAGGCTGCTAACGCCGCTAATCCCACTGGTTCGCGCCATTTCGCGCAAATCGTTGAGGGTTTTGTTCTCCAACTCGGCAACATTGACTACCGGCGTGCGCTCGTTCGATGGGCGGTCGTTACGATCATTACGGTCGTTACGATCATTGCGTTCGCGCGGTTCCACTAATTCGGTCGGTGCCTCATGATTATTTTTCATTCGTATACGTGGCACGCATAACTCCTCACCGGCGCTTCCAACGCCGGTACACTTAACCTCACAATACCTCTACAGCTTGCCTATGATGATTCATGGGTGATTGAAAAAGCAATATTCTACAGTTAGCCATGCCCGGCAGCGCAACAGGCCGGTTCAGTGCTATTCGCTTGGCGCACGTAGTAAGCAACCAATGTGGCATCATCATATGATGTGAAATAGCGATGTACTTCATTGAGGGCGATTGCAGATGAACACGACTCATTTGTCAATCGAGTCTGCGCCGGGCTACATCGCGCGTGAACCTGCGCATTGCGGCAGAACATTCTGAATATAGCCAGGGGGATACAACTCAAACGTGATAGCACGGGGTAGTACTATCGCTACCAGGCGATGGAGGATGCTTAAGCAACGCTTCACCTGCGACTGCTATTATAGCATAGTTGTCAAGGGTTCGCCAACATAGCCAACACACCAATTCAGGGTATTTTACCCACATTACAAGGTTAGTGGCAGCAATTTACCCAGGCAGCGCGCAGCAGCGCGTACCATCCTATGGTACTATCTCTCTAGCAACACGCAGAGAAGGAGCCAGCCGGTGCAGCTCGATCAGATCTACCAGGGCGATTGTATTGATATTCTGAATACGCTGCCAGCCGCATCTGTCGATGTTGTATTCGCCGACCCGCCCTATAATTTACAGCTACAGCACGAGCTCTGGCGCCCAAACATGACGCGTGTCGATGCCGTAGATGACGCCTGGGATCAATTTGATGATTTTGCCGCCTATGATCGGTTTACACGCGCCTGGCTAGCGGGCTGCCAGCGCGTACTCAAAGATACCGGCACACTATGGGTAATCGGCTCGTACCACAATATCTACCGGGTGGGTGCGATTGTCATGGATCTGGGTTACTGGATTCTGAACGATGTTGTGTGGGTAAAATCGAACCCAATGCCCAACTTTCGCGGGGTGCGATTTACCAATGCTCACGAAACATTGATCTGGGCGCAAAAGCAGCGTGGCGCACGCTATACCTTTAATTATGAGGCGATGAAGGCGCTGAACGACGGCTTGCAGATGCGTAGCGATTGGGAGTTGCCGATTTGCACCGGCACCGAGCGGCTGAAGATCAACGGCGCAAAGGCCCACACCACCCAGAAACCCGAAGCGTTGCTTTATCGCGTGCTGCTGGCCTCATCGAATCCCGGCGATGTTGTACTCGACCCGTTTTTCGGCACCGGTACCACCGGCGCAGTGGCAAAGAAGCTACGCCGCCACTGGATCGGCATCGAGCGCGACGCGCAATATATTCAGATCGCCCGTGAGCGCATAGCGCAGGCAGCAGCGCCCACAACCGACAGCGCCGTGTTTCATTTCCCACGCAAGCGGGCGCTTGCACGGCTGCCGTTTGGGGCGCTGCTAGAATATGGCCTGCTTCAGCCCGGCCAGCTGCTCTACTTGCGTAACAACGACGCGCACCCAGCAGTCGTGCTTGCCAGCGGGCAGATCAAATGCGGCGAGCTGGTAGGCTCGATTCACGCGGTGGGCCGCGCGCTGCTGCACGCGCCGTGTAACGGCTGGGAACAGTGGTTCTACCGCACCAACACCTCGGGCGGCCAACCGATCGACGAGCTGCGCACACGGGCACGGGCCTTGCGCGAACACGAAACAGGCAGCGTAAGCCCCGAATCTGGCGCACAATGAGCAACCAGATCACCTTCATTCGCCACTCGCAATCGCGCCCCATCCCCGGACAGCCGCCCAGCCAGTGGGCGCTCACCGAAACTGGGCGGCAGCGCTGCGCTGCCCTGGCCGAACACATGCGCAGCTATGCACCTGAGCTAATTGTATGCAGCACCGAGCGTAAAACCATAGAAACCGGTGCGCTGGTAGCCAGGCATTTGAGCCTACCGCATTGCACTGCGACTGATTTACATGAGCATCTGCGCGAACAGGTTGGCTGGCTGAGCGACGCCGAATTTGCGCGTTCAGTTGCAGCGCTGTTCGCACAACCCGATGAGCTAGTGTTCGGCGAAGAAACGGCTAACGCCGCCTGCGCGCGCTTTACCCAGGGCATCAGCGCAGTACTGGCGGCACATCCGCATCAGCGCCTGGCGATTGTCACCCACGGTACGGTTCTCGCTTTGTTCCTCGCCCAGCAGAACGGCTTCGACCCACAGCCCTTCTGGCGCGGCCTGGGCATGCCTGCGCTGGTGGTTACCACATTACCCAACTTTCAGATACGTGAGGTCATCGCTAAGATTGCCTCGAAAGATTGACCGGTTAAGCGTGTGGCACATCCCAGCCACCGGGAACCATTTGCCGGGTAGCTGCGTCCTCAGTGCGTATAACGAATAGATACCAGTGCCCAGACGCTGGTTGTACACGCCCTGAGGAGGCAACCCATGACATCTCGTTCTACCGCGATAATGAGTATTATTGCGAGTGCTCTGCTACTGCTCGCACTTGCCGGTATTGGCGCTTTACTGTTCACGCGCCCGGCAGCCGCACAATCGAATAGCGGCGTACCCGGCATGCGCCAGGTTTCGGTGCTGGGCCACGGCGAAGTAAAAGCTCGCCCCGATACCGCTACAATCCAAATTGGTATTGATACTGAGGCGGCCAACGCGAAGGATGCGCTGGCGCAAAATAATACGCAGGCGCAGGCGCTTCAGCAAAAACTCGCTGAGCTGAAGATTGATACGAAGGACATTCAAACCAGCAATTTCAGCATTTCGCCCACCTACGGCAACGATGGCCGCCAGGTGACTGGCTACCGCGTGAGTAATGTTGTTACCGTCACCATCCGCAATCTTGATAGCGCCGGCACCCTGCTTGACCAGGTGGTGCAGGCTGGAGCAAATAATATCTATGGCATCAGCTTCAGCGTGGCCGATACCCAGAAGCTGATGGAGCAGGCGCGCCAGGCGGCTATGGCCGATGCTAAAGCCCGTGCAACCCAGCTCGCCACTGCGGGCGGTGCGGCTGTAGGCGATGTGCTGATCATTAGCGAAAATGTAAGCGCGCCGCCAGTGCCAATGCCAATGCTGGATCGTGCTGCGGCGCAGGGAGCACCGAGCGTGCCAGTGCAGGCTGGTGAGCAGAGCATCAGCATTGATGTTCAGGCAACCTTCGCGCTGCGCTAACATGCGCTAAACCATAACCGCCAGCAGGCGCAAACCCCAGGTGGTTTGCGCCTGCTTTTTTCAAACTTATACCGTTTGCACACCCAGAGGCAAATGTAGAAACCAGGTTATGGGCGACGTTGCTGGGCACCTGAGTCACGCCGTAGCCAGGCGAAGGCCGCACGCAGCGAGCGCAAGAGAATACTACCAAGCGCCCCGGCCCGCGAAGGGCCAAACGCTGCAAGTAAGAGCGCGAGAATAATTAAAAAGAGGGGGAAGATAATTGTATTCATAGCGTGCTTTCCAGCGGCCTGCGCTACGATACGAGTTGATATACAGGCTCTGACTTTAGCTCCCAAAACTAAAGCGCAGATGAATCCGAGCTAATGGTTGGCTCAATATGCCAGCCGCTCGCCGCTTTACGTTTCGCCAATTGTGCGCTACCATCGCGGCTATGGTAAGCAAACCAACCGACACAACAATTGCCGGGCCGCAACGTGCCAGCCTGCTTACTGCGACATGGGCAGTATTTCGCAAGGATGTGCGCGCTGAGCTGCGCACGCGCTATGCGCTCAATGCGGTGGCACTCTTTGCGGTGAGCACTGTGGTGGCGTTGAGCCTGGGGCTTGGCCCACTGACGCGCAGCGCCGATCTACCGCTCATTCACGCCGCGCTGCTATGGGTGGCGATCCTATTTGCTGCATTTACCGGGCTGGCGCGCGCCTTTGTGCAGGAGGAGGAAGCGCGCACGGCTGCCGCGCTGCGCCTGGCCGCGCCGCCACTGGCGGTGTATCTCGGCAAATTACTGTTTAACCTGCTGCTGCTGCTGTTCCTCGATGTGCTGACCGCCGGGCTGTTTGTGGTGTTACTGCGGGTGCAAGTAGGAAACCTGGGGCTGTTTGCGGCACTGCTGCTAGCGGGCAGCCTGGGGTTGGTTGCCGCCACCACGCTAATCGCGGCGATTATTGCGCGCGCAAGCGTGAAGGGCGCGCTGTTTGCGGTGCTGTCGTTCCCGCTGCTGGCCCCGCTGCTGGTGATTACCATTAAGGGCACGGCGCTGGCGCTTGAAGGTGCGCCGTGGGCGCGCGGACTGGCCCCATTGCAGGTGCTGCTGGCCTACACCGTGGCGCTATTCACGGCCTCACTGTTCCTCTTCGGCAGCGTGTGGGAGGCCTAAAGCCCGCCCCGCGCCTGCAAATGCCGCCGCCGCTTCGGTACCTTCCTTACTACTACAGCCAGAAAAGCTACGTCTTGTGTAGTTATGTTCATTCATGGCACATCAGAAATAGTACACATTGCCAGGCACAGGCGTAGGCGTGGCGCTACTCGTGCGCGGCGCGGGCACAGATGGCATAATCCGCACCCGATGTTCAGCGCCCTCGCGACGAAATGTAAGATCGACCGCCTGCTGTGGGGCCAGAGCAACGATGGCCCGGCGCAGCTGCTCTAGGGAAATGGCTGCTTGTTGCCCCAGTGCCACCATCACATCGCCGCGCTGCAACCCGGCCTGTTCTGCTGCACTGCCCGGCTCAATATCTATAATGTGCAGCTGTGCATCGGCCACAATACCTAACACAGGTGCAGGATAGTCTACAAATATTTGTTTCCCCGAGCCGCACGCGGCAAGTATCGCCAGCAGAACGAAGAACAGAAGCGTGTAGAGAAGTAGTGAGGCAGCTTTCATACCTTCGCCCTTCAACTATTTCCACGTGGTTTTGTGTACAGCAAATGCAGCACTGGCAGCTACTGTGTACACTGCAATTATAATCTGCCCAACGAAAATAACAAAACCGCTGTAATCGCCTACCTTAACGTAAATATAGCGATCCTACATCAGTTGCGAAACCTATCAGGTGCGGCGCTCAGCGCATCAGAATGCGGCAATTTCACTGCTGACAGCATCTGACAAGTGTACAATTCAGATAATATTGCTATAGCACCTATGCATTTAGTAAAGCTGCCCACACCAAACGTATTGAATCGTTCACTCATAATGCGTCGCCACCGATATATGATAGTTATAATCAACAGGCTGGCCGATTGACGCAACAGAGCACGTGGGCGCTACCAAATCTGGTAGCAGCGGTAATGTGCCCGCACGCCGCTACCATAACGACGCACTGTGAAAGCCACCCGGTAATGCCACACCAATGTATTGTGCTTTAGCAAATGACAAGCGACTAGTTTTGGTACCATAGAGCAATTTGCCGTTGGTAGTAGCTAGCTAGTAGGGGGTTATGCTTCGCATGCCTTCGCTATCGTTGCAAAAGGGCACTACCATGCTGCAAACCGCTGTACTTCATAACTCACAGAGGGTGAGGTTTTGTTTAACTCGTTATCTGTGGCATTCTCCGCCTCCTATCGCGTTTAGCGCATAGCTCTGCTACCAATATCGGCTCTGCCATCCTGTTGCAATGGTTATGCAGTAAGGAGGGTATGATGCGACGAAAAGTCTTTTTCGTCGGGGCAATTGTGCTAGCATACGCTGCCATCGTATTGCTGGCTATTATGATTGCCCCACCGCCAACCGCCGATGCGCATAGCTCGGGCGCACGGAAGGAACGTTTAGGCAAGTACTTATTCTTCGACACCAACCTCTCAACGCCACCCGGGCAATCGTGTGCCACCTGCCACAGCCCGACGGCTGGCTGGGTTGGGGCACAGCTCAATCTCAATGTAGCCGGTTCGGTGTACGAAGGAGCGGTAGCAGGCCGCTTCGGCAACCGCAAACCGCCAGCGTCGGCATATGCTGGCAACAGCCCGGTATTGCACTATGATCAGAGTGTGCCGCCTGGATCGGCGGTATGTTCTGGGATGGCCGTGCCACCGGCGCGCGGCTAGGCGACCCGCTGGCCGAGCAGGCGGGTGGCCCCTTCCTCAACCCGCTTGAGCAAAACAACCCCTCACCCACCGATGTGTGCGTAAAAGTGCAGGCCTCGAAATACGCCAAGTTGTTCGAGCAGGTGTGGGGAAAGAATTCGCTCGATTGCAGCGCTGCCAAGATCGACCAGACCTACGAGCGCATTGCCCGCTCGATCGCGGCCTATGAGCGCTCGGATGAGGTGACGGCCTTTACCTCGAAGTACGATTACTATCTCAAGGGCAAAGCCAAGCTTACCCAGCAAGAAAATCGTGGCCGCCTGCTGTTCGAGGGCAAAGCCAAGTGCGCGAACTGCCATACCAGCCAGCCAGGACCACAGGGCCAGCCACCGCAGTTTACTGATTATAGCTACGATAACCTGGGAGTGCCGAGGAATCCAGCCAACCCATTCTACTATCAGACCGACTGGAATCCCGATGGGCTGACCTGGGTTGATACTGGACTGGGCGGCTACTTGAAGAGCGCTGGCTACGATGCGCAAGTGTATGAGCTTGAGCTAGGCAAACACAAGGTGCCAACACTGCGCAATGTCGATCTGCGGCCCAGCCCAGATTTTGTGAAGGCATATGGACACAATGGCTACTTCAAGTCGTTGGAAGAGATCGTTCATTTCTATAACACTCGCGATCTCCCCGGCGCGCGATGGCTGGGCATTCCCTGGCCTCCAGCAGAAGTAAGTGCGAATGTGAATACTGCCGAGGTGGGGAACCTGGGCCTCACTGCCGATGAAGAGTCGGCAATCGTTGCCTTCTTGCGCACCCTCACCGATGGCTACAAGCCAAAATAAAAGACTTGGTTCGAGCGACGCAGTATGCACCAGGCGAGCCTGGTGCATACTGCGTCGTTACAGTAACAATCATTCACACGAGTTAAGCGGTCGGCGCTTTTCGCCTTCGGCAGAGCGGTCAGCCACGCGGGTGGCCACATAAATCGTGCCATTCATTGGTGTAAAGCGCTAACTACTCTCGCGCTCTAACGGCAATCGCTGCAATGTCGTGCAGGTTACACAACTACGAATTCTTTCGAGAGCAGAACGAGAGTATGGCTGTATATTCACACTGGGCGGCAGGAGTAGGGGCGAGGATGCTGGGAATGAATGGGATATACCCTGCCGCCCACCCAGTCTCATCGTTTGCTCATCAAAACCAAACGTAGTATCATAGCCCCTACCACTGAGTGCGCGCAGACGCCTAGAAAGAGGTAGCGATGGCTTTGAGAACGCCGTTCGCACAGGCCGCTAAGCTCCTACTAGGGCTATGGATGGCAGGCGTTGTTGTCGCCATGTTTCTCGTTGTGCCGCAATATATTGGCCTGGGCGATGCGGGCCGCATCATTATTATGCATGTGCCCACCGCCTGGGTTACCTCGCTCGCGTTTGCCATCTCCGGTATCTATAGCCTGCTCTACCTCTGGCGCCGCCAGCCCGCGCACGATGCCAGCGCAGTTGCTGCCGCCGAAGTAGGCTTTATTTTCTGCATCCTTGCCACAATCACCGGCGCTATTTTCGCCCAGATTGTTTGGGGTGTATTCTGGAACTGGGATCCGCGTGAAACCTCAATTCTGGTGCTACTGCTGATCTACGGTGCCTATTTCGCGTTGCGCTCAGCGATTGACGATATTGACCGGCGGCGCAGATTGGCGGCTGTTTATAATGTGTTCGCCGCCGTCACCATGCCCTTCCTGCTCTTTGTGGCCCCGCGCGTGGCCGAAAGCACGCTTCACCCGAACTGCGCATTTATTCAGGGTAGCAAGTGCGATGGCATTACGCTCACTACGCAGGCGGGCGGTGCCAGGCTTGGGCAACTCGGTAATTCGGATATTGTGCTTGAGCTGAAAAGCCTTGAGCAGCGTGGCGATCTGGCGGTGGCCACTGTGAATGTACGCGGCATGGGTGGGCGCTCGCTGGGCGAACTACAGCCCAGCTTTGAGCTGCGCTCGGGGAAGCCGGCTGATCGGCCTAGCTTTGAGGGCCAGCGCTTTACCCTGGTGCTCGAAAACGCCGACCTGGCAAGCGGCACAGCGCTGCTGAATATGGAAGCCCCAGGCACCGGCTTATTGAGTAATGGCCGCACACTCTGGACATTTTTGGCCTCAATATTTGGGTTCACCGGCTTGTTCTTCTGGATGTATCGCTTGCGCGCCGATATGCTTGATCTCGCTGATCGGCTGGCGCAGCGGGAGGGCAGCTATGCCGAATTTCCTGCTTGACCCGGGTGTAGCGATTTATGCGGCACTGGCGGTAGCCCTGGTGGTATGGCTAGGGGTTTTTGCCTTTTTGTGGCGGCTTGATCGGCAGGCGCGCGAGTTGCGTCGCCGCCTCGATGCGCCAACCCGCCCCGATACCACCGCCCCGCGTGCCATCCTCGAACCGCGTAACCCGCATCCACCAGCACGTGTCGCCACGAATGATAAATAGACTGCATATATGACGACTGACACTGCGCTCGGCATGCTAATAGCACGCTGATCGAAGGAGTACCTATGGCAACCGCATCTAGCGATTTTGGTCGGCGCGGCTTTGCATTAAAGCCCCTCCATATTATTGGCATTGCAATTATTGTACTGGCGATTGTGCTGGGCTACTATGGCCTCACCAGCGCACTGCGGCCTTATACCACCAGCGTGTCGGAGGCAATGAGCACCGGGCGCGGCGTACAGCTAGCAGGCTACCTCGTACCCGGCGAGCAAGGCCATTACGACGCGGCGAATAACTTCACCTTCCAGATGCAGGATAACACCGGCAAGATCGTGCAGGTGATCTACCCCAAGGTGAAACCCGCCAACTTCGAGCAGGCGATCAGTATCGTGGCGATCGGCCACTACGATAGCGCCAAAGGCGTGTTCCAGGCCGATGATATGCTGGTGAAATGCCCCTCGAAATACCAAGAACAGATGAACCAATCGCAGGGTTAGGGAGCGGGGCGGAATTGCCTTGTGAACCGCGCCTGACGACCGACAACCGAAAACTGACCGTGCACTCGTTGCCAATAGTCGGCAGTTGGTGGTCATAAGCGGCAAACCCGGCCCACGTAAACAACCCATCTGGAGCAGCGTATGTATCTTTTCGGCACCATCCTGATCATCTGCGGTATTGTGGCGGCGGCTGTGTCCACCGTCAGCTATACCCTGGTGACGCGCGGCAACACCGCCGCACTGGCCTATGGGCGGGTTGGCACCCGCGCCGCGCTCAGCGCTGTGCTGGCTGTGGTTGCGCTGATTATGTACCTGTTCCTCGCTCGCCGCTACGATTTCCAGTATGTGTACGATTACAGCTCGGCTGACCTCGAGTTTGGGTTCCGCATGGCGGCGATGTGGGCCGGGCAACCTGGCTCGTTTGTCGTGTGGGCACTATGGGGGCTGCTGGCGGCCCAGCTGCTGGTACGCCGCACGCGCCATAACGAACCCTATGTGCTGAGCGTGCTCATGCTTATTCAGGCGGCGCTGCTGGTATTTATGCTGGTGCGTAATCCGTTCGTACCCTACACCGACCCTGCGACTGGCGCGGCAACTATGCCCACCGATGGTAAGGGCCTGAACGAGCTGCTACATAACCCCTGGATGATTATTCACCCACCGATTTTGTTTATTGGCTATGCGCTGATGGCCGTGCCCTTCGCCTTTGCGATTGGCGGGCTGTGGCGGCGCGATTACGACGGCTGGGCGCGCGCCGCGCTGCCATGGGCGCTGGCAGCCTGGGCCTTCCTCGGGCTGGCGCTGCTGCTCGGCGCATACTGGGCCTACGAAACGTTGAACTGGGGCGGCTACTGGGGCTGGGATCCAGTCGAGAATTCCTCGCTGGTGCCCTGGCTTACGGCTACCGCGCTTATTCACACGCTGCTGATTCAGCGCACCAGCGGGGGTATGCGTCGGGCAAATTTCGTGCTGGCTATTCTCACGTATGTGCTGGTGTTTTACGCCACCTTCCTTACCCGCACCGGCGTATTGTCGTCGTTCTCGGTACACTCGTTTGTGGCCGAGGGCTTGAAGTGGATCATGACCGGCTTCCTGGCAGTGCTAGCAATCGGCAGCGTGCTCTTGCTGGTGGTGCGCTGGCGCGACATCCCGAGCCGCCCGATTTCGGAAAAACTGCTTTCGCGCGATAGCTTCTTCGTGCTGCTGACGCTCGGGCTGCTGGTCATCGCCACCGTCATCGCGGTTGGCACCTCAATGCCGGTTATTTCGGCCATTCCTGGCGTTGGCAATGCGCTGCAAAGCTTCTTTGGCGCGGCCTTCGAGCTTGATCGCGGCCAGGGGGTTAACCCAAATGCGCCTGCATTCAGCGATGGCCGCTTTGGGCTGGTCGCTAGCTTCTATCACGCCACCGTACCGCCGCTGGCGATTATCCTGGTGGTGTTAATGATTGTAGGGCCGCTGCTCGGCTGGCGCGATACCAATGTGCGCCACCTATTGCGGGCCTTGCGCTGGCCTACGGTGGCTGCCGTACTGGTAGCATGCCTGGGCCTGGTGCTTGGTGCGCGCGACCCGCTGCCGCTCGCGTATTTGGGCCTCGGCGCATTCGCCGCTGGCACCAATATTTTGATGATCATCCGCACGCTCAAGGGCGGCTGGCTGCGTATTGGCGGCTACCTGGCGCACGTGGGGGTGGCGGTATTGCTGGCGGGTGTGGTCGGCTCAAGCTTCTACGCTACCCCCGAGCTGCGCCTTTCGCTGCCCCAGGGTGAGACGATCAACGCCTACGGGTACGATTTCAAATTTAACGACTGGAAGGTGAACGAGCAGGGGCGCGGCGTGCTTGATCTGAGCATGACACGCAATACTAGCACCTGGAATGCCCAGCCAAACCTGTACTTCAACCCACGTATGGGCGCAACCATGGCTACCCCGGCGATCAAGAGCGAATTTTTCCAGGATGTGTATATTTCGCCGCAGGAATACCAGCCGCCGATCGACCGCAACACGGCCCAGCTAACAGTGAACGATACGCGCGAGGTTGGGCCATACACCGTGACGTTCAAGGGCTTTGATGCGATGGAAGCTCATGGCGATAACGCCAGCGGCGATATTGGGGCCAAGCTGGTGGTGCAATACCAGGGCAAGGATATTGAGGTGACGCCGGTTCTACGGCTAGTAGCCAACGAAACCGACCCGGCCAAAGCGCTTCAGCGCCTGCCCGCCGACCTGCCCGGCGGCAAGACAATTATGTTCGAGGATTTCAACCCGATTCAGCGCTGGGTGGTGGTGCGAATCAATGGCCTGAGCCTGCCAGTCGATTCGGCCAAAGCGGTCATTACGGTGAGTGTTAAGCCCGGCATTCTGCTGGTGTGGCTGGGCGTCATCATCGGCGTGATTGGCGGGCTTATTGCGCTGCTACGCCGCACGCTTGAGGGCCGCTGGCAGCCGAATGGTGTACGCACCCGCCTGCCACGCGGGCTAGGCCTGTTGCGCGGCTCGCGCTCGTAGCATTTGTTTGTTCGTTGCTGGGCAATTTTCACAGATAGTACCGAATAATGCCGGTCTTTTTTCAACAGCACGCATGAGCATCTGCGCTATTTAAGCAATCTGTGAATTATTAGCCCAGGCATTCATTATATAGCATCATGATCACCCTCCCCGACCACTACGAGACCCTGCAAGTTCACCCGAAGGCCGATGAAACGGCGATCGACGCGGCGTATGCGCGCTTGAGTGAGCGCTACGACCCGGCCAAGCTCGAAGGAGCCGCCGACGAACTGATTGAGCTGGCACGCACCAAGCGCGATGCGATTGAGCATGCCTATGCGGTACTGCGCGACCCGGTGCGGCGCGCGGCGTATGACCGCGAGCAGGCGGCCAGCGCAACAAACGGCCAGAAGCCAGGCGCCGCACCGGCCAGCAAAAGCCGCGCGCCAGCTACTAAACCCCAGGCAATAGCGGCAGATGTGCACACCCAAACAGCCGATACTGCTGAAGAGCTGTTCGATTACCGGCCACTGCCACCTGCACACCGCCAGGAACGCCCCAAGGGCTTCGAAGATCGGATGGTGCGCTCGGGCCAGGCGGCACCGCATGGTCGCACTGCCAAACCGAAGCTCGCCAATCGGCTCACCATACCCATAACCCTGGCAGGCGTGCTGGTGCTCATCGTTGCATCAAGCCTGTTGCTCACAAATGGCGGCGGCCCGGCACCAGCAGCGCCGACGCCCACCGCCTCGCAGTTCGATCTATACGAATCGAGTATTCCGCAAGCGCAGGCATTTGCCGAGCAAAACCCACAGAATGCGCAGGCGTGGATCGACCTGGGGAATGTACTGTACGATAGCGCGCAGATCGTGCGTGAGCAAGCGCCCGAAAGCCCGCTCTATCAGCAGCGGCTGGGGCGCTGGCTGCAAGCTACCAACGCCTACAGCCAGGCGCTGGCGCTCGAACCAAACAATGCGCCAACCCGCGCCGACATGGGTGCCAGCGCGTGCTTCTATGGTGCGGGCACAGGCGACCAGACCTTTGTGCAGCGTGGACTCGCCGACGTGCAGCGCGCCGCTGCGATTGCCCCTGACGACGCGCGCGTGCTCCTGAGCATGGGGCAATGCCTGGTGAGCACCCAGCCGCCTAAGCTCGATGCGGCGCTCGCCAGCTGGCAGCGTATCATTGATCGCAATCCCTCTTCGCCGCTGGTAAGCCAGGCGCAGCTGCTGATTGCTAAATACAAACCAAAGAGTCAGTAGCTATAGCTATCCCAACTCGATTGTAAAACCTGTCAGATAGTGCTCTTGATGCAGCAGAACGCAGTCACTGTATTGCTAGCCTTATCTGACAGGTTTATGACTCTGTCATTCGGCCTTCGTGCATGCAGCTAAGAACCTAACCCGAGGCTTTGCCGCGCCCTTCCGGATCGACCTGTATGACGCACGTCTGTGCCGCTGTGCCCTGCTTAATACACGTCAGGTAGCGCTCTGTCAGCTCCTGTGCGTGCGCGAGTGCCCGCACCAAATCCTTCCCCTGTAGCGATTGGTCGATGGCATCAAGCAGCCAGTACGGGTCAAATCGTGGATCGAGCGCCGTTTCATCTGGCGACGCAGCGCTGGCGGCTGTTCGGTAGGCATCGAACACACTCAATGCACCAGCGGGTGCGCGATTGTGAAATCTGGACGACTGCGCCAACGAACTACGCGCCGGGAAGCCACCAGCCAGAATGGTTGCATTTTGGCTCAGGTATTTTAGCCAGCCCCAACACGCCTCGGCGTGCTTCGTCCTGGCGGAAATATACAGACCGATTGGCGCCACAGGGCCAGCGTTGGCGAGCGCGCCGCCAGGCGTTGGCGCGAGTGCGGCAGTAAATGCCGACTGGGCCTGTACCTCCGAAAGATCAGTGCTGAACCACATCCCAACCTGCCCAAGGTCTAGCAAGTTCGCCACCTCGGCCTGGTAGGCCAAATCTGTGCTGCGAGCTGATTGCCGTGGCAAGGCAGTGCGCAGCAGCTCAGCATAGAAACGCGCCGCACGCACAACATTCGGATCGGTCAGATTCGCATGGAGTACGCCGTTCGCATTGATGGTCGCCTTCGCGTCATAAAAGCTAAGAATAAATGCCAGTGTTGTTTGTGGGGTCGTGTCGGCAAAGCCATAGCGCATCACCGTACCGCGCGTGTCGGTCAGCTGTTGTGCTGCGCGCAGCATGTCGTCCAGCGTCCACCCCGCGGCGGGGTATGCTATTCCGGCGGCATCGAAGGCGTCGCGGTTGTAGGCCAGCGCGCGCAGTGCCACCGTGTAAGGCAGCCCATACAGGCTCGCGCCCCGGCGGAACGGTGCCAGAAAACCGGATGGATAGTCCTGAAGATTGAAGGTGGCATCCGCGTCAATCAGCGGCTGAAGATCGAGCGTTCCAAAGTCGGGCGATTGGCCGGGCAGCAACGGCGTCGCGAAACAATCGATTGTGTCGGGCAGTTTATCCAGTTGCGTTGCACTATTGTTATCGGTCGGCTCGCTGATCTGAACGAACGTATCGGGATTGGCCTGATTAAAAGCCTGCCCGAGTCGGCGCAGCCCTTCCTGATCAAAACCCCAGGCGCTAAATGTTAGCGCGTTTACGCCGGGAGGCGCATGTTCCGGCACGGGCGATGCGACCGGCGGCGGGATGTTCGTAGCCACGGGCGATGGCATCTGGGCAAGCTGCTCGCTCAGCCGCGCCTGGGCGCTTTGCAAAGCCTGCTCTACTGGCTCGTGGTCGTCAATCACTGCATGAAGCGCCAGGCTAAGCGCCTCGAAAACCTCGGGCTGTTGCTGGCCAATCGGGATCAGCAATGATCGGCGGCGCAGCGATGCCTCAATCACCTGGCGGGTTTCCGCGTCAAAATTCTTCCAGTAGCCAGAGCTTTCGGCAAGCGACCGGCGCGGCGGCACGGGCGCAGCGGCAAGCACGGCATACTGAACACCGAGCGTCTGGTGGCTAAGAAACGACAGCCAGCGCCACGCCTGCTGTGGGTAGCGCGTGCCGCTGCTCATGATGTAACCGCCGGGCGCGAACATCACATCAGAATACGGGAGCGGCAACGCTGGCATCGGTACAATGCCAACGTCGAATGGCGGTGCGGGCGCGTTCGACGAGTTCGGGCTAAAATATTGCGGCCACCAGATCGCCACATGCTGCTCGAAGATCAGCTGGTATGGATTATCTGTCGCAACCGTTCCACGCGCCGAAGGGCTTGTGAGCGCGACTGCCCCGCTCTCAACCAGCGCGCGAACGCGCTCGATCGCTTGCCCAACCTTCGGTTGATCCAGCCGAAACTGCCCCGCTGGCGTCGCAAATGGCAGAATCCCGGCGCTCGCTAACTCGCCAAGCAGCGCATATCGCCCATCGCCGCCGTCGTAAAGACCATACACGTCGATCTTATTGCCTTGCTTGCGCGCCAACTGCGTGGCCGCTGCGGCAAGATCTTCCCATGTCCAATCTGGTTGTGGTGGCGGCAAGCCGCGGCTGACCCACAGTTGCTTGTTATACGCAAGCAGCGGCAGCGGCGCGCTGCGTGGCAGCATAAACAGGCGATTTTCCAGCGTCAACATATCCAGCGTGCCAGGATACCAATCGTCGCGCGCAAACGTGGCGTCGGCGTCGGCGAGCGGCGCAAGATCGAACAAGCGCCCGCTTGTCATGTCGGCGCGGCTGACGGAATCCACAGCGGCCGTGTCGGCAGCGCGCGTCGCCCGCCCAACTACTTCGTTGGAATCGCCATCTGTGCTAATCCCAACCATTTGCACGCGCATGTCGGAGTTTTGCTCGTTGAACGCTGCGATCAGCGGCTGATAGAGGGCGCGCTCTGCTGGCTGCACGCCAAAGCCAATTGTCACCACGCCGTCCGAGCGCGTCAGATCGGGCGGCCGCTCGTCGCTTGTACAGGCCGCGAGCAGGCTAGCAAGCAGCAAAATCGCTAGCATCAGACGGTAACCGCTTGCTAGACACGGATGAGCACGATTCATGAAGATACCTTGATGAACAAAATATTTTTACGGCATCTTGATACTGCTAATCCACAGTGATGTTAGGTAGCGCTTTCGAGAAAAAATTGTTTGCGCGCCTGAGCAGATCAAGTATAGCAAGTTCAACAATGAGTATTTTGCATCGTTATATTTCGGCAAACACGCGCTGCGCTGAATAAATTGATCATTCAGCTTAGCCAGTTGCGCGCACAACCACTCCAAACTAACAGCGGCGGCGCGTTGATATCGGGCTGCCTTCCCCCTGCGTATTGGTTAAAATCCCCCCTACACACACTGGTTTGAATATGTTAAAATGGCGAATGGCAACGTTTTCTTAAGTGAATGATGGAAACATTTTACACACTGCTTGATATACCTATGCAGGCGACTGTCGATGAGATCGAGGCAGCCTACCAGCGTCAGCGCGCCCGGTATAGCCCCGAGCGGGTTGCCGAGCTAGGCGACGACTTTCGGCAGGTGGCGGAGGCCCGCAGCGCTGAGCTAGAGCGCGCCCACGCCGTGCTTACCGACCCGACCCGCCGCCAGGCCTACGATGTAAGCCTGGGCAATCGGCCACCGACGAGCGTGCAAACTGCCCAGCGCAGTGGGCTCAGCCGCCGCGAAGTGCTAATGGCGCTGGGTGGCGCAGTGCTAGGCCTACTAGTGATTGCCGTCGTATGGGTTGTTTCGGGCCGACAGGCCGCGACCACACTGCCACCCGCCGCCGAGGTTAATCGCCCAGCTATCGATTTCACACTCCCGACCATCGATGGCAAACCATTGCGCCTGAGCGACTACCGGGGCAACGTGGTGCTGGTGAACTTTTGGTATACCAACTGCGCGCCCTGCCGCGAAGAAACACCTGCGCTGCAGGCTGCCTATGCGCAACTCAACGGCCAGGGCCTACAAATTATTGGCGTAAATGTGCGCGATAACGAGCGCAATGGTGCCGACGGCGACCAGGATATTCGCAAATTCATGGCTGATCATGGCGTCACATACCCGATCGTGCTTGATGCTGGCAGCAAGGTCAACCGCGATTACCAGGTGTACGTGCTGCCAACCAGCGCAATGATTGATCGAGCTGGCAATATTCGCTACCTGCTGTTTAGCGCAGTAACAACGAGCGAAGTTGAAGCGCTCTTCAAAAAACTGCAACAAGAAACATCAGCGCAGCGCTGATAGCCGAGTGAGGGGTGCATGCAACAACGAAGAATTCTCATCGTCGATGATGAAGCAGGCTTACGCGAGCTTGTGCGCATCAACCTGGAACACGAGGGTTTTGCCGTGCTGCAGGCCGAAAACGGCGCGCAGGGCGTGGCTATAGCCCACGAACAACAGCCCGACCTGGTGCTTCTCGATGTGATGATGCCCGAGATGGATGGCTGGGAAGCCTGCCGACGGCTGCGCGAGTTTTCGCAGGTGCCGGTGCTGATGCTCACCGCCCGCGTACAGAGCCAGGATGTCGTTAGCGGCCTCGATAGCGGTGCCGATGATTATCTGGGCAAGCCATTCAATATGGATGAGCTAATGGCCCGCGTGCGCGCATTATTGCGGCGGGTGCCATCGCCCAACCGGCCAATTGTCGCTGGCAATGGCGATATTCAGATCGAAAAGCAGAAGCGCGAAGTGCGCGTGCGCAACGAGCTGGTTGATCTCACACCAACCGAGTATGATCTGCTCCTGCTGCTGGCCGAGAATGCTGGCGTAGTGATGGAGCATGAAACACTCTTGCGTGGGGTGTGGGGCCAGGAATATACCAAGGATAACGATTATCTGAAAGTGTACATCTGGCACCTGCGCCGCAAGATCGAGCTTGACCCGCGCGAGCCTAAGATTCTACTCACCGAGTGGGGGGTTGGCTACCGGCTCGTTCCGTAACTGCTACAAGAACCGGGAACCAGATGCCACCGAGCAACCGTTATGGTGAGCGTTGCCGCTCAAGTGCGGTTTCTGGTTCTCGGTTTTTCTTTTGCCTATGACCGATATAACACTACAACCCGCCACGCCACGCCGCGTCGTGGTGAAGCTGGGCACCAATGTCCTCACCGCTGGCACCGACCACCTGCACCGCCCGCGCATGGTTGAGCTGGTGCGCCAGATCGCAGCGGCGCGCGCGCGCGGAACCGAGGTAGTGCTGGTAAGCTCGGGCGCGGTGGCAGCTGGGCGCGAGCGGCTACAATTTCCGCCCAAACGCAAAGACCTGCCACTCAAGCAATTGCTGGCAGCCGTGGGCCAAAGCCGCCTGATGCACATTTACGAGCAGATCTTCGATCTGTATAGCATCCCGGTGGCGCAAACCCTGCTGACGCGCGAAGATCTGCGCGACCGCCATCGCTACCTGAACGCGCGCAACACGCTGCTAGCCTGCCTGTTGCATGGCGTGCTGCCAATCATTAACGAGAATGATGTGGTGGCGGTGGATGAGATTCGCCTGGGCGATAACGATACCCTCTCGGCGCTGGTGGCGAACCTGGTGGATGCCGACCTGCTGCTCATCCTGAGCGACATCGACGGGCTGTATTCCGCCGACCCGCGCCGCGACCCACAGGCCACGCTTATCCCCGAGGTGCGCGCAATCGATGACACGATTTATGCGCTAGCAGGTGGCAGCAATACCCGCGGCACAGGCGGAATGCTCACCAAGATTCACGCCGCCGATTTAGCCACCCACAGCGGTACCTCGGTCGTGATTGCGAGCGGCGCGGTACCCGAAGTACTGGCGCGCGTGCTGGCGGGCGAAACCCTGGGCACACGCTTCCCGGCGATTGCTAATCGGCTCGAAAGCCGCAAGCGCTGGGTGCTGGCCGAAACGGCCCGCCGCAGCCGCGTGATCGCCGACGGCGGGGCAACGCGCGCGCTCACCGAGGGCGGCAAAAGCTTGCTGCCCGCCGGGGTGATTGGCGTGGAAGGCGATTTCGAGCGCGGGCAAACTATCCGCATCTTCAACGCCGACGGACAGGAGCTGGCGCGCGGGCTGGCGCAGTATGGCGCACGCGATTTACGGCTGATCAAAGGGCTGCGTTCGGCCCAGATCGCCGAGACCCTGGGCTACGATTATGGCCCCGAGGTCGTGCACCGCGATGATATGGTGCTGCTGTAGCGACTGCTTGCTGGGTGCTTGTTCTCTTTCGCCTACAGTGCACTACCAATTGCCAAATAGGAGTTGCTATGCTCGATGTAAACCTTATGGGCCAGCGCGCCCGCCGTGCCGCGCGCACCCTGGCGCTGGCGAGCACTGCAAAGAAGAATGCCGCGCTTGAAGCGCTTGCCACCGCGCTAACCGAGCATGCTACCGATGTGCTTGCGGCGAACGCACAAGATTTAGAACAGGCCCGCGCGGCTGGCACTTCGGCGGCACTGCTCGACCGCATGCTACTGACGAAAGCGCGCCTGGCGGCGATTGCCGCCGATGTTCGCGCGGTCGCGCAGCTGCCCAACCCGGTGGGCGAACAGTTCGACGCGAGCGTGCTACCGAATGGGCTACGTGTCCACCGCCGCCGCGTGCCGCTGGGCGTGGTTGGCGTCATCTACGAGGCGCGCCCAAACGTGACGATCGACATTGCCGCTTTATGCTTGAAATCGGGCAATGCGGCGATCTTACGTGGCGGCAAGGAAATCATTCGCTCGTGCGCGGCGCTAACAGCGGTTATTCGCGATGCGCTGTCCGCCGCCGGGCTGCCCGCCGATGCGATTCAGGTCGTCGACGACCCCGACCGGGCGCTGGTTGAGCAGTTGCTGCGGCTCGATAGCTATGTCGATGTGATCATTCCGCGTGGCGGGGCAGCGCTGCACCAGTTCTGTCGCGAGAAAGCAACCATCCCGGTGATTACTGGCGGCATTGGCGTGTGCCATGTCTATGTCGATTCCGCCGCCGACCTGGGCAAAGTTGTGCCGATCGTGCGGAATGCTAAGGTACAGCGCCCAAGCGTGTGTAATGCGCTCGATACGGTGCTGCTGCACCACACCATTGCAGCCCAGGCATTGCCCGCTATCGCGCGCGACTTGCTGGCCCACAACGTTGAGCTGCGGGTAGATGAGCAATCGCTGGCGATTTTGCAGGCGGCGGGTATTAGCAGCGAGCACGTGGTGCCAGCCCAACCCAGCGATTTCGGCACCGAATTTATGGCGCTCATCCTCTCGACACGCGTAGTGGATGATCTCGACGCAGCGCTTGAACATATTGCGCGCTATGGCGATCATTCCGACGCAATCATTACCGAAGATCGCACCGCCGCCGACACATTCGTGGCTGCCGTCGATTCGGCGGCAGTGTTCGTCAATGCCTCCACGCGCTTCAACGATGGCGGGCAGCTGGGGCTTGGGGCCGAAATTGCGGTGAGTACGCAGAAGCTGCATGTGCGTGGGCCAATGGCGCTACGCGAGCTAACGACCTACAAGTGGGTGGTTGAGGGCGACGGACATATCCGATCATAGCGATGAGGGCAAAACAAAACACCCCCGCGCCCAGGTTTGAGCGCGGGGGTGTTTGTGTGTACGGCTACGGAATGGTGCTGTCTTTCACATCGCCTTCGCTACGGTTGAAATCAGTGATTGTATCGGTGCCGGGGCCGCCACTAAAGCGATCTGGCCCTGTGCCGCCGGTAAGGGTATCGTTACCATGTCCACCTTCCAGGCGGTCTTTGCCATCCCCGCCATTCAGGATATCGTTGCCATCGTTGCCTTCTAGCGTATCGTCGCCATCGCCGCCGAACAGCCTGTCGTTGCCATTGCCGCCATCGACTTTGTCGTTGCCGATGCCGCCATCGATGTAATCGTCGCCGTTGTTGCCGCGCAGCGTGTCTTTGCCGCCCAGGCCGCAGATGACATCGTTACCATTGTTACCTTCGATGATGTCGTTGCCATCGGTGCCAACGATGACATCAGCGTTCTTGGAGCCTTCCAATTTGCCAGCGTAGGTCTTGCCATTGTCTGGCCCGCCCACGATCTTGCCATTCTTGACGTAGATCGTCGCGGTCAATCCATTACAGGTTGGCGTGGGAGTAACGCTCGGGTTTACCGTGTGCGGCGCGCCAGCCGAGGTGCTACCGTTATAGCTGCCATCGCCTGCATACGTTGCGGTAAGCGTGCGCGACCCAACCGTGGTGAGTGTAATACTGCACTGCCCGGCGGCAACCGTTCCGGTACAGCTATTTACACCATCGCTTACCGTGACATTCCCAGTGGGCGTGCCGCTCCCACTGGCCGGTACAACCGTGTAACTTACAGTAACAGCCTGGCCCGCCGTAGAAGGATCGGGCGTGTCGCTCGTAATCGTGGTGGTGGTATTAATCTTCGCTGCCGGGCCGATGGTAGTAGGGTCATTCGATGTGTTATCGGCAGCATTCCCATCACCGCTAATTGACACACTGGCGCTGTTGGTCACACTCGCAGGCGCATTTGCCGCAACATCGACCGTCAGCGTAATGTTCGGGTAGCTATTGCCCGCCGCCAGCGCATCGGAGCGGTCGCAAGTGAGCGTACTGAGCGTACAGTTCCAGCCCGAGCCAGTTATCGCTGTCGCCGTTAGCCCGCTTGGCAAATTATCGACAACTGTCACGGTGTCGTTCGCCGCCGCTGTGCCCACATTCGACACCGCAATGGTGTATTGTGCGCCGCTCTGGCCCTGGCTGAAATTGCCGCTATGGCTCTTCAGCACTGCCAGGTTGAGCACCAGCGGAATGTTGACCGTATGCGTTTCAGTGGCCGAAACGCTCCCATTGAAGTCGCTGTCGCCACTGTATGTTGCAGTAAGCGTCTTAGGCCCGGCGCTAGTAAACGTAATAGTACACTGTCCAGCCGCGACCGTGCCAGTGCAGCTATCGGTACCATCGCTCACCGTCACGTTACCGGTGGGCGTGCCCGCGCCCGGTGCATTCGCCACGACTGTGTAGCTCACCGTGACAGCCTGCCCAACGGTAGATGGATCGGGCGTATCACTCGTAATCGTGGTGGTCGTATCGGCCTTATCCACCTGATGTGATACACTCGCCGAGGTGCTGCCGCTGAAGTTGCTATCACCCGCGTAGGTCGCCGTCAGCGTTTTCGCGCCCGCACTGGTGAAGGTAAGGCTGCACGAACCTGCCGCCACTGTGCCAGTACACGAGACCGTGCCGTCGCTCACTGTCACATTGCCGGTGGGCGTGCCACTACTTGTCGCGACGCTATAGCTTACCGTCACCGCCTGCCCTACCAGCGACGGATCGGGCGTATCGTTAGTGATGGTCGTGGTTGTCGTAGGTGCGCTAACAGTGTGCGACACACTCGCCGAGGTGCTGCCATTGAAGTTGCTATCACCCGCGTAGGTTGCCACCAGTGCGCGCGCCCCGCTCGTTGTGAGCGTAATGCTGCACGAACCTGCGGCGACCGTGCCAGTGCAGCTATCGGTACCGTCGCTCACCGTCACGTTGCCCGTGGGTGTTCCGGTACCGGGTGCACTTACTGCCACGCTATAGTTCACCGTCACCGATTGCCCTACCACCGACGGATCGGGGGTATCGCTCGTAATCGTGGTGGTTGTATCGGCCTTATCCACCTGATGTGACACACCCGCCGAGGTGCTCCCGTTGAAGGTGCTATCACCCGCATAGGTCGCCGTTAGCGTTTTCGCGCCCGCACTGGTGAAGGTAATGCTGCACGAGCCCGCCGCGACCGTGCCAGTGCACGAATTTGTGCCGTCGCTCACCGTCACATTGCCGGTGGGCGTTCCGGTACCGGGTGCACTTACTGCCACGCTATAGTTTACCGTAACAGCCTGGCCCACTACCGACGGATCGGGCGTATCGCTCGCAATTGTGGTAGTGGTGTTGGCCTTACCGACGGTGACGGTGTTACTACACGCGTTATTTGCCTCGTTACTTTCGGTTACCAGATTGTTAGGATCAACGTTGCATGTGCCGCTGGTGCGCGGCACGGCGTAGCTGCCCAGCGCGTTAGCAGTCGCGCTGAACGATACGGTAAACGAGGAGCCTACCGCCAGTGATAATGCCGCGCTGGCATTACAGACGAGATCTTTGGTGCCGTTGATGCTACAGGCAACATTTGGGTTGCTTGATGTGGGCGCACCGTAGCTAATGTTCGCGCTGTTCGGCAAGTTGGCGCTAAACACTGTTTGCCCTGTGCTAAAGTTCGCTGCGCCGCTGCCGCCATTCGCAATGGTTGCTGTCCATGTCCAGCTCTGACCCGACTGCACACTACCACTCACATTATTTGCAAGCGTGGCTGTGAGGTCAGACAAGCATTGGATCGTAATCGAGGCCGGAAGCGATTCATTATCGAATACGGCATTTGCCCCACCAGCGCCGCAGTCGGCAGCGGTTGTGCCAGCGGTGAATGTGGCGGTGGCAGTACCATTCGACTGAACCGTCGTCTGTATGTTCGACAAGGTGCCGCGCGTGGCACTATTAAAGGCGATCGATTTGCCAATGAGCGCGCTGAGGTTGGCTGCCGAAACCGCGCTGCCCGCCGAGTCGGTGAGGAAGCTGGCGGTAAACGTGGTGGAATTCCCTTGGAGAAGGGTAGACGCGGCAGGTGTATGGCTCAGTACCAGGCGCGGTGCCACCGTCACACCCGCAGTGTCGCCGCCCACGCTGTTGCAACCAGCATTGCCCGGCCCGGCGTTGCAGCCCCACCAGTTCTCGGTGGCATCGGTCACGCTGCCTGAGCCAGTTGGTTGGTACACGCCACTGCCCGCGCCTGAAGCGCTATTGTTGAAGAAGCGATTAAATCGCAATGTAACCGGGTGTGCGCTGTTCACCATTACCGCGCCGCCGTGACCGCTCGCCGCAGCATTGGCCACGTTGCTGGTGAAAGTGTTGTTGGTCACCGTCAGCGCACTAGGAACTTGCGTCGTCGCGATACGAATCGCGACCGCGCCACCAGCGCCACTGTTGATCGCCCCGGCGGTGTTGCTGGTAAATGTTGAGTTGGTGATAATCAGGCCGCCCTGGCCAGCCGCGCCGACATTATTGGCCAGGAAGTAATCGATCGCGCCGCCGACGCCGAGGTTGTTCGCGGCGGTGCCAGCTGCATTGTTCGAGAAGCTACAGTTGTTGACCGAGAGCACGCCGCCGCCCGAGTACTCGATACCACCGCCCTTGGGGGTGCTGCTGCTGGTGCTTGTGTTGCCGTTGACGGCGCAGTTGCTCAGGGTAAGCGCGTTGCCCGGCCCACCGGCGATAATCGCGCCGCCGCCAAAGCCATCGTTGCTACTGCCGCCGGTGACAGTCACACCAGTGATGGTAAAGCCGACATTGGCGATCAGTGCCGGGTTCACATTAAACACATGCCGTCCGGCGACGGTCTGCTGGATGATCGTTGCCCCTGGGCCAGCGCCCTGGATCGTGGTGCCGAGGGCGGTACCGTTGCCAACCTGCAGCTCGCCGGTGCCAACGTTGCCGAGAGAGTAGGTGCCAGCTGGAAGCGTGATGATATTCGGCCCACCGGCGGTGCTAGCGGTGCCGTTGGAGGCTAAAATGGCCTCGCGCAGGCTGATGCGGCCATCAGCACCCGGGGCACCTGCCAGGGTGGTCAGATTAGTGGTGGTGCCATCGACCACATCGCTGGTGGTAGAGACGGTAATTGAGCCAGCGGCGAAGGCGGCGCGCGGCACCGCCAGCAGTACGGCAAAAGCGAGCAACACTGCTAATGTCCCCGAACCGAGCGCCGAGCGCACACCATGCCGAAATGTTCGTTGATGTTCCATACCTACTCCTTTGTCAATTGTGCGCCAGGCCGGCAATTACGGGCAGGGGTGCATCACCCTAGCGCGATGATAGGCGGGGTGTTTGCCCCGCCCACTCTCTTAGCAGCTAGTGCCTCGATGCGGCATTGCCGCCATTATGGGCGCTGCGGAAAAATCCCCTGAAGTGCAATAATGAAGTTCAGCGTTAGGAAGGGCTGCCAATTATTGTGCGGCTGGCTCTGACCCGCGGGGGTGAGTGCGCCGTTGCTCATCACAGCAGCCGGGCTTAGCGTGTTGTTATACATCGGCTCACCACCACGCTGTGAACCCGGCACCGACCATACACCATTCGTTGGATCGGCGGTTGTTGACATATTGCCGCTGGCCTTCGCAATGTGATTATGCGCAGGAATTTCAGATTCAAGCAGGGTAACGGTTGGCTCGCCACCGGACTGGCCTTCGTCGTAGTAGCTTAAACCTGGCCCCTGGCCCCAAAACATCGGCGCGCGATCCCGCAGATCGGGCAGGGCAAAATTCGTGGTGCCATTGCCACCATACGTGGTGCCAATCAGCGCAAACAGGGCCGTATTCTGCGAGATTGGTAGCAATTGGCCATCGCAAAATGCCCAGCCAACCGGCGCAAAATTGAACCCCACCGCGCGAATTTCGGCGATAAATGGGTCGGACATGCAGGTACTCCTCTTATGCTCGCGCTACGCGCGATTAGCTGCGGCTTGGAAAAATGCCAACCAGCGCGATCATGAATGAGATCGTAAGAAACGGCCCCATATTCTCGTGGGGTTGGCTGTTGCCTGTGGTGGTAATGGTGCCAGGCCACATTTGCGTATCGGCAGTGCTGGAAAACGGCAATAGTTTGCTACCGTTCGCCCAGAACGTGTCCTGGGGGACGCCATTGTTGGCTGTATTCGCCGTACCACTGACACTATGCGAGTGCATTGGCATCTCGTTGTAGAGTAGCGTGTGGGTTTCTTCGCCCGCTACTACACCCTGCGCATGTTGTGGCCCGCGATGGATTGGCACCCGCCCGCGCAGATCGGGCAAGTTAAAGGTGGTTGTGCCGTTCCCACCATACATTGTGCCGAGCAGCGAGAACAGCGCCTGATTCTGATTGATTGCCATCGTCTGGCCGTTACACAACGCCCAACCCCGGGCTGCAAAACCCCAAGACGTTGCGCGGATTTCACCAATAAATGGGTCACCCATTGCATTCTCCTCCTACGCTGGTGTCGGGTATATGCCCTCGGTCGCAATAATGAACGAAATACACAGGAACGGTGACATGTTATCGTGCGGCTGGCTGCCACCAGTGGCAGAAATTGCGTTCACATTCATATTGGTATTCGCCTGGTCGCCGGGCACAAACTGTGTCGTTAACGACGAGCCAGCCCAGAAATTGCCAGCTGGCGTGTCCAGGCTCCCTGGCTCGCGCAACGCAACCGGGGTATGGTTGTGCGTCGGCAGTTGCGGTGTGATGATCGTCACTGCTTCTACCCCAGCCATCATGCCGATCACGCGTGGCGAAAGCCCCGGCCCCTGCCCCTGATGAATGGGCATACGCCCACGCAGATCGGGGAGGGCAAAAGTGGTTTGCCCATCGCCGCCATAGGTTGTGCCAATCAGGTTAAACAGCGTGTCATACTGCGCAATTGGTAGCAGCGAGCCATCGCAAAACAACCACCCCACTGGGGCAAAGTTCCCGCCAAACATGCGAATTTCGCCAACATACGGATCGGCCATACCTACCTTCCTTTCGTCCTATATCCGCCTTCATCGTCGCGCAACAACCGGATATAGCGCATAGCAAAGCTCCCGCTAGCCATCATTGCCGCGTGGTTGCCGCTGGAGTGGAAGAAATTTTGGGATTTACGTATACGCGAGCGCTTGACCTACCGAAACGGCCGGTGCCCATTCCATGAAGACATAGATACCACGATCTTCGATACTTACAAATCCAAAACGCTGGTAGAGCCGCAGCGCTGGATTGAACTTTTCGACATGAATGCGCACCGGCCGCCCGGCAACCAGCGCTTCGTCGAGTAGATCGTGCATCAAACGCGAACCAATGCCGCAATTCCGGTATTCCGGGAGCAGCGCAATATCAATGAGCCGAAGCTCGTGCGGCCACCGCGCAATATACAGCCGACCAATCGGCTCGCCCTGCAGGAGAATGACCTGAAAGCGGGCGTTGGGATAATAGGTTTGGTAGTGGCAATACTGGGCATCGAACTGTTGGTTCAGGAACAGCGCTTGTTGCTCAGCGCTCCAGCCAAGTGGCGCTAGCTCTTCGGTGCGGGTGCTGGCATACACGCGCCGCAGGAATGGCGTGTCGTGTGGCGCGATCGGGCGTAGGGTGATGGCGTCGATGTTCATGCAGGTACCTCGGCACATAATATGTTGAACGTTGCTTCGTAGTAGATGCCGTGCTGATCCTGGCGGATCGGTACGATAAATAGGTCGAATGGCGCGCCTTGCTGGGGTTCAAGGCTATAGTTTGCCTGGGGAATGTAGCAGCCAACCGGGCCACGCAGCACAATCGAAAATGCCTCGTAGCGGCTGAACCGGCGCACCTGTGATACCTCGATCAGATCGAGCGGAATAGCCGCCCCCTGGGGCGGTACGAGCCGCAAGGTTGTGTTGAGCTGTTGCGAGAAGCGTTGATGCGAATATGTGTCTGTCATCAAACCCTCGTGCGCCTCCATTGCGGCATTGCACCATGCGCGATGGGCGGCCTATAGCATTCTGGTCGGTGGCGGCTTTCTTTGTACAGGCTTGCACAATATATACCATAGGGTGCAGCGCCGGGCATCAGGTAAATTACGTATCTTTCGCAAGGCGTATTTTTGCGAGGTTATACTAAATTCGCCAGTAGTTTTACGCACAACGCACGGCAAAGCCAAACGCTCGTGCGTTGTGTATGATATACAAGAATTCAACCGGATTTAGTATTATGTCGTGCGGCTGGCAAAGACACACGCCTGCACTAATACTACCAGGCAGGAAAAAACACTACTGCCCGCGCAGTAGTGTTTATGCAGCCGCCATCAGCATGTGGCGCGCCTGGGGCCGCGTAACGTGCATCAGCAGGTACGACAAGCCGATATATCCTGAGCGTTTTCGGCCAGCGCCTACAGCACCTCGGCAATACTGCCCGCCAGGCGCTTAACACCCTCGGTAATACGCTCGGGTGCAGAGTGCGAGAAATTCAGGCGCATAGTGTGCGTGCCGCCACCATTGGCGTGGAAGGCGGCACCGGGCACAAACGCAACATTCTGCTCAAGTGCGCGTTGCAGCAGCGCCGAGGTATCGATATGGCTGGGCAATGTTAGCCACAAGAACATCCCACCCTTTGGCCGGGTCGAAACGACCGCTTTCGGCATATATGTGTCGATCGCGGCGAGCATTGCATCGCGGCGCGTGTGGTAGGTTGCGCGGATCATCGGTACATGCCGATCGAGCAGTCCATCGCGGCAGGCTTCGTAGGCCACGGCCTGGGCCAGGCTACCTGTATGCAAATCTAGGCCCTGTTTGGCGTGGGTAAACTTGGCCACAAGCTCTTGCGGCAGCGCAGCCCAGCCTACCCGCAACCCCGGTGCTAAGAGCTTGGAGAAGGTGCTGAGATACAGGACATGGCGCAGCTCGCCGTGCATCTCGATATCCATCGCCGCCAGGATCGGCGGGCGAGTACCTTCGTAAAACAGCTCGCCGTAGGGGTCGTCTTCCACAATTGGCAGGCCATACTGCGCGGCAACGCGCAACAAGGCGCGCTTGCGCTCGGGCGAGGGGGTAATGCCGGTGGGGTTTTGGAAGCACGATACCAGATAAAGGAAACGCGGCTTTTCACCCTGTTGCAGCAAATTCTCAAGCGCCTCAACAACCAGGCCATCCTCATCCATCGGCAAGGGCGCAAACCGCGGCTGGTAGGGCCGAAACGCCTGCAATGCCCCCATATAGGTCGGCTGCTCAACCAGCACCAGCGCGCCCGGGTCGATGAGCAGCTTGCCGACGGTATCGAGGCCCTGCTGTGAGCCATTGAGCGTGAGTACCTGCTCGCTGGGCACCGCCAGGCCGCGCCCGCGCATCAGGCTGGCAATGAAATCGCGTAAAGGGGCGTAGCCTTCGGTCGGGCCATATTGCAGCGCAGCAAGCGGTTTCTCGACTAACACGCGCTCGGCAGCTGCCATAATTTCCTCGCGCGGGAAGCAATCGGGCGAGGGCAGGCCGCCCGCGAACGAAATAATTTCGGGCTGCTCGGTAACTTTGAGCAAATCACGGATCGCCGAGCTGGTGATATTTTTCGCGCCAACCGACAATTGGCTCGTCCAGAGTGTGTTCATGGCAAGGGCTCCTGATAGTGCATGGGGTGCGCCGGTACTGGCGCGCGTGCAAGTATACCAGCACCAGCCCAAATCAACCAGCGACAATTCGCCCTATGCCAGGAAGACAATCTGCACAGCTCGCAAACCGATAGCAGCGCGGCGCGCGTGAGCTATGGTATACTGGCGTACCAGGCGATTCACTCCGATAGTACCGAAGCAAGCCCACCAATACGCGGGAAAGAAGAGCGCCATGACCGAGCTACTCTACCAGACCGATGCATATCTTCATGAGTTTGCTGCCCGCGTTATCGCCATAGAAGGCAATAGTGTCACACTCGACTGCACTGCGCTGTATGCCACGGGCGGCGGCCAGCCACACGACACCGGCACACTCAGCGCTGCCGATGGACGCAGCTGGCGCGTGACCGAAGTGCGCAAGGCGGGCGATAGCGTATGGCACACCCTCGCGGGCGATGACCCGCCCGCAATTGGCACTGACGTGCAGGGCGTGGTCGATTGGCCGCGCCGCTATAAGCTGATGCGCACGCACACCGCGCTGCACTTGCTATGCGGCGTGATCTGGCGCGACTACCACGCGGCGGTGACTGGCGGCAATATGGATACCGACGAAGGGCGGCTCGATTTTGAGCTGACGAATTTCTCGAACGAGCTAGCCCAGCAGATCGTCGCGAATGTCAACAACGAGATCGCGGCCGCGCGCCCGGTGGAAGTGCGCATTCTGCCGCGCGACGAGGCCTTTCAAATACCCGACCTGATTCGCACCAAAATCAACCTGTTACCCGAGGGCATTACGCAGGTTCGTACTGTCAATATCGTCGGGCTCGACTTGCAGGCAGATGGCGGCACGCACGTCGCTAACACGCGCGAAGTGGGCCGGGTTGTGTTGCTGAAAACGCGCAGCAAGGGTGCCAATAATAAGCGTATCGTCGTAGCAATTGAAGATGCAAGCTAAGGCATGGCCGAACGCCAGTGAGTGTAGGCGGCGCTCACCGCTACCGAACGGCACACGAAATTTCACTGCCAACAAGACAATGGAACAGGCACATCCATGGGCGTGTTGTTTGGGCTGGCGGCGGCATTCTGCTGGGGTGTTTCCGATTTTGTAGTGACGCGGGTGGCGCGCAGTCTCGGCGTGGTGCAGGCGTTCTTTTACGTACAGCTCTGTGGCATAGTGCTCACCAGCGCCTTGCTGCTGTACCAGCCGGGAGCACCGACACCTACACCCACTGCCTGGCTGCGTGCGCTCGTCATCAGCATATTCAACCTGGCAGGAACCCTGCTGCTCTACCGTTCCTTTGCCATTGGCACGCTGGCGCTGGTGTCACCAATTGCCTCGGGCTTTGCGGTTGTGAGCGCACTCCTGGCGCTGCTCGCCGGTGAACGACCGGCACTGCTAGCGCTTGTGGGGGCCGTGCTTTTAATCGGTGGCGTGATGGTGGTATCGCGCGGGCATGGCAGCGGGGGCACGGTAACCCTTGCGGGTGTACCCGAGGCATTGGGCGTAGCGCTGTGCTTTGGCATTGCATTTTGGGCAATCGATTATGTCACGCCAGCACTGGGGCTACTATGGCCGGTTCTCGTCATCCGCCTGGTCGAGTTTGTGAGCGCGATCGGGCTGCTGGCTTACCGCAACACGCGCCCGGCAACGCTTGATACGACCGGCTGGGTGCTCGTGTTTGCGGCGGCACTGCTCGATACGCTGGCATTTGTGGCATTCAACCTGGGCGTCAGCACGGCCTATACCACAATTGTCACTGCCCTGGCAGCGCTATTCAGCGCCGTGACTGTGGTGCTCGCCTGGGCGCTACTGCGCGAACGCCTGACGCTGGCGCAGTGGATTGGCGTAGCAGTTATTCTATGCGGCGTGCTGCTAGTCAGTCTATAAAAGGTTTTTCGCTTACCAAGTATGCGCTTGCCGCAGGCTAAAAACGTCCATCGCGTAGCTCATGTAAATAATACGAGCTACGCGGTCGCCCGCGTTTAAGGAATAGTGCCTGCGGCAGCAAGGTAGCAAACTGTTTTTGGTGTTCCGCGGTTGGCGCAAAGCGCCAACCGCGGAACACCATGATACAAACGTACCGCTCTGCCAAAGGCCAAAAGACCGACCGCGTAACGCGTGTAAATAAAAGGCAAAAGCAACCGTTCGCGCTACTGTTCCCGGTAACTCAGCATCATCAGCCTCAACACTGGTTCTGAAAGGCAACGCATCATGTCCGACATCAAAAACTCGGTGGAGCGCCAATTTAGCCCAGTGGCAACAAACTATGCCACCAGTGCAGTGCATGTATCTGGCCCCGATCTCACGGCGATGCTCGAGGCGGCCAGCCTACAGGGAAGCGAACGAGTACTTGATGCAGGCTGTGGTACCGGCCATACCGCGCTGGCGTTTGCCGCGCATGCCGCCGAGGTGGTTGGTGTCGATCTCACCGAGGCGATGCTCGCCCAGGGCCGCAAGCTAGCCCGCGACCGCAACCTGACCAATGTTTCCTTCAAGCGCGGCGATGTCGAGCACCTGGCCTTCCCCGACGCCGCATTCGATATTGTGACCTCGCGTTATAGCGCGCACCATTACCCGCACCCACTAGCCGCACTCCGCGAATTTGCGCGGGTGCTCAAGCCCGGCGGCATGCTGCTCCTCGTCGATGTGATGTCGCCCGACGAACCAGCCCCAGACACGTTTTTGAACGCGATTGAGCTGCTGCGCGACCCTTCTCATGTACGCGATCACCGAGTGGAAGAATGGGAGCGCCTGTTTGCCACCGCCGGGTTTGCCACTGAAACGCTCGGGCACTGGCCGCTACGCCTTGAATTCGAATCGTGGGTGGCGCGCATGAACACGCCATTCCTGGCAATCACCCAGATTCGCACCCTGATTGAGGGTGCACCACGCGAGGTGCGGGCTGCCCTGGCGCTCGACGAGGGCTACTCGTTTAGTGTGCCCACCGCGCTGCTGCGCGGGCGGCGCTAACGCAGATTGCTGCCTGAAGTATTGCGCCACTGTGAAATTCACGCTTGCGCCGCGCTACGCCTGGCCGCCAGCCATTCGCCGCGCAAGATGGCATAGATATGGGTATCGCGACGCGTGCCATCCACACCAAAGCGATCTTGGCGTAACGTTCCTTCGCGTACCAGGCCATTCTTCTCGGCTATGCGCGTGCTTGCCAGGTTGCGGGTATCGCAATGCCAGGTGAGCCGCTGCCAGGGCCAGGAGCTAAAGCCCCAGTCGAGCAGCGCCGCGAGCACGCGTGTGCCCATCCCTCGACCAGCCTGAGCCGCGCTAATCCACATCCCAATCTGCGCATTCCCCGAATCAAGCGGCCCTTCGCGCAGGTGAAACCCCGAGCCGCCAGCTAGCTCATCGCCAAGCCAGATGCCGAGCGTAAAATCCTCATTCAGCAGGTAGCGCCCGGCCGCCGCGCGACAAATCGCCTCGGACTGTTCGACGCTCTGGTCGGAGCATGCCCAGGGCATCCAGGGCCGCAGATGTTCATACGAGCTGACGACGGCGCGCTGTAATGCCGCGCCATCGCCGGGCCGGTACGCGCGAATAGTCAGGTTGCCAGCTATATACGCGATTGGGGCAAGAAACGCACTATCAGCCATCATCACATCTTTCTATACAGCCTCATCGGCACGGTAATCGTTCAGCGCCTGCTCGAAGCGCGCAACACTATCGTTCAGGCCACCGGGGCGATTGCGCGCCAACCACAGCGCCCGATATTCGGGAATAATCGCTTCCAGATCATCGGCCAGAGCCTGGGCCTGCGCCGGGCTGGGGCTGTGCGCATACAGCCCACGCTTGCAGGCATGCTGCAACAGCCGCACCGTCTGCGCTAGCTCGCGCATATGCAGCGCAGCATCCACGCTATGCAGCTGCGCCTGGGGCAAGGTGGCGGTTACCTCGTCAATCGCCTCCAGCGCGCGCGCGAAGGCGGCGGGCGGCACACTCGGCCCGGCCTGCAACTCAGCCACCGAGCGCTGCATCGCCCAGAACAGTGCCGACGAGTTTGGCGGCTCGAAGCCCAACGCACGGTAGATGTTGCCCAGATCGTACAGCACCCGGCCCGCAATACCTGCGGTATCGCCAAAAACGAAGCGATCGAGCGCGGCGGGAATATGTAGCGATTGGTTGGCCTGGAACGCCCAGCTGTACGCTGCCCCTGCCGCAAACCCCACATAGCTCACCGGCAGCGCCTGCCAGTGGCCGCGGTCGCCCCAATCGGTATTCAGGTAGCCAATCGCGCCGTGCTGCAAGCCATGCTCGGCGGCGGCGCGCAAGTTGCCCAGGGCATTGTCGGTGCGCCCGGCAATGCTACACCAGGCCGAGGTGCCGGGACATACGTAAAACGGAATGCCCGAGGCCGCAAAGCGCGCACCGTGTTCGGCGAAGGGGTGGCTGGCTTCGTAGCCCCATTCTAATGCGATGACGCCGGTGGGCAGGGCGGGCACAAGCTCGGGGTGCTGCATAATAATATCGCCCCAGAACTGCGGGGTATGCCCGCGCTCCTGGGCGGCTTCAAGCACCTGCTTGAGGAAATCGAGGTATACCGACCCCGCGCCGCGGCGCGTCACATCGTCGCGGCTGCGCCCCTGGCCCACATCAACCGTCTCGTCGCAGCCAATATTGACCTGGCGGCTGCGAAAGTGCGGCAGCAGCTCATCGAGCAGGCTGCGCACCAGCACCATGCTGCCGGGGTCGCCGGGGCACAGGCTAAACGGCCCTTGCAGCCGCATGCCCCAGGGTGTATCGAACTCGGCGTGGGTTTCGGCCAGCGCGGCATAGCGTGGGTGCTTCAGCCAGCGCTCCATATGGCCGAAGGTATTCTGGTTCGGCACGAGCTCAATGAAGCGCGCGCGGCAGTAGGCATCCAGCGCAAGAATATCGTCACCAGTCATTGGCGAGGCATCGGCCCATACCTCGGGATGCTGCGTGTAGGCAAAGGTGTGTTCGGTATAGAGCTGAAGCTGATTGATCTTCCAGCCTGCCAGTAGCTCAACTAACGCAAGCAGGGTCGCCTGAGTCGGCACCTTGTCGCGGCTAATATCGAGCATGACCCCGCGCACCAGGAAATCGGGCCAGTCGTTGATGGTAAGGTAGGGCAGCTGCACACCGCACTGCTCAATAATCTGCGCCAAGGTATACACCGCATACAATGCGCCTGGTGCGTCGTGCGCGGTAATCGTAACCCCCGCCGCGCTAATCGCCAGCCGGTAGCCTTGCGCATGCGCAATACCTGTCGGGTCGATGTAGATACGTACCGCCGCCATTGGGCCTGCAAATGCCGAAAGCGGCCACGGCCCGGGCGCAACCGCACGCAATACGGCGCGCAGCCGTTCTGCTACGCTGTGCAATTCAGGCGCGGGGTTGAGCACAATTGGCAGCTCGCTTGTAAGCACATATATTCCAGCATCGCGTGTGAGCTGGCGCGGCTGGGGCAGCAGCACAAGCGTCGTATTCATTGGTGTAGTCCTTCTAGGTGGGCGCGAATCATGGCGATATTGTACCCGATCGCTATCGAACACCTGCGTGAGCGGCACTCTGCTCGTAACCAAAAGATACGGGGGAGTAGCAGTAGTTGGGCTATGTAAGCATCAATGGGCAGGGCATGGTTTTCCTATTAGAGCTTTCGCTTAATCGAGCAATTTCTTTATTTTCTTATTGATTTTTGCGCTATACGCAAAATCAATAAGAAAAAAGAACAAGTACCTTGCTGCCGCAGGCAAATAAACCGGTAGGCAAAAGTCCCACTAATCATACACAGGCAGTAGCGACAGCAATCCTGATCAACATCGTAAATCTTTCTACTGCAGGTGGTTAAAGAGCACAGTCGGCAAGTTTCACATTGATGCAGGAACGTTATATATCGGCTAGGGAACAGTCTATGTGCGTATATCATAGGTAAAGTGAAAGCAAAATGCTTGAAAAGCCCACCATGATCGTGCTATGATAGGCTGCAATGAGCGATCACCCTATTCCATTTCAGATACTAATTGGCCCGCGCGCATTTGGCGATACCTACCCAGTGCGCGCCATAGCCGGGCAGGCCGAACGCACTAGCGATTTGCTGCTACCGCCGCTATTGCAGCAAATTGCCGAACGGCTATACCACACAGGTACGCAGCCCGCAGGCGACGCGGCTACGCTTGGTCGTGCCCTGGGGCAGGCGCTGTTTACGCCGCCACTGCGCGATCTGCTGCTCGCCACCGCGCGCCGCGCGGCCCAGAATCAGCGCCGCCTTCAGATCCAATTGCAGATCGCGCCGCCCGAGCTAGCTACCCTGCCATGGGAATGGCTGACGATGGGCGAAACCCGGCCCTGGACACCGGCCCTGCGCGACGACTACGCACTCGCACGCATCAGCCGGGGCGTGCCCGCCACCGCGCCGCTGACCGTCGCTGGCCCATTGCGGGTGCTAGCGGTTGCGGCCCCAGGCGAAGAATTACAGCTCGCCGCGCTTGAGGCTGCGCTCGCCGAGGCGGTGCGCGCTGGCACAGTTGAGCTGCAACTGGTGAACGATGCCACGCCCGCTACCTTAGAGCATGGCCTGGCGGCGGGGCCGGTGCATATTCTGCATTGCGCGGCACCAGTGGCCTATACCACGCGCGGCGCGCCGCACCTGCTGCTCCGGCGCGGAATGGATCTGTTCGGCCTGGCCGGGCTGCTGGCCGATGCCAAACAGCTGCGCCTGGTGACGCTGACCGGCCCACAGGGCGATGCGCAATTGCTCAATCCCACGCTACCTACGCTGGCAACTGCGCTGCTCAGCCCAACCCTTCCCGCAACGATTGCGTTTGGCGGCACACTCCCCGCCCGTCTGGCGGCGCGATTTGCTGCCCAGTGCTATCTGGCGCTGGCCGCCAATCAGCCCATCGACCTGGCGGTGACTGCCGGGCGGCGCGCGCTCGCCGAGTTTGAGGAGGGGCGTGGCTGGGGTATGCCACAGCTGCGCATAGCCCCGGCAAGCACACAGCTGTTTATTGTGAAGAAGGGGCAGCAGCAGACCAATCGCCTGTGGCGCGGTGCGGCGATCGGCGGGGCTGGGCTGGTGTTGGCTGGCGCACTCGCACTCGGACTCCCCGCATTGCGCGGCAATGTTTTGGCGTTTATGGGCAGCACGGCAGTCAGTGCACCAACGGCCACACCCGCGCTGATCGCCATCGCTACCAACCAACCCACAGCTGAGCTAGCAACCGCTACGATTCCAGTAGAACCAACTGCTATGCTGGCAACGGCTACCCCGGCGCTACCCACACCTGAACCCACTGCGCCACCGCCACCCACCGCGCCACCAACTCCCGAAAGCACGCCAGCGCCAGCAAGCTATGCCACCGTGCTCACGCGCGCCGACGATACGCTCGCCGCGATTGCCGAGCGCATGGGCAGCGATGCAGGCGCAATCGCGCGGCTCAACCGATTGGACATGAATGAGTCACTCCGCGCCGACCGTCCGCTGGTAATCCCGGTGTATCAGGCTGCCGATCCAGGCGCAGGCGGGCTACTCATTCGGCGCGGCAACCCGGCGGCGCGGAACGTCGCGCTCACATTCGATATTGAGATCGACGCACAAACACTCTACGATATTCTGGCAATCTTGCAGGCACGCGGCTTACACGGCACATTCTTCCTCACCGGGCGCTGGGTAATGGCCTTCCCCGATGCCGCGCGGGCGATTGTGAGCGGCGGCCACGAGGTATGCAACCACTCGCTTACCCACCCCTCGTTCTCACATATTGGCCTGGACGGCGTGATGCCTGAGCTTGATAAAACGGACGATATTATTCAATCCACACTGGGTGTGACATCGCGGCCCTGTTTTCGCTACCCCTACGGCGATTCTACCCAGGCCACCACCGATATCCTGGCCCGCGACGGCTATATTGCCTACCATTGGAGCGCCGACGATGGGGCGATTGATGGCTGGCTGAATTGGGCCGCCCAGCACGGCGATGAGGCTAACGGCGGTATTCTGCTGATGCATGGCCGCCGTGGCACCGTTGCCGCGCTGCCTGGCTGGCTCGATCGGGTTGCGAACCTGGGATTCCACGCCACGACCCTCACCGAAACAATGCGCTAGGGTCACGCGAATCGCTGCTTCTGCGCGGGGACTGCTACAAGCTTCACGCGCGCCGACTCAATCCAAGGCGCGCGCGCGCCTGGCGCATATGCCCGGCCCACCATTCGGTTGGCAGCAGCGGCGCAATGCAGCTGAATGTCAGCAGCGCCAGGGTGTGCGGTTCGAGCGCCGCCACAAACAGCGCAAACGGGGCTGCCAGCGAGAAGAAAATATAATTCTTCACCGCCGCGCCAAGCGTCTGTCGGTCGCTCTGCGATGAGGTGATAACCAGCAGCAGCTGCGACATGCGCCACGCCAGCCACAGCTCGATGATAAGCGTTGCCCACCGAGCGACCACACCATACCCAAGTGTGTTCACCGCCAGCGGCCACAGCAGCGCCACTGTAAGCGCGGCCTGGAGCAACGCAGTGTAAATAACCAGCCGGGTTGGAATATTCAGATGCTCGGCATCGCGCGGGCGCGCACCCAGCAGAATAGCCGTTGAGCACATGCCACAAGCCAGGTCGTTCGCCAGATCCCGCAGGCTGCCGGGCACACCATTCAGCAGCACAATGTATAACACCACGAACAGACACAATGCCCAGGTTGTTGCACCCGGCTGTGCCCCAACCGCGAACGCACCATACACCACAAGCGCCCCCCACCCCATACCCTGCGCAATGTCGGTTGCGGGCGGGAAGTGCGTGCGCTTGCCCCACAGGTTGTAGGCTGCCATCAGCGCAAAGGCGGTGAGCAGCGTACAATACGCCCATACACCACCGCCAAGCGCAAACGTCATCAGCAAGGCGAGTGGCAACTGCGCCAGCGCAACGGCCAGTGCCTGCCGCGAGCTAACCACACCGCGCACCAGCAGGTCATCGTGGCGTAGCGGCTGGCTCCGGTCGATCGGCAGATCAATCACATCATTATGCACATAGCTGAAGCTGTGATACGCCAGCGCGACCCCAAGTAAACCCAGTATCTGGCCGACAGACAAGCGCGCCACTACACTGGCAGCTCCTAACACCGGCAGCATGGCAGTAAACCCAAACGCAGCAAAGCGGATAAAACGCTGGCCCGCCAGCACGGCGCGCCACAGCTTACTCGCGCGGCTCATAGGTTTCCTTACTCTGTGGTGCTACGCTGAAGGATATGCCAGATAGCACCTGCTCTCACCCCACCGATCTGGCGCGCTGAATGCCAGGCCGCGGCCAGTACGGCCAGGTGAACGCAACGGCAGCAACAACAAACATCGCCAACCACAGCCCCAGCAAGATTGGCCGACGTTGCAACAGGTCAGTGAGCAGCAGTGCCCCGAATGTGTAAAACAAGAAGAACGTGGGCACCGCCAGCACCACCCGATCGAGGGCGTAGGGCTGCAGCGTGGCCCGCGTGTAGCGCAGCACTCCAATCAATGCTGCCGCAACAATCAGCACAAACAGAACCCACTGTTCGCCGCCCAGGATCCATACGACAATCGCTTTATATGCCTGAATAATGGCTACCAACACCAGTAGCGTGCTCAGTATGGTTAACAACGCCGCGCCAATATCGCCAAGCCAGCCCTTGCTGCCAGACGGAATCCAGCGCTGCCACAGCCGCCATGTCAGCGAAAACACTGCTGCCCCGAAAAACCAGCCCGCAAAGTTGTTCAAGTCTACACCGAGCCATGCTTCCTGAGTTGGCACCAGCTTCCATACCCAGAAGCCCAAGCCATGGGCAACAATGGCAGTAGGATTCGGCTGGCAGGGCACACCAATGCTCACCACCGGATCGATCGCAATGTCAAGTGCTAAGGCAAGTAGCCCATCAATGAGCGGGCGAATCTGCCAGGGTGCCTGAAAACGATCGCTCGTGCGCATTGCAGCATAAATAATCAGGCTTTCCATAAGCGGGATCGCCAGCGGCACACAGCCATTCGGTGCGCGGCATTCCGTCACCACATGCCAGCCACTACCGGGGTTGCTACAAAGCATAATCAAGAAGCGATTGTAATAGTATTCGTGTAATGTGCTAATGGCATATTTTTCAGTGAGGAAGCTATATACTACCGCCGCCAGAATGCCCAGCAGCTGTGCGCGGCTCTGTCGCCACGCTTGCACAACACACAACAGCCCAAGCACATACACGCCCAGCTCGAAGATTAGGAACAGTGCGGACGGCATCGCGGCCTCCTTGATGTACGGCAGCCACAGGGTGGAAAACGTGCGTGATAGTTATTGCACCATAGTGCCTTGCAGCACTGTCTCAGTACGCTGTAAGTCGTATTCGACTCCCAGCGTAGCAAAGAGGTCGCGCGCATGCGTAAGGTGGAGTCGGCGCATCGGGTCGTGGGCTGGCGAATGGAACCCTAGCTCAAAGTGAGCCAGAGCCTGCTCGTAGGGCATTGCAAGCTGCTGGCCAAACAACCAGGCTTTTTGCCACGCCTGCGATGCCTGTGCGGATCGCCCGGCGACCTGAGCATAATGCCCCTGGTAGAGCCAGAACGACGGCTGAGCCACGGGATACACGCGGGCAAAGCGCTGGAAGATGCGGCAGGCCTGGCGCGCCTGCGTCTGTAGCTCAGCCGCGCTCCTATCGTGCGCGGCCCGGGCCTTAGCCCACAGCCTGATATAGGCTTCAGTCATCCCAATCAGGCCGCCAAGCGTCGATGCAACCGGGCGCGATGATTTCAGCATATATGCGGCGGCAGCATCGGCAGCGGCGCGGGCGGCAGTATAATTGCCCTGTAACACTTGCGCACGGGCGATTAAGCCATGTGCAATAATGACTGGTGGAAGATCGGCGATCGACGAATCTGCGAGCATTGCCAGCACCATTTCTGCATGTTCAATTGCCAGCGCTGGCTGCCCAGAATAGAATGCGTTCGACGCGCGCTGCGCCCTGGCCCACACCTGATGCTGAGTATGATTAACCCGCCGGGCCATCGAATCCAGCTCCTCGGTCAGCTTATTGCCCTGCGCAAATGCCCCGCGCCGTTCAAGCGAAGAGCGCCAGATCGCCAGGCTCTCGCCGCGCCGTGTCCAATCGCCAAGCTGGGCGAAAATACCCTGCGCCTGTTCGCAGCCTTGATCAAGCTTTTCCCACTTGCCCGTTCCCATGTAGTAGATGCTGACCCGCGAGAGCACAAAACCCAGGGTATGTGGGCTACCCGAGGCGCGCGCAGTGGTTTCGGCAAGCTGGGCATAGGTTTCGGCTAAATTATGCAATGGAATAATACCCGCTGCAATACACATTCCGGCGTATGCTTCGGCCAACTCGCGCGAAGGGCCAGCCCGCTCGGCCAGGTTCACCGCCTGCAACAGCGTGTAGAGCAGCGCCCCAGTCTGGTTCAGCACATAAAAGAGCGGTGACAGCAGTTTGTACACTTTCGCCATCGCCAATGCCTCGGCGCGCGCCTCAGGGGTGGTGGCCTGCACCGTCGTGGGCCGCAGCCGGTGCTGCACTTGCAGGCGTACCTGCTGGGCTAGCCCGGCTAGCAGCGCCTGGGGTGAGCTGGGGAATGGCTGACCCAGCAGCACGAGCGCCCGCTCCAGGTGTGCTCGGCTTTCAACCAGCTGACCCAAGTTCTGGTATGCTTCGCCCAGCTGCTGCTCCCACCCGGCGCGCCGCCGATGATCGGTCGGGTTTTGCGCTGCGTCCAGGCTCCGATCCAGCTCAAGTAGCTGGCTGAAGAAGCGCACGGCTTCGCGGTTGGCGTAATTACGCAGCGCTTGCTCGCCAGCGTGCTCTAATGCAGCAATTGCCCGTAACACCAGCTGCGGCTCGAACTGGCGCTGGGCCACTGCCTGCCACCAGTGGTGCGCTAGCAGCGGGTAGTAGGGTGAAAGATCATCGGCGAACGTATGTTCATACCACTCGGCTACCAGCTGATGGAGCTGCCAGCGCTGAGCGAAGAGCAGCATGTTATACGCGACTTCCTGCGTAATCGCATGCTTGAACAAATACGTAAGATTCGGGTCGGGCTGCTCCAGCGCGGTAATATCCAGGCGTTCAAGCGTGCTAAGGTACTCGCGCAGGTAGGCGCGGTCGTTCTCAACCGGGTGAATATCGTGCAGCGCGCGATGCAGAAAAATGCGCCCAATCACACTGGCGATCTTCAGGGTCAGCTGCTGCGAGGGCGGCAGGCGGTCGATCCGGCTAGTGACAATGCCCTGGATGGTCTGAGGGAAATCGAGCAGTTGCAGGCTGGCGTTGGGCTCGAGGATGCACTGCCCGGCCTGAATGCGGATCATGCCAGCATCGCGGAGCGCATAGGCTAGCTCTTCTGAGAAAAATGGGTGGCCTTCAGCCCGCTGCTGAATAAGCTCGGCTACGGGCGGCGGCAGCTGCACCACCCCTAGCCGCTGGCATACTAACACAATCGCATCATTGGGCGAAAGCGCGCTCAGCGGAAGGCGCTGCACATCGGGTGCTTCGAGCAGGCGCTGATAATCCTTGTTAGCAGCTGCGCCCAGGCTGGTGTCATCGGTGTCGAGCGGGCGAGAGACAATCACTAGCAACAGCTGCGGGATGGCCCGCTGAACAAGCGCGACGAGCGCCCACGAGGCTGAATCGAGCCAGTGAGCATCTTCGAGCACAATCATCAGCTGGGGCATGGGCCGGGGCGCACTAACGAGCAGGCTTACCAACAGCTCCTGCGTATTGCTGTTGCGCACTTCGCCGGTAAGCTCGGCCGTCAATTCGGTGTCGGGCAGGCTCAGCTGCAGCACCGGGTTGAGCAGCGGGGCGCGCGCGTGCATATCGGGCGGCAGCTGCGCAAAGAGCTGTTCTTGCGCCGAGGCAGTATCTGTCGCTTCATTCAACCCCAATAGCTCGCGCATGATTGGCCGCCAGGCGTAGTAGGGTGTGGCCTGCTCAATCGCCTCGGCAGCGCCTAGCAGTGTCGGAATATGCAAGGCCTGTGCCCGTGCCACCAGATCGGCCACCAGGCGCGATTTACCAATACCCGCGGCACCTTCGATCAAAACGGTAGCCGCCTGGCCGTGTAAGAGCGCCGCCAGACGCTCGGCCAGTGCAGCTTGCTCGGCGGCACGGCCAACCAGCGGCGTGAGCTGGCGGCCCTTAAGGACATCGGGCTGGTGGCCTGCACGCGCGCCGCGAATCGCCCACACCGTCACCGGCTGGGGCTGGCCTTTCAGCGTGAACGCGCCCAGTTCGGCACAATCGTAGAGCGGGGCAACCGGGGCGGCAATCCGCTCAGTAATAAGAATCTGGCCTGGCTCGGCGGCGCTCATCAGGCGCGCGGCGATATTCACATCGTTGCCAAGCACGCCATACGTGCGGCGGGTCGGGCCACCATATTCGCCCGCGCGCATCTGGCCCTGGCTAATACCCATGCGTAGCTCGTGAATGAAGTTTAGCTCGGGTGGCAGCGCCTGTAGTGCGAGGGCCGCCGCCACTGCCCGCGCCGCATCATCCTCGTGCGCAATCGGCGCGCCAAAGGCCGCATATAGGTAGCTACCCTTATCACCCACCGTAAGCTGCAACAGGTGGCCTTCGTACTGCGCGAGCCGGGCTTGTACCCACTGCACAAACGCATTGAGCCGCGCGCCTGCTGCCACATCCTGATCATAGTTAATGCCACTAAATTTGAGGAATAGTGCAACTGAGGAGCGCAGCTCGGAGAGATAGCGGCCTTCGCCCCGCTGCAACCGTGCATACATGGGCGGCAGCACCCAGGGCCGCGCCGCCGTCGCATCAAGCTGAAGCGGTGGGGCTAGCGGGGGCAGCGCGACCTGGTGCGCCAGCCCACCCACCACGGCTAGCACACTACCATATGCTGTTGTGCGCCAAGCCCGTACTTGCAGCAGGCTGCCAAGCAGCGCCACCTCTTCGCCGCCAACACAAATTTCGCCAGGATAGGTATATTGCTCAGCGATCGCAATGCGATCCAGCAGCGCGCCAGCCAGCACATCAATCAGCTGAATTTGCGGGTTGCCTACCAGGAAACGGCGGCATGTTCCCGCGCTAATTGCAACTTTTATACGCAGTGAAAACAACGTGCCGGAAGGGGTAGTAATCTTTGCGAACTGGCTGATTGCCGATTGCATAGCGAGCGCGCTTGCAACCGCCCGTTCCAGGCTTAGGGCTAGAGCGGCCTCGGCGGCAGTGCCAGCATCGAACCAGCAGGTAATCGCGTCACCGCTGAAGCTAATCACGCTGCCGTGGTAGCGCTCGACATCGGCGATGAGTGCGCCATACACACGGTTCAGCTGGCGCGTCAGCTCTTCGGCACCACGCTGCGGCCCAAGCTCGTGGGCGAGTGCGGCCGCCAATGGCGTAAAGCCCGAAATATCGGCAAACAGCGCTGTGCCACTGGTGCGATCGGGCAGTGCAACCCCACGCGCCACGGCATGCAGGCGATCGGGGGCGAGGTAAGCGCTAAGTGTATCCATAGTGCCGCCCTAATATGCTGTAGCAATGCTTTTGCGATCGGGAACAATGTAGCAAGCCTTCAGAAAATAAGAACGCTTTTCACCTTCTATTATGGCATATGGTAACGCTTTTGTAATCATCAGCAGCGGTTCGCTTTACCTACAAATAGCCCCTCTCATAGAACGTTTGCGAGCCAGTAAAACGACGCTCAATCTTTTGGCCGATGCTAAAATTCCTGGCGCGCTATATAGTCGGAGATAGAACGGATGTGCATGAAGATCGCCACGCGCCTGTTTTCAGGCCGCCCCTGTCCCGGCTACGCCATGCGTGGCCGCTCCACGAGCTATGAAGAGTGCCCTGTACCAATATCAAGCGCTGCTGAACACTTACTTGCAGCGGCAGCGCAGCCGTGTTGCACTGCTGGCAGTATTACTCCTTAGCGGTATTGCGCTGCAAGTTGCCAACCCACAACTGCTGCGCTATTTCATCGACAGCGCGCAGAGCGGTGGTGCCGAAGGCCAGCTTATACTGGCAGCGCTGCTATTTATGGGCATGGCCATTCTGGGCCAGGTGCTTACCGTAGCGGCTACCTATGTCAGCGAAAATGTCGGCTGGACAGCGACGAATCAGCTGCGCGCCGATCTGGCATTGCATGTTCTCAAGCTCGATCTGGCGTTCCACAAAGCCCGTACACCCGGCGAACTGATTGAGCGCATCGATGGCGATGTGACCGCGCTAGCAAACTTCTTTTCCCAGTTTGTTATCCAGGTGTTTGGTAGCATGCTCCTGCTGGTGGGCATTCTGGCCGCAATGATGCTCGAAAACTGGCAGATTGGGCTGATGATGAGCATGTTTGCGCTGGTGGTGGTCGGTGCCGTTGTATGGGCGCAACGTATTGCTATTCCCTATTGGAAACTCGCGCGCCAGACCAGCGCCGAGCTATTTGGCTTTATCGAAGAGCGCCTTTCGGGCACCGAAGACATTCGCTCAAGCGGCGCGGTTGCCTATACACTTGGCCGCCTCGCCGGGTACAGCCATACGCGGCTACGCGCCGAACGACGCGCCTCCCTGATTGGCTCGGCCACCTGGTCAACACCGATTGTGCTGTTTGCAATCGGCACGGCGGCGGGGTATGTACTGGCGAAAGCCCTATTCGACAGCGGCCAGATATCGCTGGGCACCGCCTACCTGGTATTTTTCTACACCCAGCTGATGTACCAGCCGATTCACCAGCTTACGCGCCAGATTGAAGATTTGCAGCGCGCCACCGCCGGGATTGCCCGCATTCAAGAGCTATACGCCACACATAGCTCGTTCGTCGATGGCCGCACGCCCTTGCCGCCGGGCGCCCTCAGTGTCGCATTCGAGCGGGTGCAGTTTGCCTATGAGGATGCGCCAACCCTAGGCGAGAGCCAGCCGCTACCAGGCACAGACACACCCGATCTGGTACTTGACGATGTTTCGTTTACGATTGCGCCGGGGCGCACATTAGGCGTGCTGGGCCGCACCGGTAGTGGCAAAACCACGCTCACGCGCCTGCTGTTCCGCCTGTACGATGTAAGCGCTGGTGCGGTGCACCTGGGCGGCGTTGATCTGCGCGATACCACACGCAGCGAGCTACGCCAGCGCATTGGGATGGTGACGCAGGAAGTGCAGCTCTTCCACGCCAGCGTGCGCGATAACCTGACCTTCTTCGATGCCACGATTCCCGACGCCGCGATTGAGCGCGTATTGGGCGACCTGGGTTTACTCCCCTGGTTGCGCAATCTTCCCGAAGGGTTGAACACGCTGCTCGCGCCCGGCGGCGGCGGGCTTTCGGCCGGCGAAGCCCAGATTTTAGCCTTCACACGCGTATTTCTGCGCGAGCCGGGGCTAGTGATTTTGGATGAAGCGTCGTCACGGCTCGACCCAGCCAGCGAGGCAATGATTGAACATGCGGTTGACCGACTGCTGCAGGGGCGCACGGGCATCATCATTGCGCATCGGCTGGCTACGGTGCTGCGCGCCGACGACATTCTCATTCTCGAACATGGCCATATTCGCGAGTACGGCCCGCGCGCGCAGCTGATGAACGACCCGAACTCGCGCTTTGCCGAGCTACTGCGCGTGGGCATGGACGAGGTGCTGGCATAATCTTCGCCCAGGGTGGCGAGCTATTTCACCACCGAGGCACAGCGGAACCAAAGGTTACGTGTCACGTTCGCATCCGGCACACAGTTAGTAGCGACTCATGATGCACACAACAAACACACAGATGAATACGCGCCCAGCGTGGTGGTTCTACTGGCGGCTCATTCGCTTTGTGCCGTGGATCTACGCCCTGAACCTCAGCGCCATTATTGCGGTGCTGATGCTCGACCTGGCACCCGGGTTGCTGGCACGCGAGTTTTTCAACACCCTGAGCGGGCAGGCACGCGCTGGACTGGATCTATGGACGTTGACCGCGCTACTGGTGATGACGGGCGTCGGGCAAGTGCTGTTTCTGCTTGTGCTGCCAATGACCAACACAACATTTGTGTTCACGGCGGGCGCATTGCTACGCAAAAACTTGCTGGCGCGCGTGCTTGAGCGGCCCGGTGCGCGCGCGCTGCCTGCGTCGTCGGGCGAGGCCGTGAGCCGCTTCCGCGAAGATATTGACGAAACCCTGTGGAGCATCTTTCACTTTAACGACCTTGTCGCGATGCTCTGGTTTGCCGCCGCCGGGCTGTGGATTATGCTCACAATTAACACCTTCATCACCCTAACGGTGTTCTTGCCGCTAGTGCTGGTGCTAGTTGTAACGAATATCGCACGCAAGCGCATTGAAGCCTACCGGCGCGCCAGCCGCGCTACCACCGGCGATGTCACGGGCTTCGTTGGCGAGCTGTTTGGCGCAGTACAGGCGGTGCAGGTAGCCGGTGCGGAAGAGCGTGCGATCGCACACTTTCGGCAGCTGAACGAGGCCCGCCGTATTTCGGGCCTGCGCGACCGCCTGTTTACTGAGGTGTTGAATGCAGTATTTCAGAATGCTGCAAGCATCGGCACTGGCGTTATTTTGCTGCTCACCGCAGCGGCCATCAAGCGCGGCACCTTCACGGTGGGCGATTTCGCGCTGTTTGTCTACTACCTGGGCTTGCTCGCCGATTTTACCGGCCACTTTGGCCGCATTCTGGCAAAATACCGCCAGGCAGGCATCTCATTCGAGCGCATGGTAACCCTGTTACAAGGTGCACCTGCCGAAACCCTGGTGCAGCCTGGCCCGGTGTGGGCCGCGCCACACAGCCCCACAATCCCAGCCCAGCCGCCCGCCGATGGCGTGCCATTCCAGTCGATTGCGGCGCGCGATCTCACCTTCCACTTCCCCGATTCCGGGCGTGGCATCACCAATGTGAGCTTGTGCGTGCCGCGCGGTTCATTCACAGTCATCACCGGGCGGGTGGGTGCAGGCAAAACCACGCTCCTGCGCACCCTGCTGGGGTTATTGCCCGCCGATAGCGGCACAGTGCTATGGAATAATGAAGTAGTAGCCCAGCCAAGCACCTGGCTGGTGCCGCCGCGCGTCGCCTACACCGCCCAGGCACCGCGCCTATTCAGCGATACCTTGCGCGAAAATTTGCTGTTGGGCATTCCCGAAGCCAACGCCGATCTTACGGCGGCGCTCCATCTGGCCGTGTTCGAGCACGACCTTGCGCAAATGCCCGAGGGGCTAGCAACCGCAGTTGGCGCGAAAGGCATGCGGCTTTCGGGCGGGCAGGTGCAGCGCGCCGCCGCCGCGCGGATGTTTGTGCGCCAGCCCGATCTGCTCGTATTCGACGATGTATCAAGCGCGCTGGATGTTGATACCGAGCGGCTGTTGTGGGAGCGCATGGAAATTGGCAGCGGGCAGCATACAATTCTGGCAGTTTCGCACCGCCGGGCGGCCCTACGCCGTGCCGACCAGATCATTGTGCTGCACGATGGGCAGGTGGTGGCCCAGGGCACGCTCGACGAGTTGCTTGCGACCAGCGACGAGCTTCGCCGCCTGTGGGCGGGCGAGCCTGAGCCCACCGCGATTCTAGCCTAACCACAAGCCTAATACCAAGTTCGGTACGACACTACGCATTACGAGCTACGTTCTTAGCTTTGTAGAGCGTAATGTTGCAGTATCGTATCCATGAGTCTTTAACCGAAATTTCGTATAACGCCATGGAGGAACATATGCGTATTGCGGTAATTTCCGATATTCATGGCAATGCGGTGGCGCTTGAGGCCGCACTGGAGGATATTCGGCAAGCTGATGTTACGCAGATCGTATGCCTGGGCGATGCCATTCAGGGTGGCCCACAGCCTGCTGAGGTTGTAGCATACCTGCGTGCCGCGCAGATTCCAGTGGTAATGGGTAACGCCGATGCCTGGCTGCTCACTGGCATTGTCACTGAGGCTGAAGCGATTGACCCGGAGCGCGAGCGAGTGATGGAAATAGTGCGCGCTTGGTCGCTATCTCGCCTTGCACCCGAGGATCAAGCTTTCATTGCAGCATTTCAGCCCACAATTACAATTGCACTCACTGCCCAACAGCACTTGCTGTGCTTCCACGGCTCGCCCACCTCATTCGATGACGTTATCGTACCAAGCACACCCGATGATCTGGCGCTGACATTACTTGGCGAACCCGAGGCTAATTTCTTAACTGGTGGTCACACACATTTACAGCAGCTGCGCCGCCTTGGGGCGCGGCTATTCTTCAACCCTGGTAGCGTTGGTTTAGCATATAGCCACCAACAGACGATAGAACAATTTCGCGCTGACCCTTGGGCCGAATATGCGATACTCAGCGTGGACAGTGAGCGCATAGCGCTCGAATTCCGGCGCATACCCTTCGATGTGACCGCATTGGCACATGCCTACCATACAAGCGGGCATCCCAATGCACATCAGGCATTGGCACAGTATGGTTTATAGAATAGGACGTTCGCTTATCTAAATAACTTGAGTTACGCGGTGAACTGCAGCACATGGCTTTTCGCCTTCGGCAGAGTAGTACGTTACGATGACGGTGCGTTGATTTTGGCGCTCCGCGCCAAAATCAACGCACCGTCATCGTAACGTACTACTCTGCCGAAGGCGAAAAGCCGACCGCGTAACTCGTGTAAATAAATGACCTATTTTCCTAGTGATTTTTGTGCGTAGCGTAAAAATCACTAGGAAAGTGGAAAAAGCACCATGCTGCCACATGCCGATCGATGGCAAGCGAATTCCCAAGAGTAACGCTATCAGCGAACAGCCAAAAAGCACTGATTTCTGGGCATATTATGCAGTAAAGCTACCTCCCATAAGCCTCCAACACATAAATTCCCATTTAGCGCAGAATTGTTCACCAAAGCTTGTTATTTCTTTCCTCGCGGCGGCAGTAGTGCGCGTATGATCCAGATATCATAGCAGTTTCCGCATGGATTGCGTTGGCGATAGCGACTGCCAGCGCCTAGGAAGGAGCATGGCGATGCGTGTTTCCGAGCAAATGAGCGCACCTGTTGTCACGATCACTCCTGAAACAACCCATCACGAAGCACTACGCCTGATACAAGAGCGTGGGCTGCATCACTTACCCGTGGTTGATCCTCAGGGGCATCTGGTAGGAATCGTGGCTGAGCGCGACTTGCTGCTGGCGGCGACACATTATATTCACGCTGCAGTCGAAATTTCTGAAATTATGCAGCGCGATGTAGTGACTGTGATGCCCGACACATTACTGAACGATGCCGCTGCGCTCATGGTACGTTATAAAATTGGTGGTCTACCAGTTGTCGATACCGAGCAGCGACCAGTGGGCATGCTTACCGAAACCGATCTGTTCCGCCTGCTGGTAGGCTTGGCTGAGTCGATCGATCTCTTCTCGCGCGCACGTAACACCTAAGAATGCATGGTGTAGCCAGAGCGCATACCCTTTGAGGGGCTGTTGCTGCGCCATAATCCTTAACTATAGAACTGAAAAGGCGAGTGGGTTAGCCGCATCGCACCCACTCGCCGGTTTGGTATGCCTCATATTAGGCATAAATATCTATCCCGACGAAGGGCCGCCAGGGCCAGAAATCGTCTGCGTCAGCGTTTTCCAGATATCCTGTACTGTCGTCTGCACAGTGGCTATCGTCTGACGAATTGGGTCGGGCGAAAGCCGCGCGTCGATGCGAGTGCGCGCGTCGTTGAACACATCGTTTAACAGCTGGTGGGCATAATCGCCATACAAACGCGAAAATTCCTCAACATAGACCTCAAGCATCACATCACGATTCGTATTGGTCTGCGCTTCGGCGAGCAACTGCTGCAACAGCGCCCGGACATCACTCCGAAGATCCTCGTTTGACATGCTATTCTCCTTGGTAGTTGCCAGACCTGGCCCATTCTTAATAGGACGGCATAGCAACTACGGTTGTTGCATAGCTAGCGGCGCGGCCCGCTGACCAGGGTTTGGTGCCGATATTTACAGTTTTCGCAATAGGCTACGCGATACCCTGCTAGCGTTGCAAACTGAAGCGGTTGGCCGCAGTTAGGGCAGCCTTCGGGGCCACGAAACCGTGTGCCTGCCGTTGGTACCACTGGTGTCTCGGCTAGCTCTGGGGCCGCCGCAGGCACCTGCGTTGGCGCAGAGACTGGCACAGTAACGGGAGCGGGCAGCGCTGCGGGCATAGTAGCGACACCATTGGTGCGCGCGCCAACCCGGAAGCTAAACATCGCGCTAAGGCGTTCAACCAGCAGTGCATAGTCAACCGCACCGCGCGACCGCGGATCATATTCGTAAATCGTTTTGCCGAGGGTAGGCGCTTCCGAAAGGCGCACATTTACGCGGATCGGTTCGGCCACCAGCGCCCCAAAGCGCTGCTTAAGCCCGGCCAGCAGCTCGCCCGATTGACGGACACGCGGATCGAACATGGTTGGAATAATCAGCCGGATACAGCTACTATTTCCCTTCACCCGCGCGACTTGCGCAAACAACAAATCAATGCTTTTGAGCGAAAAATGCTCGATTGCCGTTGGTACCAGGACATCGGTCGCGCAAGCCAGGGCATTGGTGCTGAGGGTGGTAAGCGAACCACCGCTATCAATCAGCACCAGGTCGTAGCTGCCATAGATTGGGCGCAGGCTACTATCGAGCGCGCGGCTCCAATCGGCGCGGCGCGCCAGTAGCGGCTGAACACTCAGCAGGGTATCATCCGAAGGCAGCAGATCGAGGTTGGGCCGCACCGTGAGCAAGCACTCTGCTGCGGGTACGCCATCGGCGAGCACATCGTACAGCGTGCGGTGGGACTGTGCCCCTAAGGCCATCGCCAGGTTACCCTGCGGGTCGGCATCCACCAGTAATACGCGCGCGCCTTTTAAGGCAAATCCTGCGCCAATATTGACAACGGTGGTGGTTTTTCCAATACCGCCCTTTGCGTTTGCAATTGCAATTACACGGCCCATACAACGCCGTTCGCTTTCAGCCACACTATGCCGCATTGTAGCGCGCAATGTCGTTTGTATCAGTGTAGCATATTTGTTGGCTTTGTGAAGTCGCGCTGCTGTGCGATGTGCAGTACTCGATTTTTCTTTGTGTGCGATTGTTCCACGCGTAACGCGGAACAATCGCACACAAACATCATCGGTTCTACCGTGCTGCCGCAGGCGAAAAGCACAGCAGTAGTATGCTCAATAATTCAACTGCGTAAGTGCTGCTGTATAACTCTATTGGTATGAGAGTTTGGCAACAGGCGGGCGAGCATTTTGCTTTCAGAAGTTAAAAATTGTATAATATAGGATGTTCAGCTTGCTGTAGCCTATGGCAAGCGCAGCTATATAATAACGGAGAGACTTTCCATGAGCGATGCGCCAATTACTGTCTATGGAACTAGCTGGTGCGGCGATTGCCGCCGCGCGCTGCGTGTATTTGATCAGCATCAGGTGGCAATTAATTACGTAAATATCGAGGAAAATGACGACGCCCGCGATTACGTCAAAAAGGTCAATAACGGCAACCAGAGCGTTCCGACAATCGTGTTCCCCGACGGCTCGATTATGGTCGAACCGTCGTCGGCGGCGCTGGCACAAAAGCTTACCCTGCTGAAGAGCTAAACGATCACAACACAGCAAATAACAACCGCGCCCGGGAAACCGAGGCGCGGTTGTTATTTGCTAGCATTGATGCTTTAGGGCCTTCGCTTACCTGAGCTGCCAGAGATACAGCCCCAGCAAGCGCAATCCCTATGCTTAAAACATTGGATTAACCTCGATAATCTGATCGCGCGCAGGGCCGACCGACACCATCCCCAGGCGTGCGCCCGTCAGCTCGCACAAGCGCGCGACGTAATCCTGGGCTTCGGGCGGTAAGCGATCAAACCGTGTTATGCCGGTAGTTGTCTTCTGCCAGCCGGGCAGTTCTTCATAGATTGGTTCGACTTTACCGAGCACCAGGACGTTGCTCGGTGGATAATCGAGCTCGGCGTCGTGGAGCCGATACCCCACACATACCTTGATCGTGGGCAAGGTATCGAGAACATCGAGCTTGGTAATAACCATCGTATCGATGCCATTGACACGCGCAGTATAGCGCGCCAGAACCGCATCGAACCAGCCAACCCGGCGCAAGCGCCCGGTAGTAGTGCCAACCTCGGCCCAGGGCGTACCTATCTGCCGTAGCACGTCGGCTTCGGCACCATACAGCTCAGTGGGGAATGGTCCCTCACCAACCCGCGTGGCATAGGCTTTGTACACGCCGGCCACCGAGCTCAGCCGCGTTGGCCCAATGCCCGAACCCTGGCAGGCACCCGCCGCACCCGGCGGCGACGACGTGACATAGGGGTAGGTGCCAAAATCGAGATCGAGCAACGCCCCCTGGGCACCTTCGAGCAGAATCGGCAGGTCTTTATCGAGGGCGCGCTGTACAATCGGGTGGGTATCAGTCACATGGTCGGCTAATTTCCGCCCATAATCAAGGTAGCGCATGTAGATTTCGTGGAGCGACAGCGGTGGCACGTTATAAATACTCGTCAATAGTTTGTTCTTCAGCTCAAGCACCTGACGCAGGCGACTGAGCAAGGTTTCTTCGTGAAGCAAATCGCCCAGGCGGATGCCAATGCGTGCCATTTTATCGGCGTATGCTGGCCCAATACCGCGCCCAGTTGTGCCAATTTTATGATCGCCGCGCAGTGTTTCATCGCCTTGATCTTGCACAATATGGTAGGGCATAACGACATGGGCGCGTTCGCTAATAAAGAGCTTGGCCGTGCTAATACCCTGTGCTTCGATCCCTTCCAGCTCCTTGATAAGCACCGCCGGATCGACCACAACCCCATGCCCAATGATATTGACTGTGCTGGCATCGAAAATACCCGAGGGTACAATATGCAGCTTAAAGGTGCCGCGCTCGTTAACAACGGTGTGGCCGGCGTTATTCCCACCGCCGTAGCGTATCACTAGCCGGGCGCGTTCCGCCAGCAGATCAACAATATGCCCCTTGCCCTCATCACCCCACTGCGCCCCAATCACCGCAACTACAGGCATAATCGGCTCGCTTTCTATGGCCACGGTAATCGCGCTGTGGCCTTATTCATGTAGGTAGGCATAACCACCAACTACCAATGTCCGTCGCTCACAGGGCCTACTGACAGGGCTGGCGCGGTCAGCGTTTTTGCCTGTCGGTTTTATCGATGGTGTTCTGCTATTGGCGCTTCGCGCCAATAGCAGAACACCATAAAAAACAGTTCGGTACCGTGCTGCCGCAGGCACGCTCAGTGCGCAATTGAGGCACCGCGTACATCCCGTCATTCGCTATCATCGGCACACCTGGTATGCCCGACATTATAGCGTAAGTTATCCAGGCCACTGGTAGCCATTAGTCCTATCTTCGCGTCGTTGGCGGTTTGTCATCTTTTCTGGTTGACATCGCACTGTAACGCGTTACAATACAGTTCATATCAGCATATGCCTGCTCATACCTCATTGATGAGGCGACGAAACCATCGGCGCTACCCAACAGCCCTTTGATGCTCACAGTATCACCCACAACTCAGCCAGAGTTGCTGCTTCTTGCCTCGGCAGCGCGCCTTCTGTCGAGCGACATGGCGTTTGCCGAGCGCATTCGCGAGCTTTTTGGGCTGCTCCACGAAGGCGTACAATTTTACGATGCCCGGCTCGTCTATTGGCCATCGAGCCTATCTGGGCAGCAAAACGCTGCGCAGCTGAGTACCGCCGAAGGCTGGCATCGCTACTGGATCGATGACCTGACCGAGCTGGCTGTACAGCGTGGCGCACCGGTTCAAACCACAATTCCTTTCAATCAGCTGCTCGATAGTGCATTGGGCGAGCTCCCCGATGAAATTAGCTATTTTGGTACACCAATTATCTGGGGTGAGCAAACCTGGGGCGTGCTTGAACTCCGCACCCCCGGTGCTGGTGCGTTTTCGCCCAGCGAGCAGGCGTTTGTGGCCGCGCTGATGCCCCTGCTTGCTTCGGCGATTGCGGTTGAGCAGGGCGACAGTGCCTTGCCGGTACTTGCCCAGCCCACCGCAGAGCTTACGATTGAGCAATCGCACGAGCTTACAGTATTGCGCCAGGAAATGGAAGCGCCACTTTCACTGACGGCACTACTGACGCTCTTACTGCGCCAGGCGCTCGATTCGACGGGCGCGGAGGCTGGCGCAATTAGCCTGGTCGATGCGGAGCGTGGCGAATTAGTAGTGCATGTTCATGAAGGCTTTCCATTCCCCGGCACCAACCTGCTTGGCGAATCGCGGCGGCGCGTGAGCTGGGAACAAGGCGTGATGGGTCGGGCAGCGCGCACGAGTCGATCAATCCTGGTGCGCGATGTGAACCGCGAGCCTGACTACCAGCCAGGAAATCCGCAGATTCGTGCCGAGCTTGCCATCCCGATCATTGCCGATACCACGGTACTCGCCGTGTTAGTGCTTCTCAGCCCACGCACGGCGGCGTTTGGCGCAAGCGAAGTCGCGTATGCGCAAGCGATTTGCATGGTGGCCCCTCAGCCGCTCCGCCGTGCACTGCGGTATCAAGAGCTGCTCGAAACCAGTACGCAGCTAAACCAGGTAGTCACCAGTATGCCGATTGGGTTGGCGCTGCTCGACCCACAGGGCCGCGTATTACGCCATAACCCGGCCTGGCAAACGCTCTGGGGAATTGACGATGAGGGTGAGCATACACCGTTTCATGTGCCCTGGGATCTGGTGCCGCTGATACTGGCTCGCCTGGTTGCACCAATGGAATTTAATGATTTCTGCGCGAGCGGCCTGAGCAACCCTACCGAAGTACAGACGATTACTCTGCGCCTGCGCGACCCCCACCAGGAACTTGATGTACTCTCGATACCCACGCGCGACAGCCTGGGCCAGCTCACCGGGCGGCTCTGGCTAGTGAGCGATGTGACCCGTGAGCGCGAGGCCGACCGTCTGAAGAGCGAGTTCATCTCGGTCGTTTCGCACGAGCTGCGCACACCGCTCACATCGATCCTGGGCTACACCGAGCTACTACTCGCACGCGAGTTTGCCCCCGCCGAGCAGCGCGAATTCGTCAAAACAGTGTACAACGAAGCCAACCACCTTTCGCAAATGGTCGAAGATATGCTCGGTATCTCGCGGTTGGAAGCTGGCACGGTGAAGCTCAACCAATGGGTGGTATCGGTACGCCAGCTAATCAATGAGATGACCGCACAGCTCAGCCACCACCTCTCGTCGCGCCACCGTATGGTCATCGACATCCCCGATCAGCTGGTGCCTGCATACATCGACCGCGACAAGATTAAGCAGGTGCTCTTCAATTTGCTCATCAACGCTGCGAAATACTCACCGCGGGGCGGTGAAATAATCCTGAGTGTGGTTGAAGCCACAACCCTGCCGCCCGAGCATCCACCAGGCCGTTTTTTGCAGGTAAGCGTGCGCGACCAGGGCATTGGTATTGCGCCAGAAGATTTGCCGCGGATCTGGGAACGGTTCTACCGCGTCGATAACACCAACACCCGGCGTATTGGCGGCACCGGGCTGGGCCTGGCAATCACGCGCGCGCTGGTTGAGCTGCATGGCGGGCGCATCTGGGCCGAAAGCACGGTTGGCAAAGGCAGCACCTTCCACTTCACTATGCCAGTTGCTACCGAGCAGCTGCGCCCCTGAACAATGGTGCAGGCATGAGCGAGCCAGTGTTTGTACCGGCTGCACCAGCGCGCACCGAAATCCGGGTGCTCAATTCGCGCTTTATCGCCAGCATCGCCCCCGCCACGAGCGTCGAGGCGGCGCGCACCTTTATCGCCAACGTGCGCGCCGACATGCCCGATGCTAGCCACCATGTCTATGCCTATGTGATTGGGCACGGCGCGACTACCACGCTCGGCACCACCGACGATGGCGAACCGCCAGGCACCGCTGGCCGCCCCACGCTGGCGGTGCTGCGCGGCAGCAGCCTGGGCGATGTGGTACTCGTTATTACTCGCTATTTTGGCGGCACGCTGCTGGGCACCGGCGGGCTGGTACGCGCCTATAGCGACGCTGCCAAAGCTGTGTTGGCCCTGGTGCCGCGCGAAGAGAAAATCGAACGGCGCGTGCTGACGGTGCTGTTGCCCTACAGCGCCTACGAGCAGGCACGCCGCTTGCTCGCCGGGCAGGCGGGCAGTATTCTCGCTGAGGAATTCGCCACCGATGTCACGCTTAAGGTTATCCTGCCAGCGGCACACATTGTCGCGTTCAGCACCCAGCTCGAAGAGCTTACCGCCGGGCAAGCGCTCATTGATGTAGAAGCAACCGACAATCAAGCTTCAATCTAGCAAGATCGCGCGCTGGCGTATGCCTATGCGTATTCATTGGTGGATTTTATTATCGAGGAGCACGGCGGGCTAGAAAGTTTTTGGAAGCTGGCGCGCGCCTACCAGAAGAAACATTCACTCGAAAAGGCCATTGATGCTTCCTTCGGCATGCCCTACGAGCAATTCGACCAGGACTGGCACGCGTGCTTACAGCAGAACTATGGGGCCTGAGCGTGGCTAAGCCGCCGCGCGATACGCTGGCGAGACCGAGCGCAGCCGCTCGATCAGAGGTGGCAACGCCGCAAGCACCGCGTCGATATCGGCCTCAGTCGTATCTTTCCCCAGCGAAAAGCGCACCGACCCGATTGCCTGCTCGTAAGGCAACCCCAACGCCGAAAGCACATGCGACGCTTCGAGCGAACCACTGGTGCAGGCCGAGCCGCTTGAAGCGGCAATGCCATGCTGATCAAGCAGCAGTAGCACACTTTCGCCTTCAACAAACTCAAACGCAATGTTCACATTATTCGGCAGGCGCTGGGTCGCATGTCCATTAAGCGCGCTATAGGGTATCGTTTCGAGCAGCCCGGCGATCAGGTGGTCGCGTAGCATCGTACAATGCTCGCCATACGCCTGGCGTCGCGCTTCGGCCAGGCGCAAGGCAGTGGCAAGCCCTACAATCCCTGCAACATTTTCAGTACCGGCGCGGCGGCGGCGTTCTTGCCCACCACCATTGATCTGCGGCAGCAGCGGCGTGCCACGGCGCGCATACAGCACCCCAACGCCCTTCGGCCCATAAAACTTATGTGCCGCCAGCGTCAGCAAATCGACGTGCAGCGAATCAACATTCAGTGGCAGCGAGCCAGCCGCCTGCACGGCATCGGTATGCAGCGGCACACCCTGGGCACGGCAAATCGCGCCGAGTTCGGCCAGAGGCTGCACCGTGCCGATTTCATTATTAGCATACATAAGCGATACGAGCACCGTATCGGGCCGTAATGCCGTGCGCAAATCGTCTGGATTAACCAGGCCCTGCGCATCAACCGGCAGGATCGTCACCGCGAAGCCATCGGCGGCGAGATAATCGAATGCGTGTAGTACCGCGTGATGCTCAATTGCGCTCGTAATAATATGAGCGCCCCGGCCAGCCGCGCGCTGCGCCAGAGCAACACCCTTAATCGCCAGATTATCCGATTCCGAGCCGCCGCCCGTGAAAATGATTTCCTTGCGGTTTGCGCCAAGCACGCGCGCAACTGTTTCACGCGCATCATCAAGCGCTTCGAGCGCAGCGCGCCCCGCCTGGTGAATACTGGACGGATTGCCAAACTGCTGCGTAAAATAGGGCACCATTGCCGCGACAACTTCGGGATCAACCGGCGTTGTTGCTGCGTGGTCGAGGTAGATCAGCCGCTCAACCATACCATCATCCTCATTTCCTTGAACCAACCATCGGTATTGTACCATCTTGGCAGAGCAGGCGTCAAAAGTATTGCATCGTTACGCGCAGTCGCCCAACGTTTTTAGATACTGGGCCAGCGGCATAATAAAGCGCGGCTGATACACAGCCGCGCCCTGAGAGATTGAGGAATAGGCTTACGCCGAGGCTTGCGGCGTTTCAGAAACTTGAAGCGGCGGTGCGGCATCAATTGCCTCGATGTCGCGCCCGGGCATCAGGGCAATCGACTCGCGGGCGCGCCAGCAAGCGGCGAAGTGCCCATCACCATAATCAATGAACGGCGGCTCTTCAACCTTACAGCGATCGATAACGATCGGGCAACGCGTGTGGAAATGGCAGCCAGGCGGCGGGTTCAGCGGGCTAGGCACATCGCCTTCGAGAATGATGCGTTTGCGCCGTTTTTCCACTTTCGGGTCGGGGATGGGCACCGCCGAGAGTAGTGCCTGCGTATAGGGGTGCATGGGCATGCTATAGAGCTTGTTACCTCGCGCCAGCTCAACGACTTTGCCCAGGTACATTACAGCAACGCGATCGCTAATATGTTTCACCACCGAGAGGCCGTGCGCAATAAACAGGTAGGTTAGCCCCAGCCGATCCTGCAAATCTTCCAGCAGGTTGATCACCTGCGCCTGAATCGATACGTCGAGCGCAGACACTGGCTCGTCGCACACGACAAACTCAGGCTCAACGGCCAGGGCGCGCGCGATACCAATACGCTGGCGCTGGCCGCCCGAAAACTCGTGCGGGTAGCGGTTAATGAAGTACGGGTTCAGGCCCACCAGTTGCAAAAGCTCTTGCACGCGTTCGCGCACTTCCTTACCCTGGCGCAAATTATGCACCCGGATTGGTTCGCCAACAATATCGCCCACCGTCATACGTGGGTTCAGCGAGGCATACGGATCCTGGAAGATCATTTGCACCTTGCGGCGCATACGGCGTAGCTCCTCGCCTTTGAGCTTCACCAGATCCTGGCCCTGGAATATCACTTCGCCGCTGGTTGGCCGGTATAGCTGCAAAATAGCACGGCCTGTGGTCGACTTCCCACAGCCTGACTCGCCCACTAAGCCAAGCGTTTCACCTTTTTTAATTGAGAAGTTGACCCCATCAACGGCCTTCACCGCGCCAACCTGCCGTTGAAAGATAATGCCTTTTGTTACTGGAAAGTGCATTTGCAGGTTGCGCACTTGAATGAGATCGGTGTCGGTCCCATTTCCTTGTGTTGTCATAACCTATTCCTCACGATGCCTAAAGCACGCTATGTGGGCAAAGCGAATAATCATCAGCGTATCGGTGATACATCTACTACTGCGATCCTCGTTACGCGAGGGCATTGGCAGGCTCCTTGGTAGGAACCGGTGTTTCCAGCGTAATATCGAACAGGCAAGCTGCACGATGATCGGCACCTACTGGCCGTAGTGGTGGAACGGTTTGATCGCACTTACCAGCCACAAAATAATCACAGCGTGGGCTGAATGGGCAAATGGCTGGCAGGTTGATCAGATCCGGTGGCAACCCCCGAATGGGCGTAAGTGTGCGCCCATCCGCGTCGTCAAGCCGGGGAATTGAGCGAAGCAAACCAATGGTGTAGGGCATGCGGGGATTAGAAAAAATCTCGCCTGTCGGGCCTTCTTCTACAATTCGGCCAGCATACATCACGGCTACCCGGTCGGCCATGCCCGCCACCACACCCAGGTCGTGCGTGATGATGATCACGGCCGTGCCAGTTTCGTTCTTAAGCCGGTTAATCAGCTCAAGAATCTGAGCCTGAATAGTGACATCAAGCGCAGTAGTTGGCTCGTCGGCAATGAGCAGCTCGGGGTTGCACGATAGGCCCATAGCAATCATTACGCGCTGGCGCATACCGCCCGAAAACTGGTGCGGGTAATCGTCGAGGCGGCGCGCGCCGCTTGGGATACCCACCATATTCAGCAGTTCAACCGCGCGCTTACGCGCCTCAGCGCCGGTGAGCTTCATATGCAGCTCAAGCGACTCGGTGATCTGCCGACCGATTGTGAGCACCGGATTGAGCGACGTCATCGGATCCTGGAAGATCATCGAGATGCGATTACCGCGAACATGGCGCATCTCTTCTTCAGAATAATCGAGCAGGTTCTCGCCATCAAAAACGATCGAGCCACCAGCGATCTTGCCCGGAGGAGTAGGAATGAGCCGCATCAGCGTAAGCGATGTAACGCTCTTACCCGAGCCGCTCTCGCCCACGATGCCTAGCGTTTCGCCGCGTTCGAGGTGGAATGAAACATCATTCACAGCGGTAACCACGCCGTCTTGTGTCTTAAACTGAACCTTCAGGTTACGAACCTCGAGTAGTGGTGGCATACGTGCATCCTTCGCATAGGGCAGGCTACTTGCAACAGATCTAAGCGTATGTACCTGCTAGCAGGCACATAATACGTGCATTTAGTTGGCTTCGCGCGGGTCAAGCGCATCGCGCAGGCCATCGCCAATAAATGTGAAGGCCAGCGTAATCGAGGCAATCGAAATTGCGGGGGCAATCATCAGCCAGGGTTGCGCCGTGATAGCGGCTTTACCATCAAGGATCATATTACCCCAGCTTACCGGAAAGAGTGCATTACGATCAGTGGCTGGGCGTAGGCCAATACCGAGATACGAAAGCACCGCCTCGGCAATAATTGCGCCAGGCACAATAAATGCGCCAGAAATAATGATCGGGCCGAGCGAGTTAGGCAGCAAGTGCTTGAACAGAATATTATGCTGACGCACACCGATGGCCCGCGCAGCCTCAATAAATTCCTTTTCCTTCAACGAGAGTACCTGCCCACGCACGAGGCGCGCTACGCCAACCCAACCCACCAGCGACAAGGCCCCGAAGAGAATAACAAAGCCATTCCAAAACTTGCCGATCGGTGTATCCTTCAGCGCGGTCATCACAATAATGAAGAACAAGAACGCCGGGAAGGAATAGACGATCTCGGCGAAACGCATCAAAAAGGCATCGACGGCACCGCCAAAAAAGCCGGAAACCAGGCCGATGACCGTGCCCAGGAACAAGGTAAATACCATTGGCACGAAACCAACCACCAGCGATGTACGTGTGCCGTACACCAATCGGCTCCACACATCACGACCGATCGCATCGGTGCCGAGTGGGAAAGCCCAGCTGCCTGAGGCTTCAGGGCGATTTGGCACTGTAATCCAGGCGGCCTGGCGGTAGCTATTATTTTGAAAAATATCGAGTGGGTTATGCAATGCCAGTAGTGGTGCAATAATAGCTACCACTATCAGGAAGCTGATATACAGCAGCGCCGCCACCGCAGCTTTGTTCCGCAGCAAACGGCGACGCGCATCACTCCACAGGCTACGCGGCGCGCGCTGCGCAAACGCCTGCTCAACTGAATCGGAGACACTGTTTGTATTTGTCAGGGTTGTCGCCATGATGCACCTCATGTAGCTATTACAAGTTTTGAGCACCGGCTCATGGTGCATGGCACCATGTTGAGCTTGCAAACGAACGCTGCCTACTCAACACTCCATGCTAGCCCTGGCTGCGAATACGCGGATCGAGCAGGCCATAGCTCAGGTCTACCAGAATATTCGCCATCACCACTAGGGTGGCATAAATAAGGGTCGACCCCATAATCATTGAGTAATCGCGCTGGAAGATTGCATCGACAAAAAATTTGCCAACGCCTGGGATACTGAAGATCGACTCGGTAATGACCGCACCTGTAATAAGATCAACGAGAGCCGGGCCAAGTACAGTAACCACTGGGATCATAGCGTTGCGCAAAATATGCCGCACGATCACCATGCGCTCGCTCAGTCCCTTGGCGCGTGCAGTACGAATATAATCCTGCCGTTTTACCTCAAGCACCGTACTGCGGGTAATACGCGTAATGAATGACATCGTCGAAAGCCCCAACACGAGACTAGGAGCAAGATAAGGTCGCCAGGTATTCCAATCGTTATTCGTAATCGAGATCCATTTCAATGTGGTGCCAAAGAAAATAATCACCAGTAGGCCAATAACAAAGGTCGGCACCGACACGCCGATCGTTGCGAAAAACAAGCTAATATAGTCAACGATCGAGTTCTGGCGCAGGGCTGCTATAACCCCAAGCGGGATGCCCGTAATTACAGCGAATATCATAGCTAGCAGGCCAAGCCGCATCGAATAAGGCCACTGTTTAAAAATAATATCTTGCACGTTCTTGCCGCGTTGCCGATACGACGGCCCGAGATCGCCACGCATGGCATTAAACACATAATTAAAGAATTGGCTATCCAAATAGGCGCGACCAAGGGTTAATGGGTTACGTTCGCCAGAAGCCCAGAGCCTTGACGCTGCTGCAGGGTTGATATACTGTGGTTTATCAAGTCCAAAGCGCCGATTGAGTGAGGCAAGTGTCGCGCCATCAACTTGCTTTTTATTATTATCTTTGTCGAAGGGGCCACCCGGGGCCTGGTGCATTAAAAAGAATGATACCAGCGCCACGAAAAACAACACTGGTATGGCCCATAGTAGCCGACGGATAATAAACTGCAGCATAGCATCATTCCTCTTCAAGCCGACCAGCACGAACTTGCAGTGTGCAGGGCGGCGGCGATACAACGATGGTGGCACTTTGTGCGTGCCACCATCGTTGTATTAGTCAGCTTACTGTCCCAGGGTCACATTCATCAAACCGGTGATCAGGCCCGGCTCATCCGAGTCCTGCGGCGTGAAGTCAAGCCCCTTCACCCATGGCTTGATCAGGAACTGGTTCTTGCTGTTGCCGTAGATGATCATTGGCAGACCACCAATAATCTTCACCTGCGCCTGCTGGTACAGGTCAGCACGCTTGACGGGGTCAAGCTCAACATCAGCAGCGTCCATCAGCTTATCAGCCTCGGGATCCTTGTAGCTGATGTTCTTAGCGAACTCAGTACGTGAATGCCAGAAGATGCTGAGCCAGTCCTGCTGATCTGGGTAGTCGGCGCACCAGCCACCACGCACCAGCTGCGGGAAGGTCTTGGGGTCTTTGCGCATCGCGGTGAGCGTGGTGCTCTCAACCGGGTCGAGCGTTAGATCGATACCCAGGTTGTTCTTGTACATTTGCACCAGGTACTCAGCGCGCTGCTGGTTGGCCGGGTTGTTGCTGGAATAGGTCAGCTTAATTTCAGGCAGGCCCTTGCCATCGGGGTAACCAGCGTCGGTAAGCGCTTGCTTGGCCTTGGCCAGGTCGAGATCGAAGCGCGTCTCGTTCGCATCGTACCCAGGGTAACCTGGCGGAATCCAGGTCAGGGTCTTGACATTGGTGTTCTTCAGTGCGTCGCGGATGAATGCTTCGCGGTCGAAGGCATACGCAAAGGCCTCGCGCACCTTGGCATTATCGAACGGCGGGCGGAGCAGGTTGAATTCCCAGCCCAGAGTACAGGCGCCAGCGTAGCTCTTGAACTCTTTACCCAACACTGCATCAGCTTGAATTGTCGGCACGTCGTTTGCATCGGGGGTCATCACATCGACTTCGCCATTCTTGTAGGCCTGCAGGGCCACGGCCAGATCCTCGATATACTGGTAGCGCACACCGGCGATCTTCGGTTTGCCGCCCCAGTAGTTTTCGTTGGCCTTAAACTCCATCAGGTTCGTGGCTTTGTCGATCTTGGTAATCTGGAATGGGCCATTGCCAATCTGCTTGGTCGCATCTTCCCACCAAGTCTCGCTTGACTCAAACGAAGCTTTCTTCGTGGGATAGGCAACCCAGATACCGGCGATTGTCGGGAAATACGGAGTCGGCTGGGTCAAGGTAAACTTGATTGTCTTGTCATCGGGGGTAGCAATACCGAGCTTGCCCTTAAGATCGGTCAGCTTCCCTTCATCTGTTGGGACAACGGTGTTGATAATATCCTCAGCACCCTTGATCATAAAGAAGGTCTGCTGGTAGTCACCAGGATTGTGCGGGTCGAGCGAATGATAGATCGCCTCGGCAAAGTCCTTTGAAGTCAGCGGCGAGCCGTCGCTATACTTCAGGCCATCGCGCAGCATGAATGTCCACTCGGTGCCGTCTTTGTTGCTTTCCCACTTCTCGGCAGCACCAGGAACCGTCTTGAGATCTTTGTCGAAGCGGGTCAGACCCTCATAGTTCAGGATGAGAACCGCAATCTCGTTCGAGAACGAGGATTTCTGCGGGTCAAGCTGATCAGGCCAAACCGACTCAGCCATGCGCAGGTAACCATCTTTGTCGGGGCCGCTACCACCAGCCTCAGGCGCAGCAGTGGGGGCCTCAGCAGCCGTCGGCGCAGCCGCAGCAGTGGGGGCCTCAGCAGCCGTCGGCGCAGCCGCAGCAGTGGGGGCCTCAGCAGCCGTCGGCGCAGTGGCAGGGGCTGTACCACCACAAGCGGCAAGGATTGGTAGGACCAGGGCGAGCAGCAACGCGACGATAAAGCTGCTCCGTAGGTTCATTCGCTTCATGTGAAGCAAGCTCCTTTCTCAAGCATCTGTTCAATGACTAGATTCGGGTACCAAACGCTTCAACCGTTTAGCCCGATATTCAGCTTCTGGCGATAGCCACCTCTCTTTCTCAGCTCGACCTCTACATAGTGCAATCGTGTTGGTAGCGCATAATTCGGTTTAGTATGCCCCAAATTATGCGAGCATAACCCTGGTACCTAGCGCGCTATGCGTGACAGCGGTGATAGATACCAGTACGATGTTGACAGGTACGCATAATCTCCGATTGGCCTGGCTAACGACCACCCTTGCCGCTGTACTTGGTTATGCTTAGAAGTAATCTGCACGCAAACACGCGCAAACACGCGCTCAGGATTAGGCGCCCGGTCGTTAGGGCATCGCAAGGCATCGCGTAACACATAGTCTAAATCGTTGACTTCGCGCTCTTGATCAGACAGCATGTCAATCAAAGTACCCTGCGCTTGATACAGCCATGTTGAAGAGGTCTTAGTCCAGCGGTTTGCAAATGGTAACATGCTGCTTTCGGGTTGTCAAACCACCAACGAGCGTTCGCCTCTCGCCAATGCGGCCTACACGCGCGAAAAGCATACCATAGCGCATCGCGTTACTACACGAATGCTTATGCTACAGCCTGCTGAAATGTAATCCGCGCGCTTATTCCCGCTGCATCGAACGAACTTGGCACCTCATGGCGCACGTCGGTTCCTACCTGTATATCAATGCGTGCTAACCGGGCGAGATACTTTTTCAGGTCATTGCGTAATTCATCATCCCCCGAGGCGTACAGCCGCCATAGCGTTCGCTGGATCACCTGGGCATCATACGCAATTTCAGCATTTCGCAACGAGCTTGTTGGGTCGAACAAGCCCCGGCCATCACTATCAAAGCTATTCGCAATATAGCGGGTTAGCTCGTCGAGCGCTTCCTTCATTAACACTTGGCCGCTGCGCCAGAAGAGCAATGCTAACTCGGAAGAGTAGTGTAGCCGGGCAACCTGCTCGAAACCAAGCACGGCACCAAGGCGGGCACGCGCAGCGCGCACATTATCGATTGCAGCTCGCAGCCACAGGCGCTGATACCCTGCAGGTGGAAGGCTGCGCAAGTTGTTGATGACATGCAGCCGATGTGTCAGCGGCTGTTCACTACGGAACTCGATCAGCCCGGCATGGCGGAGGACATTACGCCCAAGAAGGGCACCAGCATCATCGGTATCGAGCACCGCCGTAATATACACATTAGGAGGGATAATTGGCTGGTTTTCCAGTGGAAATCCGGGAAGGTTTAAGCGTTTGACGCCCGAGGGTTCGACCTGCAACATCTCAAAGTAAAATTCCAGATCCTCGGGATACAGCGCATCAAAACATACAAAGTAGGCTTTTCCCAGGTTGCTTGGCGCGGCAGCTTCTTGCAATAACTCAAGAAAACGCCAGGAGCTAAACTGTTCTTGCAGAGAACGGTAATATGAATCCTTGCCAGTGCCTTCCGCCCAGGTACCTGTTCGGGAAATGAGCAGGTATTGAGAATGAGCGGAACCAACCAGCGCCTCAGCAAAAAGCCGCGCGAGGTCCTTTTTACCCTGGCCTGCTGCACCAGCTAGAATAACGAACGGATTGGTTTTGAGTGCGACGTAGTAATTAATAATTAATGCCCGCGGAAACGTATACCCAGCTGAGCTTATTGTATTGAGCAAATACTGTAGAAGCTGTTGTTCACCAAAGGCGTTTGCCTGTGCATCGCGGCAAAGGGTATGAACTAATGGGCTTTGGCTGCGCTCACTCGAATGTAGCTCTACCTTCCCCCGGCCAGCATTGGCCTGCCCACCGGCAACATCGGCGGCGGTTCCTTGGAAGTGCTGCAAAGTTAGTTATCCTCTCCATTTACAGTATGCCGCATAGACGTTCCAATCATCATTGGCTGGCTCAGCCCACGCAGCGACGATAAACTCCTGAGAGTATACGCATACCCTCGGCAAGCGTATATCGCTAGTTAAAGCCTCTTCACTACATTATCACACATGTTTGTAGATCATGGTTCAATAATTTTACAATTTTAATAACTTTATTGGCAGTGCTTCCTCAATGCCCTGCTACTGCAGACAGAATCGGCATGGTGCACAGGTCGCCGCATCATTCCCATCATTGACACACGTTACGCGGTGGACGTTTGCAGCCTTCGGCAGAGCCGTACTTTATGGTTAAGGTGCATCGATTTTGGCGCGGAGCGCCAAAATCGATGCACAAAAGAAGGCAAGTACCTTGCTGCCGCAGGCAGAATCGGTCAGCCACGCGGGTGACCGCGTAACGCGGTGGACGTTTGCAGCCTTCGGCAGAGCCGTACTTTTGTATCATGCTGTTCCGCAGTTGGCGCTTCGCGCCAACTGCGGAACACAAAAAACAGTTTGTTACCATGCTGCCGCAGGCACTATGCTTCAAAATGTAGGCGACCGGGTAACGTGTGCCATGGACCGGACTTATGCCGTTGGTAGTTTTGCCTGCTGCAGTATTCCTCAAACGTGAGGCACCGCATCATTCCCATCATTGACTGGCACTAGGGCCGCTACACCCTGTCGATGAAATAGCACACAAAAAACTAGGGGACGCGTGTGCTGGTGAGATCGTGCTCGCCAACAAGTATTGCTCCATCGGGCACGCTGCTTTGCAGGGTACCACGATTAAGCAGCCGTACCTCGCCACGGCATACTACCCCTGTGCCAAATGCAACGTCGCCCTGCACCACCAGGCGCGCGCAGTCGCGCAGCGAAGGAGCACCATGGGGAAAGCGTGCTTCAAAATCGGCGATGAGCTTATAGAATCGCCCATCAAGCGCTACAATCGTAGGCGGTGCTTCATTTGCCTGCACTAAGCGAAACGCTTCATCGAGCGTGTATATATCCGAGCGTAATCGCAACAGATCGTCGCATGTTTTCACGGGCAGGAAGCGATCGCGATGCACATGCAGCACCTGCGCGCCTGGGAACACACCAATCGCGGCACCCATCGCAGTTTCAAGCTGATACACTGCGGGTGAATGGCTATCTTTCGGGTCAACCGTCTTCATGTTGCGAATCATCGGCAGCTTCAGAACATTATTATTAGCATCAAGCAGCTGCTTCAGCTGGCGCAGGTTGACCCAGATATTATTAGTATTGAAATATGCGTGGCGCGTAATATCCTGAAACGCAGGCAGATCGGCTTCAGGGCATTGAGCCACCTCACGTAAGATGAGCTGCCCATTCAGCTGTTGCGCAATATGCCCGCCCTTCTTATCGGCTTCGGTGCGGGTGGCTACTTCCATTAAAAATGGAATGTTTTGCTCGGCAATATACCCGAGGATGCCAAGATCGAGCGTTGCACCCAGGTTATCGACATTCGAGAGAAATAGGTATTCGTAGCCGTGCGCCAAGAGGGTAGCGAGCATGCCCGAGGTTGCCAGCGCAATATATACCTCACCATGGCCGGGCGGGCACCATTCCAGGCTCGGGTTGGCGGGCCACTCGGCGGGCGTAAGCGTGTCTTGCACTACCTTAGGCACCTTATTTTGCATCAGGGTCGGTGGGATGGGGCCGTTGAGTTCGGGGTAGTGGGCCAGCACTGCGCGCGAGTCAGCATCGGTATTAAAGCTATTCATAAGAATGAGCGGCACCGCGCAATCGTAGTGCGTACCGAAACGTAATGTCTGGCGGGCAATAATATCCAGAAAGGTGAGCCCTTCGCGCGCAATCAACAGCGATTTTGCCTGATCCAGTCCCATACTCGTACCCAGCCCACCGTTGAGTTTGAGGACTGCCGCGCGCTTCAGCGCTGCGCGCCCGGCTTCAGTATACGTAGCTGTGACATCAATACTAGGCACACCAGCTACTGATGAAATTGTACTCTCGGGAATCAAGCCCACGCTGCCAGAGGCGAGTACATCGTAGTAATAGTGAAAATTATCAATCACGATCTGCGCTAGCCCCTCGCTGCGCATGCAGGTTTCGAACGGCGTAAAGTTGGCTGGTACGTGCTGCGGCATAGTCAGTTCCCTCGGTGAAATAATCGAAATACGGCGTTAGAATGCTATAAGCGTAGGATATCCACGATACCCTTTTGCATTATAGCATGCGGCCCGATATCTCAACATAACAAAGCTTTCATTCCTTGCTAGCGAGCAAAAGTGCAGGGCAGCGCGCCGAAATCAGTGGCCTTACACAGTCCAATTGGCTGGTAACCAGCCCGTTCTTGGCATATTGTTCTAACGAAATCCCCGCCATTTGTCTCTATGCAGCCAGGACAATTCTTCATACAATCATCCCAGTGCGTAATTTAGATAGAGACAAACCCAGACAAAACAAGACAAAGGCCGAGAACGCTATGCAAATCACCCTGAATCGGAACAGCCCACAACCGCTGTATACCCAGCTCGCGCAAGATATTCAGCGGCGCATACGCTCGGGCGCACTACCGCCCGGTGCGCGGCTGCCCACAGTACGCGAGCTGGCGGTGCAGCTGGGCGTGACCCGGCTTACCATACATACGGCTTATAGTGAGCTGCAAGCGGGTGGTTGGGTTGAAGCGACTGTGGGGCGTGGCACCTTTGTCGCTGCGCCAACCGAACCAGCTACTGTACAAACCGATTACGGGCACGATCGCTCGCCACCTAGCATTCTGAACGATATGGTACGCCTCGCGCGGCTCCCTGGGATGCGTTCGCTCGCAATGGCCGATGCCGCCCCCGACCTTTACCCAACCCGCGACTTCGCCCGCGCACTCGATGAAGCACTTACTAGCGGTGGTGCGGCGGTGCTAAGCTATACGGCTTCGCAGGGCGACCCACTGCTGCGTACCAGTGTTGCCGAGCTGGTGCGCGAGCGCGGCATTAACGCCGCCCCCGACGAAATTGTGATCACATCGGGCACGACCCAGGGCATGGCGCTGATTGCGCGCACGTTAGCCCGCCTTGGCGATACAGTCATTGTTGAACAGCCAACCTATCTGGGGCTGCTGAATGTGCTGAATAACCAGGGCATCCGCCCGATTGGGGTTCCAGTCGATGCCGATGGCATGGTCGTCGAGGTCCTTGAGCCGTTGTTGCAGGAATACCAGCCGCGTTTTATTTACACCATCCCGGTGTTCCAAAACCCTAGTGGCGTATGCCTTAGCGCGGCGCGCCGCAACCAATTGCTGGTCTTATCCGAGCGATACCGCGTGCCGATCATCGAAGACGACATTTATAGCGCGCTGGTCTACGAAGGCACGATTCTGCCCGCAATCAAAGGCAGCGACCAGAATAGTTTGGTGTTGCACGTCAGCAGCTTTTCGAAATCGCTGTTACCCGGCGCGCGCATTGGCTACATCATCGCCGCGCCGCAGTTTATTGCTCGGCTCGTAGCAGCCAAGCAGGCCGACGATCTCTGCTCGCCCCCACTGATGCAGCGCGCCCTGGCGCTATTTATTCAGCACGGCTGGCTGGCAAGCCATTTACGCCGCACGCTGCCAATCTACCGTGCGCGCCGCGACGCATTAATGACTGCTCTGGCACGTTCGTTTCCTTCGGGCGTACAATGGACAACACCGCGCGGTGGGCTATGCTCGTGGGTAACACTGCCACGCGGCACCTCGGTAACCGACTTATACCTGGCGGCGGTTGAGCGCGGTGTAGGCTTTGCGCCTGGCGATGTGTTTTTCATCGAACCACCAGCCCAGCCCTTTCTCCGCCTATCGTTTAGCAGCCTTACCCCCGAACTTATGGCCGAAGCCGTGCAGATCCTTGGGCAGCTGATCAGCGCCCAGAACAATCGCCGCACATTTACGGTGCCGCCGCTTGCCGAGTGTTTGCCGCTGGTTTAGGGTGTTGCAAAACCGTTGATAAGCGCTGCTTCAACCCACACCAAGAAAAGGAGCCTGCATATGCCAACCCTCCCGATGTACCAAATCGACGCTTTTACCAAGCGGGTATTTTCCGGTAATCCAGCGGCAGTTTGCCCGCTCGATGTGTGGCTCGATGCCGGAACAATGCAGCAGATCGCCGCTGAGAATAATCTTTCGGAAACTGCCTTTTTCGTGCGCGAAGGCGAGCACTACGGCTTACGCTGGTTCACGCCCGTCGCCGAAGTCGATCTGTGCGGGCATGCCACCCTGGCCGCGGCATTTGTACTCTTCACCGAGCTTGAACCACAGCGCAGCAGTGTTACCTTTTCCACCCGCAGCGGCGACCTGACAGTTGTGCGCGCTGGCGACCGGCTGATGATGGATTTCCCCAGCCTCGCAACGGCGCCCTGCGCTGCCCCACCCGAATTATTGGAAGGGCTAGGCTGCACGCCACTAGAAGTACGCCAGGGGATGGATCTGTTGGTAGTGCTTGAACATGAACAGCTAGTACGCACGCTCCAGCCGCGTATGGACGCCCTGGCACGCCTTGATACACGCGGCGTTTGCGTCACAGCACGCGGCGAAAGCGCCGATATTGTCTCACGCTTTTTTGCGCCCGCCTACGGCATCCCCGAAGACCCGGTTACCGGCTCGGCCCACTGCGCGCTGGTACCCTATTGGTCGGCGCGGCTAGGCAAAACAAACCTGCACGCGCTCCAGGTTTCACCCCGTGGTGGTGAGCTGTTTTGTGAAGATGCCGGGCCGCGTGTGCGCCTGGCGGGCCACGCAGTAAAATTCTTACAAGGAGTCATCAATCTGTAGATATTTTGTATCAAAATTACAACTTTCGGTGTATTACTGAAATAATCAAAGAGTATTATACTGTTGTTTGTAATGAATACGACATGGAGGGTGAGGCAGTGAGTGTCGTCGAAGAGCTGGATACAATCGACCTGCAAATCCTCAAGCTGTTGCAAGAGGATGGTCGCATGTCGAATAGCGACCTGGCACAGCGCGTTGGGCTAGCGCCGCCCACGGTGCTGCGGCGGGTAAAGCTGCTCGAGGAGCGCGGCTACATACTTGGGTATGTTGCGCTAGTCGATCCAATTAAGCTCGGGCTAACGACAACAGCGTTCATTTTTCTCGAAACGAACGCAGGATGCGATCTCGTTGAGGCCGACAGGTTCCTGTCACAACTACCGGAGGTGCAAGAAGTCCATCGTCTGATTGGTGAATGGTGTTTTTTACTCAAAGTGCGCACTGCCACACCGCAGACACTAGAAGACCTACTCTACATTCGGCTACGCAATCATCCGTCGGTTCGTCGTACATTCACTACCCTCGCCACATCATCAACTTATGAAACATCAGCGCTGCCGTTACCTGATGGAGCTACCAGCAGCCGCGCAGCCCGCACAACACTTACGGAGGCATAAACATATGACAACTATTACGCATACGTATACAAAAGAGGGCAACAAAACAACCTTCGAGCGCACCCGCACTGGTGGGCCGCGAAACCCGCGCAATACTGGCAGCAGCCAATCCAACCGATCCGATTGGTTTGAGCGCTACACAATGCAGGCCAACCATGGCTCGCACATGCCACTCGATATTCATTTACATTGGGAATGGCGCAACCCGCTCAATATCATTCCGGCATTTATGGTTGCGATGGTATTAGCCGCTGTTATTGGCTTGCTTGTAGGTTAAGCCGCTGCTGCTCCGGCGGGTAACAACCCGGCACGAAAGACCCAAAACGCCTTGTAGGTATGTTTTGGGTCTTTCGTGTATCTTTTGAAAACCGTACACAGTTGTACCCAATGAAAGCTTAATGCCACGCTTCCAAAGCCACAGGACACCAGGACGTAACGCCTCATGCTTCAGCAGAAGAATAATGTAAGGAAGGGCTATGCAGGACAAGACGCGTACTGGCTACGTACTTACGGTTATCGCCGCGATCATCTGGGCCTCGACAAGCCCTGGCATTAAGTATTTGCTCGAAACCCACCACGTACCGGCACTTGCGATTGCCTTCTGGCGTGATGCCATTATTGCGCTGGCGTGCTTGATTGCGTTGGCGGTACTACGCCCAGGCTTATTGCGCGTGAGCTGGCGCGAGCTGCGCGGCCTGGCCCTAATTGGCGCGATTTCGATTGGCGTGTACCATGCGCTGTGGGTGCTATCCATTCTGCTGAACGGCGCTTCCATTGCGGTCGTGATGATCTACACCTTCCCGACGTTTGTCACGGTTGGCGCATGGCTACTGTTTGGCGAGCGCATTCGCTGGCCGCAGGTATTGGCGCTGGCGATCGCCCTATTCGGCTGTGCCTTGCTGGTACGAGCCTACGATCCGGCGGTTCTGCGGGTAAGCTGGCTTGGTACATTGGTAGGCCTCGCCACCGGCATGGCGCATGCAGGGTATGTGTTATACAGCCAGCGCTCGGTACAAAACACCAGCCCATGGACATCGCTCACCTACACCATGCTATTTGGCGCGCTGGTGCTATTGCTGCTATGGTTTGCAAGCACTGCGCTGGGCATCACCGATGCCGGACAAACCACCAATATTGTGCAGGCAGTGGGCAGCACTGCAGCGCCCTGGCTGATACTGGCATTTCTCGCGCTGGGGCCAACGCTGGGCGGCTATGCGTTGTTCACCATGGCGCTGCGCTACCTGCCCGGGCGAATCGCCAGCATCGTTGTGATGCTCGAAGCCCCGGTGTCGGTGTTGCTTGCGGTGGCGCTGCTCGGTGAGCGCCTGGAATGGCCGCAGATACTGGGCATCGGGCTGATTCTCAGCGCAACGGTGCTGCCACGCTTACTCGCCGCCGACGAGCCAATCACCGCGCCCGACCAGGCCGAGCAAGCCGAGGGGCGGGCGGCACTGGCTGATGTGTAATACCAAATCGCTCGTCGTATTACGCACTACGTCCATAGCTTTCGGCTTTGTAGTGCGTAGTACGTTGTGTATACACCATACAAGTATTCAATCGGATTTGATATAGGAGCAGAGGAATTTGGTACTATGGCACGATTTGACGTTATTGCTTTCGACGCCGACGATACCCTATGGCATAACGAACGGCTCTATGCCCAGGCGCAAGAGGCATTCAGGCAACTGCTGGCCCAGTACCATAGCCCCGCGTGGATCGACCAGCGGCTGTATGCCACTGAGATGCGCAATCTCCAGCATTTCGGCTATGGCATCAAAGCTTTCGCGCTCTCGATGATCGAAACGGCCGTCGAGCTGACGGAGGGGCGCATCCAGGGCAGCGATATTCAACGTATCATTGATATTGCTCGCACAATGCTCACGGCAGAGGTAGAGTTACTCGACCATGTGGCCGAAACGCTGATGAGCGCGGCGCAATCGTACCCTTTAATGGTCATTACCAAAGGCGACCTGCGCGACCAGGAGCTGAAGATTGCGCAATCGGGCCTGGCCCAATATTTCCGTTATGTCGAAATTGTGAGCGATAAAAGCCGCGACAGTTATGCCAGTCTGCTGCGCCACCACACCATCAATCCGGCGCGCTTCCTGATGGTGGGCAATTCGTTGCGCTCCGATATTTTGCCCGTGCTTGCGCTTGGAGCCAGCGCGGTGTACATTCCCTACCACCTCACCTGGGCGCACGAGCACGATACACCACCGCAGGCCGATCATCCCGGCTACTACCAGCTCGAGCACATGGGCGAGCTTCCAGCATTGCTGGCGCGCCTGGATGCGATCGAGCGCTCGCTATCCACCCAAGGCATGGTAGAATAGGGCCGTTTCTGCGCAGGAATTTAAGGAGCATATCGTGACGATATCGACCTACCGCCTGATTCTTACTGGCCTGGGCAACGTTGGCCGCAGTCTGTTGGGCATTTTGCAATCGCAGGCTGCTATCCTGCGCAATGAGTTTGGGCTAGAATTTGTGGTGGTCGGCGCAACCGATTCGCGCGGCGCAATTAGTGACCCGAATGGGCTGGATATTGCTGCGCTGCTCAAGGCGAAACAGGCCGGACGGAGCGTCGTAAGCTTGCCCGGCGGGCAGGAAGGCGTGGGCGGTGCCGGGCTGGTACACACGCTCGATGCCGATATGCTTATGGAAGCAACCCTGGTAAACCTGAAAGATGGGCAGCCCGGCCTTGGCACCGTGCGCGCCGCCTTGGAGCGCGGGATGTCGGTGGTGCTGGCGAATAAAGGCCCACTGGCGCTGGCCTACCCCGAGCTTGCCGCGTGGAGCGATCTGGCCGCCGATAATACCGTGCATGTGCCCGAACCACGCCCGGCGTTACGCTTCAGCGCCTGTGTTGGCGGCGCGCTACCAACCATCAACCTTGGCTGGCGCGACCTCGCTGGTGCGCGCATCCAGCGCGTTGAGGCGGTGTTGAATGGCACCACCCAGAACATCATGCGTAGAATGGAGGCAGGCACAAGCTATGCCGATGCGCTCGCCGAAATGCAGCAGCGCGGCCTGGCCGAAGCCAACCCGACGCTCGATGTTGAGGGCTGGGATGCCGCGAATAAGCTGGTTATTCTCGCAAATGCCGTGCTGCTGCGGCCCACGACACTGGCCGATATCGAGGTGGATGGTATTACCAAACTGAGCACCGACGACCTGCGCGCCGCTACCGCGCGGGGCGAGCGGATTGTGCTGCTGTGCCTGGCCGAACAAGTGATGGGCGATTTCCAGCTAAGTGTTCGCCCAACCGCGCTGCCTGCCGATCACCCACTGGCGCGCATGAGTGGCGACGAGATGGGCGTGGTGTACTATACCGATATCGCAGGCCGCCTGAGCGCAACTACCCTTGAGCAAAGCCCGGTTCCCACCGCCGCCGCGATGCTGCGCGATGCAATTGAGATTGCACTGCGCTAGCCCGGTTCGTTCTTGCAGCAGCGCATTTCAACCTAGCGCTCAGTCGTGCAACTGCACCAGATCCCAAAGGTTGCCATACAGATCGCGAAACACTGCCACCGTGCCATACTCCGCTTCGTTTGGCTCGCGCACAAATACCACGCCGTGCGACCGATACGCCTCGTAATCACGCCAGAAATCATCGGTATACAAAAACAGAAAGACACGCCCGCCTGTCTGGTTGCCAATATGCGCCTGCTGCTCGTCGCCCACAGCCCGTGCGAGAAGCAAGTGCGCGCCTGCCGCGCCCGGCGGCGCGACTACCACCCAGCGTTTGTGCTGCTCGGGCACTGGGCGATCCTCAACCAGGCTGAATCCCAGCGTACCTACATAAAAATTCAGCGCCTCGTCATAATCGCGCACAACCAGGGCTACTAGCCCAAGCGATTGATTCATAGCAGTGAGTTCTTTCTTCAAAGCCGCGCTTCTTGTAGCCCAGCAGCACCTCAGGTCCCGGCATATGGCGAAGTAGAAAACAGACCGTCATATCGCGCATCGCTGGCTCCTACTTGTAAGCTCACTATTGAAGCGAAGTTTAAGCTAGGTCTTTTCGTCAACCTTTGTCGCCAGGATGTTCTGTATCAATATTGTGCGATCCCATAGCTCGACGCGATTGGCGCGCGCGAGGCGACGCGCGGGCTGGCTATACGCACTATTCGTTACAACCATTGCCTGTGAACACTTATACATTTGCTGGGCTGTTACCACTTCTTGAACGGCTTTAACGCCAACATTTCCAGAATAACGCTTTGCCTGTACGGCAGTACGAATACCATTTTTACTGATGATGAGATCAGCGCCATAATCGCCACGTGCTGGCGTAAGTTCCACAGTATAGCCTAAACGCTTAAACAAGCCTACTAAATAATGCTCAAAGCGAAATCCGTCCATTCGGTCGATATCTGCAATGCCAGAGCGCGCGAGCTTGCGATCCCTATACACCATAAGTATGATACGGAAGACGACATACACACCAGATAATACCCACAGCGGCCAAAGCGCAACCAAGAAGCGGATCATGCCGGTGGTAATGGGATCATAAATGTGGTTCATCATGCTACCTTTCTGCTAAACTTATATTTGTTAGGTAGAGCCATTAACCTGAAGTACACCTAAAATATAGTTTTCGCACGAAACAAAGTATTACCAGCAATAATATACATACACAAAGCGCAGGATAAAAAAGTTCCTGCCAACTGCCATAAAGGAACCTCTATGTCTGCCATACTTACCCTCGCAACAATCCAGCAAGCCCGCGCCCGTATTGCCGGGTATGTGCGCCATACCCCGCTGCTGCCTGCCCCCAGCCTGCGCGGCGATATGCCCGCACAGCTACGCCTGAAGCTTGAGAACCTGCAAGTCACTGGTTCGTTCAAGGCGCGCGGTGTTTTCAACACGCTGCTGCAGCTGAATACAGAAGAACGCGCGCGCGGCGTGGTCACCGCATCGGGTGGCAACCACGGGGCGGCGCTGGCCTATGGCGCGTGGCGGCTTGGTATTCCCGCTACCATCTTCCTCACCGCGCACGCCAGCGCCGACCGGGTGGCACGCGTGACGATGTGGGGTGCGCAGGTAAGGCAGCATGGGCAGGTGTGGGACGACGCCCACGCCGCTGCGACCGAGTACGCGCAAACCGCTGGGGCCACCTATGTGCACCCGTTCGACGCCGACCGCACAGTAGTCGGGCAGGGAACGCTTGGCCTGGAGCTGCTAGAAGATGTGCCCGCGATCGATTGTGTGTTGGTAGCCATTGGCGGCGGCGGCCTGATCGCCGGGATGGCGCTGGCGATGAAAGAAACGCGCCCCGGCATCCGCATTATTGGGGTGGAACCAGTTGGCTCGGCGGCCATGCGCTATGCGCTTGAGCGCGGGCAGGTTGCGCCATTGCCTGAGGTGCGCACGATTGCCGATACCTTGGCACCGCGCGCGGTGAGCGAACGCACACTCAGCCTCACTCAACGTTATGTCGATGAAATCGTGACCGTGAGCGATGCGCAGATGGTAAGCGCGATGCGCTGGTTATGGGCAGAATGTAACCAGCTCGTCGAGCCAGCCGGTGCGGCGGTGATTGCGGCGATCCAAAGTGGTGCCGCCAATATCAGCAATCATACGCACCCAGTCGCGCTGATCTGCGGTGGCAATGCGGCAGTCGAGCCTGTACTTACGGCTTATGCAAATAGCTGAACGGTAACGCCAATGCTCGAACCACCCACTATTGCGCCCGAAGCGATTGCGGCCTGCGTGCATACCGCCTATGCCATCGACCTCAAGCACATCGCGTTTCTGCCGCTGGGTGCCGATAGCAATACAGCTGTTTACAAAGCGCTCGCCGCCGATAGTACGCCCTATTTTGTGAAGCTGCGCCGCGGTGAATTCGATAGTGTCGCGGTTACGGTGCCCAAATTGCTCAGTGATGCCGGAATTACAGCGATTATTCCGCCTGTAGGCACCGTTGATGACACCTTGTGGGCACATGTTGAACAGTTTGCACTCGTGATTTACCCGTTTGTAAACGGCCAGAACGCCTATCGTGTCAGCTTATCGCCGCAGCAATGGCATGCCTTTGGGCAGGCAATACAACGCCTACACAGTACAAGCCTGCCGCCTGCGATCGTGCAGCGCATTCCGCACGAAACCTACCCCGCCGACGCACGCATACGCCTGGCCCAGATTATCGCTCAACTCGACACAACGCCCCCGCCCGATGAGGTCGCCGAACGGCTACTTGCCTTTTTGCAGGAACACCGCGCGGAAATTCGCGATATGCTTGCGCGCACCGAACACCTGGCGCACACGCTGCGCAGCCGCCAACCTGCCCTGGTAACATGCCACGGCGATCTGCACGCTGGCAATATTTTCCTCGGCGACGACGGCCAGCTTCATACTGTCGATTGGGATACGCTGATCAGCGCGCCGAAAGAGCGCGACCTGATGTTTATTGGCGGCGCGCAGGGCTTCATTGGCACGACGCCACAAAACGAAACGCGGCTTTTCTACAGCGGCTATGGCGCAACCGCGATTGATCTGACTGCCCTGGCTTACTATCGCTATGAGCGAATCATTCAGGACATGGCCATTTATTGTGATGAGCTGCTGCTAAGCAGCGCTGGCGGTGCCGACCGTGCGCCGTCGCTGCATTACCTGATGGCGAATTTCTTACCCGGCGGCACAATTGAGCGTGCCAATGCGGCGTGGGAAGCGTTGTAGCCACCTTCGCACACCCTCAGTATTACTTCACCACTTCGCTGCCATTCTTGCATGCCAAAATGTCGTGCAGGTTGGCCTACCCCCGCGCCACCCGATATCCACACGACACCCCCGCCCTAGAATGCACTCGTCGTCCACAGAGGGGCCGAGGGAATGCCTATGTCGAACGATACAGCCAAGCACGATAGCTCGTTCATTGTGCGTATCTGGTGGGAACACAGCGAAAGCGATGCACAAACCGGCCATTGGCGCGGCTGGATTCAGCATGTACGCAATGGTAAGCAAATCTATTTCGCTAGCCTGGCCGATTTGAACGCCTTTATTGAAGCTGAAACCGGTATGCACCCAGCCAACGACACGGTGCCGCCGGGCCTGGGCTAGCCGCCAGGCCAATATTCCTGCTGTGAAAGGATGCTGGCATGAATGGTAAGGGCTTTCTGGGAACCAACGCATCGCTCCTGGCGGATCTTTCGCTGGTGCTGGGGATTAGCGTGGCGCTGCTGCTAACGGTAGGCATGCTGCTGGCGGTGATGCGGCGCTACAACGCGCACCGCTGGGTGCAAACTATCGCCGTGTGCATCAATGTCGTGCAGGTGCTGGCGATCATGGTCGCATCGTTCTTTAAGTCAGCCGCGCCCGGCATTCCCCAGAAGCTCAACGAGCCATTCTACAGCGCCGCACTGATCCACGCTGCGCTGGGCTTCATTACGCTGATATTCGGCACATTTGTGATGTTACGCGGGAACAAGCTGGTGCCTCAAGCGCTGCGTTTTAAGAACTACAAGCTGTTTATGCGCAGCGCCTACGCGCTCTACATCGGCGTGACGCTGCTCGGCGTGTGGGTCTATAGCGTCTGGTATGTGAACCGCGCCGAGCCAGCTACTGCGGCTGGCGGCCAGGCGCAACCCGTAGCCCAAAAAGCGAACGAGCCGACCGTGCCAATGCTGAATTTCGAGTTCAACCCGAAAGAGGTCATCATCCCGGTTGGCGCAACGGTCGTGTGGGTGAACCAGGATGGCGCGCCGCACACCGCCACCGCCGACGATGGCGCGCTGTTCAAATCCGACCTGCTTTCGAAAGGGCAGAGCTTCAAGCACACCTTCGATACCGTTGGCGAATTCCACTATTTCTGCGAGCTGCACGGCAGCGCGGGCGGGCAAGACATGGCAGGCGTGATTAAGGTTGTGCCAGCCGATCAGGCGCCCCAGCTGGTGGCTGCCGCGCCGCAGGCCGCTGTGCCCACGCCGCAGCCCACGCCCAACCCGCTGCCAGTGAAGTACTTCGGCCAGCCAAACGGCACCGCCGCCTTCCGCGACGACAAGGGCCGCAGCGACCAGCTCGTCGTCAATCTGCGCGTCGATACGCCACCGCCAGCCGGGCAAGCGCTGTTTGCCTTCCTCACCACGCTCGATGGCAGCGCCACCCAGCCGCTCGGCCCGCTTACCATTGATAGCGGCGGCGGCGCAACTGGCATATTCAACTCGCCCGATGGCAGCAACCTAGCGGCGCGCTTCAATCGCTTCGTCATCAGCCAGGAACCCAGCGGCAGCCAGCCAAGCAAGCCCAGCGGCCAGCCTTTGTTCGAGGGCGTGTTACCCGGACAGGCATCGCAATTTCTCACCCAGCTGCTGGCGAACGGCCCGGGGCTGCCCACCCAGCAAGGCTATGTTGTTGGTATACGCCTGCAAACCGATGAATTGGTGCGGCACGCGGGCTTCCTGGCCGATGCCAAGGCTGCGGGCGATCTGGCGGGCGTCAAACGGCACGCCGAGCATGTGTACAACCTGATCGCTGGCTCGCTCGACCCGAAATTTGGCGACCTGAATGGCGATGGGCGTTCACAAAACCCCGGTGATGGCTTCGGGCTACTACAGAACGGCACCCAGGCTGGCTACCTGCGCGCCGCAGGCGATGCCGCGACTGCCGCCAAAAACGCGCCCGACGCCAGCGATAGTGTGAAAGCGCACTCCGAGCACGTCCTGATCTGCACACAAAACATGCAGGAATGGGCGATCGAGGCACGCGGGCTGGCACTGCAATTGGCGCAAGCTACCGACCTGGCGGCTACCAGCGATGCGGTGGCGCGGCTGGGCCAGCTGGCCCAGTGGATTCAGCGCGGCGACGATGCCAACGGCAATGGCGAGATCGCACCCATCCCCGGCGAAGGCGGCGGCCTGGTGGCGTATGAGCACGCCCAGTTTATGGCCGGGTTTGGCCTGTTCCCGTTCAAAACGGGCAACATTCCAGGTGAGCCACTGGCGTTCGCGATTTTCGCTGTGCCACCGGCTGCCACCGGCCCACACCACCATCACGAATAACCAACTGCCGAATGCCGATTGCTAGCGAAAGGAGATAGACGATGCTCTCACCAACCACGCAAAAGCTCACCTACCTGACTGCGGGTCTGTTCGCGCTGATGGGGCTGGCGCTCTTCGCCGCGCCCAGCTGGGCCTCAGCCAACGCCGCCTGGAAGATTTCGCCATTCGCGGCGATGACACTGGGCGGCGCATACCTGGGCGGCGGCGTTATGGCCTTCGAGGCAGCGCGCCATTGGAGCTGGCCGGTCAACCACACGCCGCTGATTTTCACCTGGGCGTTTAGCGCGCTCGAAGCCGGGCTGCTGGTGCTGCATCGCCAGGTGCTGCATTTCGACACCGGCTTTGGCATCGCCTACACCATCGCCTTAGCCATAAGCACCGTTGCCACCATTGTAAGCATCGCCGATTGGGCACGCGTGCGGCCGCGCATCGCCCCGGCGGGCGCGCCCGCGCCAGGCTGGGCGCGCAGCCTGAATGCGGCGTTTGTGCTCGGGCTGGCGGCGTTTGCGCTGCCGCTGCTGATTGGCAGCGCACGCGGCGGCACCATCTGGCCGGGCGAGCTTACGCTACTCACGGCCCGCTGCTTCGGCGTGTTTCTGCTGGCGCTCGCGCTCAGCATCGCGCCGCTCGTCTTCTCGCGCGGTATGGCGCCGGTGCTGGCCGAAATGCGCCCCGGCCTGGTGATGGCCGCGCTAATTGTGCTGGCAGCAATCGTCTTCATTGGCGATTTCAACTTTGCCGCCCGCCCGCTGGGCGTGGTATACATGCTTGGCTGCCTGGCCGCGCTCGGTGGGGCCGGGGCATTGCTGATGTTTGGCCGCGCTCAGCGCCTACAACCACAGGCGCAGGCCAGCCGGGGCGTATAACGACGATAAGCTTTTCGTATAAAGGAGCATAGAGAATGAAACTGAACAAGCTTAGTTTCATTGCGGTGCTGGTACTATTCCTCGCCGCCTGTGGCGGGGGAACGCCCGCCGCTGAACCCACCGCTGCACCTGCAACCACACAGCCCACGCCAACCTTCGAGCCAGCCCAGGATACCGAGCCGACGGTTGGCGCGCTGCCAACCACAGCGCCCGCAGCGGCCACCGCCGCACCTACGGCTGCCCCGGTCGCTGCGGGCAGCGGCGCGCTGGCCTGGCGCGACCAGGTGCTGCGCAACGACCAGGTACAGCTCGCAATTACCGGGCTGGCGCCGCTGCCCACTGGGCAGGTTTACGCCGCATGGCTCGGCGGAGCGAATGCCAGCCTGCCGCTGGGCGCGCTGAGCCTGGGCAGCACCCCGGCCACACTTACCTTTGTGTCGCCCACCAACGACAACCTGCTCGGCGCGTTTAACCAGGTATACGTGACTCAGAGCGCCGAAGCCGAGGCCACCACCAACAACCAGAATGTCGTGCTGGCTGGCACGCTACCGGAAAAGGCGCTGGTTCACATTCGCCATGTCCTTTTCAGCATTGGCAACACCCCGAACAAAATCGGCTTTGCCCTGGGGCTGCGCCAGGAAACCGACGAGCTTCAGCGCCACGCCCAGTTCCTGAACGATGCGCTGCAAGCTGGCGATTTCCGCCTGGTGAAGCTGCATGCCGAGCATATTGCGAATATCATCAAAGGCTCCGAGGCCAAAGACCTGAACGGCGACAGCAAGGTGCAAAACCCCGGCGACGGCTTCGGGCTGCTGCAAAATGGCACGCAAGATGGCTATATCAAGGGTATGATCGACCATGCCAAGCTTGCCGCCGACGCGCCAGACGCGACGGACGCGATTAAGCTACACGCCGGACACGTGCAGATCGCGGGCGAAAACACCCGCCTGCGCATCCAAGACATTCTCAACCGTGCCGAGAAGATCGCTGCCGCTAGTGGTATTGCCGATACCCAGCAGGATGTGCTGAGCATTGTAGCGCTGACCCAGCAGGCCATTCAGGGCGTTGACGTAAACCTCGACGAGCAGATTGGCCCAATTCCGGGCGAGGGTGGCGTGCTCACCGCGTACCAACACGCCCAGCTGATGGCCGGTATTCCGCTGGTGCCCGGCCAGCTACCCGCCGCACCCGCCGCCGCCCAGGCTGCACCCGCCGCCGCCCCTCAAACCGTCACCATCGACATTGTCGATAACAAATTCGAGCCTAGTAAGGTCACTGTGCCAGTAGGCGCGACAGTGGTGTGGAATTACAAAGGCCAGAAGCCACATACCGTCACCGCCGACGATGGCGCATTCAGCAGCGGTACGCTCGGCGCGGGCGGCAGCTTCAAACAAACCTTCGCCCAGGCCGGGACATTCCCATACTTCTGCGAGTTCCACGGCGGCAAAGGCGGGGAAGGCATGTCTGGCAGTATCATCGTCGCCGAGCAGTCGGCGGCCCAGCCTGCACCAGCTGCCCCAGCCCAACCCACAGCGGCGGCGCAGCAACCGGCCCCGGCGGCTGGCGCTGCCGAGGTAGCAATTGGCGACAACACCTTTACGCCAAAGGAGCTGAGCGTGCCGGTAGGTACCACCGTCGTATGGAAGCATGGCGGGCAGCGCAAGCATACCGTCACCGCCGACGATAATTCGTTTAATAGCGGCACGCTTGAGGCGGGCGGCAGTTTCAAGCAAACCTTCGATAAGCCCGGCACCTACGCCTATTTCTGCGAGTTCCATGGCGGTGCGGGCGGTGGTGGTATGGCTGGCGTCATCAAGGTTGGCGATGGGGGCGCGCAGCAACCGACCGCACAGCAACCGGCCGCACAGCAACCAGCCCCGCAGGCGGTGGCGGTGTCGATGAAGGATTTTGAGTTTGGGCCACAAGAAATCAAGGTAAAAGTCGGCGATACTATCACCTGGCAGAACGATGGCGCAAAACCGCACTCGGCCACCGCCAGCGACGGCTCGTTCGATACCGCCATCTTTCAGCCTGGCGAGAAGAAGAGCGTCACATTCAGCAAGGCTGGCACCTTCAAATATTACTGCCAGCTACACGGCACGCCCCAGGGAAATGGCATGGTTGGCACCGTGATCGTTGAGTAGGGGCAACCGCGGCTTGTTGCTACGTTGTGTGGGTTCCATCTAGGGCATAGCCGCGATTTACCACGCGGACACTGTAGCATTCTGGCGAATGATCTGGAGGGCTGGCGCCCTCCAGATCCTTTTTCGGTATAGGACTTTCGCTTGCCGGTGTATGTGCCTGCGGCAGCAAGGTATTTTTTCTTTCTTCCTGGTGACTGTTGCACTAAGCGCAACAATCACCAATGAAATGAAGAACTTACTTGGGTAAGCGAAAGTCCTATCTGTAGTAACACAAGCAGCAACACAGAGAACCACGCCAAATTACGTACTGCAAGCATGAAACCAAATCGCGCTTTGGCACGTCTATACTACCAAGGCAACCGAGCCTCGTCTATGTATGCTTCATACGTCCTAAAGAGGTCATTGCATGCTTGCAGAACAAAATCGCGTCTTAATCATCGACGATGATGCAAACCTGCGTACACTGTTGAAACTCCTATTCGAGCACGAGGGCTTCGACGTACTCCTCGCCTCCGATGGCGAGGTAGGGCTGCGGCTTGCCGAAGTTAGCCACCCCGACGTGATAATGCTCGATATTGCGATGCCGCGCCGCAGCGGGCTCGATGTGTACCTTGATCTGCAAAACACTCCCGCCACGGCAGACATTCCTATACTGGTGTGTTCGGCTGCGCTCAGCCGCACGGAAGAGCAGCGCTGGTATAGCCTGCCCAATATTCTGCAAGTTACACCCAAACCATTCGATATTAATGCCCTGATCGCACGGATCGGCCAGATTTGCCAGCAGCGCGAGCTAGCCACTGGCACTTTGCACTAATACCAGGCCGATCGACGGCGTTCTGTAAAACAGCCGCACCCGTTGGCATAACCAACGGGTGCGGCTGTGTCTTATGGGCAGCTCTGTACGCCTTTGTGCCTAGCTGTCCATCTTCCCCCATCCCTTGCCCTCAACACTGATGCCACTGCACCAGAAGAAGATGCTATCAGGATACTAAACCTACATAAAATCCATATGATCTGTACCTAAAGCACGGATGAGGAGTGGCGTTCTCAACCAACTGTTAGGTATGTTTCACCAACCATTTAGCTTGACGCGCAACAATGACTACAATAACCTTAGGGTTTTCGCTTACTCAAGTCAGATTAGTCAACATCTCTTCTGTACTTTTGGGGGCGCTCCTCGGCAACGGCAGCTGCCGGACAGCGATTAGGGTGTCATGGACAGATACACTTTTCCGGTCTCCCATTCATCGCTGGTTTCCATGG